>RCMY010000308.1_pt1 | contig 46418 bp, 56 predicted proteins | sample 2041341 | NCBI WGS metagenome assembly RCMY01 (sample SAMN09708234, study PRJNA481090) | Marine sediment metagenome, whole genome shotgun sequencing project.
ATTATTAATAAATTCTTTTTCATTATTATCACCTCATATTTATTTTATACACTTATATTAACAGCTTTTTGTGGCATAATAGTGAACTGAGAGTGAATTTTATGTGAACATTTTTAATTGTCTCTGATTATTTTTTACAAAAATAAAGACAGGAACTCTTTGATTCATTCCTGTCTTTATCATATAAATCTAACTATTTCTTTTTTTCGTCTTCTTTTGTCATCAGTTCCAATAAGGCATTTTTTTGTCTGATATCTGTTCAAAGTCATTTTTTTCCTTATTTATAAGTGCTGTCAGTTTCCCGTCCTTATACCCCAAGGTTCCTAAAAAGTTATTATAATTAAAATAAGCTTCCGAGGCCTTATTTAAAATAACCTGAAAATCCGGATTACTAATCCCTGAATTATACGGATGTCTTATTGAATAAGTTCTTGCACTATCCATATATTCATAACGTACCAAAGCCTCATATCCTAATTTTACCGATTTCAAAATAGTTTCATCTTTTTCCTTAATTATCTTCTCTTTTTCTGTAACTACCTTCTTAGTTTCGATAAGTTTTTTTCTATACTGCACTGCTTTAAAGGTCACTCCTCCAAAACCTATAAAACCTGCAATAATTACACCAAACATAATCTTTTCCTTTTTGCTCACACAATCCCTCCATTTTTATGAATTTTTTTTACTGCTCCTGATTATTTTCATATTATTTAATTATACAGCATAGTATAGCACTTTATTCTGAAAATGAAAAACAGAGATTAATTAAATCTCTGTTCTCTTATTATTATAAAGAAAGACTCACACTTATAATTTTGGCGGTTTGTTTGGAAGCTGCCCGCCGTTATAATTTTCATATCTTATACACTGATTAGAATTTCTCTTTTTCTCTGCACAGTACTTTCCGGAATTACCTGTGCTGTTATTATTCCATCCCGGATTTCTGTCATTTGTATTATTGTTATTATTTCCAGGACGTGAATTATTGCCGGGACGGTTATTTCCGTTATTATGATTCTGATTTCCACCGGGACGGCTGTTATTATTATTTCTATCTCCGTTATTGCTGTAATTTCCCGGCCTTCCATTATTATTTCTGTCATTATTCCGGCTAAAGCCTATCATAGAAATTCCCAACAAAACTATTAATATCAATGATCTATATCTTCTCATATTTTCACCTCATCATAAATCTTATACCTGTATTATAAGCTTTACATATGAAGTTAATGTGAAGATTTTTAACTTTTATTATTTTTTATTCAAAAAAATTCATTTTTTCAATACGAGTATCGGGAATAATCCATAAAATTGCAGCACCTGTATAAATTATCATCGATACTGCCGGGGCAAATATTCCGAAAATAATCCCCAGTGTGTAAAGAAATGGTGAAATTAATCCTTTTTTATCCTTGCCCACAGCTTTTTTCAGTTTTGAATTTTTCCCCTGCTGACGGATTATTGAATTCTGTACTATATGGTATGCTATTGAACACATTAAAAGAATAAACCCGTATAACATAGTGGAAATATTTGAAAAATTTGTTTCTCCCATCCAGCTTGTAGTAAATGGTATTAATGAAAGCCAGAATAATAAATGTGTATTGGCCCATAAAATTTTTCCGTTTATTCTTTCTGCTGTTGAAAACATATGGTGATGATTATTCCAATATATTGCCACGTATATAAAGCTAAGCACATAACTGAAAAATTTTGGAAAAAGTTCTGTCAGTTCTGAGATATCCGCTTTATGCGGAGCCTTTAATTCCAGTACCATTATTGTAATAATTATTGCCAGAACCCCGTCGCTAAATGCTTCTACCCTGCTTTTCCCAAACATAACTCTACCTCACTTCACTACAGATTTCTGTTCTTTTATTCAGCTTCCCATTTTCCGTTTATATTTTTATAATTTGTAGTTTTACTCTTTGTACTTACACTTACTGTATCCCCGTTATCTTCCAGTTTAACTGCGCATCTGAAATTTACATTTTCATATTTTGCTTTTGCTTCATCTACTGAAATATCCCCTGCTTTTCCATTTAGTATATATTCTATTTTTTTCATTTTATTACCTCCGCATTTATTTTAATATATTATATCTTATTTAAATTTAAAAATTCAACCTATATTTTCCTTTGAAAAAATTTTGATTTAAAAAAATCCTCTGTTATAATCAAAATGATCTAACAGAGGTCTATTTTAATAGTAATAATCAGGCTGTGACAGTGCTGCGATCATTGCACCCATAAAAAATATGCAAATAATAACAGAAACTACTATTCCTATAATTAAAAGTACCAGATAAATTTTTGAAGCATCTGAAAGTTCACATAACCCTCTTTTCAAATCCTCACCGCTGGAATTCATTAAAGCATCTTTATAGGCTCCTCCGGATTTAAACACCTTTATTCCTACCAAAATTACAGGAACCCCTACTATTGCCGTAAATATGCCAATACATAGAAATGCCCCGTATATAATAGCTAAAACTCCCATAACCTGCTGAAAAGTTCCCAAAAATCCTAATTTTTTCTTAAAAACCTCATCAAGCTGAACTGTCATTGGATTCTCTTTTGATGTGTCAAAACTACTCTTTGAATATAGTTCTTCTAAATCGTTCATTACTCCTCCTTAATTTTTTTATATTTTTTTACACTTTTCTTTCATATTATATAATATTTATCTGCATTTTCCAAATAATTCTTTATTTAATCCATATTTATCAGCTAAAAAGCAGTGCTTTCCGGCTATGAAAATATAATTATTTTTTCAAAAAACAATGCCAAAAGACAATTTTTTCTTTTTCCAAAAAATATATATTGCTTTTTTGCAAAAAAAGAGTTATAATAACATTGGGTGATATTTATGAATAAATTAGAAGCGCTTGGTAATAAAATCAGAGAATTGCGTGAGAGAAAAAACTGGTCTCTTGACAGGCTTTCAGAAGAGCTTGAGAAAGAAGATATCGATATTGTTCCTTCTACTTTATTTAGAATAGAAAAAGGACAGAGAAAAAAAATCGATACTCTCCTTCTTCTTGGTCTTTCCAAAATTTTAAATTATAATTTCTTTCAAATGCTCGACAGTCAGATTTTCAGATCTGAAGATTATATTGAAGTAGATGATCAGAAATTATATATTTACGGTTTTGCTTCTGCGGGAAACGGATATCTGGATACCACAGATTATGAAATTATGGAAGTTTCACTTCCAAAAAATATAAGACATAAAAAAGGACTTTTCGGAATTAAAGTTCACGGGGAAAGCATGGAACCCGAATTTTACAATAACGATATTCTTATCCTTGATCCTTCATGTCCTGAATGGGAAGAACTAAACAATAAGGTTATTGTTGTAGATCTAAACAATGAAAGATACGTAAAGCTTTTGAAGTATTATAACGACGGCAGAGCTTATCTTTTCAGCTATAATGAGATTTACCCCCCTATTCAGATCACGGAAAATGATAATATTAAATGTATCGGAAAAGTCGTCTACAGTTTTAGATCGTACTCATAAAACAGATTTTTCTGGCAGCAAAATCTGTTTTATAGTTATCTAAATATTATATTTATAAAATTTATATTGACAAAAAGCAACAAAAATGTTATTATATATCTAACAATAAAAATCACCTTTCCATGAATCAAAAGTATATTTTTCCTGTTTTTAAAAAATAAAAACTTTTCAATATACTTTTTATTTTTTATCTTTTTTTGCTAAAAGGCAAAATCATATTCAATAAGTTAATTAATTATTAAATATATTAACACACAAAATAATAAATCGAAAGCGGGGAATGAATGTGATAAAAATACAGATACGTTGCAAAACCTGTGGTAAATTGCATATGGAAATTGAGGTAGAGGGAAGAGTAAAATATGATTTTAAATGTAAAAGGTGTAAAAATACAAATATAGGAGTAATAACACAAAAATTTAACAGTACAACTTAAAATATCAGCGTCCCAAGCGGACCTTTCGTATAGAAATATGCGCAGGGTCTCTTTTTATTACCAAAACTATCTTTGCAGGCTTATACAATACTAATAATTTTGAATAAAATGATAATTTCTAAAAAATATTTAATTTGTTCACACTTACTTCATATATTCCCTATATAATGAAATATACACATATATCATACATAATCATCATTAACTATTAGTTCTCATTTACATCATGTTTTCATTTTAAAAAATATAGTTTTTTATTTTCCATAAACAAAAAAATTAATTCTATTAATGAACGAAAGCGGGGAACAGCATGATAAAAATTGAAATACGATGTAAAACCTGCGGGAAACTGCATATCGAAATTGAAGTAGAAGGAAAAGTAAAGTATGATTTTAAGTGTAAAAAATGTAAAATTCAAAATGTAGGAATTATAACCAAAAAATTTAATCAAATACTCTGAATTACTATATCATCAGATTTTATGATTAAATTCATTGGTAAACAGAAAACCAGCGTCCCAAGCGGACCTTCTGCATAGAAATGTGCAGCAGGCCCGCTTTTTCTTTTATCTTTTATTCCCCAAAAGGTAAAAAATAAATATTTAATAATATTAAAAAGGAGGAAATTATGAATTCTATTACTAAAAAATATACTTCAAACAAAAGAAAGACAAAATATCTCTTTGCCCTGATGAGTGATATAAATCTTACAGAAGGCCATCAAAATCTAAAACTAGCGGAAAAACACCTGAAGAAAGCCAAAGAAAAAAATGCAAGAATTTTACTTAATGGAAATACTCTTGATTTTTTTAAGGAAAATAAAAATTTTTATGCAAAAAGAAATCCTGAAAGTGAATTTCAAAAAAAACTCAGTATTGATTTTGCATATGAATTTTTAAGACCCTTTGCTCCAAATATTGACTTTATCTCATACAAAGACAGCGAACTTATAAATACACTGCCTTTGAAAAAGCTGACAAGCAGATTAAATTACAGCATGGACACCAATATTATCATATGTCCATCCAAAAACTGGCTTACCTTAAATTTTCAAATGGGTCACTCCAGCTTTAAATACAGAATTTTTTCTGATGAGGGAAAAACTAAATCACCTGTTACCAAAGGCAAAATCCAGCACAGCAGACTTGCTGAAAAGATTGACGGTGCAGATGTCATCTGGCTTTTTGGCAAAAACAGCGACTATGAACACAGCCGTATTATCGAAACTTTAAATCCAAAAAATGAAATTCTTCATAAAGAAATTCTGGAATTAAGAACACCTTCATATTATAAGAAGAAAAATGATAAAACAATCACTGAAATCCCAGAGTCTGCAGGCGGCAGATGGCTGGAAATAGAGCTTCACAGAACTGATAAATTCGGTATTCTGATGACACATAAAAGTTACAAAATCTAAAAACTATTAAATAAAAAAACGGAGGTAAAACCTATGCTTGCAATAACAATTGTAATATGTATCTTTTTATTTTTAACTACTGCTCTTATACTAAGCACTATTGAAAAAAAATACATTGTTAATGATGAACTTGTAGAAATACTTGAAAACCTGAATGAAAGAATCATAATACTTGAAAAAAAATCTAATCCTGACAGTAACCCTTACTTTCATAAAGGAGGAAGCAATGAAAAAACAATATAAAGAATATAAAGTCTTTGATAAGGATATTTCTGAATTTGTGCTTTCTGACGAACTTTCCTTTTATACACACGAAGAAATTGAAATAGAAGCCATTGAAGATATTTATGATCTTAATATTACCGATCTGAAAAAAATTATCAATGAAAAAATAGAAGCCGGATCTTTTACAGATTTTCTAGAAAAACTATGCAGAAACAGACTTTTGAAAATTATTCCCATGCTTGTTTTAGATGAAAAGGAATTCTTTGTTTATGATTCATTTTATAAAAACAAAGAAACTCAGAGTGAAATAGGGAAAAAATTAGGCGTTACACGACAATCTGTAAATAAAGTCGTTAAAAAAATAAATGATAAATTTGATTATGCCGGAAAGAACATAACTTTACACTATTATGAAGAAATAATATAAGAATTCTATATAAAAAGGAGAAAAGCTATGAAGTATAACGAAGTAATAAAAAGACATCTTAACATTAACAAAAAAAGAACAGGAAAAAAACTGGATTTCAGATGGATCACTGTACATAACACAGGTAACCCGAAAAGCAGTGCCGACAATGAAAGACGCTGGCTTGATAATCCTGAAAACACCACATCTACCGGCTGGCATATTGTGGTAGACGGAAAAGAAGCTATTGAAGCAGTTCCCCTTGATGAGATAGCTTATCATGCCGGAACAGGCGAAGGCAATTCTACAAGCATAGGAATAGAAATATGTGACAGTGCGGGAGCTGCTGCTGAAAAACAGGCTGTTGAACTTATTGCGGATCTTTTGATAAGAAAAAACTGGGGAATCGATAAAGTTCGTACACATAAATCTTGGAGCGGGAAAATCTGTCCGCATTTAATCCTTCCCAGATGGAACCAGTTTACCAAAGAGATTGAAGAGGAAATAAAAAAACAGAAATCTCTTTCTGGTGCTGACAGCTCTTCCAAAAAAGAGATTGAGCTCTTTGATAAATCAGGAAATTTACTCGGAAAAATTATACTGTAAACTATTTGGTTTACTAATCTGTATATATTGAGAACAGCAAAAATTTTTCGGTGTAAACTATTTGGTTGTCTCTTTACTATATAGTGAGGAGGGGTAAAAGTTATTCTCATCGCTTAATTATTTTATGAAAATTAAGCACTTTGCATACCTTTTATTCTGACTTATTCATATATATCATTTCAATATGACAGTTTTAAAATAAATATGATTTACTCAGTTTTATTTTAAAAATGTCCAAAACACAGGAATGTCCCTGAAGAAAAATTTTTCACTTCTCTTCCTTGATTATCTAAAATTTTTCTTCATACAGTCTTAAATTCAGGAGGAAAATATGTCAGAAAGCGCTTTCTTGGAAAAAATAAAAAAAGTTCATTTTCATGGTGAACTTATGACAAATTCATGTAAAACCCTGGAAAAAGAGGTGGCATTTCTTGAAAAAGAGCGTCACTCCTTGAAATCACAATTAGGTCATGCCCGGAAAGAAATAAGGGATTTTAAGGCACTTCTAAAAGAAAAAAACGTTCTTCTTACAAAAAAAGAAAAAGAACTCCAAACTATTAATTTAGAAATCATTAAAAGAGACCTGATGGAAAAGCATATGGTTAATATGTGCTTCAAAAAGCATATCATAGTTCATTTTGATATGGATGAAAAGGAATTGGAAAAAAATATCCTGACTTTTAAGTCTAGTCTGGAAATATTTAAAAATGAAATTTTAAACAGATCATAGTTCGCTTGACTGTTTAGAAAGCTGAATTCTCTAATTTTTGAAAGGAGAAAAGCATTGAATACTTTTGATATTACAAAGTTACTGAAAGGTGAAGCCAGAGCACTTATTCTGGAAAATGTCAATATTACCGACACACATATTTATGATGATGACTTCACCGACAAATCAGATATACAGAATAATGATTCAATTATTCTGTATTCTGTAAGACTCTCCAAAGCATATGAAGGTTTTGTTAATTATTTAAGTAATGACAAATCTATATGCAATCTGGTTTTTGAATCTTCTGTTACTCTTCAGACCAGAGACGAGTCAGTGAACCTTGGTGATCTTATGCTCTACATTTCAAATGACAGAGAAATCACCAAAAGATTTTCAAATTCCCATAATAAACTGGAAAAGAATATAAAAAACATCACTCCTATTCAGAATTCCAATTTTATTGAGAACGATCAAAAATGGTTCAAACAGATTTTAACATTTAATTTTATTTACGAGGGGGAATATACAAATGGCAATATATAAGCCTACTTTAAACTTTTTAAATACTGTAAAAGTTGAGACAAAATACTCAAAGAGTTACGTACAGGATCCTAGAGATGCTCTGTTTTTATCCACTGTAAAAGACGTGGAGCCTACTATCATTACTGAAGCCGCTGATTTACTGGAATTAGGTTTTGCCGCTTCTGATGTTATGTATAAGAAAGTGGCTGACGCTCTGGCTCAGGGAGGGATAGACACAATTATAGTTTATGGTGTAGATGTATCTGCTGATGCTGTTAATCTTACACCTGAAAGAATTATGGAAAAGTATGAAAATGAACCGGCTGCATTAAACTACTCTATTCTTATACTTGATGTAGTTAATCTGGAAAACGCTAAAAAATGGGCTGCTGCTTTTAAGCCGTTAGTTGATTCAAAGCACCTTTTTGTTCAGCTTGATAAAGTAAATAATACCTTGACAGATATAGAAGCATTCAGAGCTGCTTATGCCGCTGCAAATATAACTACTTTTATAGCTGATAATGATGAAAATATTGATAACGTGGATGCTATTACATGGGCAAGAATGAGAAACAGAGATTTAGGATCATATATTGTTCACTCTACTGAGGTAAGAGGTGTTAGACAGCCGGATTTTACTAAAACTGAACAGGTTACTATGAAAAATGCCGGTCTGAATTTTATCTCCAATCCTATAAGAGGAAAATTCCATATACAGAACGGACTTGCCAATAACGGTGAGCCTGTAGAACTGCATCTTTATAAATTATGGGAATTGTGGACATTAAAAGAAAGACTTACAAGACTGCAGATAGAAATTGATAAAATTCCTGTTAACCAAAGCGGTTTTGAAATGATAGAAGCTGTGATAAAAGGGGTTGTTTTTACTGCTAAGGATATGGGAATTGCTAAGGCAGTTGATGGTGATCCATTTGCCACTGAAACTAAAACAGATTCTGATGGAAATACCATTAGATATCTTCTTGGAAAAGTAGAATTACAATTCCCGTCAGATGAAGATATCAGAAATTCTGATTTCAAATTCAGATATTTTCATACTTTATTAGACGGAGTAAGACATGTTGATGTAGCCGGGTACATTTCGCAAACCGGGGAACTTGTATTAACTGAAGGAGGTAGCAAATAATGATTAATTACAATTGGCAGAATGTCCACATAACTATGTTATCTAATGATTTACCCGGAGGTGTACTAAAATTTGAATGCTTCCACGAAGACGGATTCAAGGATGAGAAAAAAGAAGAAGCTATCCAGTCAGTAAGCTTGAGCTGCGGACAAACCATTAATATTGCTAATACTAATAATGAATATACTTTTACATTAGCTTTAGGTTACGGAACAAGCGAAGAAAAAACTTTAAGCATGTTTTACCAGAATGTAGTCGGACTAAAACCTGATTACAGCTTAACAGTAATTGTAAAAGATAACAACACAGGTTCTGTTATTACTTATCCAGGTGCTGTTATCACAAAACCATCTTCTATTACTCATAAAAAAGATGGTGCTCTTGAAGCCAGAAGTTGGGAATTCAAGGCAGACAGCAGATCTATAGCATACTATTAAAAATCTAAAATTTGAGAGGGGAAAAAATGGAAAAGAAAAATTTGAAAGCAAATGATTTTAATATGAATGATGAAATAAAAAAAGTGCAGAATGAATATGCACAGGATATAAAATCAGAAAAAGGGATTGTTGATATAGAGGAGTTAGAAGAAACTGAAGATATAGATTTAGATGTTCTTGCAGTCAAAAAAAATGATCAGGAGCTTGAAAGACTAAGAACATTGAAAAAAATAAAATCCGGGGACAGAGTGAATTATTTTATGGTTGATAATGATGATATTCTTAGGGAAGTTTCATTTAAATTCCCGTCTACAAGAGTTATTATGGGTCTTTCAGAATACGGTGTTTCAGGAGATGGAAGATTATTTCTTGATCTTACGAGATCAATTGAAGTACTTCAGGCTAATAAGCTTTTTATTACTAAATTCGATGTTGATAATTTTTGTCAGGAAGAACTGGAAGGGTTTGGTGGTTTTCTATTAAATATGCTTAGAAATCCCAGAAAATTTATTAAAAACCTATATTAATAATACTTTCGGTCTGGATACCGAAGTAGTTATATCTGATATAAATTATATCGAATCTTTAGCTTTTGAATTGGAAATAGAGGGTTTTTTCCCCTCTTTCAATTCTTTAGAATTTTTAAGCAAATATAAAAAAAATAAGATTAATGATTATGAATTTGAGCTGTTTTTAAAACAACTTACTTATTCCCGTTATCTCAGAGATAAGAAAATTGATAATCAACTTATGACAAATCAATATATTACAAACCTTGTACGAAGTTTTAAAAAATAGAAAAGGGGATATTATGAGCGATAAAATACAAGGGTTAAAAATGGAAGTGAGTTTTATTGTTAAAGATAAAAATATACTTCGTTATCTTGAAAGTATAAAAAAAGCCAGTTCCTCAGCATTTACTTCTGTCGAAAAAGATATTAAGAAAAATGATAAAATGTTAAATAATTTTTCTATTAAATTGAAAAACCTCGATTTCTTTAGACTGCAAAGCAGCTTTAATACCATAAGTGCTTATTTTAAAGCTTTAGAAAAAGATATTGACAGAATAATTGATAAAAATAAAACTATGCAAATAAATCCACAAAAGAATCTAGAAAAACAAGCGAATGTGGAAAATCCTTCTAACAATCAAAAGACTATTAAGCAATTAGAAGATTTTCGTATGAGAAAAGAAAAAATTACTTTACTTGACCAGTATAGTAGTTCTATTAGCAATATTTCTCTTGCAATTGACTCGCTTGGTTCAGATAAATTGACTAAATTTTTTGCACCTTTAAAAAAAGGAAACTCCATCATTGTTAATCTAAAAAAAATAAATATTGAATTAAAGAAAATAACTCAAATTAATGGAAAATTCAATTTTTTTAAAACTTTTAAATTCGGTGCTTTTGCAGTTGGATTAGCTCTAGTAACTTATTTAATGGGGAAATTTACTAATTATCTTAAAAATAATGAAGATATACAAAAAAGCTGGCAGAAAGTTATTGAAAGTACTAAAAGATTGCTTTCTACTGTCGGAAAAGCTATTTTAGACCTTGCTTTCGCTATTTTAGGTATAGATGCTGATGGTTTTGAAGATGGAATAGTTAAAGGTTTAGATAAAATTTCAGCTAATATCGACAAAGTAACAGAAAAATTTGAAGAATTCAGAAAATGGATTAATGATCATAAAGAAGAATTTAAACAATTTGGTGAAATAGTAAAAGAATGGGGGCCAGCTATATTGGCACTGGCAGCAGCAGCGGCAGTAGCTTCCGGTCCTTTAGGTGTCGTTGTTGTTGCTGTAGGAATTGCTTTTAAACTTGAAAGCGATAGGAAAAAATTCAATAAAGATTTTGAAGAATTTTTGCAAAAAAATCCTAATAAAAATGGTTTAGATTTCATACGAGATAGAGATAATAAAAAGAAAATAGAGAGACTAGATAAAAATCCTGATGACTGGCGATATAAAAAACCACACAAGATAATAAAAAAATGGTGGAATAGTGTAATTAGTGGAGACTTTAGTGAAAGTATAGAAGAAAGAGACCATTATAGTATTTGGAATAAGATAAAAGAAAAAATAAACTTAACTCTTGCATTAGCTAAAATTGCTTCTGCGGTATTTAGGGTAATAGCAACAAAAATCCTCTCTTTATTTGATTCGATACAAATTGATTTTGATTCATTTGTTGAATGGATGAAAGGCAGAATATTAGAAACTGCTGACTTTTTGACTAAGTTAACTGACGGAGTTATCCCATTCCATGAAATATTAATAAAAATCAAAAACTTATTCCAAGAAATAGTAAATTTTTCTGGGACAGTAATAGAAATTTTTATAAACTACATAAAAAATGGAGTTATGCAAGAAACGTCAACTCAAATGTTTAACTCAGCTACTTCAGCATTTGAAAAAATCAATGATTCTTTAAATAATCAATTTAATAATTCTAAATCCAACAAAGTTAAACAAACCGCAACCGGAACCAACTATTTCCCTGGTGGTTTTACAACCATAAACGAGCAAGGAGATGAATTAATCCTTGGACCTAGCGGAATGATTGTTGCTAACAACCCATCAACAATGAATATTATGCGTAGTCTGGCAACTATGGATGGAAATATATCACAGATAAAATTCGGAATAAACGGAGACTCTGGCAGAGTCAAAGCAAATAACATTACTATAAATATAGGAAATATATCAAATAGAAGTGACATAGATTATCTTGCAAGACAGATATCTATGCTTGATCTAAGTTAGGAGGTAAAATGGCTTTTCCGTATAGATTTGATTTTGAAAAAGCTTCCAAAATCTGGAAAGCGACTTATAAAAGCTGGAAATTACTTAATAAATCACTTATTCTCCCAAACGGTTTCCTGAATGATCTTCCTGTTTACATTTCAGAATTTGATTTTTCCACTTCAAATTCAGTTACAGGTAATAAAACATTTGAAAGTATGGAATTATCCGATAATATCTACATCGAACCATATTCCATTACTCTAACGGTATATTGTTTCGGACAGGAATATAAAAACGAACTTATGAATCTCAGAAGACTTTCTCGTAATAAAATAGGAAAAGATAATATTCTTACATTATATTATTCCAAATACAGTGAAAAATTCTTCCCACTGGTTATTACAAATATGAGTTTTACTGATTCTGCTGCTTCAACAATGTTTCAGGAAGTCAGAATCGATCTTAAAAATATTGATGTAAGATCATTCATGAACTACGAAGGAGTTACAACTACTTCTACACTAAGCAGAAATAATTCTGTAAAAATAACCGAACCTATAAAACTAAATTTACCGTTAAACTTACAAAATGAATTAGCCAAAAGAGATAATGTTTACTCAGAGGTGATGAAAAATGGCTTATAAATTACCTTTTGACTATTCTCACACCACTGAAAATAACATAAAAATACTTCTTGATGATGGTGAGAGACAAAAAATACTAAAATTTTCTTTATACTTAATAAATGAAAACTGGTATATTGATATTTCTGATAATGATAATTATTTGCTAATTGGAAGAATAGTTCATACATGGATGGATTTAGTTGAAGTTCTCAGAATTTATGACAAAGAATTTCCGCAGCTAAAAATTTTTGCTGCTCCATCAAATATCAATGGTATAAAAAAAGAGTTCAGTTCTTTCACTGCGGGAATTACACATGAAATAATAATTATGGAAGCTGGTGAATAAAATGGGTAATACTTATATTCCTCCATTATCCTGGCTTCTATTTGACAGATATGCAGAATTGAAATTTGTTATTTCGGAAACTGAAACTTTAATTTTGAAAAAATCCGACATTGATTTTGATGCTCAGGTTTCTCTTGATGATACTAACAATTCAAATAAGGCAACTATTAATATTTATAATCTTCCTGTAGAACAAAAAGACAAGCTTGTTAAGGATACTGTTGTTACAATTATTGCAGGTTATAATGACGGGCCTGACTCTGTTAAGGATCAGGGAATTGTATTTACCGGAATTATTGAAAAAATCAAGGATACTAAAGAGGATGTTACTGTTAAAACTGAAATTCAGTGCAGTGAAGCAAATGATACATATCAGGATATTGAATTTGAAATTACAGCTTCTAAAGGGACTGCTATCAGCACAATTATTGAAAAAATCTTGAATAAAATCAATAATACCTCAAAAATTACCAAATTATCAAAAGGTGTTATCAAATTAGGGAGTGATATAAAATATGAAAGAGCCAAAACTTTTAAGAGCAACCTTAAAAATATTTTAGGCAGACTGGCAATTGACAGCCGAAGTCGTTTTTATATCAGTAAGCAAATCTTGTATTTTTATCCTGAATCTGAGGCAATAAAAGATACTATTTATTGTGAAAATTCTAAAATAATCAGTATTTCTGATACTGATATGGGATATTCCATTAAAATGTTTTTCGATCATCGTATGGAAGAAGGAAATGCTATTATTCTTGATATTAAAAAAACAAGATTTTTCGATGAAATCAGCCAAAATGTTGATTCATATAAAATAACTTCTGTTGAACATTCTATAAATCCAATAAATGGTGATCACACCACAACTATTGAAATTGAAAGTGCAAGCAGAGCTAAAATTAAGGAAGAAAAAGAAAAGCAGCAGGAAAAAGACAGGAAAAATGGTAAAGATAAAACTTTAAAATTAAAAATTTAATAACATATCTCATGAAAGGAAAATATTATGAGACAAAATCTGGATTATTTATTGGAAAAAAAGCAACTGGATTTCTATAATTCCATGAATGGTATGAATACCACTGCACTGGCTAAAATTGTAGAAATAGACTCTTCTATACTTGAAGCAAGCATAGAATTAATAGCACATACAGAATTTCACGGTTCTTATTCTGAAAATCCTGTAATATCTGCAGTTCCTATTATGCCGGTTTTTAATTCATCTTCTTTCTTTATAAACGCACCATACAAAATTGGTGATTTAGTTATTGTAGTTTTTTGCCAGCACTCTCTTGAGGGGACAATAGATTCGTCAGAGCAAACAGAACCTATATCAAAAGATCGTTACTCTTTTGATGATGCAATAATTATCGGCAACATTACGGCTCAATATACCGACCGGTATCCTGAGGATTTATCAATTATTCATAAAGAAAGCGGCAATTATATACGTTTTACTCAAGACGGAAATATAGAAATTACTGGTAATACTAAAATAAATGGAAATTTAATAGTCACAGGAACCGGAAATTTTGATGGCTTATTAGAATCTTCTGAAGATGTTCAAAGTAATTCTATCAGTCTGGTTAATCATACACACGGAAATGTTCAATCCGGTTCAAGCGATACGGGGGTGCCTAAATAATGAAAAGTAATGAAAACTGGCTTACAGATGATTTTGGAGATGTTGTTATAAAAAAACATATTACTTTAACTACTCCAATACAAACAATATCACAGCGTTTACAAAATAAAATTGCCTTGAATTACGGGGAATGGTTCCTGCATAATCAGGAAGGAATAAACTGGTTTGGAAATGGTGACATTGAGGGAAACATAGGAAGAAAGCTGACAGAATTAATCCTTGACTCACAAATACAGGAATACATCAAGCAAGATAAAGATGTATCAAATATTCTAAAATATGAAACTAATCTTCAGGAAAATGGAAATTATCAAATAAACGTAACTATTTACACTAAAGACAATGAAATAATAGAAATTTAAAAAGGAGGAGATATAATGGGGGCAATCACTCCTATCGGATATAAAAAAGAAACATTTGCAGAACATTTGGATAATATTGAGAAAAGATGGAAAGCACGTTTGGAAGATGACCAGTTCAGTTTTGATTTTAACACCCCGGAAGGGATTCATAATGAAGCCCTTACATATGAAATAACTTCTTTAGATGAACAACTGCTGGAATTATCAAATATGTTTAATATTGATGGTGCTAAAGGTATATTTTTAGACTATTTACAAAAACTTCTTCCAGTAGAACCCAGATATACAGGAAAAAAAGCAAACGGTCTTGTTATCATTGAATCCTCTACTGCTCAAATAATACCTAAAGATACCATAATAAGAGCGGGGACTTTAGAATACAAGGTTATGGAAACTACTGCTATTGATAAAAACAACAAAGAAATATATGTTATGGCCTCTGATACCGGAACGGAATATAATATTCCGGAAAAAAGTATTACTAAAATTGACGGATTTCAGGTTTTAGATATTTATAACCCATATGCCTTCACAAACGGAGAAGGCTTGGAAAGTGATTCAGATTTCAGATACAGACTTAAAAACGCCAAAAATAAAAGTGCTACCGCCACATATGATGCAATTAAAACTGCTCTTTTAGATCTTGATGTAGTCAGCGATGTAATTATTCTGGATCCTAAAACTACTCCTGCTACTGCCAACGGAACCACAAAAATAATTGTGGACGGAACACCTGACAGAAAAATAGCCAAAGCAATTTTGGATACTCTTGCTGCGGGAATAAATACAATTGCTGATCCTGCTCTGGATTACCACACAGAAGAATTTCTTATCACAAAAAAAATAAAAACTGCTATTACTTACAATATTCTGAAATTCAAATCGCTGAAAATAAAAGTTGAAGTTCTTGATGTAAATGGTGAAAAAGACAGCAGATGGACAAAGCCAATTCAGGATGAACTAATAAAATACTGTGATTCTCTTGGGCTTGGAGAACCTATGACATATAATGAACTGCATTCTGAAGTAAACGGAATAGATGAAATCAGATATGCAAAAGTATACGTTTTAGATAATACTGAAAATCCAAATGCAAATTATCAGCTATATGATCTTGAGCATAAATTCGATATTATTGAAACCCAGAAATATAAGCTAAGCAGAAGTGATATCGAGGTAGTTTATGTATAGAGACGACAAATTAAACGAAGTACTGGAAAGATTCCCGCATATGTATAATATTGATATCGGAAGCAATAATGAATTTTTGATAAGTTCTGTACTGGAAGAAATCAAAAATCTAAATCAGGCAGTTTATGAGCTTGCTTCAATGCTGGATGTCAGCAAGGCCAACGGAATCTGGCTTGACCGTCTTGGTAATATATTTGGTGTCTACAGAGAATCAGGAGAAAATGATGACATATACAGAATAAATATTCTGCAGTATTGGCTTATGGTTAGTAAAAATGCCACTTCCGAAGTTCTGATGAAATTTTTATTTTATATAATTGATGAGGAAGATCTTTATGTTTATAAAAAACAAAATGGTCTTATTCATATTATTATCAATAAAAATAAGGAAAAAGAATATAAACATCTTATCGAAAAGGTCTTACTAAATATAAAAGCTGACGGTGTTAATTTTAACTTTGAATTTAAACACAGAATATTCAGGGAACATTTTGTCTGCGGTGCTACTATATGCGGCTGCGATATGTTCAGAATTGAAAATGAAGAAATTTTCGTGGATAAACTTTTGGAAATCAAACATAATGAAACAAATCTTACAGAATCTGGATATGACTCAGGAATGGAGGGAATAGATGGCGTTTATTAAAAAAGTTCAGGACTGGAAAGGTGAAAACCTGAGAACTTACAAAATAACTAATGCTTCTGCTATAGAAGCTGATGCCAGTAAAATTGACTGGCTTGGCGAAAAGTATGCCGAACAGATCGGTACTACTCTTGATGAAACAATTATGAATAATATTCAAAAAAATGGCTGCTTTGTTGTCAGCTCTGAGCATGATATTGTTAATGATACTGAATTTTATAATATCACAGGATTTGACGGTATCAAAGAATTTGGAATTTTTGAAAATTTAAATATAAAATTTAAAGTCGATATGACTAATGTAAAGGAAAGACCCTTTATAAAGCTTAACGGAAATCTTTACGAGCTTGTCAGAAGAAACGGACAGGAGCTTGTTTATCTTGCTAAAAATGAGCTCGTAAAAAATCATTCATACAATGCCGTTTACAGAGAAAATAAATTTGTTGTGGAAAGTGCTTCACTGCTTGCACAAGAAGAAGCATTTGGACTTATAAATATTAAAACTATTAAAAACCTTGTAAAAACAGAGGTTCCTGATGCTACTGAAACCACAAAGGGAATCAGCTCTTATTCTAATATTATTGATTATATTGACAGTAAATTCAGCAGATTTTTTACAAAAATTTTTCCTGTTGGTACTATTTACACTACTGTTAACAAAGATTTTGATCCAAATGTAACATTTGGCGGAACTTGGGAGCGATATGCCAAAGGAAGAACTTTAGTTGGTGTTGATACTAATGATGTCAGCTTTAATGCCGGTGAAAAGATAGGTGGAACTCAGACTACTGCTTTAGGAGTAGGAAACTTACCTTCTCATAATCATAATGTGCAGGGAGCTACAGATGCTCAGGGAAATCACTACCATATTGTTAATGATCATGCACATTATGTCCCTAATCATACCCATTTTATGGATGCTAATTTTTACAACGAGAAAGGAGCAACTGGAGGAGCTATTGCATCTGGTGGTGCTGATTGGTTTGAGTATAGATCACGAGTTGTTGCCGACATCTTTGGAGGAGAATGCTGGACCCACGGTTCTGCCCCGGCCACAAACTGGGCAGGTCAGCATAACCACTGGTTTAACGTAACATCTGGAGCAACTGGAAGCGGGCAGGCTTTTTCAAATTTAAGCCCGTATATAACAGTATATTTCTGGAAAAGAACTAAATAAAAGGCGGTGAATAATGAATAAAATAATCTTAGCTAAAAACAGGAAAGTAGAATTTCCAAAAAGAATAAAGCTCGTAGAATCTGATACATTAAATAATTACATCTACGACCTTGAATTCGAACCGGGACTTATCACAGAACCAGGAACAAATATTGATGCTGATCTTGTTAATCTTTTACAAAAGAACTCTTTTATAGATGTAAAGTGTAATACAGTATCTGAAACAGAAATAAACTCAAATCTTGAATCTGAACTTGATGGAATAACTGAATTTACAGTTTTTCAGGGAATGAAGATAATTCTTGTTTTAGAAACAGCCAGCAGTTTTAATAAACCTATACAGCTGAAATTTAAAGATATCAAGGATGAAACAACTGAAATTCCTTTAAAAATCTATAATAACGGCTCACTTGAAAATGTCAGTAATCTTCCCGTAGGGATATATCAAATGATTTATATAGACGGCTCTTTCATTCTTATCTCTGATACTTCTTCAGGCGGCGGCAGTATAAGTGAGATTTTATATGATCAGGATGTAGCCTTTCAGCCGCAGGATCAAATGGGTACTGCCGAAACAGGAATATATATTCCTGATAAATATAATTTTATTAATATTGTCCTCTATCAGGGAACTAACAAGAGAGGAAATATGTTTTCCAGAGAGCTTTTAGAAAATAATGAACAGAGATTTTTTAATCTGCTCCCGTTTGAATATGATGATTTTACAGTCAGTGTGAATACAAAGAACAATTATTTAGTTTTACAGTCATATTACGGACTTACTGCTATTACTCATCTAAAAGTAGAAGGTATAAAGTAAATAGAAAAGGTGAAAAATAATGAACAGATTAATTTTAGCTAAAAACAGGAAAGTGGAATTCCCAAAAAGAATAAAACTTACTGAACCGGATACATTAAATAATTATACATATGATCTTGAATTTGATCCCGGGCTCATCACAGAGCCCGGAACAAATATTGATGCCAACCTTATAAATCTTTTACAAAAAAATACAATATTCGATCTGAAATGTGAAAAAGCAGAAACCACTGAAATAAATTCAAATCTGGAAATAGAACTGGAAGGAATAAATGAGTTTTCTGTATTTCAGGGGATGAAGATAATTCTTCTTATGAAAACTGATGCCACTTTTGAAAAACCGCTGCAGCTGAAATTCACTGATAATGGCATGGAAAATGGTGTTTATCCTGTAAAAGTTTATAATAACGGAATGCTTGAAACTCTTAATAATATGCCAAAAGGCATTTATCAGTTTATATTTATAGATTACTCATTCATATTGATTTCTTCCGGTTCTGCACAGCAGGAAGAAGAAAATACAAGAGAAATTCTCTGGCAGGGTAAACAAGCAATTGCAAATGGTGATTTTATCAGCTGTACTCTTGAAAATATTCTCCCATCTGAAAATTCAAAAAATTATACACTAATAATTAATTTTACACATACAAACGGACTTAATGTAGATATTCTGGTACCTTCAGCCGGGCTGCTTTTCACGGGCTTTAATATAGCAATTCCTAATATTCTGCAGGGTCAGATAGCTTTTATTCTGGCTGTAGTTAAAAGGAATAACAATGATCTGGTTTTCAGCGGAACAAGATATACTGCTCTGCCAGCTTCATACCATATAAACCAGGTTACATTAATAAAATAATAAAAGGGGGATTTATGATTAATATAATAAATCTAGTAATAATTGCACTTATCTTAGCAGGCGTTTTTCTCCTGTTTAAATATAAAAAGCTTGAAACTCTGGCTGTTCTCGCAGCACTCAAAGCCGAGGGCCTCAGTATGATTTCCAGTTCCGGTAAACTGGAATATGCTGTTGATTGGCTTTACAGTCAAAAATTATTTAAAGACTCTTTTTTATCATTAATTCCCAGAAGCTTTACAAAATGGGTTGTTAATTTTATCTTTAACCATAAAAAACTTCTTATCGAAAAAGAAAACCGAACCAATAAAATCTGATGTCTAAAGGGGGAATAAGATGGAAATCACTAAATTAGCTGATTTTGGGATAATCGGAATTGTACTCAGTTATTTTATCTGGAAAGATATGAAGACTTTTGATACCTTCAAAGTATCAATGCGTGAAATAGTCAATGAACTAAAAGCATTAAATTCACGTATTGAAAAATTGGAGGATAATTATAAAGAGTAGGCTTTACAAAAGATTTAACCGGCATTTTCTATAAATTTGCCGGTTTTTTTATGTTTACTTTTCATAATTGCCGTACCTTTTTAAAGTTATAATATTAATAGAAAAAGAAAAACTTTATAATTTTTTCTCTTTTACTTTTTCTCCAGCAGTAAACTCATATATATTTATCAGAGTTTTTTCACCGCCTGTTGCTTAAATTGATCACTTATTCTACGATTATTGAATTATTTATTACTTGTTATATTGAATTTTTATGGTATAATGTAAATGTCAAATTAATTATTTGAACTGGGGGGATCAAATGATAGATAAGCAAATGGTTTCAGGTCATCGGGAACGGCTGAGAAAAAGGTATTTGAAATCGGGAATAAACGGATTGCAGGATTATGAAATAATTGAATTGCTGCTTACGTATACAGTTTTGAGAAAAGACTGTAAAAGTATTGCAAAGCAGCTTCTGCTTAAGTATAAAAATATAAGTAATTTTTTTGCTTTAGATAAAAATGAATTTATTTCAAATAAAAATATTTCAGAAAGAACATATGTACTGTTTAGGCTGATTGGAGATATTATTGAAAAAAAGTTATACAATGATATTTCAGTTCAGAGAATAAAATTATCCAATAATAAAAAGCTTATACAATACTTAAAATATAATCTCGGTTCCAAAAAAATTGAGATTTTTAAAGTTCTTTTTCTAAATACACAAAATGAATTAATAAAAGATGAGAATCTTTTCTATGGAACACTTGACAAAAGTGCTGTACATCCCAGAGAATTTATCAAAAAAGTTTTAGAGAATGATGCTAAGTCGGTTATACTTGTGCATAATCACCCGTCAGGCGCTCTGAAACCTTCTGAATCCGATATTCTTATTACTTCAAAGCTGAAGCATTTATTGGAAAAACTGGAGATTAAACTATTAGATCACATAATAGTCAGTCCAAACGGCTATTTCAGTTTTTTAGAGGGAGGCATACTATGAAATTAATAAATGTTAAATTTAGAAAAACTAAAAAAGTTTATCTATTTAAAATTGATGATAATAATGATTATAAAAAAGGGGATACTGTAATTGTAGAAACTGCAAGAGGTGATCAAATTGGTATTATTATTAACAATGATGATAATGCTATAGAAAGTGACGACGATGAATTAAAAGTAAGAGGAATAAAAAGGAAACTTTCCAGCGAAGAAATTGACAAACTAGAAATTCTTGATCAAAAGGCTGATAAAGCCTATTTTATCTGTAAAAAAATTGTTAAAGATATTCTTCCTGAAATGAATCTCGTCATTGGAGAGTATACTTTTGATGAAAGTAAATTAATCTTCTATTTTACTGCTGAAGGAAGACTTGATTTCAGGGAACTTGTAAAAGCAGTAAATAAAGAATTCAAAAAAAGAGTTGAGTTTTATCAAATAAAACCAAGTGATGAAGGGAGAATCCTAAGTGCTTTCGGAAAATATGGAAAAGAGCTTTATTGGTGATCATAATAATGATATACGTGTCATAAATTTGTATTTTGAGGCAGTGCAAAAAAGATACGACTTTGAAATAAATGATACACTTAATCCTGTTTTGGGTGAATTTTGCATAGTAGAAACTGCAAGAGGACTGGAAATGGGGAAAGTATATACCAAAGCATCATATATCAAACCTGATACTATTTCAGTACCTCTGAAAAAAGTAGTCAGAATTGCTACTGAGAAAGATATGGAAAAATATAGTGACCTGAAAGTTGAAGCTGTAAAAGCCAGCTATGTCTTAAAAAATAAAATTAAAAAATTTAATCTTAATATGAAATCTATTGAGACTGAATTCACATTTGACAGAAAAAAATTGATATTTTATTTTGCTTCTGAAGATCGTGTAGATTTCAGAGAACTTGTAAAAGAACTTGCCAGTATTTTCAAACTTAGAATAGAATTACGACAGATTGGCGTTCGTGATCAGGCAAAACTTATCGGTGATTGCGGAGTCTGCGGAAAGCCTTTATGCTGCAAAGCATTTATTAATAAATTTGATTCTGTTACTATAAAAATGGCGAGAGATCAGAGCGTTTCAGTCAGTCCTACCAAAATGTCAGGAATCTGCGGAAGACTAAAGTGCTGTCTGAATTTTGAATATGACCAGTATGCTGAAAGACAGAAATTTTTTCCTGAAGTAGGACAAAGTGTTGTTACTCCAGCAGGGAGAGGACATGTTGTCAGTACTAATGTACTTAATAATTTTCTATTTGTAAATGTTCCTGAAAAAGGAGTTATGAAATTTGAAATCAGGGAAATCACTTTTAACCGGGAAGAAAAAGAAAAGATACTTAAGGAAATTGCAAAGCAGCATATAGAATTATCTGAAATTAAGGATGAAGAATGATTCTGAATAATAATGAATATATGGAATTTTTAGAAAGCAGTGGACAAAAGATTATAGTCAATAATAATTTATTTAAAATTACTAATGATCCGCTTCTTCTCGCAGATTTCTGCCGGGAAAACATAAAAAAAAGCGGAACACTTCTTGATATAGGGGCAGGTAACGGTATCCTCCCCTTATTATTATGTAATGCGAATTTAACAGAAATCTCTGCTGTAGAAATACAAAAAAATAGTTTTGACTGTTTAGAAAAAAATATAGATCTAAATTCCCTTTCTGATAAAATTATCCCCTATCACACTGATATTAATGATTTTTTCCCAGATTTTGAATTTGACTATATTATTTCAAATCCTCCATACTACAGAGAAAATTCCGGTTATTTATCACAAAGTGAAGAAATCTCTATTGCAAAATTTGAGATAAAAATGACTCTTGATAACTTAATTTTAAATATCAAAAGACTTCTTAAAAATCATGGCACTTTTTATATTATAATTATTCCCGGACGTTTAAATGATGTTCTAAAAGCAATATATTTCCAGAAACTTAATATTTCAAAACTACGAACAGTTATACATAATAATAAGACAAAATTTATTCTTATAGAAGGCAAAAAAGGAAGCAGACCTAGAGACACTGTAATAGATACAGTCTCATTTTAGGGTCTGCTTCCCTTTGTTATAAATATATTTCATATCTTAAATTTTTGATATTTTTTTCTTCCCATTTTATTTCGTCTAGAAACACTCCGCCATTTTTTTCTATGACTCTTTTAGAATTTATGTTATTTTTATTACAAGTTATCAGAAGTTTTCTATGACCCTGCTCTTTAGCTACTGGCTTTAAAAGTTCCAGCATTTTCGTGGCATATCCCTTACTTCTCTCTTCCGGAGCAATAATATAGCCTATATTTCCTATATAACGAAACAACTCCTCGCCGGAGTCCTTTCGAAGAGTGATTCTTCCTACTACCTTCTCCTCTTCTATTGCCCAGTAATTTTTCATTGGGATTACAATTTCACCCTTTGGATATTCACTTATATAATCGAGATAATCTAAAAACTTTTGAAAATTAAATTTTAAAAAAGATAACTTAAAGGTATAAGAACTCTCTATTTCATTATTTCTCCTTATCTGTTTTACAAAATTTATATATTCTTTTTTATATTCAATACAAGGTTTTACAAGTTTCATCATACCTCACTTATTATATTTTTTATAAAGGCCTTAGTATAAGCCGGATTTTGTTTCTGCTAATCATTTATCTAGGCTGACAATTAACTGTCAGCTCGAGCAAATTACCCTAAAGTCAGAGCGAGCAACTCCTTTTTAGACTTATATTTATTCTTGCTTCAGGAGGGGTTTACCTAGCTGGTCAAATTTCTTAGACCACTGGTAGTCTCTTACACTACCTTTTCACCCTTACCGTAAACGGCGGTTTATTTTCTGTGGCACTTTCCTTAAGATTACTCTCAGCAGCCATTAGCTGTCTCCCTGCTCTGTGAAGTCCGGACTTTCCTCTTCCTTACGGAAGCGATTAGCCCTAAAGCCTTTATATATATATATTTTACACTAAAAAGTAAAAAAATAAAAGTTATAATTGAAATTATATATATGAACAAAGAATTATTTTTATTATGCTCTCCTATTTCTTTAGTAATTTCATATGAATATTCCCTGTATTTTCCGTTTTCTATAAGGTCTTTTCTGCCATTTACCGCCTTATCCAAGAGTTCCTTATTTATATCCAAATCTTTTGAAATATAAAAATTCACCTCTGTCTCCCTGTTATCTTTCTTTATGATCTCAAGCAGAACTGTATTTTTCTTATCTTTTAAGTTTATCACTTTCTTGCTGAAATCATACTCAAAAATAAAATTCAAATTACTTTTATTTTCTATTTTACGTACTTTTTCTTCAAATTCTCTTTTTGAATTTTCATCAAATATTCCTATATTATCTTTTATCTCGAAGGCACTCAGATTCATGCTTATTATTATAAATAAAATTATTCTCTTCATTTTTTTCCTTCTATATTATTTTAAATACTTGATTTTCTTTTGCCTGAATTATTTTCCCGTTAAAAAATTCTTCCAGATCTTTTTTTATCAGTTCAGAAAAAATGTTTTCACTCTCATAATGACCTATATCTATTAATGTAAGTCCCGCTTCCAAAGCATCCAGTGTTTCATGATGCTTCAGATCCCCGGTTATATATAAATCCACAGTATTATCTATTTCCGGGATCATAGAACCGCCAGCTCCGGTTAGTACTGCTATTCTTTTTACTCTCTTATTTTCATTACCCGCTATTCTTATGTTTTTCAAATTTAATTTTTCTTTCACTGCTTTGCTTATATTATAAACATTATCCTCTTTTTTAAGCTCCAGAATACGGCCCAGTCCGCTTTCAGAGTCGCTTTCATTTTTCAGCCACACACTTTTTTTCCCGCCTAATGATAACTTTTCCAATATATAATCATTCAGACCGTGAGCAGCAGAATCCGCATTTGTATGAATACTATACACAGCTATTTTATTTTCTGCAAGCTTCAAAATTTTCTCTCCCAGCACTGTATCATTTGTTATCCTTTTTATTTCAGAAAATATCAGCGGGTGGTGTGAAATTATCAGCTCTGCTCTGGCAGCAATAGCTTGTTCTATTACATCAGCAGTAATATCAAGACATATTATTACAGCTGAAACATTACTTCCTTTTCTTCCAATTATGAGTCCCGAATTATCCCATTTTTCAGCAAGCTCCGGATTATATTTTTTCTCCAGAAAATTCATTATATCTTCAAGTTTCATAATATCCTCCCTTTTAATTCAGATATTCCATATTTTCCTCCATTTGCTCTTTATTCAGATTAAAAGCAAGCTTTGTAAGGGCCTTTTCTCTAAGAACATTTATATTGCTTTCCTCTATATTCAATATTTTTGATATTTCCTTTGTTTTATAGAATTTATCATCTAAACCATAATGCATCATTAGAATTCTCTCATCCAGATAATTTAATTTTTTAGGAATATTGCTTAATACATATTTTCTTGTCAAATGTGACACTTTTTCCACTATACTGTATGAATTTTCAGGCATATCATCCATTTTGGTAAATAATTCCTGAAGAGCATTTAAATAATTCAGTTCTATATTCATTTGCTTTGATATTTCTTCCAGACTCAGACCGTTATTCAGCTCCAGCTGTACTTTCAAATACAGAATGTACGCCAGCTCTGATGCTTTAAAATCTTTTAATATTTTTTTCTGATATTCCAGAATATATTTTATTGCAAAATTTTTCAGCCAAAACTCAATATCACTTTCTGAATTTTTCAGTTTTTCAATTCCGTTTATTACCCCTATTGTTGCCTCCTGTACCAGATCAAGAAATGAAAATCCCAGTTTTACATACTGAAGACTTTCACGAATCACTATTTTCAAGTGTTTATTTACAAGCTGATCTCTGTCAGTTTCATCAATTTCTCTTATTTTCAATTGCTTTATATTATGCTCCTTTATATCATCTAAGTATAGTTCTATTGTTTCTTTTTCTGATATATCTGCATTTTCTTCGTCTATTACCACAAAATCATTATTTTCAATAGAAACTCTAACTTCAGGAATATTTTCGGTATATAAAAAGTTTACAATGGCGCCAAACTCTTCGTCAGAAAGATCATACTCCTGAAAAAGCTCTTCCATATTATAATTTTCATTGTTTCGTATTGTCTCCATTATGCTCTTTAACATTATATATCACATCCTATTGTTTTTATTTATAAAATTATAACATAAAATTATTATTTTTAATAGTTTATTAAATTATTTCTTTGTTTATTTCATCATATATTTAAAAAAGCTAATTTCATATAAATTGAAATCAGCTCCTGTAATCTTCTAATTTTTTTCTTCTGCTTGGATGTCTCAGCTTTCTTAATGCTTTTACTTCAATCTGTCTGATTCTCTCTCTTGTGACATTGAATATTTTCCCTACTTCCTCAAGTGTCTTAGGAGAACCGTCATCCAGACCATATCTGTACCTTAAAACCATTTCTTCACGTTCACTCAGTGTTTTTAATACTCCGTCTAATTGTTCTTTCAGTAATACCCTAGTTGTAGCATCATAAGGATTTAAAAATTTATCATCTTCTACAAAATCCCCAAGCTCACTGTCTTCTTCGCTTCCTACCGGTGTTTCCAGTGAAATAGGATCCTGATTCATTTCAAGTATACTCTTTACTTTATCTACAGGTATTTCCAGTTTTTTTGCTAATTCTTCGGCTGTAGCTTCTTTCCCTGTTTCCTGAAGTATTATTCTGCTTTCTTTTTTGATTTTATTTATTGTTTCTATCATATGAACCGGAATTCTTATAGTTCTTCCCTGATCAGCAATTGCTCTTGTAATAGCCTGTCTTATCCACCATGTAGCATATGTAGAAAACTTAAATCCTTTTTCATACTCAAATTTTTCTACAGCCTTCATTAAGCCCATATTGCCTTCCTGGATCAAGTCAAGCATTTTAAGACCTCTGTTTGTATGCTTTTTTGCTATACTTACTACTAATCTTAGATTAGATTCTATAAGCTTCTGCTTTGCCTCTTCATCATTTTCCAAAACTTTCTGTGCAAGGGCAATTTCCTCCTCATATGTCAAAAGCGGTATCTGCCCGATCTCTCTCAGATACATCTTTATTGGTTCATCTACATCCATTATTTCGGCTAATTTTATTAGATCAGTGTGGAGTAACTCATTTACTTCAGTTTCATCAATTTCTTCCTCATTGAACTCTTCTTCTTCTATTTCAGGAATTTTCGCAGACTTTTTTGTCGAATTGCTTTCCATATAGTCTTTTTTCTCAACAAGTGTATCAACTATACTGATTCCCTTATCCTCTATTCCACGAATTAACTGATCTATTTTTTCTACTGGAAAATCCTCCGGAATAACCCCGTTTATTTCCTCATAGCTTATTACACCGTCTTCTTTAGCCTGTTTTACAAGCTCTAGCAATTTATCTTTTAAATTCATATTTTTTTCAGGCATGATCTGATTCTCCTCGGACATAAAGTTTAAATTTATTATATAATTCCTTGATCTCTTGCAAACTGTGAATATTTTTTAATTCATGCTCTATCTGTTTCATATAGAAATAATTTTGGTCTTTTTTATGTATCTCTTTTTCCAGCTCTCTGTTAAACCAATCTGTATACAATATTTTATAGTATTCATCTTCTTTCTCTATTTCCAGATCTGCTTCTCTTGAAAATTTAAAAATTAATTTTTTTTCTTCTTCGTCTATCTCTGAATTATCTAATATTTTTGTATTAAAGTCAATTTTTTTTAATTTTTTTAAAATTTCGATTATTATAAAACTTTTTATCTCTTTCTCTGCAAACTCCTTATAATACTCAGGATACTTTAAAATTAACTTCAAAGTAGATACTTCCAGCAAATCATAGTTCAATTTATTTTTTATCGAAATTTCCTCTTTTTTAAATTCTTTAGTTTTTGTTTTTTTATATTTCCCTGTATTGCTTTTTAGGATTTCTGCTTCTAAATTTTGTTTGCTTATCCCTAATTCTTCACTTAACTTATCCAGATAAATATCAATTTCAATACGATTTTGAAGATTTGCAAAAAATTCTTTGAATCTGTCTATGAATATTTTTTTTCCTTCTACTGTTTTTATATCAATATCATAAGAAAATTCCGAAAACATATACTCAAATATGTCCACAGATTCTTTTAGCAGTTCTACAAACTTTTTCTTGTCATTTGATTGAAAAAATTCATCAGGATCCTTTATTCCTTTTGGGAAAAAAAGGCACTTAACATTAAATTCGTGTTTCTTCAGAATATAAGAAGCTCTGAATAATGCATTTTTACCAGCTTCATCATTGTCATAAGATATGACAATATTATTTGTGTATCTTTTTAGCAACTTTGCCTGTTCGTCTGTAAATGCGGTACCTAATGATGCTACTGCATTTTCAAAATCATTTTTATGTGCGGAAAGTACATCCATATAACCTTCCATCAATATTACAAAGCCTTTTTTTCTGATTTTTTCCCCTCTGCTTACCAGACCGTAAACTTCACGGCTTTTATTAAATACTTTTGATTCCTGTGAATTTATATACTTAGCAGTACTTTCACCATCAAGGGCTCTGCCGCCAAAGCCTACTATATTCTGATTTTTATTATAGATTGGAAATATAATCCTGTCACGAAATACATCAAAAAAATTTCCTGTGCTTGCTCTTTTTATCAAACCTAATTCTATCAGGTCTTCATTAGAATAGTCTTTATTTTTGAAATTTTCCAGAAGACTATCCCAGTTTTCAGGTGCATACCCAAGTTTAAATCTTTTGATATCGTTTTCGTTCAAGCCTCTTTTTTCCAAATAATTTAAGGCCTTCTTATTTTTAAAGATATTTTCTGAATAAAATTCCAGCGCTGTTTGTAATATCATATGAAATTTTTGCAGTGAATTCTGCTTATTACTGCTTTTTCCCGAAAATCTGCTGTTGAACTGAATATTATATTTATTTGCCAATTCTTCCACAGCTTCCGCAAAAGTTAAATTATTTATTTTCATATAAAATGTTATTACATCTCCGCCTATACCCGAACTGAAATCTTTAAAAATATTTTTTCCGGGACTTACTGTAAATGAAGGTGTTCTTTCTGGTTTAAATGGAGATAATCCTTTATAATTTGCTCCTGATTTTTTCAGAGTCACATATTCGCTTATTACCTGTACAATATCCAGCTTATTTATAAATTCTTGTATTTCATTATCCTCATACATAATTTTCTCCAATTATTTATCCATCTATACAATTATATTTTATATTTTTAAATAGTCAAGTCTATTTTTAAAATTATTTTACAATTTATATTTTTACCTTTTCCTCTAGTATTTCTTCAAATACTTCATCCATTATTTTTGATTTCTCTTCCCCTTTTAAAAATAGCTCTCTTGCGGCCTTTCCTGCTACTATGGCAAGTTCATATTTGTTAGGGATTTTACCTAATAACTCATCCACTGTTATATTTCTTTTTTTCATTTTTCCTCCTAATGATTAATAATATCTGATAATTCCTGATATGACTGGTCTATACTGATATTTATAATAGAATAATCATATTCCTTTTCATATTCCATTTCTTTTAGAGCATTTTCCAGTCTTTTTCTTATTATTTCCTCAGAATCAGAGCCTCTATTTCTCAGCCTTCCTTCCAGCTCTTTATCATCAGGAGCTTTAAAAAAAACTAATACAGCACTTGGATCCTTTTTCTTTACTATCAAACCGCCCTGTACATCTATCTCCAGCAAAACTGTATTTCCTTCTTCCCTTTTCTTTTCTACTTCAGATTTCAAAGTACCGTAATAATTATCATGAACTTTTGCCCATTCAAAAAACTCATCATTATTTACTCTTTTCATAAATTCTTCTTCTGTCAAAAAGTAATAATCTTTTCCGTCTGTTTCGTCCTGTCTGGGTTTTCTTGTCGTTGCTGATATTGTTAAAGGTATATGTAATTTATCTCTCACTATTTTTGTAACTGTAGATTTACCCGCTCCGCTTGGACCTGATACTACTATTAGTTTCCCCTTCATTTTATTCTCCTTTTTCTATCCTTAAGAGTAATGTCTCCACATTAATGGCTGACAAAATAATATGACCGCTGTCCATTATTAATATAGCCCTTGTACGTCTTCCTGAAGTAGCATCTATTAACATTTCCCTTTCCTTTGCTTCTTCTCTTAATCTTTTGCTTGGAGCAGAATCCGGACTGATAATCCCAACTATTCGGCTGTCTATTACGATATTATTAAATCCTATATTTATAGGTTTCATAATGCCTCCAATGGCTTATTATTCAGGGAAAGAGCATGTAACCGCTCTTTCCCGCAAATTATATATTAACTGTTATTTTCTTCTGATACCGGTTCTTTTAAAAGCATATCCCTATACTCTTTAAACCCTGTACCACCTGGAATTTTCTTACCGATTATTACGTTTTCCTTTAATCCTTCCAGTCTGTCTACTTTACCTTCTATTGCAGCATTGGCAAGAACTTTTGTTGTTTCCTGGAACGATGAAGCGGAAATAAAGCTTTCTGTATTTACTGCGGCTTTTGTAATCCCTTGAATAACAGGCTCGTATGTAGCTATTTTCTTGTCTTCCTTGATAAGCTCATTATTTTCTTTGTCCACAATCTTTTTATCCACTAATTCATCTTCCAGATATAAAGAATCTCCGGAATCCTTGATTTTTACCTTTTGGAACATCTGCTTTACTATTATTTCTATATGCTTGTCATTTACTGAAACTCCCTGTTCTCTGTACACTTGCTGTACTGATTCCAATATAAACTGCTGTGCTTCTATCAGACCTTTTATTTTCAGTATATCATGCGGCGAAACCGGTCCATCTGTCAGTTTTGTTCCTTTATCTATAAGCATTTCATTAGTTACAACCAAATGCTCCCCTATTGGTACAGTGTATTCTTTTATTGTTTTTCCTGTATCCGGACTTACTATCAGTATAAGTCTCATACCTTTTTTCTTTTTATCAGATATAAGTACACGCCCTGCTATTTCTGACAAAACAGCTTTCCCTTTAGGATTTCTTGCCTCAAACAGCTCCTGAACCCTTGGAAGACCACTGGTAATATCCTTTGTTCCTTCTCCGGTCTTGATTATTTTTGAAATAATCTGTCCTTTCTTTACTTTGTCCCCTTCTCTAACCATTAGATATGCACCATAAGGAATACTGTATTCATCTACTTTCTTTCCTTTTTCATAAATAATTATTCTCGGGTTAACATCTCCGCTTTCCACTGGTTTTATAGCCATTCTTTCAGTAACATTATACTTGTGATCTATATTTTCTCTTACATAAAGATCTCTGAATTCTACTTTTCCTGACTCATTACTTATTATCGGTATATGATAAGGATCAAATTCCACAAGTATATGACCTTTTTCTACCTTTTCCCCATCTTTTACCTTTAATAAAGATCCTGACGGAATTTCATACTTTTGCTTATCTATTACTATTTTTGAATTCTGTGAAACAACAATTTCTTCTCCTGCTTCATTTTCCAGTATTTTCAAATCTTTAAATTTAACTTTACCTGCTTCATCTGTCTTTATATTCGTTTGTACAGCTGCTGCCTGTGCTACCCCTCCTGTATGGAAAGTTCTCATCGTCAGCTGTGTTCCCGGCTCACCTATTGACTGAGCTGCGATAACTCCCACTGCCTCACCCTTAAGTATTTCTTTATGGTTTGACAGATCCAGTCCGTAACACTTTTGACATACTCCTTTTTCCAGTGCACATGTAAGCGGCGTTCTAATTTTCACAGCTTTTATTCCGAATTCACTTATTTTTTTGATCAGCTCTTTACCGATTAGCTCATTTCTTTCGGCAATTATTTCACCTTCATGAACTATATCTTCTGCAAGAGTTCTTCCATAGATTCTCTCATCAAGTTTTTCTATGACATTACCGCCGTCAACCAGATCCGAAACTATAATTCCTTCATGTGTATTACAGTCATGTTCATTTATAATAACATCATGTGAAATATCAACAAGTCTTCTTGTCAAATATCCTGATTCGGCAGTTCTTAATGCAGTATCCGCCAGACCTTTTCTGGCACCGTGTGATGACATAAAGAATTCCAGTATATTCAGACCTTCTCTAAAGTTTGCCTTAATAGGTACCTCCATGATTCTTCCCTGTGTATCCGCCATTAGTCCACGCATTCCCCCAAGCTGTCTCATCTGTGCTATACTACCTCTGGCACCAGAGTTTGCCATCATATAAACTGGGTTAAATTCATCAAGATTATCCATCATTTCCTTAGTTACGTCATCTACTGCTCTTGACCATATTGCTACAGTCTTTCTATATCTTTCCTCATCTATAATAGTTCCGTTTTTATACTGCTCTTCTACATCTGCTACTTCTTTTTCGGCATTTTCCAAAATAGATTTTTTTGTTTCAGGTATTTCAAGATCTTCTATTCCTACTGTTATTCCTGCAGATGTTGCATAATGGAATCCAAAATTCTTAATTTTGTCAATTAAGTCAGAAGTTCTTTCAAATCCGTATAATTCATACAATTCTGCTATCAGTTTTCCAAGAGCACCTTTTCCAAATGTTTTATCATACTCTCTTACTTCTTTTGGCAGCATTGTATTAAATAAAAGTCTTCCCGGTGTTGTTTCTATCATTTCACCGTCTATTCTGACTTTTACCAGCGCATGTGTCCCTACCTGTTTATTCTGATATGCAGTTATCAGCTGGTTCTTATTTGAGAATAATTTTCCTTCCCCTTTTTCTCCTCTTCTTTCTTTTGTCATATAGTAACATCCCATAACCATATCCTGTGAAGGTACTGCTATAGGCTTACCGCTTGAAGGAGCAATAATGTTATTTGTAGCCAGCATAAGAAGTCTTGCTTCCATCTGGGCCTCAGGAGATAACACTAAGTGTACTGCCATTTGGTCGCCGTCAAAATCCGCATTAAATGCAGAACATACCAGCGGGTGAAGTCTTATTGCCTTCCCCTCTATCAATGTCGGCTGAAATGCCTGTATTGACAGTCTGTGCAGTGTAGGGGCTCTGTTTAGAAGAACCGGATGGTTTTTGATGATTTCTTCTATTAATTCCCATACATAGTCATCTTCTTCTTCTACCATTTTTTTAGCTATTTTTATATTAGAGGCTATTTCTCTTTTTACCAGTTCTCTCATCAAAAATGGCTTATAAAGCTCAAGAGCCATCTTTTTTGGAAGTCCGCACTGATATATTTTCAGATTAGGACCCACGACAATAACTGATCTTCCTGAGTAATCTACCCGTTTACCAAGAAGGTTCTGTCTGAATCTTCCGTTTTTACCTTTAAGCATATCCGAAAGAGATTTCAGCTCTCTGTTATTCTGAGTAACTACCGGCTTTCCTCTTCTTCCGTTATCTATTAAAGCATCTACAGCTTCCTGAAGCATTCTTTTTTCATTTTTTATTACTATTTCTGGAGCATTTATTGATATTAATTTTTTTAATCTTGTATTTCTGTTTATTACTCTTCTGTAAAGATCATTAAGATCACTTGTTGCGAATCTTCCGCCGTCAAGCTGTACCATAGGTCTTATATCAGCAGGAATTACAGGTAATACTGTAAGTATCATCCATTCTGGTCTGTTTTCGGACATAATGAAATCTCTTACTATTTTTAGTCTTTTTACTACCTTTTTTCTCTTCTGGCTTGACTGTGAAACTTCAAGTTCATTTTTCAGTTCCTCTTCAAGCCGTGCAAGATCTATTTCTTCCAGCAGCTTTATTATTCCTTCTGCACCCATTTTAGCTTCAAACTTTTCACCAAACTGGCTTTTATAAAGTCTGTACTCTCTGTCTGTAAGTATTACGCCTTTTTCAAGATTAGTTTCTCCAGGTTCAGTTACTACATATCTTGCAAAATATAATACCGATTCTAGTTCTTTAGTACTAAGTCCCAAAAGAAGACTCATTTTATTAGGCGTTCCTTTTGAATACCATATATGTGCTACAGGAGCTGCCAAATCTATATGTCCCATTCTTTCACGTCTTACTTTTGAAGTAGTTACTTCAACCCCGCACTTTTCACATTTTATTCCTTTGTATCTCATACGCTTGTACTTACCGCAGGCACATTCAAAATCCTTCGCAGGACCAAATATTCTCTCACAGAATAAACCGTCCATTTCAGGCTTCAATGTCCTGTAGTTTATTGTTTCAGCCTTCTTCACCTCACCATAAGACCATTCTCTGATCTTATCCGGCGAAGCAAGCTTTATCTGTATACTATCAAAATCTCTTATACTCATTAACAAGAGCCTCCTCAATCCATAAGTTTAATTTTCATTATTTTTATCTAATTCTATCACTTGACCATCTTTATCAAATAAATTTATGTCTAATCCTAATGATTGAAACTCTTTTATTAAAACTTTAAATGATTCCGGTGCATCGGCTTCAGGCATTCCCTGACCTTTTACTATTGCTTCATAAGTTTTTGTTCTACCACTTATATCATCAGATTTTACCGTTAACATTTCCTGAAGGATATTGGATGCTCCATATGCTTCCAGAGCCCAAACTTCCATCTCTCCAAGTCTTTGCCCACCAAATTGTGCTTTTCCTCCGAGAGGCTGCTGTGTTACCAGCGAGTATGGTCCGATTGCTCTTGCATGCATTTTATCTTCTACAAGGTGATGTAGCTTTAACATGTACATTCTTCCTACAGTAACAGGATTATCAAATGGCTCCCCTGTTCTTCCGTCTATCAATTTTACTTTTCCGTTTCTTTCAAATCCTACCTTTTCCAGATAATCTTTTACGTCATTTTCACTGGCACCGTCAAAAACAGGTGTGGCTATATACTGATCAATATTTCCGATTGCCAGACCCAAATGAACCTCCAATACCTGTCCGATATTCATACGTGATGGTACCCCTAACGGATTAACTGCTACATCAATCGGCGTCCCGTCTTCAAGGTGAGGCATATCCTCCACAGGAAGTATTCTAGAAACAACACCTTTATTTCCATGTCTTCCTGACATTTTATCCCCGACAGTTATTTTTCTTTTTTCAGCTATATAAACTCTTACTACTTTGTTTACTCCGGCTTTTAAGTCATCTCCGTCATCTTTAGTCAGTACAAGAACATCCACTACTGTACCTTTTGTTCCGTGTGGAAGTCTTAGCGATGTATCTCTTACATCCTTAGCCTTTTCTCCAAATATAGCTCTTAATAATTTTTCCTCTGCCGGCGGTTCTGTTTCACCTTTTGGTGTTACTTTCCCTACAAGAATATCTCCCGGATTCACTTGTGCACCTATTCTTATAATACCGCTTTCATCAAGGTTTTTAAGCGTTTCCTCAGAAACATTCGGGATTTCTCTTGTTATTTCTTCATCACCCAGTTTTGTAGTTCTTGCTTCTATATCAAATTCTTCTATATGAATTGAAGTAAATACATCGTCTTTTCTAAGTCTTTCAGATATCAAAATAGCATCCTCAAAATTATACCCTTCCCAAGGCATGAAAGCCAGAAGTATATTTCTTCCAAGTGCAAGATCTCCGCCTGCAGTTGATGGTCCGTCAGCAATTATATCCCCTCTTTTTACTTCATCATCAAGGTTTATAATAGGCTTTTGGTGTAAACACATTGCCTGGTTTGATCTTTCAAAGTTTAATAATCTGTGAACATGTTCCTTATTATTTTCATCTGTTACTATAATTTGTTTTGCATCCACAGAAGTTACTCTTCCATTTGCTTTTGATGTCATTACTGCTCCTGAGTCCACGGCCACTTTTCTTTCTAGCCCTGTTCCTACATAAGGAGCCTCTGTTCTTAATAATGGTACCGCCTGACGCTGCATATTCGATCCCATTAGTGCTCTGTTGGCATCATCGTGTTCCAGAAACGGAATTAATCCTGCTGAAACTGATACTACCTGTTTAGGCGAGACATCCAGATAATGAACCTTCTCTTTTACAATATGAACTATTTCTTCACCATATCTGCAGACTACCTCTTCTACAAGGATATTTCCTTTTTCATCGACAGGTGTATCTGCCTGGGCTATAAATAATCCTTCTTCTTCATCTGCGCCAAGGTAGTTTACCTCATCAAGAAGTGCCTTACCATTTTCTACTTTTGCAAATGGTGTTTCTATGAAACCATATTTATTAACCTTCCCATAAGTTGCTAATGAACCTATCAGTCCGATATTTGGTCCTTCCGGCGTTTCTATAGGACAGATTCTTCCATAATGCGAGTTATGTACATCACGCACCTCGAATCCTGCTCTTTCTCTGGAAAGTCCACCTGGTCCCAATGCCGATATTCTTCTTTTGTGAGTTAATTCTGCAAGAGGATTCGACTGATCCATAAACTGAGAAAGCTGTCCGCTTCCGAAAAACTCCAGAATCAGAGCATTCAGAGGCTTCGTATTCAAAAGACTCTGTGGTGTCAGAGTAGTAATGTCCTGTATTGTCATTTTCTCTTTAACCATCTTAGCCATTTTCATCATTCCGCCTTTTACCTGAATGGCCAGTAATTCTCCTACTCCTCTTACCCTTCTGTTTGACAGATTATCTATATCATCAGTATATCCGTCGTCATTATAAAGATTTCTGACATAGTTAATAGTCTGCATAACATCTTCTTTAGTCAGTGTGATCTCATTTTCCGGAAGATCAAGCTTCAGCCTTTTATTTATTTTGTATCTTCCTACATTAGCAAGATCGTATCTCTGAGGATTAAAGAACATCTGTTTTAAGAGTGATCTTGCACTGTCTACTGTAACCAGATCCCCGGGTCTCAGTTTCTTAAAAACTTCTACGACCGCTTCGTCAGATGTCTTAGTATGGTCATGAATTAGTGAATTAGCAATAATTCTGTCTTCCGGCTTTACTTCCCAGTAATAAATTTTTTCAACTTTATTCTCAATTAATTTCTCTATTCCGATCTCATCAATTAATTCTTCTGATTCCAGAACGAATTCTCCTGTTTTCTCATCAAGAATGTCTTCTTTGTTAAAACTTCCTTCCAGTCTGTTTTTTATTACTTCCTGTAAATCATCACCTTTGTATTTTTCATATAGTTTATTCAGCTCCAGTTCTTTTGATTCAAAAAACTGATCCATTATCTCCCTGTTATTCGTGAAAAAGTCAACTGACTTTAAGAATATAGTTGATAAAACTTTCTTTCTTCTGTCTATTTTCACATTTAATATATCATTCTTGTCAGTTTCAAATTCCAGCCAAGTCCCTTTATACGGGATTATTTTTCCAATAAATATATCTTTTCCAGTTTGTATGCTCAACTCTTTATTAAATGTAACACCTGGCGATCTGTGCAGCTGAGATACTACGACCCTTTCTGCTCCGTTTATTATAAACGTGGCTTTATCAGTCATTAACGGAATTTCTCCAAAATATACCAAAGTTTCCTGAATTTCTTCTGTCTTCAGATTTATTAAACGTAATCTTACTTTTAGCTGACCGGCATACGTTTTTCTTCTTTTTTTACATTCCAATTCATCATTAAGCGGTTTATCATTTTCATGAATCTCATACCATATATACTCTAATTTAAGTTGACCATTACTCGATTCTATTGGAAAAATTTCCTGAAAAATACTTTCTAAACCTTGGTTTTCCCTTTTTTGCGGCGGGATTCCTGCCTGTATGAAGTCTTCGTATGAATTTAACTGAAACTCCAAAAAGTGAGGCATTTCTCCTCTGTCAACAATTTTTCCAAAACTAAATCTTTTAATAAGTCTGCTCATTAATTATTCCTCCTTATAGTTACCTATAACTATTCAAAAACCCAGTAATGACGGGGTTTAACTACTCTCTATTTATAAATAGTGGAAAAAGACACCCTGAAATTTAGAGTGTCTCCTTATTATTTTGTCTTGTACTTATTTTAATTCTACAGTTGCTCCAGCTGCTTCCAATTGTGCTTTGATTTTTTCAGCTTCATCTTTAGAAGCTCCTTCTTTAACTGCTTTTCCGCCTGCTTCAACTAAGTCCTTAGCTTCTTTCAGTCCTAAACCAGTTATAGTTCTTACTTCTTTGATTACAGCTGTTTTCTTTTCTCCGAATCCTGTTAAGATTACATCAAATTCAGATTTCTCTTCAACTGCTGCAGCACCTGCTCCGGCACCTGCTGCTACAGCTACTGGCTGAGCTGATACTCCAAAAGTTTCTTCTATAGCTTCAACTACTTCTTTTAATTCTAAAACTGTCATGTTTTTTAAATCTTCTATAAATTGGTCTTTATTAAATGCCATTTTTTCCTCCTAAAATATTTTTTTTATTAGTTTGCTTCTGTAGCTTCTGCTGCTACTTCTTCCTTAACTTCGCTTACAGCTGCTGGTGCTTCTGCTCCTGACTCTTTTTGTTCAGTAACATTTGTCATAGCTACTGCTAGCATTCTTACTGGTGATAACAATCCGTATGCTATCTGACCAAGTAATTCTTCTCTTGAAGGTAATTTCGCTAAAGCTTCTATTGTAGCTGTCTCTACTCTTCCTCCGTCAACATATCCTGCTTTTATTAAGAATTTATCTTTTACAGTTTTAGAGAAGTCATAAACTAACTTTGACGGTGCAACTCCATCCTCAAAACCTAATGCAAATGAAGTAGTTCCTTCTAAAACGTCATCAAAATCAGCATCTATTCCTGCTTCTTTCAAAGCAATTTTAAATAATCTATTTTTAGCTACTAGATATTCGATTCCTGCCTCTCTGGCTTTTCTTCTTAATTCAGTATCTTCATTTACTGTAATTCCTTTATAGTCTACAAATACCACAGCTTTTGCTTCTTTGATTTTATCTTTAAGTATACTTACTTTGTCTACTTTTGATTGTGCTGGCATTTTTTCACCTCCTCTATATAAAAAACCTCTGATTTGCAAAGACAATAACTCAGAGGAAAACATAGCTCTATGCTTAATTAACCTCGGTAGGATTTACCGGATTACTCCAACCTACTGTCTTTGGCTTAAAATTTTTTAAAAATATATATTCAAAATTACTTTGAAACGTATGAATTTACCAATAACGGATCTATTTTGATACCAGGACCCATTGTTAATGATATTGCTACAGTTCTTAAATACTGCCCTTTTGATGTATCAGGTTTCAGCTTTATAATCTGATCAACGACAGTTTTAAAATTTTCTGTGATTTTTTCTTTATCAAAATCAACTTTTCCTATTGGTACATGAATTGAACCTAATTTATCTACTTTGAAAGCTAATTTACCTTTTTTGAACTCATCTACAGTTTTAGCAACATCTGTTGTTACTGTTCCTGATTTCGGATTAGGCATTAAACCTTTAGTTCCTAATAATTTCCCTAACTTTCCTAATTTAGGCATCATATCTGGTGTTGCTATTACTAAATCAAAATCCAGCCATCCACCTTGTATTTTAGTGATATATTCATCATCACCTGCATATTCTGCTCCGGCTTTTAATGCCTCGTCAATTTTGTCTCCTGAAGTAATAACAAGAATTCTTACATTCTTCCCTGTACCATGCGGTAATACTACAGTACCTCTAACCTGCTGATCAGCATGTCTTGGATCTACTCCTAATCTAAATGCTAATTCCACAGTTTCTGTAAATTTTGCACTTTTAGTATCAAATACTAAATCCAAAGCTTCTTCAGGTGTATATAATTTCATTTTATCTACTTTTTTAGCAATTTCTTGGTATCTTTTCCCTTTTTTTGCCATTATGAATTTTCCTCCTTTGTGGTCATTGGGTTATCCCTTCCACTAAAATATATGGTTATTCGCTTACTTTTATTCCCATGCTTCTTGCTGTTCCTGCGATTATGTTCATTGCAGCTTCAACACTTCCAGCATTTAAGTCAGGCATTTTTGTTTCTGCAATTTCTTTAAGCTGAGCTTTTGATATAGTTCCAGCAACATCTTTTACTGAGTTTGCAGCCCCTTTGTTTACTTTAGCGGCTTTTTTCAATAAGTCAGATGCAGGTGGAGTTTTTAATATAAAAGTAAAGCTTCTGTCTGCATAAACAGAAATCTCCACAGGAATTACAAATCCCATCTTATCTTGAGTCTGAGCATTGAATGCTTTACAGAAATCCATTATATTAACACCGTGTTGTCCTAAAGCAGGTCCTACCGGTGGAGACGGATTTGCCTTTCCAGCGTCTAATTGTAATTTTATTTTTCCAATTACTTCTTTTGCCATCTTAAATTTTCCTCCTTTGTGGTAAATGATCTCTCTCCCACTTAAATATCTATACGTTTATATTTTACGAACTTCGTGATATTCCAGTTCTACCGGTGTCATTCTTCCGAAAACCTCTACCATAACTTTTACTCTTCCATGTTCATGGTCTACTTCAGCTATCTCAGCTTCCTGATTTTCAAATGCACCGTTCTTTACTATTACTTTCTCTCCTACTTCAAGATCCAGTCTTGCTTTTGGAGCGCTCGCGCTTTCGTCTAATCCGATTTTACTCAAAAGACTTTTTGCTTCATCATCTGCTAATGGTATAGGATCACTGCCTACTCCTACGAATCCTGTAACACCATTGGTATTTCTTATTACATACCAGGCATCACTGTCTACCCTGTAGCCCAGACCTAAGTCGTTCTCTTCTTTCTTAGACAGCATTTCTACCATTACATATCCGGGAAATAATTTTCTGGGAACCTTAACCATTTTCCCTCTTTTTTCTTCCATTATCTCCTCTTCAGGAACAAGTATTCTGAAAACTCTGTCTGTAAGATTCAGTGTTACTACACGTTTCTCAAGATCAGCTTTTACTTTCTTCTCATAACCTGAATATGTATGTATTATATACCATTTTTTCTCTAAATTATCGCCATCTAACGTCATAGTTATCCTCCTATTTACCTCTTAAAAAAGTTATTAGTAGAGATAATACTCTGTTAAAGCTAAGATCAAATGCAACTACATACAGAGAAATAAATATAGTTATTAATAAAACAATCACAGTAACATGGAGTACCTCTTGTTTACTTGGCCAATATACTTTTTTATATTCATCTATTATTTCTTTCAACATAAGTTTTTCACTCCTAATTAAAATGGCAGGTCAGGAGGGGCTCGAACCCCCAACCCTCGGTTTTGGAGACCGATGCTCTACCAATTGAGCCACTGACCTAGGTTTCATTATTTTACTTCTCTATACAGAGTGTATTTTCTTAATACTGGATTGTACTTTCTAAGTTCGATTCTCTCAGGATGTGTCTTCTTATTTTTAGTAGTCACATAGTGTCTCAACTTAGTTTCCGTACATTCCAGGATAACTTGTACTCTCATACTTCTATCCCTCCCAATAATAAATTGGTCTACCAGAATAAACTAGCCTAAAGATTCTATCATAAATTTCGCATAATGTCAAGGAGTTTTCATTACTCCTGTGATGTTTTTACAGAATCATTTATTTCCGCAGTTTTTTCAACAAACTGTTATCAGTATACAACTTTTTTATAAAAAAAGCAAAGAAAATATTTAGCTCTTTGCTTTTTTGACAGTTTTTTTATTTGCCTTATTTTATCAAGTACTGGTTTTAAAGACTTTATGCTGTTTTTATATCAGATATTTTATTTATATTTATTTATGGGTGAATAAGGACTTTCTCCCTTTAATACCTGTATTATATTTTTTGCAGCACACAATGCCATCTGATCTCTGGTTTCTATGGTAGCATTTCCTATATGAGGAGTAAGTACCACATTTTTCATATTTTTCAGCTCATCACTTATTTTAGGTTCAAATTCATAGACATCAAGTGCAGCACCTTCTATTTCTTTTTCCCTCAGGGCTTTTACCAGTGATTTTTCATTTACAATAGGGCCTCTGGCACAATTTATCAGATACGCCGTCTTTTTCATAAGTCCGAATTCTTTTTCATCAATCATATGTTTTAGAGTCGGAGTATATGCACTGTTTATTGTTATAAAATCCGACTTTTTCAAAAGTGTTTCAAAATCCGAATATTTTGCACCAAGCTCTTTTTCAGTATTTTCATCTTGTTTTTTTACATCATAATACAAGATATTCAGACCAAAACCTTTTGCCTTTTTTGCTACAGAACGGCCTATATTTCCAAATCCTATTATACCGAGTGTTTTTCCATGTACTTCTCTGCCCAGAAAAAACAAAGGTGCCCATCCGTTAAATCCTGTAGTTCTGCATAATTCATCCCCTTCAGCAATCCTTCTTGATACTGCCAGCAAGAGTCCCATAGTCAGCTCTGCAGTAGCTTCTGTTGATACAAACGGTGTATTAGTGACAGGAATTCCTTTTTGTGCAGCATATTCATAATCTACATTATCATATCCGGCACCAAAATTAGCTACTATTTTTATTTTTTCCGCACCGTCTAATATCTTTTTATTAACAGGAGTAGATAAAAGACTTAGAATAGCATCCGCATCCCTGCTTCTTATAAGCAGTTCTTCTTCTCCTATTAGTTTCTCTCCTTTATAAACATCAAGCTCATATTCTTTTAAGGCCTCATATCCTACTGCGGGAATTTCCCCGGCTATAAATATTTTTTCCATGTTATCTCCTTTTCTGACAAATCAAAAATTTCCAGTCTGCATCAATATTTTATTTATTATAACAGTATAAAACTAATTTATTTTTACCTAACTATATAGCTATATCATAACTTTTTTTTGTCATTAAAGTCAATCTGCAAAAAAAAACTTTTATTATCGGGAAATACCAGAAAATCAGTGTCATTTAATGAACATTTTATTCTCCTGTTATCTTTTTCATATATATAATGACATTTGTAACCTCCGGTCCTATCACTACCTGTACATTATGCTTGTCATTTTTGATTACTGCATGTGCCCCAGTCTGTTTAAGCCTGCTTATATCCACAAGATCACTGTCATGCAGCTCTATTCTCAGTCTTGTTACACAATTTTGCAATGATATTATATTTTCCTTCCCACCGATATATTCTATTATTTTTTTTGCCATATATTCATAATTTTTGTGTGACAGTGAGAGATCATTTTCCTCCTCTTCCGCTTCATCCCCATAAAACGTCTCATCTTCTCTCCCCACTACTTTTATGTTTAATTTTGTAATCAATATGTAAAAAGTAAAATAATAAAGTATAAAAAAGAATATTCCCACAGGTATTATCAGCCATGTCTTATTTCCTTTGGTAAAATTGAGGATAAAATCCACAACTCCGGTCCCGAAGGAAAAACCCAGCCTTACCTGTAAAAAATACATTATTGCAAAAGACAGTCCTGTATATATACAGTGTATAAAATACAGCAGCGGAGAGGCAAACAGAAACGAAAACTCTACCGGTTCAGTAATTCCTGTAATTATTGAAGTAATAGCCCCAGATGTCATAAGTCCTTCCACTTCTTTCTTTTTATCTTTTCTGGCTGCTCTTGTTATTGCGAGTCCTATAGCCGGTATTCCAAACATCATTATTACGAAAAATCCGACAAGAAAAGATCCGGAAGTCGGATCACCTGCTATGAATCTCGGAATTTCACCGCTTACTATTTCTCCTTTTGGTGTCTGATATTCTCCCAATGCAAAATATATATACGAATTAAGTACATGATGAAGTCCGAAAGGTATCAGCAGTCTGTTCAGAAAGCCGAACAGAAATACCCCTGCTGCTCCGAGCTTCACCAGCCCGTGTGCAAATTTATCAATACCGCTCTGCATAAACGGCCATATAATGCCGAATATACCTGATGTTAGAATCATAACAGGAATTATAACACTTATAGGTGTCTTCTCTCCTCCGAAAAATGTCAGAACACTGGGCAGTTTTGTTTCTTTAAATTTATTATATACCGCTGCAGCAATTAATCCTGCTACAATTCCGCCGAATACTCCCATACTCAGTGCCGGATTCATTATTTTCATTCCTTCTTTCAAAACTATCAATGACAAAAAGCCGGTTATTGCCGGAATAGCCTTATCTTTAGACTTGGAAAAGCCTATTACTATACTCAGTGCAAAGAGCATATCCATATTTGCAAAAATAGTACCTGCCGCACCCAGCAAAGGTATATTAAGCATATCATCTGCTCCGAATCTTATTAAAAGTCCTGCCACAGGCAGAGCAGCAATAGGAAATAAAACTGATTTTCCTAATTTTTGCAGAAAAAATTTAAAATTCATTATCTATCCTCCTGAAATATTTTATAGTTCTCTAAATGTTACAAGTTCAAATAATTCACTGTTCCTAAAGTTCTTTGTCCTCTTTTTATCAGTTAGAAATGATGTTTCTTCCAGACGCGGCAGATTAAAGGAAGAATTTTCCATAATAAATTTGTCAAGATAACTTGGATGTGTCATCACTTCCACAGAATCATATACTTTAAATATTTCTGAAATACTTTCAATATTTTCAAGTGCCTCTCTATATTCAAGATGAAATAAGTCTGTAGTTTTTACTTTATTGTCTATATGCTTTAAATTGGGAAAGTTATTTCGCACAGGAAGAATATATTCATCTGCTAACCTTAAATATACCTTATAAAGCTCACCAAAGCTGTTAATATGATGATGACTGTCTAAATGCGTAGGTATCAGTCCGTAAGATAAAAATTTTTCTATCTGTGCCTTCCATTCTTTATAGACCTCATCTAAATCTATTTCAAAATTGCCGCTTTCATAAATAGAAAGTTTTTTGAAATTCCCTTCTTTATCAACAATAGTTTTATGATTATCCAGTAACGGCTTTCCAAATGTAAGAACCAGATGTACGCCTATTCCCAGTCCCGGATTTTCTTTTGCTGCTTCTACAGCATGCTCAGTAGCTTCAGTATTCATCATCATTGTAGTGGATGTGAGGATTCCGGTCTTATAAGAGTCCAGAATACCGTATGTTACGGCTCTGGAATATCCGAAATCATCTGCATTAATAATAAGCTTTTTCATTTTTTACCTCCCGAAAATTAATAAATATAAAAAAACAGGCAATAACCAAAATCCCTATACATATGTATAAAGAATTTCAGCTATTGCCTGCTTAACCAGTTACACGCTATATTTAATTATTATATTATATCTCGATTTTTTCAAATGTCAATATCATAAACTAAAAAATATCTAAGTCTTTAGATTTTATTTTAGCCAAATGAATAGTTATATACCCTACTTCATCTTCATTAAACAGAATATTATAGTTTTTTTCTGCAAATTTAGCTACTTTCTGAGAAATTTTATAATATAGTTTCAGTTTTTTCTTTATTTCAGGAAGAAGAATATTTTCTATCTTTATATTATTTTTCACACGGTTTACTGCAAATTTCAAATGTGTAAGAAGCCGTATAAAGTCATAACTCTCCCTGTCTATTTTATGTCCGAGTTCGATCTCTATTACCTTTACCAGTTCATATGTAAGTGTAAGCTGCTCAGAAGTTTCTGATACCTTAACCCCTCTCAGTGCAGCGTGTATGTGCATAGTTATAAATCCTACTTCATCAATTTCCAGCTTATATTCAAGATGCTTATTTACTTCTGCTATAAATTTCTCAGCTATTCTGTATTCCTGAGGGTACAAAACCCTGAGTTCTTCTAAAAACGGATTTCTTATAATAGTTCCGTATTTGCTTCTTTCTATTGCAAATGATAAGTGGCTTAACATAGTAAGATGAAAATAAATGCTGAGCTTTTCTTTTAATTCTTTATCTATTATTTTCAGAGCATCCTCTACTATATCCAAAATTTCTGAATCAGTATTGCTCATAATATCAGATAAATACTTTTTATCTTCTTCAGAAAGTTCACCATATAGTTTTTCTATTGCACTGTCTGAAATAAAAGTACCCGCCTTGGCTTTAAAGCCAATACCGCATCCCACAGCAATGATTTCTGTATTTTTTCTTTTATCCTCACATAGTACAACATTATTGCTAAATACTTTAATTATCTCAAAATTCATATCTCCACCTGCTGTCATATTTTTAAATGATAGATAACGCATATAAATACCATTCTAAATTATTATACCTCGAAAATAGAAAAAATAAAAAAAGAGCCTGAAAAACAGGCAAAAAAAAGCTTGGCGAAGACCTATATTCCCTAGAAGTAAATCTAAGTATTGTCGGCGCA
>RCMY010001161.1_pt1 | contig 46338 bp, 40 predicted proteins | sample 2041341 | NCBI WGS metagenome assembly RCMY01 (sample SAMN09708234, study PRJNA481090) | Marine sediment metagenome, whole genome shotgun sequencing project.
TTTAAGTAATCAAGTGATAAAGCTTGATTAACCCCCGGAGTTTTAGCACTGCGCCATGGCCCTTTGCTGGTGATACCACAAGCGATTCCGCCTCATCCCTCTCACAGAACCGTGCGTACGGGCCTCGTACACGGCTCATGTAACTTACTATTTCTAATATTTAGAAGCAAGAACCCCTGTTTTTTTCATCGCCTATCGGATATAACCCTATTTCATCGAACCAACTATTTGGCATGGCGTAGTTCGCCAATGGACTTGCACTGTTGCGCCACGAGTTCATTTGTATGAACTTAAAAGGAGGCTTGTACTTAAGTTGCTTCAATCGGCGATGTAACTTACCCGCCTTCTTCCACAAGTTAAGTTGTACTCCTCGTAGCCTACGTCTTACCCACATAGCTAAGTCTTTCAATATACTGGTTATATTCGCTATTTTGAAGTAGTTAACGAACCCTCTAAGTACTGGATTGAGTTTCTTTAGCACAGTTACTAAATTGACCCCACCATTGCGCTTGGTGAGCTGTTTCACCTTCTCCTTAAGCCCTTTGAGCTTCTTTTCTTGAATACGCGTGTATTTGTTGCCAATTACTACACCCAAGAATTTTACGCCATTACTACTGTGGGCAATGTGCGTCTTATCCTCATTGACCTTAAGCTTCAGTGTCACTTCTAATATATGACTCGCTACTGTCAATGCATTGCCTGCCCCTGATTTCGAGGTGCAGAATATCAAGATATCATCGGCATAACGCACTATTCGGTGCTGACGCTTCATCATTTCTTGGTCGAATTCATCTAAGTAGATATTCGACAGTAATGGGCTGATCACCCCGCCTTGCGGACTTCCTAACTCACTTTCCTGCCAATTCGAGCCTACCATTACGCCACTTTTAAGAAACATGTCTATCAGCTTTAGGATACTGCCATCTGCGATGCGCTTTCTCACGCACTTAATAATCAGGTCGTGATTGAGCATATCAAAGCACTTTGACAGATCCATATCAACAACGTGATGCTTGCCATACTTGCGTATGAACATAGTCGCTTTGCTGATGGCTTGGTGACAGCTTCGCCCCGCACGATACCCATAGCTTGATGGGTGGAAGTGCGGGTCAAAAATCGGTGTCATGATATTGGTTAGGCATTGTTGAACCACTCGGTCTCGAACCGTGGGAATGCCCAGTAATCGTGTGCCGCCATCGTCTTTGTCGATTTCAACACGTTTTACCGGTTGCGCTTGGTAGCGCTTTTCTTTGAGTTCGAGCAATAAAGTGTTGAGTTCATTGTCCACATTTTGTGTAAAAGCCCCGATACTTTGACCGTCAATGCCGGCAGCGCCTCGATTCTTTTTCACTTGTTTGTAGGCCTCATACAGCGCCTGCGTTGATAGCATACGACCGTACAGGCTGTAATGAACTCTCGTTTTATTGTCTTGCATCATCTGCCATTGTTTATTTCCATGATGAATAGGTGTATTTCATTATCGCGCTAAGTTTTCTAGCAAGGGCTCGCCCTATAATTGCAATATGCTTAACCGCCTTTTTATGCTCCTAATAAAGAAGAATAATTACTCCCCATGCTCAGTTCTATGCTCAGCCTTGATATCACTCTTAGCCAATTATAGAGACCTTACCTTATCGGTAACTCGTGAACTCACCACAGACATCCACACCTTTTGATGATTTATAAATCACTTCACCCCTTCGCAATCAACTAAAGCTTTTGACTAAGGTTGACTCTATCAAACACATTGCTGATAGTCGGCTTGGTTTTATCCTCCACACCATTACTGGCTTTCACAGGCCTAGCCTTACTCACTACTACGGGCTCATCTGCCACCTCTCACCGACAATTAATCTTGAGTCTCCTCTTGAGTTAACGCCACGTATTCACACTACGTTTAGATGCCAGGCTTCCCCAGTTACTGCACTGACTCCCTGTTAGCAATTCCACCCTCAAGCACAGCATAGGTCTGACTAAATATTGGGCTTCGCGCTATTTTGGACGCTTACCCACCTATGCCGCCGAAACAGGTTACGGTTAGTTGTGTACCGCTAACTCCCTATGGCTTCCTTCAGACCCCACCGTTAGCCAGTGACGCTCTTGCCATTCGGGTTGTCTTCCCCTTAGTCAGGGTGACTCCACTATCTTTCAAGTGGACGGGTTTGCCAGCTTCGCTGGGCAAACAAAAAAAAACCGCTAACAAGTAGCGGTTTTAAATCAATATTTTTTAGAAAATATTATTTACGTGATTTTCTTAATCCAGCGAATGCTAGCAAGCCGAAGCCTAATAGAGCAACACTTGAAGGAGCTGATACATTCATTGCAGGAACATCAGTATAGTTATATATAACTGTGATTAAACCGCCCGCATTAGATACGAAACCAGAAACGATGTTACCCGCGCCTGTTGCAGAACTCGTTGCTGTTGCGTCGAAATCAAAGTTCATTTGGCCCAAACCAGTGAAAGCAGCTAGTACAGCGGCATCAGTATAAGATGCTGATTCTGACTGAGTTGCACCAAGGTCGTCATAAGAAACACCTGAAGAACCAGCAAAGTCTAGGCTACCGTCGAACGCTGTTGCGTTAAACGTGTTACTCACTGATGGTATGGTTACTACAAGCGCGTCTGCTACTAGATTGCTACTAAGTGTTAAAGTCGCTTCTAAAGTAGTTACAAGAGTTGCTGCTTGTGCGTCTCTGCTTTCAACTTCTGCAGAACCACTTACGAATCCGTCAATTGAAAAGGATACTGAATCAAGAACGCGTGTTCCGCCCATACTGTCAAATAAGTTAAATCCGATAACAGATTGGAAATTAGTTGATTCTGATGCAACGTCAAATTGCTGCTCTATAGAAGCTGCGTTTGCTGCCGTTGCTGCGCATAATAATGTAACACCTGCGATAAATTTCTTTAACATTTTACAATCCTTTTTTATTAAAAATTAGTCAAGAATAATACAGCTGTCGAGCACATTTATTCTTTTTTTGCTCTCTCATCTTGTCTAGTGCAATCCACATGCCAACTTTTTTTAACGTTTAATATCAACAACTTAAAAATTTTCATAAAATTAAAAAATGCTGAATGTAAAAAATACTGACACGTTTTTTGATATAATATTTAACTGCTTCCCCCCTTCTCGTACGGCACTTCTTCAGTGAGTCTTTCAAGTGTTTTTGTGCGTTCAAGTGGCGAGCCCGTATTGCGTGCTAAATACGAATACGCAGTAGGCACAATAAACAAAGTCATAAACACACTGAACAACACACCGGCAAATATAACCATGCCGATTACTGAACGTGATTCTGCACCAGGGCCCGTTGCTAGTACTAAAGGAAGTGAACTAAATAAGGTGGTAAAAGCCGTCATCACAATAGGGCGTAAGCGCAGCATGGAGGCACGCTTTACCGCCTCTTCAAACTCTATACCTGCATCACGTAATTGATTTGCAAATTCAACAATAAGGATCCCGTTTTTAGCTGCTAAGCCAATTAACATCACCAAACCAATTTGACTGTAGATGTTTATAGAGAAGCCAGACAAATATAAGCCGATGTAGGCACCCACTAATGCTAGGGGTACCGTTAGCATTATGACGAGTGGATGTATCCAACTTTCAAATTGTGCAGCCAGTACCAAGTAAGTCACGGCTAAGGCTAATGCAAAAATAAATACAAACGATGAACCAGACTCCTGATACAGCTGAGATTCACCTTTGTAGTCAATAGATACCTCAGATGGTAGTTCTGTTGCCACTATATTTTCTAGATAAGTGAGCGCTTCACCAATGGTATAGCCATCAGCTAAGTTGGCACTAATGGTTATCGCGCGCATACGATTGTAGCGATTAAGCGTATTGGAGGTAGCTTGCTCTTGCACACTCAACAAATTATCAAGCGGAATGAGCTCCTGAGTACGACCGCTACGCACATAAATATTATCAATGCTATTTGGGCTACGGTAATCAGCTTCATTACCTTCAAGAATAACCTCGTACTCTTGTCCTCTATCTAAAAAGGTAGAGACTCGACGCTGGCCCAGCATGGTTTCAAGTGTACGACCAATTTCCGATATAGACACCCCTAAATCAGCCGCGCGGTCACGATCAATATTAACCAACAACTGCGGTGATGTTTCTTTATAGTCTGAATCAATAAGCAATAAATTTGGGTTTTCCGAAGCTCGCTCAATTAAAGTGTCGCGCCACTTCACCAATTCTTCATAGGTATTACCCTGCAATACAAATTGTACCGGCCGTCCCAGTCCACCGCCGCCAAGTGATGAGCGCATAATCGCAAATGCTCTAACATCTGGAATTTGTGAGAGTTTGGCACTAATTTCATTCATAAACGCGAAGGTGGATACGGTGCGCGTTTCCCAATCGGCCATGCCTACAATCGCAATACCCGAACTTCCCCCAAAACCCGGTGTGCGAACCAATACACGAGATAAAAGCCCCTCTTCACGGTAAGGTAGTAGCATGTCCTCAATCTTTTTAAGATTGCGCGAATTACTTTCATAGCTCGCCCCTTCTTGCGATTGCATAAGAATAAAGAAATTTCCTCTATCTTCTCGTGGTACAAATTCTTCTGGAATTTTGCCTTGTAGTTGAATGATTACCGCAATACTCGCTAAAATCATTATTAACATTAAGAACGGTTGCTTTATGCTGGTGCCCAGCATGTTGTAATAACCCAGTTCAATCTTTTTAAAACTTTTATCGACAAATGCGCCAAACCCCGATGTCCGCTCGCGTTTTTTAAGGATTTTAGACGCCAACATAGGGGTTAACGTTAACGCCGTGAAGCTTGAAAACGCAACCGCTGCAGCAATAGCGATAGCAAACTCGGTAAATAACCTGCCAATATTGCCTTCTAAAAATACCAGCGGTATAAATACCGAAATAAGCACTAAGGTGGTAGCAATCAATAACCGCAAACCCTACTTCTCTAGCCCCTCTATAGGCAGCAAGAATAGGCTCTTCGCCCATTTCAATTCGTCTGTAAATATTTTCAAGCACCACAATAGCGTCGTCAACCACAAGACCTATAGCCAATACTAACGCGAGTAAAGTAAGTAGGTTGATAGAAAACCCCATGGCAAACATCACCATAAAAGCAGAAACTAAAGAGATAGGAACGGTTACCGCAGGAATAATGGTGGCCCGAATATTTCCTAAAAATATATAAATGACTACAATCACCATAATCATCGCAATACCCAAGGTGTTATAGACTTCGTTGATTGATTCAGCGATAAAAATTGAAGAATCATAACTATTTACGATAAAAATATTGTCTGGTAATGTTTTTTGAATGCGCGCTACAGCCTCATTTGCGGCTTGCGCAACATCAAGCGTATTGGCTTTTGATTGCTTTACAATTCCTAATCCAATCATGTTCGCGCCATCGCCTCTAAAATCGGTTTCGTCGTCTTCAGCGGCAAGCTCAACTATCGCTACGTCTGATAATTTAACCAAATAGCCATCCGCGCCTGCGGCTATGGTCAAATCAGCAAAGTCATCTGGTGAAAGGAAACTACGCGCTACGCGCACATCAAAATCGCGGTCGACAGATTCCACTTTACCTGCCGGTAACTCGACGTTTTCTGAACGTATTATATTCTCAACGTCACCAACGGTTATGCCGCGGGCTGCCATCGCGTTTCGATCAAGCCACACTTTCATGGCATAAGTTCGACCACCGCCAAGTACCACGCGCGCAACGCCATCGGCTACCGATAGTTGATCAACTACAAATCGGTCTGCAAAATCGGTTAACTCCATAGTGTTAAGATTGGTACTACGCAAGTTAAACCACAATATGGTATCTTCATCAGAATTTGTTTTTGCTACTTCGGGTGGGAAGGCTTGGTCGGGTAAATTGTTGAGCGCGCGTGAAATACGCTCGCGGACATCGTTTGAAGCTGCATCAATATCGCGGCTTAAATTAAATTCAATCGTAATAGAAGAGCGACCATTACGACTTGATGAGGTCACATTTTTAATTCCCTCAATGCCGCTTATTCTTTCTTCAAGCAACTGCGTAATTCGAGTCTCAACAATTTCAGCAGACGCGCCAGGATAGCTTGTATTTACAGATACAATGGGCGGGTCAATATCGGGATACTCGCGCAAAGATAAAAACGTGATTGCAACAACACCGAAGACCAGCAATAGCAAATTAATCACGCTAGCAAAAACGGGGCGTTTCACGGAAATGTCAGAAAGCAACATTACGCGTCTCCTTCAGTAACTAAAACACTTACCGTCGAGCCATCTCTGACTCTTAATGTGCCTTCCACGATAACGTTTTGACCTGCTTCTAGACCGCCTATAATTTGTACCCAACCTGGTTTCCGCTCACCTACTTTCACACTTGTTTTTATCGCTTTATTTTTATCATTAATAACAAATACAAAGTGCGAATCGCCCTCTGGAACAATGGCGCTTTCGGGCACAACCAATGCGTCAAGCACACGTTTTTCTAAGTTAATTTGCAACAGCATACCGGGTCTAAGTAATAAATCAGGGTTGGGTATTATTGCGCGCACGCGAATAGATCGAGTTTGCGGATCAAGACGCGATTCTATATTCGTTATTTCACCTTTGAATTCTTTTCCTGGATAAGCCACTGAAGTTGCCACAATACGCTGACCATCTTGTACACTTGATAAATGATTTTCAGCAATTGAAAAATCAACTTTTATGAGGCTTAAATCATCTAAGGTAGTTATAACATCGCCAGGGCGAACTAAGCTTCCTATGCTGACTTGTCGAATGCCTAAGCGACCAGCAAAAGGTGAACTAACGCTCAACTCCTGTAAGTTTGCTTTTGCAACTTCGCGTTGCGCCAGTATGCTTTCTACTTTTGATTGCTGTTCGTCTAGTAATTGCTCTGAGGCCGCACTTTGTTTTGCGAGTCCGTTTATTCGTTCAAGCTGCCTGCGCGCTTCTTTCAAATTAATGTTTAATTCATTTAAGCGCGCGCTTTCAGCTCTATTATTGAGCTCAAGTAGAGGTTGACTAGCTTTCACCAAATCACCATCTTCAAAGAGTATTTTGGTCACTGTTTGCGCACGTTGGGCCGTAATATTGACCGACTCATTTGCGACCGCAGTACCCAGGGCTTCAATAACTATAGGAAACGCTTGTTGACTTGCCGATGCCACAACAACTGGCGTTAGCTCTTCACTTTTTCGATTACTTTGTGTCTCTTCTTCGGGGAGGTTGATATAAGCGATAAAACCAACGAGTGCGATCACACCCACTAACAACGGCGAAAACTTAACAATTTTAGACATAACATTCTCTGTGGCAACGGAAAAACACCGTTGATTAATAATTATTCACTTGTATAAAAAGCACCAGACTATTAGAGTGCTGGCAAACTAGTCTAGTTATAGTACGTTTTAAATGAGATCTGGATTTAAAATTGTTTTTATTTGTCTGTTTGTTGTAATTCTTGCAGCTTGTGCTGAAAATGAATTGTCTGAACCGAGTTGTAGAATTAATAATCATTTCGCATCTAATCATCAGGGAAGCGCGGCATGTGTGGTGGTGTTATCAAATAAACTTTTAGTCTTACAGTTGCAACCTCGTGCCTACAATCTAGCTATAGCTGAATCTAATCGTTCTCGCTCTGCTCAATGTTCCGCACATCATGCAATGTGGCAACAAACTGGCTTAAATGTTGAAGTGGGTGAGGTCTTAGGTATTCATGCAAACGGTACATGGCTTTTTGCTTGTAACCTTAATGCCGGCTTTGACGGCACTGAACCCCCATTTGACGCTCCGCCTTGGAGTGCAAAAAACGTCGAAAAAATCGCATTTATTGACCCGTTTTTAATTGAGCAAGATAATTGGGTTTCACCAGAGCAATTTACTGTTACTAGGGATGCATACGTAGCGCAAGCAAATAAACCTGCACAATAGCGTATTGCTTTGCCGATAAAGATATATATCTATATTCACATAACATTAATGCATTATTGAACATTAGCTATTTCATAAGTTACGAATTTTTATTAAGATAAACGAAAATATTGCAACTTTGTGTATAATCTCGAAAATAATACTCACTTACGATTGCTATTCATCAAGTAAAACTAGGAGCATAAAATGCCACAATACCAAGCCCCCATGGCTGATTTTCAATTTCTGCTAAACGAATGGCTCAATATTGATAGCCATTATTTAGCGATCGGTGCACAAGGCATGGATTCAGAACTGGTTTCTGAAATTATTGGACAAGGTGCTAAATTTGCACAAGAAGTCATCGCGCCGCTTAACCGCGAAGGCGATGAGCAAGGCTGTACGTTAGCTAATGGCAAGGTAACCACACCCGAAGGGTTTGCCAGTGCTTATCAAGAATACGTTGCCAATGGTTGGAATGCGATGTTAGGTAACCCTGAGTTTGATGGACAAGACCTTCCTTACACCGTCGCGGTCCCGATTCATGAAATGCTTAATTCAGCCAATTTAAGCTGGCGTTTAACCACTATGCTAACTGAAAGCGCTGTATTAGCGGTTGATAAACACGGCAGCGAAAAATTGAGACAGCAATATTTGGCGAAATTAATCAGCGGCGAATGGACCGGCACCATGAACCTGACTGAACCGCAAGCAGGTACAGACCTTGCGCTATTGAACACAAAAGCGGTGCCACTTGACGATGATACATATGAAATTACCGGCAATAAAATTTTTATCACCGCGGGTGATCAAGACTGGACTACAAATATTGTACATTTAGTCTTAGCCCGATTACCAGATGCACCTAAAGGTGTAAAAGGTATTAGTTTGTTTTTGGTTCCTAAGTTTTTACTTAATGAGCATAACGAACCCGGTGAAGCAAACGCAGTAAGTGTTGGCAGCATTGAAAAGAAAATGGGCATTAAAGCCAGTCCAACATGTGTCATGAACTTTGACGGTGCCAAGGCTTGGCTGGTGGGTGAAGCAAACAATGGACTAGCCTGTATGTTTACTATGATGAACGATGCACGTTTTCAAGTGGGCATGCAAGGTTTAGGCACATGTGAAGCATCCTATCAAGGTGCACTAAGCTATGCGCGCGAGCGCTTGCAATCACGAAGCCCTAAAGGGGTGCAACAACCCGACGCAAAAGCAGATGCCATTTTACACCAGCCTGATGTACGTAGAATGCTACTCACGCAAAAAGCATTTAGCGAAGGATTACGCGCATTGTCGTTGTTATATGCGCAACAAATGGATGTTGAGAAATATTGCAAAGATCATCGTAAAGAACAAGCTAAACAAATACTTGGTTTTTTAACGCCTATTTGTAAAGGGTTTATGACTGATATAGCAACTGAGGTTACCAATCTAGGTGTACAAGTGTATGGTGGACACGGCTACATACGCGAATGGGGCATGGAACAGCTTGTAAGAGACACTAGAATTGCACAGCTTTATGAGGGCACCAATGGTATACAAGCCGCTGATCTAATTGGTCGCAAGCTCACCCGCGACGGCGGCTTAATGCTTAACGCTACGGTTGAAATGCTATCGGCTCGTATTAACGGCATGTCTAATAAAAAGCAACTTGAACAAGCACAGCTTCTTTTGCATGATTGGCACCAAACGTCTAGTCAGTTGCATAAGGCAGAGGCTATTGATATTGCCGGTGCCGCAAATGATTATATGCATTACAGCGCCTATATTATTTTAGGCATATTATGGTTAGAAATGGCGGATGCTGCTAAAAAATCTAACAATCCACTAATTAAATCGGGCAAAGCAAAAACCTGTGATTTTTACCTTAAGCGAATTTTACCTCGCAAAGATGTGCACAAGGCGTTAGTACTAGCTGCCGCATCTGATTTAATGGCGCATGAAGATCAAGAATTTGATTACATTTAAGTCATAGTCAAATTAGCAAGCTTAGAAACCTCGTTATCAATGAACAGATTACGAGGTTTTTTTACGCAACTATTTTTAGTTTAATGGCAACAAACGCAGCCTTTAGATCATTTATAATGTCATCAAGATTCTCTAAACCAACTGACAGACGTATCAAATTATCACTAATACCATGAGCCTCGCGTTCTTGTGGTGAGTAAGCACTATGCGTCATACTCGCGGGGTGTTGTATTAAACTTTCGGCATCGCCTAATGAAACCGCGCTCTGGATTAAGTATAATTCATCCATCAGTTGCTTGCCCGCTTGCATACCGCCTTTCAGTTCAAACGCAATCATGCCGCCAAACATTTGCATTTGTTTACACGCAAGATCGTGCTGCTCAAAAGTCGCCAAGCCTGGGTAATAAACCTGTTGAACTTGGTCACTTTCTTGCAAAAACTCAGCCACCGCTAACGCTGATTGCGAGTGACGCTGCATGCGTAACTCTAAGGTTTTGAGCCCACGTAATATTAACATTGCGGTAAACGGCGACATACATGCACCGGTCATGTCTTTCACACCCTCTAAACGGATTTGATCTATACAGGCTTGACGACCCACAATCATACCGGCGATTAGATCGCCATGACCGCCTAAGTACTTAGTGGCAGAGTGCACTACAATATCAGCACCAAGGTCAATAGGACGAGTAATCAGTGGCGTTGCATAAGTATTATCAACCACGGTAATTACATGGTGTTGTTTAGCTATTGTCGACACCGCTTGAATATCAATTAAGCGCATGTTCGGATTTGCCGGTGTTTCGTAATAAATCACCCTTGTTTGTTCACTAATGGCGGCGGCTAGTTGGGTAATATCGGTAAAATCAACATGCGTGACTTTAACACCAAACTTGCTGAGTCCTTTGTGTAAAAAAGCATAGGTGCAGCCATATAGGGTTTTATCTACAACAATTTCATCGCCAGCCGCTAATAAGGTCCATAAGGTTGACGTGATAGCACCAATACCTGATGCAACAGCCAACCCCGCTTCAGCTCCCTCTAAACATGCTAGACGCTGTTCAAGCACGCTTAATGTTGGATTTGAAATGCGTGAATAAAAGTGCCCACTTTGCACGCCTTCAAAAAGGTCCGCGCCATGCTGCGCATCCTTAAACGTGAAGGTAGATGTAAAATGTATGGGAGGGTTGAGCGCACCTTCATGATCTTGTGCATTATAGCCATGATGAATGGCCTGCGTGGCAAAACCTAAAGTGGACTCAATATCGCTTGATTGTGACCTATCTTGAAATTTTTTCATGCGTTATCTCTCTGGCAATTAATTAACGTTATAATATGCCAAGTTAAGCGCAATTTGCTTGCTAATAATAAAACGATTCGCTTCTATTGTGTTAGATTATGCTAATATTTTACTAATTTGAGCAATAGACGTAAACAGACATGGATAAAACGGACCGTAATATTATTCGAGTGCTTCAGCAAAACGCTCGCATTACCAATCAAGAATTAGCAGAAAAAGTGAACTTGTCGCCCTCCCCCTGCTTGCGAAGAGTGCGCGCGCTTGAAGCTTCAAAAATAATAAAAGCATACACACTCGAGGTCGATAATGAAGCATACGGTCTGCCCGTAACAGTATTTGTTCGTGTTCAATTAGATAAACACACGCAAGAAGTGGTTAAGCATTTTGAAGATCAAATTAAACAACAAGAAAAAGTGTTAGAGTGTTTTGTGATGACGGGACGAGCAGACTACTTACTAAAGGTCGTGGTTAAAGATTTGCATGATTATGAAGATTTTGTGCGCCATAGCTTACATTCAATTGGCGGCATTGCCTCAATTGATACCAGTTTTGCCTATGGCGTTGTGAAAAAAACCAACGTATTACCTAACTGTTATATTTCATAACGCGGTTAATTAGTTGCATTTTGCTTATGAAATTGATTTTTGCCAAAACATTGCATTGCCCATTTCAGGACTAAGTTGATAAGCACTGAAACCGGCTTTTTCATATGCACATACAGCAGATTTATTGCCTTCAAGGATCTCTAGAGTCAACTTACTGCAGCCTATTTTTTTTGCCGCGTCTTCTATACCTGACATTAAAAACTGACTGACCGATTTACCACGCGCTTCTGGTAAAACTGCAAAATCATGAATATTCATGACCCCTTTTCCAGAAAAAGTAGAAAAGCTCTCTATGCAATTTGCAAATGCTATCGGCTGCTCATTATCGTAGACTATAAATGAATGCATAAAAGGCCGCTTTGCAAGTTCACTTGGCAAGGATTCAAGTATATTACTATTGATAGGACTGCCGCCTCCCATTGGATCTTTTGCATACATTTGTAGTAAGTCTAAAAGTGTTTGTGTTTGCTCTTGGTTGGCATAGTCTACTTTGCTTAATTTTAATGTTAAATGCATGCGTTTCCTTTAGTAAGTAATCGTTTATTGGTTAACTGAATTCACTGTTCGTTCAATCAAAAACAAGATATGCAACAATGTTTGCTGCAATCATCAATACAATAATCCATTGTAACGCGGCTGCATACTTATGTTCTTGTTCGGCCGCTAGTATATCAAGTAAATCATTGATAGTTATCAATTTATGACTCAATATTTCTACACGGGTTTTGAGTTCTAAGTATGCGCCTAATTTATTATACAGAGCTTCTTGCTCTGGATATTGCCAAAAATACGCAGGCAAATCCAGTAAGTTGAAATGCAGCAATATATCCGATTTGGTATTAAATAATTTACCACGCTTAATTAATAACGCTTTACGCGTCAAGTGTATTTTGCCTTTTGTTGCAATGCACTCGGTTAGCGTTAGATGCTGATCTATTAAATGTTCAATGATATTTTCATAATGCGCTATTTTACACGATTGCGCCAAAGCATGACTGCAGCTTAATAGCGTATGGACGTTGGTATTAGGTATCACCAGCGTGTTATCGTTAATCGAAAACAATTGTGTTGATTGTACGCTGTACTGCAACATTTCAATTATTCGTGACTCGCTGGTTTGTTTTACATAAGGTGTTATCTGGTTGACGAGATAATTTCGTTTAGTATCAATTACCGACCAAAACACTACAACACCATATTTGAACACGAACGCATTGCCGCGCGGCAGGTTAACAAAAAGTGCGTTTTTATACTGCTGACAAAAATATTGGTGTGAGAGTTTCTCGCTTACCTTTATTAAATCAATATGCTTGCCTAGTAACAGCACATGTAGTGACTTTGTTTTAGGCGTTTTGGGTAATTCAGTCTGAGCATCGCTTAGCTCAGTCGTTGTTAAAGGCATATCGGTCATCATATTGTGCTCACTTTATCATTCGTTAAAACACATATTCATTTGCACAGCACAATAGCCGTGCGTAATTTTGCTTTACCGTAGCAGGTATACTGTACAAATTTATCTAAACTAATTGGCACATGCTGGCGTTCCATGACCTGACTGGTAGGCTCAGGATCATGTATATACAGAAAGTGATCATCAATATGTGTAATGCTTACCCAATGAGGGCCTTTGTAGCCATCAAACTGATAACTACTAATCAAGCAAATTACACTGTGCCCTTGTCGCAATGACCTTTTTATCAAATCAATACTGAAGTCTTGATAGTGGATTGGAAGAAATTTATCCATTGCCTTTCTCAAAAATTCTTTTTCAACTTCGGCGACGATACTCTTTTTATGTTCGTTTCTAACGCCCGCCAAAAACAGTGGAACCCGTTGATTAATATAAACGTGTGGCGTAAAGCCATATTCAGCGGCCGCAAGTGCCAAGCCTATAGGATGCGTTCCGCCATGCCCTGAGGTCATAAATATTGTAGTTGCCGTGCGCCAAATATCTAGCTCTAGCGATTGATTGAGCTTAATATTTTTATTTAACTTTGCCATAGCCATTAATAAAGAGGCCGGTCCGCAGCTAAACTCAGTGGTTTGCTGATAATAAGGATAAGGCGCCAACTCTTTACTTACGGCGTTTTGCGCAATCGATTTTTGCATACGCAGCGCGTCTGATTTATCCTCATAATACTCAGCATAAAACCCAAAGTCTTTGTATCCTAAAGACCGATATAAGTTTATAGCGGCAGTATTATTGACCGCTACTTCTAAGCGCATAAATAGCATGTTCTTTTGCACACTTAAGCTTTCAAGTTGTGAAAGCAAACTTACCGCCATCCCTAAACCGCGTGCTTTAGGTAACACAGCTAACGAATAAAGGCGCGCAAGGCTGGTGCCTTTGCGCATAATGACTAAGCCATAAGCGACTATCTGTCCGTTTAAAAGTGCGACTAACATGACTTTATGAGGTGCTTTAAGCCAGTGTTTTAACTGTCTTGCTGATAATCTATCGCGTTCAAAACACTGTTTTTCAATCCCCACTAAATCATCAAAATCAGCTAACACTGACGCCCGATATTGTATATCTTGCGCTATGTTTGTGCTTAGCGTTTTAATAGAATTGCCGTTCACGACAATACCTTACCTCTTCTTTCTAACCTATCAACAAACACTTGCATGATTTGTTTGTAAAGCTCTTTACCTAAATATTTATCTTCTACGTCACTTTCAATACTAGGGTTATCATTTACTTCTATCACGTAGGTCTTATTGTGGGACTGTTTAATATCCACCCCGTACAAACCGTTACCAATAAAGCGGCAGGCTTTTATGGCGGCATCTAATACAGGTCTAGGTACTTCAAACGTGGGTAAAGTATCAAAAGTGCCCGCCTCGCTGTTTTTACTATGGTTATAAATTTGCCAATGGTTACGCGCCATGTAGTATCTGCATGCATATAATACGCGCCCGTCTAGAACACCTATACGCCAGTCATATTCGGTGTATAAAAATTCTTGCGCCAATACTAAGGCGGAGTCAGATAACAAGGTTTCTAGCTTCTGAGTTAATTCCGCTTCGTCGTCCACTTTGTAAACACCAAGTGAAAACGCACTTTCAGGCATTTTTAACACCATTGGAAAGCCATACTCTTCACTTAAACTTGTAACAACCTCTTCGTTACACACGCTAACAAAGCGGGTGCGTGGTGAAGGCACTTTATGATAGCTAAACGCATCGTGTAAAAACACTTTGTTACAGCAGCGCAGTATTGACGTAGGATCATCAATAACCACTAAGCCTTCTCTTTCCGCTTGGCGGGCTAGCTTATAAGTATGGTCTTTTATTGCGGTGGTTTCGCGAATAAAAAGCGCGTCATATTGGTTCAACAAGGGTAAATCTTGATGCGAAACTAGCTGAGCATTAATGCCCACTTGAGCGGCGGCCTTAACAAACTGTTGCAACGCTTTTTGGTCACTTGGCGGTGTTTTTTCTTCTGGATTAACTAAAATTGCCATATCCCAACGCGCTTTTTTACTATTACTGCGGGTGCGCCATATTTGCTCCGTAAACTTATTTAAAGTCGCATAAAAGAATGTAAATTCTTCTGGGTTGAGACCTGACAAATCGGTCATTGCTACTTTCGTTTTCACTTGCTCGTTATTAAACGTCAAAGTTACTGACAGCACTGGAATAGGAAATTGGGTAAATAAATAAGCTGCCACCTTGGCGTATTCATTTGACATTGCGTTGCCGAAAAACACATAAAATTGATGCGTAACCTTTGTATCCAAATGTTTGTAATGACTTTTTAGCAAACTAATTGGATGCGCTCGTTTGTCGTCAACCGCCGCTAAATCATTAATGGTGCGTACACTAGGTAACACTTTATGACTTCTTGCTTCGGCTAATAAAGAACAATAATAGCCTTCACTCAAGTATTTATGCGTGTCGCATAAATTGATTACGCGTGTTTTTGGCTCGTTTATTTTGGGGTAATCGGCCAGATATTGCTGAAAACTAATTACTTCAGCATCTAAGCCCTCAAGCTCTTGCGTAAAGTCACTAACCACTAAAGTTTTTGCCATAGAAGAAAATCCTAATAATTTATTAAAGATAAAATATATAACGCATTAGACAATTTTGATATACAAAAAAGTCACATGCTTATAAAAATAAGCGTCTTCATCAACATACAAAAAATAATGCTGAGTAAAATAATGGCAAAGAGAGTCTTATTTGCGCGCGTTATATTGCATGCGTTAATAAATTTGTACAAACGCAATAGGATATAATTTTGACGAATGTAAAAAAATTGGGCTCAGCGGCCTTGATATTTGACGCTAAGAAGCAAGGATCGTCTGTCTAAACCATTTACTTAGCATTTCTTTTTCATGATAGAACGCGCGATCTCCGCTTTTCACGCTAATCCCACTTAAATAGCTCATATCCTTTAAGTTTACATCATCGCTTTTAATTATCTGGTCGTTAGCATCAAGTACTTCATAATGAAATTTAATTCTTGGGATATCAATATTGCGCATAATTCGTACATCATCAAAACTGTTTGAAAGTCCGATAAAGTGAGCCGGCTCTACACGACCAGCCAAGTCTAGGTCAATTACCACAAACTTCATTTTATGTCCTTGCGGTAAGTCCTCTGCTAATTTATCAAGATGTTCCTCTAATTGACCAAACACATATTCTCGGTACTTTGATGATGAGAAATTAGCTTGGCGGACATCAGTAAAGCGTTTGGGTGAAACCCACTCAACCGAGACTCTATTAAGTTTATTATCGCTAATGTAAATCTCTTGCTTCTCTGCATTGTCGGTATCTGACTCAGCAAATGAAAGCGTTGTCAGCATACTTAAAGATATTACTGCCGCTATGACTGATATTTTAGTTTTCATACAAAGCCCTCTTACTGTGATGTCGCAAATTAGCGTTTAGATATTGGTTTCTGTTTTCAATTGGGACTAAGGAGCAATGTTAATGGAACATTTTTAAACAGAAGAATATTGTAAACGTATTACATTAAACCTTAGAGGCTATCTTGTATCAAAAGTTCAGATGCTTCAATATCGAGACACAATTTCGTTAGATTTTTTCCAAAAATGTAGGGATTTTTGTCTTTCTCAATGCAATAAATTCGATGGAAACGAGTGATTTTTTCGGCACTGTCAGTCACTTCAATAACGTAGTCAAATTGATGCGGACTTAGCGACATGTTATTGCGCATAAATCTATCGCGCAACGCGATAATTTTGCTGCGCTCTGGCACTTCTACAACAGTTTCATACCAACTAACCACACGCAGCGCCATATCACCAAACAAATGTTGAGCATATGAAGAACGTAAAAAGATAATTAAAATAACAATTTGTATAATGATTATAATAGCTTTGCGCATAATGGTACTAATAGCGTCCAAAAATATAAGATATATCAAATAGCGCTTCAATGAACAGTACTAAATTTATACACGCTTATGAAATCCACTGTAAAAGTGAACCTAGCCTATCAATTTAGTTTACAGATTTACATCCATTTATTGATCTCAGTTAACTTTTATCGTCTCGCTTTTGCTATAATCATCGTACTAAGGGTCATATTCGTAACATAGGCACCTATCGCATGACTGAGAAAATTCAAGTCAAAGACATTACTCCGGTTAAAATTGAAAAATCCGCGGTAAAGATTACCCAACCCAATTATTCTGCGCGCAGCCGTATTTATGTGAGATCGGTTAAAGGTATCTTTGAAAATTTACGACGTGTGTTTGGCTTCATCTTTTTAGGTGGATTCGCGGCGGCTCCTTGGATTCAATACCAGGGTCAACAAGCAATATTGTTTGACCTTGCTGAGCAACGTTTTAATATTTTTGCTATGACGTTATGGCCACAAGATTTAACCATTGTTGCGTATATTTTTATCGTCTCGGCTTTTGCACTATTTTTCGTTACGACCTTTGCAGGGCGCGTATGGTGCGGCTTTATGTGCCCACAAACCACTTGGGTATACATTTACGTGTGGTTTGAGGAAAAAATAGAAGGCCCGCGCAATAAACGCATAAAACTAGATGAACGTAAAATGGATGCCGATAAATTCATGCGTAAAACAGCAAAACACATTGCGTGGGTAACTGTGGCATTGTTGACGGCGCTAACGTTTGTAGGATATTTTGTGCCAATTCACGAATTATTTGTTGGCTTTTTCACTTTCGATATAGGTTTTTGGGCGGCTTTTTGGGTCATCTTTTTTGCTTTTTGTACTTATGGTAACGCTGCTTATATGCGTGAAATTATGTGTACACATATATGCCCTTATGCTCGATTCCAATCTGCAATGTTTGACAAAGATACCTTTAGCGTAGCCTACAATACCACTCGCGGAGAGAAAAGAGGACCGCGGTCACGTAAAGTAAGCCCTGAACAATTAAGCGAAAAAGGCTTAGGTGACTGTATTGACTGTAACCTTTGTGTTCAAGTTTGCCCCACCGGAATCGATATTATCCGAAACGGTTTACAATATGAGTGCATAAACTGTGGTGCCTGCGTAGATGCATGCAACGGCGTAATGGACAAAATGGGGTATGATAAAGACTTAATTAGTTTTACGTCTGAACATCAATTAGCCGGTGGAGAAACAAAAATTTTCCGACCTAAACTAATTGGTTATGCCATTGTACTTGCAATGATGACTGGACTGTTAATATTTGATATCGTTTCTAGAGTGCCGCTTGAAGTGGATATTATAAGAGATCGTAACTCCTTAAGTCGTGAAACGAACGAAGGTTTGATTGAAAACGTATACACCCTTAAAGTACTCAACAAAAGCCAGTTGCAACAAACGTATAAGATTGAAATTTCTGGATTAACCGATGCCACTTTTATTGGCGATAATAGCGTAACGGTTGAGGGCGGAGGGGTGTATACTCTTCCCATCAGCGTAGCGGTTGACCCATATAACCTTAAAAAAGGTACACAAACTATTTACTTTAAAATATCGACCACCGTAAATGGTGATATAGTTGAGGTAGAAGAACCCAGTACATTTATTTTTACGGGTGTTTGACTTTACGTTTGAAGACCTTACACCGGCATTAATTTTAGATGCCATTGAAAGCCTAGACATTTACGTGAGCTCTGGGCTTTTGGCGTTAAATAGTTATGAAAACCGTGTGTATCAATTCAACACTGAAGCACAGGGAAAAATGGTCGCAAAATTTTATCGACCCAATCGTTGGACAAATACACAAATAGAAGAAGAGCACGCCTTCTCATTTGAGTTACAAGACCTTGATCTGCCCGTTGTAGCACCTACTAAATTTGCTGGCAAAAGTTTGCATGAACATGCTGGATATCGCTTCGCACTTTTCCCATCGGTGGGCGGTCGCCAATTTGAAGTCGATAATCTTGAGCAGTTAGAATGGATGGGACGTTTAATTGGTCGTATTCACGCGACTAGCGCACAGAAGCCATTTGCGAATAGACCAAGCATAAACGTTGAGGACTATTTGCAAATGCCCTATCAAGAATTGACAAAAAGTACCTTGGTGCCCGCACATTTACACACATCATTTTTTATTGTTTTAAAGCAAGTTTGTGCCTTAGCTAAAAGTCAATATTTAGCGATAGACAGCCAGATTGAGCAAATCCGCTTACATGGTGATTGCCACCCAGGCAATATTTTATGGCGTGATGGCCCAGTCTTTGTTGATTTAGACGATTGTCGCTCCGGACCCGCCATTCAAGACCTATGGATGATGCTATCGGGCGATGAAGCACAACAGCACATACAGCTAAGCACTTTAGTTAAAGCCTATGAAGAATTTAATCCCTTTAACGCATTGGAATGCAAACTGATTGAACCTTTGCGCGTAATGCGAATGGTTCATCACATGGCATGGCTTTCCAAACGCTGGCAAGATCCGGCTTTTCCACGTGCATTCCCATGGTTTGCGGAGGATAAATATTGGGAAAACCAAATCTTGTCCTTAAAAGAGCAACTTTCTTCACTGCAACACGAGGGCCCTTCCCTTTTACTGTAGAGCCAATTGTTTTACGGTGTAATCAGCCAATTTATTATTACGGTTCATGCTTTTATCCTTTCACTAACATTTTTTTCCTATTATACTACCGCGCTTGAAAGGTGCTCATGCTAAGTAATTGTTTATAACAACAATATCGATACATGGGGTAAACGGGAAACAGGTGCAAAACCTGTGCTGCCCCCGCAACGGTAAACAATCTAGTTTTATTAAAACTACACTCCACTTTTACATAAATCACTGCGTTTAGCCGCAGTATTTATGCGTCAACCACTGCCAACTAACGCCAATATGTTTGTTAGTTATTGGGAAGGAAAAGATGAGTATATTGTGAGCCCGGATACCGGCCTGTCAAATCAGCACAAACTTGTTTGGCGCTTAAGCGCACAAATGATCTTTGTTGCTATACGCAAGGAATATTGTCTTATATTTCTTTTTTTTTAATGGTGTGCTCGGGCGGAGCGCATACAAGGAATTTTATGAAATCACAATGCACTTTATTAGCAGTATCTATGCTTGCCAGCTTTTCTTCACAAGCTTATCTTCAACAATCAAATACTCCACCCACTCCTAACAAGGTTGAAACCATTACCATTGCGGGCACCCGAAATCCCATTACCAAACCGCAAATTGCAGGCTCGGTCACTATAATTGATGACGCTCAAATTCGCGCTTCTGGCGCTATTGCTATGACTGACTTATTACGCACGGTTGCCGGCGTAAATGTTAGTCAAACAGGACCAATGGGTAGTTTAACTGAAGTTCGACTAAGGGGCACTGAAAGCAATCACGTAATGGTATTACTTGACGGTGTTGCCATTAACGATGTTGGTCAAGGTGGTTTAGCTGATTTTTCCCACATATTGTTGTCAAACATAGCGCGCATTGAAATATTGCGCGGGCCACAAAGCGCTATTTGGGGTTCAAATGCGATTGCGGGCATTATTAGTATTACCACAAAACGCGCGCACACAGACAGTTTGCAAGGTAATGTTGGCCTAGCTTTGGGCGATCGTGAAACCTACCAAGCCAGTGTAAATGCCTCGCAACAAGGCAAGCAGATTGGCTTTAATGTAAATGCGTCAAATTATAAAACAGCGGGCCAGAACATAAGTCGTGCCGGCAATGAAAAAGACGCTTATAGTAACACCAGCGTAAGCGGCGGCATGAATTATCGTTTTAATCCATATAATCGACTAGAAGCATCAGCAAGAATACTTGATTATTCCGCCGACGCCGACGGCTACAACTACAATACAGGTTTAGTCAGTGACGCTGATATTGAGGCTGAAGGTAATCAGATATCCCTAGCCTTGAATTGGCACTTTGCGCCTACCACTAACGGTCAAAAAGACGGTATTTATTCTCAATTGTTATCACTTCAATATTCCAAACAAGCTACTGATAACTTTACAAATGATATTTTTGATCGCTCATCACAAGGCGAAAAATTAAAAGTATTATGGACAAACCATTTTGAGTTTGAACAAAACAAATGGCTAAACATAGGTCTTGAAAGTACCACTGAAGACTTTAAACAGCGTGGCCCAACAGCCGCTGATGGTTCTAATCAAGAGCAATCAAACGACACTTATTCATTTATCACTGATGGCTTGTATGGCATAAATAAGTCGTTAAATATTAGCGGCAGTTATCGCTATGACGACAACGATGACTTTGACAATGCCAGTAGCTACCGAGTGGGTGCTACTTACGCCATTAATAACGATTGGCGTGTGTTTTTATCGCAAGGCAAAGCGATTAAAAATCCTACATTTACCGAGCGCTTTGGTTATTTCCCTGATACATTTTTAGGCAATCCTACTTTAAAACCCGAACAACAAACATCCATAGAGGCAGGGTTTGAAGGTAGTTTTAATGACCTTAATTTGCAGGTGAGTTGGTTTGATGCAAGCCTTGATAATGAAATTTTAGGTTTTGAATTCGATGTTAACAGTGGTCAATTTACAGCAAAAAATGCAACGCAAGAAAGCACTCGCCAGGGCATAGAAATTAGTTTGCAAGGTCAGTTTAAGCAATTAAGTTGGCAAACTCAATATGGCTATTTAGATGCATCAGAAGGAAATAGCGCTGAATTGCGCAGAGCCCGCCACACTGGTTCTGCAAGCGGTACTTATACAATTAACATGCAGCATCAAGTATATTTACAAGCCGACTATTCAGGTACAAAGCTCGACCGTTTCTTTCCGCCCTTTCCTGAACCTGCACAAGTTCTCTTACTTGATGCTTATTGGCTGGTGAGTGCAAACTATGTGTATACACATAATAATCATTTAAACGCGAACCTAAGACTCTCTAATGTCTTTAACGAAAAATACGAGGACGTAATTGGCTACAGCGGTGATCGCAGTCGTGCGTTATTAAGCATTCAGTATTCTTGGTAAAGAAAAGCTATGATATAGTTAATCATATTAGTGCGACCGTGTAAGCTGTTACTAAGCTTACAGCGCGGTCGTCTTATGCTATTCTTACGAAAATTTAAGTCTGAACTTGTTTGCCCTTCAATGGTCAACAACAGGTACTCACAATAGGAACAACACATGAAAAGATGGTTTACTGCACTTATTTTAGGATTTATGGTCTCTTTACAAGCCTGCGCTCAGGTTGAACTCTGGCAGGAAGGAAAACACTATGAAGTAATTTCCGAACAGGCGTCAACAAAACCGGTAATGACTGAATACTTTTCATTTTGGTGTCCAGCTTGTATGAAATTTGAGCCGCTAGTCGATAAATTTAAAGCGGCTTTACCAGAAGATACTAAATTTGTAAAAGTGCACGTTAACTTTATGGGATTTGCGAGTCGTGATATACAAGACTTAGCAACAAAGGCCATGGTAGTTGGCCGCGCCATGAAAGATGAAGAAAAATACAATGCCGCTATTTTCAATTATGTGCAAACACAGCGCGGCACAATTACAGAATTGAACGACTTACGAAATCTATTTATAGTGAACGGTGCTGACGCAGAAAAGTTTGATAAACTCGCCGATAGCTTCAGCATTAATAGCTTAGTGAAAAAGAACAACAAAAGCATTGAAGATTTTCGCCAGCATTTAACTGGCGTACCCTCATTTATCATTAACGAAAAATTTAAAGTCACATTTACGAATGATATGAGTGTTGATGACATGATTAATTTGGTCGTTTGGCTAACTAAGCAAAAATAAATTGTAGAATAGTAGTATAAAGCTGGTTGAACAAAACGTTCAGCCAGCTTTTTTATTGCCTTATTCCTAAAGATTTAATCAATTAATTACTGTGATGCCACGTTTAAGGGCAGGCCTTGGTTGGCACTAATTTCATCACCGCGATTCGATATTGCAAACCAATTACTTATTTTTACCACCGCCCAAACAGTTGGGAGAGCTTGGCGTAAGCCCTTGTTTTTTATCCCACTCCTCTTGTGTATAGGTATGTAACGCTAAGGCGTGCACTGGTCCGGCTAACTCTGCGCTCAATATATCATTTACCATTCGATGGCGCTGAATAAGACGCTTACCCTCAAAAGCTTGACTCACAATCGTCACTTTAAAATGTGTTTGCGAGTTTTGCGCCACATTGTGCATGTGGCTTTCATTTAATACTTGCATTGATAACGGCGCCAAGTTGCCATTGAGTTTCTCTTCAATACAAGTTTGTACTAAGTTGTGCACAGATTGGTTATTCACAATTAAAGCCCTTTCAAAATGAGATCATATATAATTATATTATGCCGAAGTAACATGGCGAAAGGTAAAATTAAGCCTTGCACCTAATTGCGTGCGACTTTTATTGATACCATGCTGCCAGTATTGCTGTGTATCCCCTTTCATAACCAATAAAGAGCCATGTTCGAGCTGAATTTTATGGGTTTCTTTGCTTGTAATATGTTTAAACGTAAAGCGTCGAGTTTGGCCTAAACTTACCGATGCAATTAAGGCATGATCACCCAATTCAGGCTCGTTATCCGAATGCATACCCATGCTATCGACTCCGTTTCGATACCAATTAGCTAATACCGAATTAAATTTTCCTTGGCATTTATGTTCACAAGCTTGTTTTAATTTTAATAGTCGTGCATCCCAAGGCAAGGGTTGCATGACTAACTTCGAATATTCGTATTGGGTGTTGGCATCACCATACCAAGCTTGCAATCGAGGTATAAGCCGTTCTTGACCATACAGATTTATGCTGGGTTGTTGCCATTTTAAGTGTTTGATAAAATAATCCATTAAGTGCTTAGCATGTTTATGACTCAGCCAATTTGGATAATATTCTACCTGCGCATTTTGCATAGGCAGTATATATACCGATTCTACATCATCAATTAGAGAATTCATGTTCACGGGGCTATTGTCACGCGTATCAACATGCGTGGTATTATTTGGCGCCCCGACAACTTCTGACGCCAATTTTGGCTGGCTATCTTTTAATGATGGCCTTGCTGACTTTGGATCTAAGTATTTATTAGACATTTAGCTGCCCATAATTGATGTTCATTTCATGTTCTATAAAAAAGAAGTGGCACTCTATTTTGTGATATATTCTTAATTATTACCTTAAGTTTTGTTGTAGTGCTCATTGTGGTTATTTGAGCAGCACTTTCGCCAATAGCCAGCAATAGTAACATTACTTGTGTCGATTAATAAATTAGCACGCGTAATGTGACTAACTCAGTATTAACATAAACAAGAACAGAGTCTTTCTTTTGAACAATACACAATTACATATTCAGCAGCAAACTTTCTCATTAAAACGTTTTCCGACCAATAAGTTTGATAAATCACTGCGCGCGTGGGACGCCGCCGACGAGTATATGATTGACTACATATCTGAAAACTTTGACCTTACGACTTTGCAAAATATTGTCATCGTTAACGATAGTTTTGGGGCGCTAACCTGTGCAATGTCTCGTTTGGCGCCAAATGCAAGCATTCAAGTCTTTACTGACTCTTTTATGTCGCAACAAGCGATTATGCAAAACTTAAAAGGCAGTAATCTAGATAAAAATAAAGTCACTGTTAACAGTAGTTTAACGCTTTTTGATATGAATACTCAGCAACTCGATATTGTATTGATCAAAGTTCCCCGCACGTTGGCTTATCTTGAATATTTAGTAAATGAAATAAGTGCCGCATGTAATATGGCAAAAGATGCATCAATAAAGCCAGTGATTATCGGTGGTGCTATGGTGAAGTTAATTACCTCTTCGGTAATGAAAGTTTTCACGCGCACGTGGCCAGAAACACGCTCTACACTAGCCAGAAAAAAATCACGCTTAGTTTTCGTTGAAATTAATGCTAATTATCTTCCAGTAACCCGGCCGCCACTTGTTAATCAGGTTGAAGATAACGACATTGGCGTTGTATTACACAATTATCCTAACGTTTTTTGTCGTGAGCAAGTCGACATTGGCGCGCGCTTTTTGTTAAGTGCATTGCCTGTTATCACTAAAAATCAACAGCTTATTATTGATTTGGGCTGTGGCAACGGTATTTTAGGCGTGAGTTTACTGCAACAAGCAGATGCTCAAGGTATGCAAATAAAAGTCGTATTTGTAGATGAATCCTATATGGCAATTGCGTCAGCAAAAGCGACTTTGCACAATAGTAATGTTAGCCAAAAAAATAAAGCTCAGGCCGAATTTTTGGTAAGCCATTCTTTAAGTGAGTACATCAAACAATCAAGTAGCGCCACGCCAGCTTTACAAGCAGCAATTACGGATGCTTATATGGCCGACAATATTATTTGTAATCCTCCTTTTCATCAACAAAATACGATAATTGACGATATCGCATGGCAAATGTTTAGCGATGCTAAAAAAGCCTTAAAACTGGGTGGCGAATTACGTATTGTAGGTAACCGACATCTTGACCATCAGGTAAAATTGCGTAAAATTTTTGGAGCTTGTAAGGTGGTTGCCAGTGACAACAAATTTGTAGTCTTAAGCGCGGTCAATAACGCTGGTATTAATTAATCGCTTTTTTAAATGTCGTAAATAGGACGTACTGTATGTTTCAAACTCATTTCTATATCTTTCTTAGCCTACTACTAAGCTTAGCAGTTTCTGTTAGCGGATGCGCACAAGCCAAAGAATCACCTCAACTGATTAGCCCAGTAGGCGCTGCAATTCAAAAAGACAACTATTACCCGCAAGTAAAGTTTGAAACTAGCATGGGCGATATTGTAATTGAGCTAAGTCGCAGTAAAGCACCTATAGCAGTAGATAATTTTTTAACTTATGTAAAACAAAAAGAATATGACAACACCCTTTTTCATCGCGTTATCGCTAATTATATTGTACAAGGCGGCGGTTATAGCCCGTCATTCGAAGATAAAAAAGCCAATTATGCGATTATAAATGAATCGGGCAATGGTCTTAAAAATGAAGCTTATACGATCGCGATGGCGCGAATGAACGATCCGCATTCAGCAAAACGTCAGTTCTTTTTTAATGTTAAAGATAACGACAATCTTGACCCTGGCCGAAATTGGGGCTATACCGTATTTGGTTCGGTGTTGTCGGGACAAGAAATAGTTGAAGCGATGTCTTTAGTCGCCACTGAGGTAAATCCTATTATTGGCTTTCCTGATACACCCGTTGACAACATTATATTAAAGCGTGCAAGTATATTGCCCGAGCCCAAGTATAATTAAAATGCGGTTGCCTTTTTTATTACGAAGAGCTTAATCATTGCAACTTTAACTTTTCAGCCATTTAACGTGCGCCGCTCAAGTAAACTACTATCATTACTAACATTGGTATTTACAATATTAGTGTTGGGGGGATGTGTTTTGCCATCATTAGAAAATAGAGAGTTCACGAAATCGCTTAGCGATATTGAAGCCTTGAGTACCAAACTTGGAAGTGCGATACAGCCTTTTGCAAAAAAGCACCAAGGCCAATCGGGTGTGCATTTATTGGGAAACCCTCAAGACGCTTTCGCGGTCCGAGTCTTACTGGCTAAAAATGCGCAACGCACGCTAGATCTACAATACTATATTTGGCAAAACGACGTAACGGGTACACTCATGCTAGAAGCCGTTAACGAAGCAGCAGAACGTGGCGTGCGAGTGAGGCTTTTACTTGATGATAACGGCATTGCAGATCTTGACGAGACGCTTTTATCATTGAATAGGCACAAAAATATACAAGTCAGAATTTTTAATCCCTTTGCACAAAGAAAGCTAAAATGGCTGGGATATTTAACTGACTTTTCTCGCGTGAACAGGCGAATGCATAATAAATCGTTCACGGCCGATAACAGCGTCACTGTGATAGGAGGTCGTAACATTGGCGACGACTATTTTGGCGCAACTAATGGCATACTAAAACAAGATTTAGATTTACTCGCAATTGGAGACGTGGTTCAAGATGTCTCAACTGATTTTGATCGTTATTGGGTAAGTCAATCTGCATTTCCTATTCAAGACATAGCGACTTCAAATAAGCAAAGCAGTTATACGACTGCAGAATATATACCCAAGCAAACCAATAACCCTATGCGTGACACTTATATTGAGGACATACAATCCTCATCATTTATTAAAGAATTATTGGCTCAAGAGTTATCGTTAGAATGGACTCACACAACGATGATTAGCGATAATCCCGAAAAGGGTCTGGGAAAAGGTAAAAAGAAGCAGTTGTTGATAACAAAGCTCAGTAAAATAATAGGGCAACCCGAAACAAGCTTAATTTTAGTATCACCTTACTTTGTTCCCACAAAAGCGGGTAAAAGAGAATTTATAGAACTCGCAAGAAACGGTGTTTCAGTTCAAGTATTAACCAATGCCATGAAAGCTACCGATGTGTTGCCGGTGCACGCGGGCTATGCCAAGCATCGTAAAGCCTTACTGAAAGCGGGTATTACATTATTTGAGTTACGTCCAACCACATTAAACTCTGGTAAAATCCATAATAGACTAGGTCCCTTCGGCAGTTCGGCTTCAAGTCTTCATGCAAAAACCTTTGCGATTGATTCACAGCGGATTTTTGTGGGTTCATTTAATTTCGATCCACGCTCTATGCTGCTAAATACTGAACTAGGTTTTGTGATTCAAAGCCCAACATTAGCAAAGCAAATAGAACTTGAATTTAATCAGTTAGTACGCACTACTTCGTACGAAGTGAAACTTGACGAAAACGGCAAACTCTATTGGTTAGAGCAAAATGGTGACGATAAAATTACCCATAAAACAGAACCTGGCTTGACATTACTGAACCGAGCGGCATTGTCAATACTAAGTATTTTGCCAATTGATTGGTTATTGTAAGCAGCAAGCTTGGCAATATTGGGTATTCAAATCAACGATTACTGGCTACATTGTTGAGCCGTCTACGCGTTCACCTAAATAAAATAAATTAAACTCACCAGTTTGCATCTTTTGCCACTGCTCATTATTGGTAAGCGGCTGAGTAGCAATGACCGTAACAATATCGTTGGGCGTGGTTTCTTTTAAGAAATCTATTTCTACATCTTCGTCAATTAACCTTGCCGGCCCAAAGGGCGCGCGCCGAGTGATAAAATGCAAATTATTGGTGCAATAGGTCATTACATATTCACCATCGGTGAGCAACATGTTAAATATCCCTAATTCGCGCAGTTGATCGCACAAACTTGCCACATATCTAAACATAACGGCCATATCATTAGGCCGAGTAGGATATTCGCGCTCCATCGCATCAAGAAGCCAGCAAAACGTTAGTTCACTATCGGTTTCACCTACCGGGTTATGGCGGCCGGTTTTTAACTCATGATAATTACTAAGCTGACCATTGTGCGCGAATGTCCAATATCGACCCCATAATTCTCGCGTGAAGGGGTGAGTGTTTTCCAGCGCAATTCCGCCTCTGTTTGCTTGCCGAATATGACAAATTACCGATCGGCTTTTAATCGGATATTCTTGTACCAGTTTTGCCACTCGCGATTGACTAGAAGGCTGTGGATCTTTAAACGTGCGTAAACCTTTACCTTCGTAAAACACTATGCCCCAGCCATCTTTATGCGGCCCAGTGCGACCGCCACGCTGAATTAATCCGGTAAAGCTAAAGCATATATCGGTGGGCACGTTGGCGCTCATCCCTAACAATTCACACATAGTGTTTAATTTGCTCCATGTATTTTTCAATTATTGTGTAAGAAAATAATTAACCGCTGTAAAGGTAGCATACTTAAGGATGGCAATACGTGCAATATCATAATGCTTTGCGTGATAAATCAATAAAATAAGCGTAAATTTTGAAGCGTTGTACTACAACTTGTTATATATGATAAGGTGATATTTACACTTGTATAAAGTAATGTTAGTTACCATTGGTACGCACGATAACTATAAAGCTATTCGCAATAACGTTTAGCATATAATGATAAAAAGAGGACGTACATGAAAGCATCAGACTTAATGGTCAAAGCACTTGAAGCCGAAGGCGTAGAGTACATTTTTGGTATTCCGGGTGAAGAAAATTTAGATTTGCTTGAATCGTTACGAGATTCATCTATTCAATTAATACTTACTCGCCATGAACAAGGCGCCGGCTTTATGGCTGCCACTTATGGTCGCTTGACCGGCAAAGTAGGCGTATGTTTATCAACCCTAGGTCCAGGTGCGACCAATTTAGTAACACCCGCCGCCTACGCTCAACTTGGCGCAATGCCCATGCTTATGATTACCGGTCAAAAGCCAATTAAAACGAGTAAGCAGGGTCGTTTTCAAGTCATTGACGTAGTTGATATGATGCGTCCTATTACTAAATATACGACTCAAGTGGTTAGCGGCGATCGCATTCCATCAATAGTGCGTGAAGCTTTTAGAGTGGCTAGCGAAGAACGTCCAGGTGCGGCGCATATTGAACTGCCTGAAGATATTGCTGCAGAACAAACCTCAGCCTCACTTTTACAACCAAGTATAGTGCGTAGGCCCATTGCTGAATATAAAGCAATAAATGCGGCAGTAGAGATGATTGAAAAAGCAAAGTCACCTGTACTGCTAATAGGTGCTGGTTCTAATCGCAAGCTTACGTCAAAAATGTTACGCGAGTTTGTTGATAAAACCGGTATTCCCTTTATTACTACACAAATGGGTAAAGGCGTACTTGACGAAACCGATGAAAAATTTATGGGTAATACGGCGCTTTCGTCAGGCGATTTTGTGCACCGCGTAATAAGCCGTGCCGATCTAATCATTAACGTGGGTCATGATGTAGTTGAAAAGCCTCCCTTCTTTATGGAAACAGGCGGACAGCAAGTGATTCACATTAATTTTGAGACCGCTGCTGTCGATCCCGTTTACTTTCCACAATTAGAAGTAGTAGGCGATATTGCCAACAGTATTTGGCAAATAAAAGAAGCCATTGATCCTAGCTGCAAATGGGAACTTGATTTTTATACCGATGTCAAAGAGGCCTATATTAAGCATCGTAATGCGTCTGAAGATGACGACCGCTTCCCGCTTTTACCCGAGCGAGTTGTCAAAGATGTGCGTGCTGCCATGCCTAAAGATGGCATTGTGACACTTGATAACGGTGTGTATAAAATTTGGTTTGCACGAAACTATCCAGCAGCCATGCGTAACACCTTATTACTTGATAACGCGCTTGCCACTATGGGCGCAGGCTTGCCCTCTGCAATGGCGGCTAAACTTGTTTACCCTGAGCGATCAGTTATTACCGTATGTGGTGATGGCGGTTTTATGATGAACAGTCAAGAAGTGGAAACCGCCGTGCGGCTTGGCTTGCACATTGTTATTATAATTTTACGCGACGATGCCTATGGCATGATTAAGTGGAAACAAAGCAACATGGGCTTTAATAATTACGGCTTAGATTATGGCAACCCCGATTTTGTGAAATACATTGAAAGTTACGGCGGTAAAGGTTGGCGTATTGAAGCCGCCTCTGAACTTCAGGGCCAAATAGAGCAATGCCTACGTGAGCCTGCCGTGCATTTAATTGATGTCCCTATAGACTATAGCTTAAATGATGAAACGCTAAATAAAACCATACGTAAACTTAGCAGTAACTTATAAACCACATACCATTTTTTAATAACAAGGAGTCATAATAGTGTTAGCTAAAGCATATCCTTACTATCTCGCAAATAAAGCGGTATATGCCAATACCGACTTAGAAGTCACCAATAAGTACACGCAAGAGGTGGCAACTAAAGTCGCCCTTGCCGATGCAAAAGTAATTGATCAGGCTATTACCGCCGCCACTGCCGCTCAGCCGGCTTTAAATAAAATGCCCGCTTACAAACGCCAGCAAATATTAGAACATTGCATTGTGCGGTTTAAAGAGCGATTTGACGAACTTGCTTACGCATTATGTATTGAAGCAGGCAAACCGATTAAAGATGCAAAAGGCGAAGTCACGCGGCTAATCGATACTTTTAAAATTGCGGCAGAAGAGTCAGTTCGAATTCATGGTGAAGTAATTGAGCTTGAAATTACTGAGCGCGCGCACGGTTATACAGGCATGACTAAACGCGTGCCTATTGGACCTTGTTCGTTTATTTCGCCATTTAACTTCCCACTTAACTTAGCCGCGCATAAGGTGGCCCCGGCAATTGCTGCAGGTTGCGCGTTCGTGCTAAAACCTGCCAGCCGAACGCCATTAGGTGCGCTGATTATTGGCGAAATATTGGCCGAAACCGACTTACCTGCAGGTGCATTTTCAATACTTCCTTGTAGTCGTGAAGGTGCCGACTTGTTCACTACCGACGAGCGTTTCAAATTACTTAGCTTTACGGGCTCACCTGAAGTAGGCTGGGCACTTAAAGCCAAGGCAGGTAAAAAACCAGTTATTTTAGAATTAGGCGGCAATGCGGCTTGTGTGGTTGATCATGATACCGACTTAAAAGACGCAATAGAACGCATTGTTTTTGGCGCTTATTACCAAAGCGGTCAAAGCTGTATTGGCGTGCAGCGCATTATGGTGCACGAATCTATTTATGCAGAATTTAAAAAAGCGTTTGTAGAGAAGGTCAGTAATCTTGTACATGGAGACCCTTTAGATGAAAAAACATTCATAGGACCCATGATTGCAGAATCAGAAGCTAAACGCTTAATGGATTGGATAGACGAAGCGGTCGCCAAAGGCGCCGATGTATTGTGCGGCGGTAAACGCGACGGCGCGATGCTACAAGCGACCATTCTTGAAAATGTCCCTAAAGATTGCAACGTCAATAGCGAAGAGGCCTTTGGCCCAGTTTCCGTTATTAGTAGCTTTAGTGACTTTGATGAAGCATTAAAAGAAGTCGACAATAGCCAATTTGGTTTGCAAGCGGGTATTTTCACTCGCGACATCTACAAAGCACATAAAGCGTGGGATCAGCTTGAGGTTGGCGGTGTTGTGATTGGCGACGTGCCCAGTTGGCGAGTAGATAATATGCCTTACGGTGGTGTAAAAGAGTCGGGCTTAGGCCGAGAAGGTATTCGTTATGCGATTGAGGATATGACTGAAATTCGCTTAATGGTTCTGCGAAATCCTAATCTATAGTAAGGTAATTTACAAAAGCTTACATAGCTGGAGTAAGAACTTTTTAAGTAATGCGTGATTGCTGTGTGGAGCCCTTGAATTAAACCTAGATCCTTTGCCATTTTTCGGGCTAGTTGTTACTGATCTACATGCCTGTCACGCAGGTTGCTTTCGTTCTAACATTTTTGATATACATCGAGTAGTGGTACTCAGAGGTTCTCACAGCGCACTTCACACTCGCAACGTAACTAGCCATTTGAGTGGACTGCTGGGCTTTTTTTGTTCAATTAGGACATTGAGCGGTTATAAACCTATGACTCACGCAGAATATATTCGTCGCAAGGCGATGATTTATAGCACCATGGCCAAAATGAACAATTCAAGCTCGACCATATGTTAGATGTAGACGATAATTTTATTGAGCAAATGAATACCGAAATAAGTATTCTTGTCTAAATGATGAAATTGCTAACAAAACAATTTCAATTTGATAAATATCAATCTCGAACATCACTTTTTCTCATAGATTGCGGTATAACTGCTGTTGATAAATTAATCTACAGAAATGACGCATACTTTTATTAAAGCTAGTCCTCGTATGTTGTATGCCCATTAAAGGAAAAATCAATTAATGTTTGAACCTTATTTTTTATTGGTGACTTTGCATATTATTTTATTTGCCTATTGGTTGGGCGGTGACTACGGTGTTTTCATTTGTTCAAGATATATTGCTCGACCCGATCTTCCGGTTGATGAACGCTTACGGTTCTTAGAAGCGTTATTGGCGATAGATGTGTTACCACGAACCGCGATTGTATTGTTACCTATTGTAGGCTTGCAAATGGCTTACTTACGAGGTTCCTTATTAATTTCACAACCTATGATGATATTTGCTTGGATCTTAGGTTTCGCTTGGTTATTTATTGTATTTAAAGTGTATAAAACAAGACAGGCACCTGAGGGCGCTTTTTGGCAAATTATTGATGTTGTTTGGCGAGTTGTATTAATCGCATTTCTAATTGGCTTTGGTATCAGCACAATAAGTACTCATTGGCCTATTACGGAGTCGTGGATTGGTATTAAATTAGTCATTTACGCAATTTTGTTGGGGCTAGGGCTTTATCTACGAATCACAATAGCTGATTGGAAAAAAGGCTTTATCAGTTTGAAAAAAGGTGATTCGGGCCCACATATCGACGCCTTATTCATCAATGCTTTAGCCAGAGCTCGATACGCTGCGTTTACATTTTGGACCTTAGTCGCCGTTATGGGATGGTTAGGTATAACACAGCCTAGTTTGTGAGCTATTATTTAGAATAGTAAAATTTACGAATAGAATGATTTGTTGATCAATATTTAACTTCCCAATTTAGAACAATTGTCAGTTTCGTTTACACAGATAAAGGAAAACAGCAGTAATGCTGTTCAGGTAAACGCATATACCGTCTTTCCTGCGCAGGCATAATGCTGTTCGCTTAGTACATCTACCGTCGTTCCCGAGGCATCGGGAATCTTCTTGGAACTCGCTTAATTTTATGTAGGTAACTGTTTATTAAAAAATTTACGTGACATCAACCAGATCTCCGCCTTCGCACAGAAGACGAGTTTGCCCTAAGGGGATTACGGTTATTTGCTTAAACGAACGGTATTATGCGCAGGCAGGAATCTGGTTAACGTACATAAATTACTTTTAAAAAACAACAGCTTGATTATAACTTAAGGAGTTTCCTGCCTGCGCTGAACGACGGGGATTGTCTTAATCGATCTGTATTAGGTGTAGCAAATATTAACACCTTATATAAATTAACTGCTGATAAGAGAGCAATATGCCAATGCTACATGTGAAATTGACTTCAGTTTATAGCGCAGCACTTACAGAGCGTTTAAAAGAAACATTTAGCGCCGTTATCATCGGTATTACTGGGTTAAAGCCAAGCGCCTTCACCATCAAAGTGGATGTTAGTGAATCTGACGAGGATTTAGTTGCTGCAGATCCAACTATACTGGTACGTGATTATCTAAACGCCATGCAACAGCGCCAATTAGAAAAAGCGCAGAGCTATATTGACGAAAATTTCATTATTACTTTTCCAGGCAGTGGTGAACTAACGTCATTGCACCAAGTGGTAGAGTGGTCAAAGGGTCGCTATCGATTTGTAAAAAAGGCACTCGGTTCAATCAACGTTGCGTATCAGACTGACAAAATTATTATATTTGTAGATGGAACTTTATCAGGCGAATGGCCCAATGGCGACGTGTTCGATAAGGTTCGCTTTATTGATAAATTTGAAATCCGCAATAATCTTTTGATTAGACAAGACGTCTGGAACGATCTCGAAAATGCCAAACCCTAGTATCTTCAGAATCGGTAGAAATTAGATAGATAACAGTTAAAGTGTTGGGGTCTTATTCACTCGCTTTTTACATACGGATACAGATGCTGTCCACCCCTTCTAGTGGTAATCAGCTATATCTCAATAACTGTTTCTGCCCCGACTAAACTCATCGGTGGCAACAAGTGCGTTATACCTTCTCCAAAGCACGGGATATGGGATATTATCGTCTGTTAATAGAACAAATAAACTGACCGGTACTTGTACTCAACCATTTGATAATACTTTCTACAACATGATGTATAACGGGAATACTATGAACTAAAATACCCCCACCGTAATTAGTAAAGCCAATGATGAAACGACTAACACTTGATTTAAAAAAGGTTCATTTTGTACGGTACCTAAAACAATAACTATAATTTCTGCTGACAAGATGAAGTCGGTGCGGATCGCGCCTTTTATCTTGCCTTTTTCCATTTCAACTAAATCGACCTTAGGATCAGCTAGTGCTTTTATTTTATCCGCATGCTGTGTTTCGAGTTCTGTTTTATCGTGAAAAAATTTATGAGCAACTTTCTCGAATCCTTCACAGCATAGGAATAAATCACCAATTACCATCAAAATAATGATTAGGACAGGTAAAAATGCGCTAATTAATAATGCAGCAGGCACTAATATGAGTTTATTTAAAAACGAACCCTTTGCCACAGCCCACACAACGGGCAATTCCCTTGCGGCTTTCACTCCTGATACTTGCTCTGCATTTAAAGCAAGATCATCTCCAAGCACACCAGCGGTTTTTTTTTGCCGCTACTTGTCGGTAAACGCGACGGCGCAATGCTACAAGCGGGTATTTTCACGCACGACATCTACAAAGCACATAAAGCGTGGGATCAGCTTGAGGTTGGCGGTGTTGTGATTGGCAACGTACCCAGTTGGCGAGTAGATAATATGCCTTACGGCGGTGTAAAAGAGTCGGGCTTAGGCCGAGAAGGCATTCGTTATGCGGTTGAGGATATGACTGAAATTCGCTTAATGGTTCTGCGAAATCCTAATCCCTGATTAGGCCATTAGAACGCATTAGGTTACCTGGGTATAGTATAAAGCTAAGTGGCCTTTTTTATTGCGCCAAGGTGCTGGCAAAGAAAATGCAGCGGTAAGGCTTTACCGCTGCAAGTTACAAGCTAAGTTTACCTAAAGATCTACATTCATCACTTTTGTCCAAGATTTTACAAAGTCTTGCACAAATTTTTCTTTAGATGTATCAAAAGCATACACTTCGGCTACCGCACGCAATTCAGAATTAGACCCAAAAATCAGATCAACTGACGTTGCCGTCCATTTTTGGTTTCCTGTTTTACGGTCGAAACCTTCGTAAACACCTTCGGTTGACGATTTTTTCCATTGCGTTGACATATCAAGCAGATTCACAAAGAAATCATTACTTAGCGTGCCCGGATTGCTCGTTAATACACCATGCGCCGATTCACTATAATTGGCATTAAGTGCACGCAAACCGCCTACCAATACGGTCATTTCCGGTACGCTCAGATCGAGTTGATCAGCTCTATCAATTAGCATCTCAGTAGGTGATTTATAGTTTTCGTCTGGTACAAAGTAATTTCGAAAACCGTCAGCCTTTATTTCAAGCAAGCTAAACGAATTAAGGTCAGTTTGCGCTTGAGTAGCATCGCCTCGTCCTGAGGTAAAGGGCACCGATACATCGTAACCTGCGTCCTTCGCTGCTTTTTCTATAGCTGCCGAGCCTGCCAACACAATGACGTCGGCTAACGATACATGTCTGCGCTTTAAGAAGCCATTATTGGCATTATCTTGAATGCCTTTTAAAACCTCAAGCACCTTGTTCACTTCTTGGGGATTGTTAATTTCCCAATCTTTTTGTGGCGCAAGTGCTATGCGACCGCCATTAGCACCACCACGCATGTCAGACGCGCGATAACTAGCCGCAGAGCCCCACGCTACCCGAACCAATTCCGATACGCTTAAACCCGAGTCTAATATTTCTTTTTTCAGTTTTTTAATGTCAGCATTATTGATTGTTGACTTAGATTCATCAGATATTGGGTCTTGCCAAATTTTCACATCAGCAGGCACTTCTTTACCTAAGAAATTTTTCCTTGGCCCCATATCTCTGTGGGTTAATTTATACCACGCTTTTGCAAACGCTAACTGATACTCTTTGGGGTCGGCTAAAAAGCGTTCTGCTATTTTTCTATATTCTGGATCAAACTTAAGCGCTAAGTCGGCGGTCGTCATTACCGGAGCATTACGTTTTCCTTCTACATGTGCATCAGGCACTGCGTTATGCAATGACTCATCAGTTGGGATCCACTGTATCGCCCCGGCTGGACTGCGTGTTTGCTTCCATTCAAAATTCAGCAGGTTACTTAAATATAGTGTTGTCCAACGCGTGGGGGCTTGCGTCCATGCGCCCTCTAATCCACTAGTAACGGTGTCTTCAGAATGACCTTTACCACAATTGTTTTTCCACCCCAAACCTTGCTCTTCAATAGCCGCGGCAGCCGGTTCACCTTCAAGGCAGTCTGCTGGTTTGTGCGCGCCGTGCATTTTACCAAAGGTATGCCCACCCGCAATTAATGCTAATGTTTCTTCATCGTTCATGGCCATGCGGTCAAATGCTACGCGTATGTTTTTTGCCGAGCCCAATGGGTCTGGTTTTCCTTTAGGGCCTTCTGGGTTGACATAAATTAAGCCCATGTGCGTGGCACCTAATGGTCTTTGCAGTTTGCCGTCACTGGTTTCACGATCACTTGCCAGCATTTCTACTTCAGGTCCCCAATAAACCAAATCAGGCTCCCAGTCATCTTTTCTGCCACCAGCAAAGCCGTAAGTTTCAAAACCCATATTTTCAAGTGCAACATTACCGGTCAATACAATTAAATCAGACCAAGAAAGTGCGGCACCGTATTTTTGTTTAATTGGCCACAGTAGGCGTCTTGCTTTATCTAAACTTGCGTTATCGGGCCAGCTATTAAGTGGGTCAAAGCGCTGTTGAGCACCACCTGCTCCGCCGCGACCATCAAGCGTTCTGTAAGTACCTGCACTGTGCCACGTCATGCGAATAAAAAAGGGACCATAGTTACCAAAATCAGCTGGCCACCAATCTTGTGAGTTAGTCAGTAATGTGTTGATATCGCTTTTAACAGCATCAAGGTTTAGTTTGTTGAATTCTTTGGCATAATCAAAATCAGGACCCAAAGGGTTAGAACGTTCGTCATGATTTCTAAGTTGGGAAAGATCGAGTTGCTCTGGCCACCAAAAGTTATTTGACCGCACTTGCCCTTCTTTCGCCGCACCCATTCCGGCAGCGCCTTTCGGTTTACTTATCTCGGGTGTTTGCGCGTATGCCGCACCAGAGAGTAATGCAATGCTTACCCATCCTGCTACCGCTGATTTTAAGAATATATTTTGCTTTTTCATTTGAAATCCCCGTCGTTAAGTTGGTACGAGTATTTACTAAATAAACAACTGTGTTTATTCACGTCTTAAGTGCCAATTCACTTTTAACCACTCATACATTTGAACTCACCTTAAACTTACCGTTTTATTTCGGTAATGCTCAAGTACTACTATACAGTGTAAATGTTAATGAATTGAAAGTTGTCTGAATAAAAGCGATTGATGTAATCGGAATTTGCTATTAACGAAACAAAGTATAGATGCAGTAAGTGAGTTTTATCTGCCCGAGGAAGCGGCATCGGGGATGTTATGGGCTGTCAAAGGGGCAAACACACTGCGGTCATTTTGTATCGCCCTACTCTGTAATTTTATGTTCGCAAGGCTGATAACCTAACGGGTCTTTGTTACTAATTGCTTGATTGTTAACCATATACTAGTTTTTGTCATTAAAATGCGTGCTTATAAACATACGATAAGTATCAAAGTTAATCTAACAAAGAGCGTAATTACATAATTTATTTACGAATTTTATTTATCATCGAAACTATTAATAACACCAGTCCACCTGCAATAATACCCACCATACCTTCTAACAAAATGGATGCTGCACTTTGCATAAACGAACCACTACTAGCATTTAGCCATTTGATAATAATTTCAACCACATGATGTATCGCAGGAATACTATGAACTAAAATTCCCCCGCCAACTAAAAACATGGCAGCGGTTCCAATTATGGCAAGTGACTTCATCAATAAAGGAGCAATTCTTAACAACAACCGGCCAAAAAAACGTTGAATACCATTAAACGAGCCAGACACCGATTTGCGTAACAAGTAAAGCCCAGCATCATCTAATTTTACAATGCCCGCTACTAAGCCATAAACGCCCACGGTAATGAGTAAAGCCAGTGAAGACACGACTAATACTTGGGTTAAAAAAGGTTCATTTTGAACGGTACCTAAAACAATGACTATTATTTCTGCCGACAAAATGAAGTCGGTGCGGATCGCTCCTTTTATCTTTCCTTTTTCCATTTCAACTAAATCGACCTTGGGATCAGCTAATGCTTTCAATTTATCCGCATGCTGTATTTCAAGTTCTGCCTTATCGTGAAAAAATTTATGCGCGACTTTCTCAAATCCTTCATAACATAAGTATAAACCGCCAATTACCATCAAAACAGTGATAAGGACAGGTAAAAACGCACTAATTAATAATGCAGCTGGCACTAAAATGAGTTTATTTAAAAACGAACCCTTTGCCACAGCCCACACAACGGGCAATTCCCTTGCGGCTTTCACGCCCGATACTTGCTCTGCATTTAAAGCAAGGTCATCGCCAAGCACACCAGCGGTTTTTTTTGCAGCTACTTTTGAAAGTATTGCTACGTCATCCAAAATAGTCGCGATGTCATCAATTAATGCAAGCAAGTTTGCGCCAGCCATTTTTTTTACCTTTTATGTAAACTTATTAGATAAGGGGTCATAGATAAGGGGTCAGAGTTAATCTGCAACAAATAGCTTGCAAAGCTTTCCTACAGTTGTTTGCTTGGCCTACTACGTTTGCTTATCTTTAATTTTTGCCTACTAGGTATTCTATTTCACTTTTGAATTTGCTGTTACCCAAGACGAGCTCTTAATTAGTACATTTTCTGATATCTTTTACAAGGTCTTGTCGAAGTGTAAGCTCAAATAATTTTCTATAAGCTTCTTGTCTATCAAGCTTTTCTAGCGCTAACTGATTATATAGTTCATGAGGCGTGCACAAACTTGATTTTTTACCTAGCGCATTTACTTGATAACTAGACCATTTGTATTGCGATGGCTCATTTACCATAAAAGCACGCACTGAGTTTAACTCAATATATTGATATAAGGTTAACAAGTATGTAGACGCGCAAACTAGACTCGACTTATATCTACCTTTCCATAAGGTACCCGTTCTGTGATATTTGTCTTAAAAAAAACGCACATATTGGCGTCCTAATGATTGCATCATGCGGCTCACGCCAAGGTTATCATCCAAAGGCGTGCACAATAAATGCACATGGTTGGTCATTAACACCCAAGCATGAACCGCTACAGAATATTTTTTACTATACTGTTTTAACTATTTTATATATGCAATAAAGTCGTGTTCATCGGCGAAACAAACTTTGTGGTTGTTTCCCCGCTGTATAAAATGCTGAGGTAGTGATTTAGGGCTAATCCTTCTGCGTCTCGCCATATTCAATCCATTGAAATATTGATGTTATCCATTAAGTAAAAATTTAATACTTAATTTTACAATACTGTACTACTCAAAACTGTACTATGGTTAGTCTACTGATACGATAGCGCTGTTTAACGAAAAATACACACTCCTATATGACCTAACGACTATATTTGCAACAGATGCGTTGCACATTAACTCTGACTATGAGGGATCCCCACGAATTCTAAACTAAGCATGTAGATATTTTCATTATTTCTTTTAGATGCTCTATCGCGGCGAGCCAATCTTTTATTGTAAATTTGTATTTTCGGTCACGATAAACTTTTAATCCAATAAATTGATACGACAGAACCGCTTTCTTTTTAGTTGAATTTGCTTGGTACTTCAAGTGCTTACCGCTTTGTTTCGCCATCACGCCAAACATGAATAAAATGTATTGTGCGAGCATACCAATCATCAGTAATATAGACAGGTTAGCCAATGTTCTTGTTTTGCATTCGTTTAATTTTAAACCTGTTTTTAAATTTCTAAAACTCTCCTCTATTTGCATACGCGTGCTATAAATATTGACGATTTTTCGAGACTTTTTCAGTGAAGTGGTTTCCAACGAAGTGGCTAACAACCATGGCTCTTGCTCTCTAGCGGCACTTGATTTAGATTGCGAACTTCTCCTAACTCTCACACCATCTGCGGTTAAATGTTTCCGACCACGCCCGCGTTTTTTATAGACAACTAAGTGACTCTCAAAGCTGTTTTTACGCCGCATTATAAATCGCCCTAAGTGTTTCGGCCGGCTAGTCGCCTGCGAGTATAGTTCGCGTTTTAAGCCCCATTCATCATCCTCTTTTTTTCGGCATAATGTTTTGTTTTTGACTCTTCCCACATAGTCCCATCCTAGCGACTCCACTAATAAAAACCAAGGCACTCGAAAGCCTGCATCAGACACTATTATTGGTTTGCAATTAGGGGGTAACATACTTTTTAGTGTGGTCATAAATGCTTTGTGGGTGCGTGGTATTTCTTTTTCCGCCAAGGTATAAATTTTTTCATATAACGTTAGCGAGCGACCCTCTACGGCAATCGAAGCTCTTAGCAGAAAATGTTGTTTGCGGGGATCTAAATCTGACCAATCAATTAAAATAATAGGCGCCATTTGCTGAGCAACTATTTTGTTTGCCACGGATGAGTAGGTAGTTAGGATTTCACCGCCTAGATTCGGATTACTGCAAATGCGCATACTTCTTTTTATTTGGTGTTTTTCTGTCGTATCACTATGGATATTGCGGCCTAGAGACGTGATAGCCAAACTGCTCCCCGATAATAAACTGGTCAACACAGCGGATAAGCTTGCTCGTCTAACTTTATGCATTGACGGCGTGACATTGTTTAAAAAGGCGTTCAGAATAGATGATGCTCGCATGATATTTATCGATCATTTTTGTTGTCGTGATAGATCTGATCACCAAATATCGTGCGAGTTCCTTTTATTCGCCGCTATAATTAAACCAAGACCTCTAGCCCTTTGGTAGCCACCAAGTTAAGTAATTTCAGGGAAGTACCACGAGGCTTTTTACCGCCTTGCTCCCACTGCCTAACCGTAGATGGCGTCGTGTTAAGATACGCAGCGAACACCGCCTGACTCACATGTGCTTTTTTACGGATAGCCTGAATGCGGCGAGCATCATAAGCTTCGACTTTTGGCAGGCACAGTGCATCGAATTCGCGCAGGGTTTGCATATCCATTACACCCGCCGCGTTTAAATCTTTTGCTGCGTCATGTATGACATCTAAAATACTGTCTTTCATCTCATTTCACCTCTACCATGCTGCCCGTTTTAAGGGCTTTTTCAGTTGAGCATCGCTGTAGCCCAACAATTCTTTTGCCAAGCGCTTAAACGCTTTTAGCTCTTTACTGTCGATGTTTTCCCGCGCATTTTTGGGAAAACCATACATAAAAAAGGCTTTATTACCCACTTTAAACGCGAGGATGGTTCTCAAGCCACTGCTCTTTCCTTGGCCCTCAATAGGTGCCCGCTTTTTATAAACATGACCACCCAAATCGGCATCGATTAAGCCTTTTTCCATTTCATTAATAGCATTCTTAAGCGCATTATCCGTCAATCCTTCTTTATCGGCCCACCTAGTGAACCACTTTGATTTATATATCTGCATTTTGCTTCCTTTCAACACATGAACTATAGCACTAAGTGTTATATTATGGGTAGTGTAATTTTGATGTGAGCGAATCAAAGGAATCAAAGGGTCAAAGTCAGTGGGCTTACGGCAGCGTAGAACAACTTAAGGGTTTTACTGTGGTTCAATAGTGGTAACTCAATTATTTGGAATTACCATGTCATCAGAACAACTAGACAATGCCGTTTCTGCCTTTGCAAACTGGCGCAACAATAAAAAAGGGATAAAAACTCCCACCGAACTACGCCAGCAATAGGTAGCCCTCAGCAAAACTTATTCGGCCGGTACAGCAACTTATGCATGGGCAGCTTAATAGAAGCAGCACGAGACACGCAAAAAACCGTGACTATCACCCACGTTAATCACGTGCTCGTTCAGCCTCATTGGCGCAGTCACCCGCAATTGATAAAACAACAATCCATCAAGGAAACATCAACATGAAACACATCACCTTACCCGTCTCAGCCAGCCATGCCTTAGAGATTATCCACAATCTCGACACCCTCAACGCTTTGATGCAAAGCGCATATGCTCGAGAGCTTAAACACTATCGGTATAACGAATGCACCTGCCAATGCAACCGTCCGCCTGCGGATGAAAGTGCAGTAGAGCCATTTGACGACCCACTTGATTTTTAGTCATTCACCGCTTATTCGTTGCTCGCCACCGCGAGCAGTATAACCATAAAAACACTCCTAGTGAAAGCGCCTTGTGCGCTTTTTTAATAACTAAAACAGCATGTTATGACGCCAATTCGGTAAAAAGTACGACAGTAAACTTAAAAATGCTTATGATGATAGCGCAGTAAAGCTGTTTAAATATTAAACGATCTCATGATGAATAATTCGGCAAAAGTTATGATGGTAAAAAGGTACGCTACAAGAAGCGTGGGAATTTAGAAAATTATGCCCAGATCTTATGATAGATAGCTTGGTAAAAGTTATGATATCTGCGTGGTGGTCTACAATTATAGTCAAAAACGGGAAAGATTTATACGGTGATGATGAAGGTTGCTAGTAATGCTGAGGCTTTGATAGTGCTGAAAGGGTTGCCACAGATCGCGCAGCGATCTGTGGACATCGTTAAACGGTTTCTAAACGCCAATAAAAGCATTTGATTTAAAGGGTATAGCCGACCAATAAACCCTAAAATCAGGAAAGCTTTGGAAGTTGGTGATAAAAATCAGCCCAAATTAAGCAACTACGGCTGTTAAACTAGAATATAAAATCTGTTACGCCAGCATCATTGATATAGTAAAGGCCTTTTAGTGACCCCGAAAGGCTTTTTATAGTTGGAAAGGCTGTTGTTTCAAACCTTACAGGTAGCGCCTCTTTTAAAGGCGCTTGACTGCCTCCGTATTCATCCCATGATGGCTTACTTAGGCCATTCCAAAACGAAATGCATTCGCTTTCATCAGTAAACATCACTGGTTTAATACAATCAACGGTATCGGGTGTGCCCCAATATACATACCCCAAATACTGCCGATTTTGAGAGTCAATAAATTGCGTTTTTATAATAAGCTGGGCATCACCAATCTGATTAACGTCCTTAAGAGGCCTGACAGTCAATTCATCCTCAACCGTCTCGTCCATCGGAAAATACCAGACGGAGTGCTCATTAATGTCACTCTCCGTTAAGTCATACACCTGTTTGTCTAACATGCCCTATATCTCCAAATAATTATCACTTAATCAGGTGGCTAACAGAATTATATAATTCAGGTCGGCCAATATCGCCATAAGCCCTACTCAGCCCCGTTTGTATTTGAGTGGCGGAATAGCTCGCCCTCTTGCCGCCGACCATTGCTGGCAAATATCGACTGATACTTTTGTGAAATGCGTTAGGGTTGATTTTACCTGTATGCCTGAATTGAGTCACCATAGTTGCAGGGTGGTCCAGCATTTGCTTTTTAGTATACCCAAGCATTTTTCCTAAATATTGAGGTAAGATATGGTGGGCCTGAAATCCTTTTGCAGAGCCGACTAACTGTCTGAAAGTAGGGCTTACAACCGCTAAATTTGTAGTTGTGGCAGTGCTTGTTCGAATTAGTGGCAGATTGGCAGTCGCTACGGCAGCAATTTTCCTGAAGTCATTGGCCACACCTTGTACAATTTCGTCGTCAACTGGGTAAACCTGATTTACCCTGCCAAGTGAGCCCGATTCTAGATGAAGAAACTCTTCAGTCCAGCCACTAATACCATTAATCGAGTCTGGCACAAAATTCCAGACTGCTGCATCTAAACCATCCCCAATCGTTGAAAATAAGTCGCCATAAACGCCGCTGTACTTATCGTAACTCCACCCATCACCTCCACTGGTACTAGCCGCTCTGTTCCCATCATTACTAACTGTTTCTGCATTTTTCTGTTGACTAGCAATACTTGTCGCACTTGTCGATTCATTTACGAGTGTAAGCGTAGTCACCGCACTGCCGATATTAACATTTCCACTAAACTTAACATTGTCCGCTGTCGAGGTAAGGCTACTACCATTTACTTCCATTTTTCGTGGGAGCCTACTACCGGTAATTAGTTCCGGCTTATACCCACTTGGGTCCGTTCCCGCCAGCGGGTTATTCATGATATACGAATAAGGATTAATGCCTTGACTACCCTCATGAAGGATAGGGTCAACCGACATAAACCGCCCCAGATTATAATCGTAGACTCTGCCATTCATATGAATAAGCTGGGCTTCATCCAAATGCCGATGGTCTGTAAACCCTTTTCGCTTGCCTAAGTTACTATCGTTTAAGTAGGTCAGCTTGGTGTCGGCTAAAAAGCCGCCATCGGGGTCTCTTGGTTTGCCAAAGGGGTCAAACATGCGACGACCGTCTGCTGCCACTATACCCTGTGTATTACTAAACGTAATCGCGCTGCCTAAGCGGTCTTTGTGCCGATACAGCAGCGCGTGACCATTTGCGCTGCTGTAGCTAAGCATGGCCACACCACCAATATGCAGGGTCCAGCTGTTTGTAGAGGTTTCCTCATACACGTGGTCAACTTCATATGTGGTTAGGCTGCCGCGTACTTCTTTAACGCGTTGTAAATCGGCATCATAGGTGAAGTTAAAGGTGGTGCCGTTACGAACAATGTGCGTGGGCTGCCTAAAACTGTTGTAAATGGCGGTAATGCCGTCGCCAGACCTTAAGTTGCCCATATTATCATAAACGAAATTGGCTGTCGTGTTGTCGCGCTTAAGCACTTGTCTAACGGCGTTACTGCCGGCATTTCCGCCAGCATTTCGGCTGGCATTGCCATAGCGGTACACGTTTGCATAGTCCGATTTTGCAAGCATGTTGCCCACGGCGTCATAGTCATACGACATGGTGTCGGTGCCGCTCCATCCATCAAAGGTGCTGGTTTTTAGGCGATGAAGGTTGTCGTAGGTGTAGGTTTCAGCGGCATGCGTGACCGAATTATACGCATTTAGCAAATTACCAAAGTCATCATAGCCGTTTTGATAACTAATATTATGCAGAATATGGCTGCCTTTTTTGGCGGTCAGATGCTCAACCAAACCGGTGACGTTATCGTACGCGGCCGTTTCAATCACGCCACTGCCTAATGTGGATTGGGTAATATTGAAGAAATCATCCATGCTGTTAATGTGCTGATACACATAGTCGCTCTGGGCATTTATCAGCTTATGTGGGTAGCCGTACGCGTTGTACTGGTGCTCAAGTGTAATCGCATTGGGATAGCGCGTTGATTTAAGGCGGCCATAGTGGGTGTCGTAAGTGTAGTCGGTTGAAAAGGTCTTGCCGTCAATGCGTAACTGAGACTGACGTAATTGCCCTTTGTTGGTGTAATCAAAGGTTTTAATAACGCCCTGTGCAATGCGCTGATAAGGTAAGCCGATATGGGTGGTATCAAAGCTATAGGTGTG
>RCMY010000312.1_pt1 | contig 46335 bp, 36 predicted proteins | sample 2041341 | NCBI WGS metagenome assembly RCMY01 (sample SAMN09708234, study PRJNA481090) | Marine sediment metagenome, whole genome shotgun sequencing project.
AAATCGCTGTAGTAAGGAAACGGAATAGAGCCTTCAATATGCGCCCGTTGCCAAACCGATGTTACGCGTGTATCTAATAGAATCATCTTTTTCTTTGCTTGCAGTGCGGCATATAAGTCAACGGAAGATACGTACATATTATCTGCTAAGCTAAAATTAGGATCGTCATTCTTTGGGTTAAGCACGTATTGCGCTGGAGTGGGTAATTTGCGTAGTACGGTTTTTTCACTCTTCCATCCACTAGCCTTACTGCGAATAAATGCGGTGACATTGTCAATATCTTGCTCCGACAGCGTTTGGGCAAATGACTTCATTGGTGTGTTCTGTCTACCCTTCTCAATCGTGTAGCGAATAAATTCATCTTTATTATGAGCCAGCGCCGATTGGTTTCCTAATGCAGGTGCATCTATACCTTCACCATTTTCACCATGACATGCGGCACAATTTTTTTGATAAATAGCGGCTCCAACGACTGCATTCCCAGTAACAGGGTTTTCTGATAACTTAACTCGTTGTGCTCCCGATTGCCAAAAAAGCCAATAGGTTAGATCCCATACTTCGTCGAGTGTTAATGGACCACCCACTTCATCCAAATAGCCACCCATTGGCGTGCCTTCTCGACCATAAGATATGGGCCTTACTATAGCGTGCGGTACTCCTGCTTCAAACAAACTTTTGCTACGTAAAGACGGCGCATGATCGTTTTTATAACCTTCACGGTTTTCCCCGTGGCACAACACACAATATTTTTTATAGTTAGCTTCGGCTTTGTGTGCTTGCTGCGTGGTGAGTTCTCGTGGAGGCGCTTGTTTTTCATAAGTTCGAGCTGTTGCATTAATAGCAACAAGTAGCCAACAAAACATTGCTAAACTAATAATGTTTATTAATCCACGCATTAGGACATTCCTTTTATTGCTTATTATGTCGTATTTTTAATGTAAAAGGTGTGCAATTTAATTAAAACATTGTGGCTTACGCTCGTACATAATTATCGACAACCCAAATAACTAAGGTCTTAGGACTAAATTAAATGATGGTATAAATAGACACCACCAATATATTGCAAGACAAGTAGTAAATTTAGACCAAATACAAACGACAGTAAAGCAGATAAATACCTTATGCGGTTTCAGTATACTTCATGTTAAGTAAAAAATATTAAGCAATGGTAAGTATAATTCTGTCTGCTAAATGTTAATTAAATTAAGCCTTGCTTTAGAAGTGATAGTTTATAGTAAGACTGTATTGAACTAACTAGTTGGACATTAACCTAATACCTAGTTAATCTATTTTATATAAAAAAAGCTTTTGGGATATTTCATGAAAATTAGCGTAATTAAGCATCTTTTGAAATTAGGTGCGAGTAGCGTTTTAGTACTAGTAGCATCTGCTAGCATGAGTGCTTGTAATTCAGACTCGGACCAAAATGAAAATACTACCATGACGACAAAGACAGTGAGTGATAATGCAATGCAAAACAAAAAGACGCAGCTATCCAAAGATGAGAAAGTTGCACCTGACGCCATAATAACGTTACAAGGACAAGTGTTGTATCAAGCATTTGAGGGAGGTTTTTTCGGTTTTGTAGCGGTTAACGGTGATAAATATCTACCGAGTGGACTGGCCAAAGAATATAGAAAAAACGGTCTTATCATTGAAATTAAAGCCGAAAAAATGGAACAATTATTGACCTTTCAGCAATTCGGCCAAAACATTAAAGTGCTGGAAGTAAAAATTTTAGATAGCTCTAAAGTGACTAGTGTTAATGAAGCCTATTAAAAACTCAACAATAAACCAAATAAAATTCACGTAATCTCTAATTTCAGATTGTACCTGCTTTAGCGTAATGATAGAATGCGCCGCCGTTTTAGAACCAGTAGAGCTCATTTATGATCTGTACTGCTAAAGCAACATCACGGAGTCTTTGGTCGCAAAAGGCTCACAATATAAACGTAATAGCATAGTGGGGATTGACTCATTATTATCTATTACAATAACTTGGAGACATAAAATGTCTGATGCAATTTTTAAGTTGGATGCAAGCGTCCGTACTGATCTAGGGAAAGGTGCGAGCCGCCGCCTACGTCACGAAGGCAAAGTTCCTGCCATCCTTTATGGTGCGGGTAAAGACCCTGTATCAATCACGCTAGATCACAACAAAGTGATTCAAGCACAAGATTTTGAAGCCTTTTACTCACACGTACTGACCATTAATATTGATGGTAAGAAAGAAGAAGCACTAGTGAAAGATATGCAGCGTCACCCTTATAAACTAAAGGTTACGCATATTGACTTTCAGCGGATAGTTGCCGGTGAATTGCTACAAACTAATGTTCCACTTCATTTCCTTAATGAAGATAAAGCAGACGCTATCAAACTTGAAGGTGGTCATGCTGAGCACTTAATGAATGAAATTGAAGTGTCTTGTTTGCCGAAAAACCTTCCTGAGTATATTGAAGTAGACATTGCTAATCTTGAACTTGGCGGCATACTTCACCTTTCAGATATAACCTTACCTAAAGGTGTTGAATCAGTAGAGCTTAGCAAAGGCGAAGATCACGACTTAGCAGTAGTCACCATAAAAGCGGCCAGAGGCCCATCTGCTGAAGAAGAAGCTGAAGATGCTGCTGATGACGAAGCTAATGCAGCACCAGAAGCTGGAGATACCGAGGAATAATTGGTGTCGACAATACGACTAATCGTGGGCCTGGGTAATCCGGGCCCCGAATATCATCAAACAAGGCACAACGCAGGTGCCCAATTTGTCGAAAACTTAGCTTCACGTTTTAATATTCCATTAAAGCTTGAAGCTAAGTTTTTTGGTTTTACTGGTCGCGGCACAATAGCCGGACAAGAAGTTCGTTTGCTAATACCCACTACTTTCATGAATTTAAGTGGCAAAGCGGTTAGTGCCCTTTGTCAATTTTATAAAATTGAAATAAATGAGCTCTTAGTCGCATATGATGAACTTGATTTTGAACCTGGTATCGCGAAATTTAAAACAGGTGGCAGTTCCACTCAAAACGGCATAAAAGATATTGTTAGTCGATTAGGCAATCAAAAAGGCTTTTTACGTTTACGCATAGGCATTGGCCATCCAGGACACAGCAGTAAAGTATCCGGGTATGTGTTGTCGAAAGCGTCGCAACAAGATAAAAACCGTATTGATGACGCTATAGATGAAGCGACTCGCTGCATTGTAACTATGTATGAGCAAGACTTCACTAAAGCACAACAACAACTACATAGCTTTAAGGCGCAGTAAGCCAAAGAAAGCATTAAATACAAGAGCATTATAGAGGCAATTATGGGATTTAAATGTGGCATTGTGGGTTTACCAAACGTAGGTAAGTCAACTTTATTTAACGCACTAACGAAAGCAGGTATTGAAGCCGCTAACTTCCCGTTTTGTACGATTGAACCTAACACAGGCGTTGTGCCCGTTCCTGATACGCGTCTTGACCAACTCGCAAAAATAGTTAAGCCGCAGCGTGTTATTCCAACTACTATGGAATTTGTAGACATTGCTGGCTTAGTTGCAGGTGCCTCTAAAGGTGAAGGCTTAGGTAATAAGTTTTTAGCCAATATTCGTGAAACCGATGCTATTGGCCACGTAGTACGCTGTTTTGACGATGACAACATTGTGCATGTTGCCGGTCGTGTGAATCCTCAAGAAGATATTGACATCATTAACACTGAATTAGGATTGGCCGACCTTGAAACCACTGAAAAAGCGCTTATTCGCGTCGGCAAAAAAGCCAAAAGTGGTGACAGCGATGCTAAATTTGAACTCAAAGTACTTGAAAAAGTGTTGCCGTATTTAAACGAAGGTGGTTTATTAAGAGCGTTACCGCTAAGCAAAGAAGAACATGCCGCCATTGCGTATATGAATTTCTTAACACTTAAACCCACTATGTACATTGCCAACGTCAATGAAGAAGGCTTTGAAAATAATCCTTATTTAGATCAAGTGATCGCGATTGCGGAAAAGGAAAATGCAGTGGCGGTGAGTATTTGTGCCGCTATTGAGTCAGATATAGCTGAACTTGAAGAAGACGAAAAGCAAGAATTCATGCAAGAGCTTGGATTAACTGAACCAGGACTTAATCGCGTTATTCGAGCAGGTTACAACTTACTAACCTTACAAACCTATTTCACTGCCGGAGTTAAAGAAGTTCGCGCGTGGACCTTCCCAGGAGGCTCTACTGCACCTCAAGCAGCAGGTAAAATTCATACCGACTTTGAAAAAGGTTTTATACGCGCTGAAATTGTTGGGTTTAATGACTTTATCGCTAATAATGGTGAATCGGGCGCTAAAGACGCCGGTAAGTGGCGCTTAGAGGGTAAAGAATATATAGTTAAAGACGGTGACGTGATTCATTTTAGATTTAACGTATAAAAGGACAAGGCGCAGTACTAGTTGAAAGCAAGCTCATGATAGGTGAATAAACAACCTTCATTGTTCAGTTTGTAGTCAAACACCCTATTTTGCATTGTTTTTATCAAAAAATGGTTGACGCTTAAGACACAACTAAGCATAATACGCGCCACTCCAAAACGGAGAAAAAGAAGGCTACTTAGCTCAGCTGGTTAGAGCACATCACTCATAATGATGGGGTCGCAGGTTCAAATCCCGCAGTAGCCACCATTTTTTTGTTTCGGATGCTTCTTTGCGGGAGTGGTGGAATTGGTAGACACGCTGGATTTAGGTTCCAGTGCTTCACGGCGTGAGAGTTCAAGTCTCTCCTTCCGCACCAAACATTGTTGGGGTATAGCCAAGTTGGTAAGGCAGCGGGTTTTGATCCCGCGATCGTAGGTTCGAGTCCTGCTACCCCAGCCATTTTTTGAAAGAATTAACGCCAATAGTTTGTTATATTGGGGTATAGCCAAGTTGGTAAGGCAGCGGGTTTTGATCCCGCGATCGTAGGTTCGAGTCCTGCTACCCCAGCCAAATTATAAACGCCGACTTATTGTCGGCGTTTTTATGTTGAATATGTAAATACCCACTTTATTATTCAATTCGCTTAATCTGGATTAATTTTACAAAAATCGCCCTTTAACATGGTGATGTTGCGAAAAATCTTGCACAATAGCAGCATATTCTTTGTAAATAATTAAGTCTAGTCTACTTATCCTATGAATCCAATAATTACCTGGATGAACGAATACATCCTAGAACCGCTCCAATCCGCTATAACCCGTGTTGTCAGTATCCTCAACTATTTGCTGTGGGGTGACCAAAGCAGCTATGGTATTTTAATATTTATGTTGGTTATTGCAGGCACTTGGTTTAGCTGGCGACTCAAATTTATTCAACTCATCGACTTTAGGCATATGTTCTCGATTATGCGCACCAGCACCTCTTCTGATGCGTCAGGCATTAGCTCGTTTCAAGCACTTTGTACTAGCTTGTCTGCGCGCGTAGGAACCGGTAATTTAGCGGGCGTGGCCGTTGCAATTTCATTGGGTGGTGCAGGTGCTATCTTTTGGATGTGGGTAATAGCAATATTAGGAATGGCGACAGGTTATGCTGAAAGCTTACTGGGCCAAGTTTACAAAATAAAGGATGCTAACGGACAATATCGCGGCGGACCCGCCTACTACATACAGCAAGGCATTCAAAACAAAGCGTTTGCGTGGATTTTTGCATTTTGCCTATTTTTGGGTTATGGCTTTATATTTAGCGCCGTACAAGCCAATACGATCACTGACGCCCTCAACAACTCATATAATATGCCTACCCACTATTCAGGTCTGATCATTATTATATTAGCGGCACTGATTGTTATAGGAGGTTTACGCGCAATCGCTAAATTTGCGGAATTTGTCGTGCCATTTATGGCTGTGGTTTATATTACCGTTGCATTGGCTATTACCATTATAAATATTCAACTTCTACCTTCGGTATTAGGCGATATTATTAGTAGTGCATTTGGCTTTCAAGAAGCCGGTGCAGGGGCGTTAGCAGCAGCGCTTAAAAATGGTATTCAGCGCGGTTTATATTCCAATGAGGCTGGTTCTGGTAGCGTACCGCATGCAGCTGCGGCCGCCACGCCCAAGCCCAATCATCCAGCGTCCCAAGGCTACGTGCAAATGCTTGGCGTATTTATAGATACCATGATCTTATGTACCTGCACAGCATTTATCATTTTACTAGGATCACAAACTGGCAATGGCGAAATGGAGGGCATTCGCCTAACGCAAACCGCCATGGAAACCCACCTAGGAGACGTAGGGAGCGACTTTGTATCAGCCGCTATTTGCTTATTTGCCTTTACCTCGGTTGTTGCTAATTACGCGTACGGCGAAAGTAATTTACATATGTTTAAACTCGATAATAAGCTTGGGCGTGGATTTTATACCTCGGGCTATTTATTGATGATTTTATGGGGGTCAATGGCCTCTCTTCCAGTGGTATGGGCTATGGCCGACATGGCGCTTGGATTAATGACGGTAGTCAATATAATTGCAATATTTATACTAACTCCCACAATTGTGGCGGTAACCAATGACTACCGCGCGAAACGTGCTTTAAACAAAAATATTGTATTTTCAAAGGATGATTGTCTAATTCAAGGAAAAATGGAAGAGCCTGAGATTTGGAATGGGAAATAGCGTTAGAACGGTGCTTTAAGTACACAAGTGTACGCAGATTTTAATTACTAAATATCTGTAATATAAAGAATAAGTGAGTTGAATAGTGCAGGTATGTGTATTATCCTGTCGCAACTTGGCGACACCCAAGTTTACCCATCAACATTTATTCTAAGAGAAATCAACCAATGAGAAAAACCAAACTATTAGCGATATTAGCAACTTGTGCCTGCCTATTACTAACAGGCCAGGTATCTGCCAAACATACAAAAGGTGTGTTAGAAGGCGAGTATGTACCCGTTAAAGGCTGGGCCGAGTCTATGGAAGTAAGCCGTCCTGAATTAGGCGAATTGCCAAACCAATTAGGCAGTTTTAAAATCAAATTCGAACGTCGTGATTGGTCAGAATTATCTAAACATGATAAAAAACGCATCGCCAAAAAAGTCGTCATCAACGGCATATTTCGAGGCGCCATGAATCCAAACGGTACCTTTGACCACACTCTTGCAAATGAGCAGCGCACGGGCGTCCTATATACAAAAGACGACGTTTTAATGCCCACACAAGGCGATTTTTACTGCTCATCGGGCGTGCCATTAAAGGGAACCGAACAGCTTAATTTTGTTAGCGGTACCGGCGAATATGCCGGATTAAGTACCGGCACTATTTATCTTAAGGTGGTCGTTAACACCTGCTTAGACCAGCCTGGTTTTTTACAAAACGACTTAGCGCTTGATGAAAACATGGGCTCTTTATTTTTTGCAGCCCAGTAATTTAGGTCAAATGTAATTGAATATTATTATTAGTCCGCATTATAAGGCTAAGCTAACGCATTTGAGACTTTATTTAACTACGATATAGCGTTTTGATAAGATGATAGCCAAAACGCGTTTTTACGGGTCCATGGATTTTCAAAATATCTAGCTTAAACACAACGTCATCAAATGCTTTTACCATTTGGCCGCGGCGAAATTCCCCTAAATCACCGCCCTTCTTCCCTGAAGGGCAAATAGAATATTGCTTAGCTAAACTTGCAAAATTTTTGCCCTTACCCAGTTGAGTAAGCACGTGCTTCGCTTCTTTTTCGGTTTTTACTAAAATGTGCAGTGCACAGGCGGTTGCCATGATTACTCTCTTTCCCTTAGGGTTTTATATCGCAAATTAAAAAAACATGGTCAACATTGAGATGACCAACGCAATAATCATTAGTGGCCAAATAAATCGAGAAATCTTTGCGGTGTTCTCATCACTAATACGTATGTTCGATTTTTCAATTAATGGAATAATTACGATTAACGCCACAAATAATACACCCAAAATTATCAATACATTCATTTACTGCCCTCGTTTTTGTGATCAACACACTCTTAATCTAACGCATTATTTTAATTATAAGCCCATCGCATATTTTATCGCTTGGCGCTTTATTGGGCCAGATTTATTAGCTAACTTCAAACCTATTCCTCTTACTATTTGTGCGGGCAATAACGAGTTGGAAAATCCGGCATAAATAGCGTCCATCGCCGTCATCATTGCCAAGTTTGCGTTTTTACGTTTGTTTTCAAAGGCGCTTATCAGTAACTCGGGCTCGAAAACGCCATTATCTGCAATCAGTTCAAGCAAAGCGTCAACATCTTTAAATCCTAAATTAACGCCCTGCCCAGCTAAAGGATTGATAGTGTGCGCTGCATCACCTAAAATAATAGCCTTTTGACACCCATAGCGTATCGCATGCATACGCGTCAAACCGAATTGGGCAACTTGTAAAATTTTATATTGTGCTTTTAATTCTGGGAAATTGGCCTTTAATGCCTTCGCTAATTCGATATTATTTGCGTTTTGTATCCATGCTGATTGTTGCTGATTGTCATACCATATTAAACAAGCATAGTTGTCGTACATAGGGAGTAAAGCTCGCGGGCCACTGCTGTAAAATGCTTGCCATGTTTCATTTGGCAATGAAGTTTGTGTTTGAATGAGGATTGCATTTGCTTGTTGAGAATACTGCCATCCACTAGTAGGAATATTGGCCGCTTTGCGTACCATCGAATGTGCTCCATCCGCGCCAATAATTAGTTTTGCTTGCATTCGTTCATTATTGGCAAATTCGACAACGCCATGCTCTGTGTCTAATGTTTTAATGTCTTGCCCATGTACAGCGTCAACTCTATGTGGGTAATGTGCGTTTATTTCATCATAAAGCGCTAGTTGTATAAGCCTATTTTCAACAAAATAACCTAGTTTGGCTTGCTTCACTTCTGTTGCGGTGAAGCGTGTTGCTGACTCAAAATTGCTACCCATAGGGCTTTGTGCATCCCATACGGCTAGGCTATCATATTCGCGATAGCGCATTTTCAGAACGTGTTGCCACGCGCCAAGCTTTGCTAACAGATTAACCGAATGCATGTTAAAGGCTGAAAGTCTCATATCAGGTGCTTGAGAAGGCGCAAATTCCTGTAAAGCTTGTTTCTCAATTAAGGCAACTTTATACGACTGCTTTGCAAGCCCTAGCGCCATCGCGGCACCCACCATACCGCCACCAATTATACAGCAATCATATTGTGAGGCTTGCTTCATTAAGCTATTCCTTACCTTATTTAGTATCGCTAAATTATGCCACAGCCATTTGATTAATTATACGCACAACATCAATAGTGCCTATTTTTGATGTTGGCATTTATTTAGCAATATAAGAATATGGATAAGTCTGGTTTTGCTTGCGTTTTACAGGTAAAATATCAGGCTATTTTGCGTACATTGGTACGATATTCGAATAATATTTACACAAGCTCTTGTTATTCGATAAATAATACCTAATTACACCATATACAAGTGCTACATATCGCAACGCTAGCATTTGCACCCTAGCTTGCAGTAGCAAAGTAGCGCAACTAGATGAACACTTTTTAAGTGTTATTCGTACATAGTATAATTAATGCAAGACCTGCAACCGTTTGTGGAATGCATGGCAATTTGATGAAGTATAATGAGTAAAAAACTATTTATAAAAACGTGGGGCTGTCAAATGAACGAGTATGACTCGGACAAAATGGCAGACTTGCTAGACGCTACACATGGCTATACAGAAGCGCAAAGCGCCGAAGAAGCGGATGTAATTTTGTTAAACACCTGCTCTATTCGCGAGAAAGCGCAAGAGAAAGTGTTTCATCAATTAGGTCGCTGGAAAAATCTGAAAAAAGATAAACCCGCTTTAATTATTGGCGTTGGTGGTTGCGTTGCCTCACAAGAAGGTGATGAAATTCGCAAACGAGCACCATTTGTGGATATCGTATTTGGACCTCAAACCCTGCATCGTCTACCTGAAATGATTAACCAAATCCAAGGCGGCGAACGCTCAGTTGTAGACGTTAGTTTTCCTGAAATAGAAAAGTTTGACCGTCTGCCAGAGCCTCGTGCTGAAGGCCCTAATGCCTTTGTTTCGATAATGGAAGGTTGTTCTAAATATTGCAGTTTTTGTGTAGTACCCTACACCCGTGGTGAAGAAGTTAGCCGTCCGGTTGACGATGTATTGCTTGAAGTTGCGCAATTAGCCGCTCAAGGCGTTCGTGAAGTAAACTTACTTGGCCAAAATGTAAATGCGTTTAAAGGCGAGCAGCACGATGGTGCAATTTGCCGCTTTGCAGAATTACTTGAATTAGTAGCAAGCATAGACGGTATAGACCGTATTCGTTACACCACGTCGCACCCTATTGAGTTTACCGACGATATTATTGAAGCGTACGCCAACATTCCAGAATTAGTCGATCATTTGCATTTACCGGTGCAATCAGGCTCCGATCGTATATTAAACTTGATGAAACGTGGGCACACCGCCATTGAATATAAATCAACTATTCGCAAGTTAAAAAAGGTGCGGCCAAACTTGGCCATGTCATCTGATTTTATTATCGGATTTCCCGGTGAAACAGCCGCAGACTTTGAAGCAACCATGGATTTAATCAAACAAGTGGGTTACGACATGAGCTTTAGCTTCATTTATAGCGCTCGCCCGGGAACACCTGCAGCCGATGCGGTTGACGATGTTAGCGATGCCGAGAAAAAGCAACGATTACACATTTTACAACAACGTATAAATCAAAATGCGCAACAAATAGCCCGCAATATGCTTGACACCCAACAGCGTATTTTAGTTGAAGGGCCGTCTAAAAAAGATCCGACGGAACTGACTGGACGCACTGAAAATAACCGTGTGGTCAATTTTGTTGGCACGCCCGACATGATTGGCCAGTTTGTAGATGTCAAGATTACCTCGGTCTTTAGTAATTCTTTACGCGGTGAAGTAATAAGACGTGAAGCTGATATGGGCTTGCGAGTAGCAGTGTCACCGTTGAGTATTTTAGCCAAGCAACCAACATCTAATGCTTTAGGTGTTATACAAGTTATGCCTGCTTAGCAAACAAATAAGGGAAAAAATTGAGTAAGATAGTCAGTAATAAGATCATATTAGAACCACAAGACAGCAAACGTTTATCGAGCCTATGTGGCCCATTTGATGATAATATAAAACAAATTGAACGTCGCTTAGGGGTTGAGATAAACTACCGCAATAATGCGTTTAGTGTGCATGGTGACCCACAACAAGCAAATGGTGCAAGCGAGTTATTGAAACTCTTATATATTGAAACCCAAGCTGTTAAAGGAAGCGTGCCTATATTAGAGCCCAATCAGGTGCATCTGGCGATTCAAGAAGCAAAGTGCTTAGAGCGAGCAGAAGCAGGCGATTACGGTAAAGAGGTACAATTAAAAACCAAGCGCGGCGTCGTTAAACCACGTAACCCTAATCAATCAAAGTATGTATCGAATGTGGTTACGCATGATATTACGTTTGGCGTTGGGCCGGCAGGAACAGGTAAAACATACTTAGCCGTAGCATGCGCTGTTGACGCCTTAGAAAGACAAGAAATTCGCCGTATATTGCTCACCCGTCCTGCGGTTGAGGCAGGCGAAAAATTAGGTTTTTTACCCGGTGACTTGTCACAAAAGGTAGATCCTTATTTACGCCCACTGTATGACGCGCTATTTGAAATGCTTGGTTTTGAAAAAGTAGAAAAGTTAATTGAGCGCAACGTAATTGAAGTGGCTCCCCTTGCCTATATGCGAGGACGCACACTTAACGACGCCTTTATTATTTTAGATGAATCGCAAAATACCACCGTAGAACAAATGAAAATGTTTTTAACCCGGATAGGTTTTAATTCAAAAGCAGTAATAACCGGTGATATCACGCAAGTCGATTTACCGCGAGGGACTCGTTCTGGCCTGCGTCACGCTATTGATGTATTGGCAAATGTGAACGATATTAGCTTTAATTTCTTTACTGCTAATGACGTTGTTCGCCATCCTGTTGTTGCACGAATAGTGCAAGCATATGAAGATTTTGAGTTACAAGAAGAAGTCAATCGTAACGCCGCAAGAGATAATGCTCGCGCTAATAAGACCAGTGATTGATGCCGACTACAAATGAAAAGTTAGTACAACTTGATATACAAATTGCTGACGACATTACTAAACAAGTCGAAAGTCACTTAGCCAGTGTTGATGAAATCAACACTTGGCTAAATGCCATGCAAGCAGAAATTCAAAGACTCGCAAAAATTGACGCAATGGCGCCTATTGAACTGGGAATACGCTTTGTTGGACTAGAAGAGTCGCGGCAATTAAATCATCAGTTTCGAGACAAAGACAAACCTACTAATGTGTTGTCTTTTGAAAGCGATCTACCTGATTATATTCCCGGTAACTTTATTGGTGATTTAGTCATATGTGTACCTATAGTGGTAAATGAAGCAGCAGAGCAAAACAAATTATTGATGCATCATTTTGCACACATGTGCATACATGGTTGCCTACATTTGCTAGGCTACGATCATATAGACGAAAAAGATGCACAAGAAATGGAAAGCTTAGAAGTCAACATACTGGCCAAATTAGGGATTGACGATCCGTATCAAGTTGGTTGATTATAGTAGCCTATTTTAAACGATTATCTTTACATATTACACGAAACATAATTATATTTACGGAAACAACATAAGTGCAAATACATAAATGAGCGATGATAACCCCCACTCTAGCAACGGTTCTTCTAACAAAAGTTGGTTTAATAAACTGGTAACAAACTTTAAAGGAGAGCCGCAAAGTAAAGAAGAGTTATCGGAATTAATTTCTGACGCTCAAGAACGAGAGGTCATTGATCCGCAAACAAAGGAAATGATCGAAGGTGTTATGGGTGTCAGTGAACTGCGCGTTCGCGACATTATGATACCGCGCGCGCAAATGATAACGATTGACATTGAACAATCCGTCGATCAATTTTTACCTCTTATGCTAGAATCTCAGCATTCCCGCTTTCCCGTCATTAGCGAAGATAAAGACCACATTGAAGGTATTTTACTCGCTAAAGATTTACTTGCTTACGCGTTCAACGATGAAAAATCTTTTATCTTAAAAAATGTTATTCGTGAAGCCATCATAGTGCCTGAAAGCAAGCGTGTAGACGCTTTGTTGAAAGAGTTTCGTCAGCAGCGTTATCACATGGCAATTGTTGTTGACGAGTATGGTGGCGTTTCGGGATTGGTAACCATTGAAGATATCCTTGAGCTAATTGTGGGTGAAATTGAAGATGAGTATGACGATGATATTGATGAAAATGAAAATATTCGACCGCTAAATAAATCAACATATTCGGTAAAAGCACTCACCCCCGTAGATGACTTTAATAGTTTTTTTGAAACCCAGTTTAACGAGGAAGATTCTGACACCATTGGTGGTGTTGTACTAAGAGCTTTCGGGCATATGCCAGAGACCGGTGAAAAGGTTGAAGTTGATAATATACAGTTTGAAGTAACTAACTCTGATAAGCGTCGTTTGGTACAACTTAAAGTGTTTCTGCCCGACTTGGAGAACTAGTCTGCGATCGTTTTGGATTAACCTTGCACTGCTTATATTAGGAGCAAGCCTTACACTGGCTTTTGCTCCTTTTGATTATTGGTATCTACCGTTTATTGTTTTGCCGGCTAGTTTTTATTTAATTACCTATAAAACATCCTGCGTATTTAAATCCAGTTGGTACTTCGGATTAGGCTATTTTGGCGCTGGAGTATCGTGGGTACATGTAAGTATCTCCGAATTTGGCGGCTTGCCCCTAATCGCGTCAATCGGTCTAATGTTGCTTTTGTGCGGATATTTGGCTTTATTTCCTGCGCTTATGTTTAGTTTGCTAAAACGGTTCTTTAGACCCAGTTTATGGCCGCTAGCGCTGCCATTTTCTTGGTTACTTATGGAATGGCTGCGAGCTCGATTATTTACTGGTTTTCCTTGGTTATCTATTGCCTATTCACAAACAAATAGCCCTTTAAATAGTTGGTTCGCTTGGATTGGCGAAGCAGGATTAAGTGCGTTAATTGTTATGGTCTGCATCAGTTTAGTCATTGGCGCTAAGCAACAAAAATGGGGCCTTGCAATCATTCCCATCACCATTTTATTTGTGCTTTCATTTGTTATAAAGTCAGTCGAATGGACTCGTCCCACAGGTGAAATACGCACCGTTGCGTTAGTACAAGGTAACATTCCTCAATCGATGCGCTGGGAACCCGAGAAAGATCAGTCAACCATGGATAAGTACATGGCATTAACCCGCGCGGTGTGGGGTAAAGATATTATTGTTTGGCCCGAGGCTGCTGTACCTAAACTAGAGTCTTTAGTGCGACCATTTTTACGCGAACTTGATGTAAAAGCCACACAAAGTGGGTCTGGTCTTATTACTGGAGTGGTAAATTACAATTTAGATACCAATATTGCGTATAACTCGTTAATTGCGTTAGGCATAGATATCAAAACAAACACTGCGCCTTATAAACTAAATCATACTAAACGATTTTCGAAACACCATTTGCTACCTATTGGCGAGTTTGTGCCATTTGAAAGCTGGCTACGAAAATTAGCGCCGATATTTGATTTACCCATGTCTTCATTTAGTCGTGGCGATTATGTACAGCCAAATTTAATTGCAGGCAATACTCACCTGGTACCCGCTATATGTTTTGAGATTGCGTTTCCTAATCAAATATCAGACAACATAACGGCAGAAACCCAGGCCATTATCACGGTCAGCAATGACGCATGGTTTGGTAATTCACATGGTCCTCACCAGCATTTACAAATTGCTCAAGCTAGAGCTCTAGAATTTGGGTTACCTGTAATAAGGGCAACAAACAATGGCGTAACAGCTATTATTGATCACCATGGTAGAATTCAAAATCAAGTTGCACAATTTACTGATGCAGTATTAGTTGATCAAATACAATTGGTTTACGGCAACACACCCTATCGAACTTATGGTGACTTACCTTTATGGCTTTTAATGTGTTTGAGCCTACTAAGCGCTATATTGGTACGTCTATTTTCAAAACGCCAATAACTACCGCTAAGCATTTTGTTTATTTCTTTTGTATAAAAAGGCCATTCTTAACGCATCGAATTATTCGATGCAAAAAGCATAAAATATCGACTTTACTTACAGTTCCATTAAGTGTCAAACTAGCGCACTGAAAATTAGGAGAAAGTATGCTACAGAATTTTAAACAGGTATTTAAGCACGACGCTGCAGGTGGGGTTTTATTAGTTTTCGCAGCAGCATTAGCCATGCTAATGGCTAACAGTCCACTCAGTGCCTTTTATACCGACATATTTGCTACGCCTGTAGTCGTCAAACTAGGTACATTTGAAATTAATAAGCCACTATTGCTATGGGTAAACGACGGTCTCATGGCTATCTTCTTTTTCTTAATAGGTTTAGAAGTAAAACGAGAAGTATTAGCAGGCCACTTGCAGACTCGAGATCAAATAATGCTTCCCGCTATTGGCGCAATTGCTGGCATAACGATTCCTGCATTAATTTACGTGTTTTTTAACTACGATGAAGCGGTTGGAATTGATGGATGGGCTATTCCCGCTGCAACTGATATCGCATTTGCACTAGGCGTTTATAGTTTATTTGGTCGTTCGTTACCTATCACATTAAAGCTATTTCTATTATCTGTCGCAATATTTGACGACATTGGCGCTATTATTATCATCGCGCTTTTCTATTCTGCTGAATTGTCAACGCTATCGTTGGTGATAGGTGCCATTGGCTTATGTGTTTTATTTATATTCAATCGCCTTAAAGTGCGAAGCACTGGTATGTATATCATTGTCGGTATCATTATTTGGGCTGCAGTATTAAAGTCAGGAGTGCATGCTACATTAGCAGGTTTTGCAATGGCCTTATTCATTCCATTAGAAGAGAAGAATCGGTCTGGACAAAAAATGCTTTATCATCTAGAGCACAAGTTACATCCTTGGGTAGCTTTCTCTATTTTACCTATATTCGCATTTGCCAACGCTGGCGTACAATTAATAGGCACCACTAGTGAGCAAATGTTCAACACTATTGTGGTAGGCGTAGCATTAGGATTATTTGTTGGTAAACAAATTGGCATATTTGGCGCTTGTTACTTAGCTGTAAAATTAGGGCTAGCAAAACTGCCTAAAGGCGTTACTATTCAGCAATTGTATGGTGCTTCAATACTCTGCGGCATTGGTTTTACTATGAGCCTCTTTATTGGAAGTTTAGCGTTTGAAACTGCCGATCCAAGCTATTTGAATAGCGTTAAAGTTGGTGTATTATTTGGCTCCATCGTATCGGCAATATTAGGCGGTATCGTTATTTCCCGCAGTGCTAAGAAACGAACCTTACAACCCATTTCAGAAACGTAAAACAAAGGCGCTGTTATTAGCGCCTTACTACTAATAAAGAAGTAATATTTTAGTTTGTTAAAGGCCAACCATTGAAAATATTCAACACCATTAATCGGAATAATCTAAAGGGTGATATACTCGGTGGACTTACTGCCGCCATTGTCTCATTACCCTTAGCGTTAGCCTTTGGTGTTGCCTCGGGCGCTGGCCCAGAGGCGGGTTTATATGGCGCTATCATTATCGGCTTTTTTGCTGCTTTATTTGGTGGCACACCTACCCTTATTTCCGAACCCACGGGTCCTATGACAGTCATAATGGCTGCTGTGGTAACCGCGATGATGACACGTTACCCTGAAAATGGCTTGGCAATGGCCTTTACCGTGGTCATGATTGCAGGTATTACGCAAATCATCTTTGGCCTATTAAAGCTTGGCAAATACATAACATTAATGCCTTATAGCGTTATCAGTGGTTTCATGTCTGGTATTGGTTGTATTCTAATCATTATGCAACTAGCACCAGCAATGGGCGCACAGATGCCTAGTGGCGGCGTTACGGGGGCATTTATGAGCTTACCCGAAACCTTAAGTCAAATAAATATAACTGAAGCAGGGATGGCAGTTACCACGCTATTACTAATTTTTTTCACACCTCGCAAAATTAAACAGTGGGTGCCTCCGCAACTTATTGCATTAGTGTTAGTCTCTTTAGTCTCTGTTTGGCTAATTGCAGATTCTGACATTAAGCGAATAGGTGAAATAAATGTCAGCTTGCCTTCTTTTATATTGCCCACTTTTACGTCTGATTTAATACAAACGATGATCTTAGATGGCATTGTGCTGGGAATGCTAGGCTGTATTGATTCTATGTTGACCTCAGTTATTGCCGACAATCTTACACGTAGTGAGCATAAATCTGATAAAGAATTAATTGGTCAAGGTTTGGGCAATCTTTTTTCTGGCTTATTTGGTGGTTTACCTGGCGCAGGTGCGACTATGGGGACGGTTGTCAATATACAAACCGGAGCAAAGTCAGCATTATCAGGACTGACACGGGTTGCTATATTAATCATCGCAGTCTTCGGTGCTTCTGGACTAATATCGCTTATCCCCATTGCTGTACTTGCTGGTATTGCGATAAAAGTAGGCATCGATATTTTGGACTGGAGCTTTATAAAACGCGCACACAAGGTATCAAAACCCACCAGTTTAATCATGTATTGCGTGTTGTTACTAACGGTATTCGTTGACTTGGTAGTGGCCGTTGGTATTGGCGTATTTATTGCCAACATAATTATTATTGAAAAACTCAGTACGTCTCAAGCGAAAAATATTAAAGCCATTAGCGATGTCGATGATCGCTTACCGTTAAGTAAAGCGCAGCAAAAATTACTCAATGAAACAAAGGGGCAGTTACTTTACTTTTATTTGAGTGGCACTATGATATTTGGTGTATCTAAAGCACTATCGCGTGAAATTGATAGCCTTGGAGAACATCATGCTTTGCTGGTTGATTTAAGTGATGTTTCATTTCTAGATGACACCATTGCGTTAACGATAGAAAACATGATAAAAGATGCGCAAGCATTAAATAAACAAATAGTAATGTTGGTAGACAAACCGCAAAGCAAAGAGAAGCTAATGCGAATGGGCTTTGAAGATATCTTAGGCGATGCCGACTTTGTATATAACAGAACGCAAGCCCTTGAGCTTGCGTATCAAAAATTAGTTGCCGGTAATTACATATAAAACAAAAAACTAATTATTTATATTCGACTTCAATAATCTCGTACTCAACAACACCTGCCGGTGTTTGAATGGCACTAATATCATCAAGTTCTTTCCCTATTAAACCACGTGCAATGGGCGAATTAACCGATATAAGGTTATTTTTTAGGTTAGCTTCGTCATCACCCACAATACGATATTGAATTTCTTCTCCCGAATCAACATTTACCAAGGTAACAGTAGTGCCGAAAATTACTTTGCCATTATTTGGGATCTTAGTTACATCAATTATCTGGGCACCCGAAAGCTTGCCTTCGATGTCTTGAATACGCCCTTCGCAAAAGCTTTGTTGCTCGCGGGCAGCGTGGTATTCAGCGTTCTCTTTTAAATCGCCATGCTCCCTAGCGGTAGCAATAGATGCGATAATTTTTGGACGCACTTTAGATTTTAACTCGTTAAGCTCTTCGCGCAATTGTTGTGCGCCTAAAGCGGTCATTGGATAAGTAGTCGCCATGATTGTTCTCTTAAATCTGATTTATACTGTGTAATTAGGGTTAACTAAACGATTTTATTACCACTTAGTAAAACGAATATATTCGCATCTAGTCTTTAAGATAAAGGCGAATAAAGCTTTTTTTAGCGATAGTATAAACATAAAACGAATGCGCTAAACGCATTCGTTTTATAAAACTAATAGCCTAATAGTATAAAACAATCAGGCTAATGTGGGTAGGTTTTTACATTACGATTTGCTTATGCAGTTCCTGTATAGAATTAACATTTTTGCATGCATCGGCTGTACTTGATCGCATTGTGGCAAATGCGCCATTTATCGTTGTTGTATAAGATATTTTATTCAACAAGGCTTCGCGGCGAATGTATACAGAATCGATGATGGCTTGTCTTCCTTCAGTGGTGTTCACAATATAGGTATAAGCACCATTTTTAATAAAATCAACAATATTTGGCCGCCCTTCGTCGATTTTATTTGCGATAGTACAAGATAAGCCGCTGTCGGTAACGATTTTCGCCGTACCACTGGTAGCTTCTAGGCTAAAGCCGTTAGCGATTATTAGTTTGGCTAGTTCAGCGACTTTGTGTTTGTCATTATTGCGTACAGATAGCAGCACTTTACCTTTACTAGGTAAAGGTGAGCTTGCGCCTAATCCCGCTTTCGCATAGGCTTCTTCGAAGTTAATCCCAATCCCCATGACTTCGCCTGTAGAACGCATCTCAGGTCCTAATAATGGATCTACGCCTTGAAACTTAGCGAACGGTAGTACCACTTCTTTTACTGAATAAAAAGGAGGAATAATTTCTTTAACCACACCCTGTGATCTTAGTGATTTACCTGCCATTACCCGCGCAGCAATCTTAGCTAACGGTATGCTGGTTGCTTTTGAAACGAAGGGTACCGTTCTTGCGGCTCTTGGATTAACCTCAATCAAATAAACTTCATTGTCTTTTACCGCAAATTGAGTGTTCATCAACCCAATAACACCCAATTCTAATGCCATTGCTGCAACTTGTTCACGCATTACGTCTTGAATTTCAGAAGACAAGCTATATGGAGGAAGACTGCAGGCTGAATCACCAGAGTGAACACCCGCTTGTTCGATGTGTTCCATGATCCCGCCAATTACCACGTCAGTACCGTCACATATCGCGTCAACGTCAACTTCAATGGCATCATCTAAGAACCGGTCAAGTAATACCGGCGAGTCATTAGACACTTTCACCGCTTCGTTTAAGTAACGTTTTAAGTCTTTTAGGTCATAAACAATTTCCATTGCACGACCACCCAACACATAAGACGGGCGCACAACTAACGGAAATCCTATTATTTCGGCTTTTTCAAGGGCTTCTTCCATGTTGCTAACGGTTGCATTCGCAGGTTGTTTAAGGCCCAACTTATTGACCATTTGTTGGAAGCGTTCGCGATCTTCAGCTCGGTCGATAGCATCTGGTGATGTGCCAATGATATTTACACCATTGTCTTTAAGTGCGCGTGCAAGTTTTAACGGTGTCTGCCCGCCATACTGCACAATCACGCCTTCCGGTTTTTCAATCCTGACTATTTCAAGTACATCTTCTAAAGTAACCGGCTCAAAGTATAAACGGTCTGAGGTGTCATAATCGGTCGATACGGTTTCAGGATTACAATTAACCATAATAGTTTCGTATCCGTCTTCACGCAGCGCTAAAGAAGCATGCACACAACAATAGTCAAATTCTATTCCCTGTCCAATCCGATTAGGACCGCCACCAATAACCATTATTTTGCGGTTACTAGAAGGTTGTGCTTCACACTCTTCATCATACGTTGAATACATGTAAGCAGTAGAAGTCGAGAACTCAGCTGCACAAGTATCAACGCGCTTGTAAACTGGGAATATTCCAAATCCATGACGTTTATCGCGAATGTCGTCTTCTGCTACTTGCGTTAATTCCGCCAAGCGAGCATCAGCAAACCCTTTACGTTTTAAGGTACGCATCAACGTTTCATCAATGTTAGCTAAACCCGTGCTAGCGACCAAAGCTTCAAGCGTGACGATTTCTTCAATTTGTACTAAATACCATGGGTCAACATTGGTTAAGTTAAACACTTCATCAACTGTCATACCTAAGCGAAAGGCATCACCTATGTACCAAATTCGCTCGGCACCAGGTTCACGAAGTTCATACACAATTTTATTCTTCGCTTCAGGATCCGCTAAGTCAACTAAAGGATTAAGACCCGTAGCACCCACTTCTAAACCGCGTAGCGCTTTTTGTAGTGATTCTTGCTGGTTTCGACCTATTGCCATTACCTCGCCAACCGACTTCATTTGCGTGGTTAAACGATCATTCGCACCGGCAAATTTTTCAAAGTTAAAGCGTGGTATTTTCGTCACTACATAATCGATGGTTGGCTCAAACGAAGCCGGTGTTTTACCCCCAGTTATATCGTTAGCAAGTTCATCAAGCGTATATCCAATAGCCAGTTTTGCGGCTATTTTCGCAATTGGGAAACCCGTTGCTTTAGAGGCTAACGCAGATGATCGTGATACACGCGGATTCATTTCAATAATGACCATGCGTCCGGTTTTTGGATCAATACCAAATTGTACGTTTGAACCTCCAGTTTCCACACCAATTTCACGTAATACGGCTATTGCCGCATTTCGCATTATCTGAAATTCTTTATCGGTCAATGTTTGTGCGGGCGCAACCGTAATAGAATCACCCGTGTGCACGCCCATAGGGTCGAAGTTTTCGATGGTACACACAATAATACAATTGTCAGCATTGTCGCGCACGACTTCCATCTCATATTCTTTCCAACCAATCAACGACTCGTCTATAAGGAGTTCTGAGGTTGGCGATAAATCGAGACCTCGAATACAGATTTCGTTAAATTCTTCAATATTATATGCTATTCCGCCACCACTACCGCCCATGGTAAAAGACGGACGAATAATGCAAGGAAAACCGATACGAGTGACAACATCTTGTGCTTGCGTCAAATCATGCGCAATTTCAGCACGAGGGCATTCCAGCCCTATCGACTTCATGGCTTTATCGAAGCGCTCTCTATCTTCTGCTTTGTCGATAGCGTCAGCGGTGGCGCCAATAAGTTCAACATTAAACTCCTTAAGCACACCGTATTTATTTAGGTCTAGCGCGCAATTTAATGCAGTTTGTCCACCCATAGTAGGTAAAATCACGTCTGGACGTTCTTTAGCGATGATATTGCGCACTACTTCCCAATGAATGGGTTCGATGTAGGTTGCATCAGCCATTTCCGGATCAGTCATAATGGTGGCTGGATTGGAGTTAACCAATATAACGCGATAACCTTCTTCGCGAAGCGCTTTACAGGCTTGTGCACCTGAATAGTCAAATTCGCAGGCTTGTCCTATTACAATAGGACCCGCGCCAAGTATCAAAATACTTTTGATGTCGGTACGTTTTGGCATAGTAAAACTTCCTATTGTTTAGCTTGTTTAATAAGTTCTATAAAGTAGTCAAACAAAGGCGCAGCATCGTGCGGCCCTGGACTCGCTTCAGGATGCCCTTGAAAACCGAACGCAGGTGCATTTTTAAGTGCAATACCTTGTAACGACTTATCAAATAACGATACATGCGTAACATCAATTTGCTCAGGAAGATCTTTTTCACTCACCGCAAAACCATGATTTTGACTCGTAATCATTACACGGTTGTTTGCGATATCTTTAACTGGGTGATTTGCACCATGATGACCAAATTTCATTTTTTCGCTGCTCGCGCCGGCGGCAATAGCAAGTAATTGATGTCCTAAACAAATTCCAAACATAGGAATTTTTTCATCTATAAATGTTTTAATAGCAGAAATAGCATAGTCGCATGGCTGGGGGTCGCCTGGACCATTTGATAAAAAGATGCCATCTGGTTTTAATGCTAATGCATCTTGTGCACTTGTTTTCGCAGGTACAATAGTTAATTTACAACCTCGGTCAACAAGCATTCGCAATATATTGCGTTTGGCGCCAAAGTCGTAAGCGACAACGTGAAAAGGTAAACTAGTTTGATTGGTCGCGTAACCTTTACCTAAAGTCCAAACACCATCTGCAAACTCATGCTGTTCACTGCAGGTAACCTCTTTCGCTAAATCCATGCCTTTTAGACCTGGGAATCCTTTTGCTTGTTCAAGGGCATTGGCAATCACATTATCGATATTAGCGTCTTGCTCAATGGTAGCAATACATCCATTTTGCGAGCCTTTGTCGCGCAAAATACGCGTCAGTCTACGCGTGTCGATGTCGGCAAGACCAATAATATTGTTAGCCTTCAGATAGTCACAAAGAGTTTGTTCGCTTCTAAAGTTACTCGCAATTATTGGTAAGTCACGGATAACTAAGCCTTTGGCCCAAACATTATTTGACTCAACATCTTCAGAATTTGTGCCCGTGTTGCCTATATGAGGATAGGTTAAGGTAACGATTTGCTGTGCATATGATGGATCGGTGAGAATTTCTTGATAGCCTGTCATTGAGGTATTAAATACCACCTCACCAACACTGCTACCTTTTGCGCCAATTGCGGTTCCTTTAAAAACAGAACCATCAGCGAGTACTAACAGGGCAGAAACAGCCAAGTCAACCTCCTAAAAAGTAGAGATAGCTAGGGTTTATTACGAGTAACGCAACAAACTTGCAGTTAGATGTCGTTAAAAAAATAACACCCAATGTCTCTGCCAAAATATCAACTCAGCGCCTGCTTAAATTCACTCAAAAACCAGTAAAATTAGCGTTTGCCGATTGACTAGTTCGAACCCAAGAGAGCTAAAACTAATTTCTTTTGGCAAATTCCGCGCATTATATCGGACAAATTTAGTTTGGTCTAATAGTTTTTAAAAAGTTATTGTAAATATCTTAACATTATAGGCCAAGTACCTGCTGCATTGAGTATAAACCATTTTTTTGAAGCTTTAGCCATAAAGCAGCGGTAAGCGCTCCATTTGCAAAGGTTAGTCTATTACTCGCTTTATGCGTAATTTCTATGCGCTCACCTAACGTCGCAAACATGGCTGTATGCTCACCTACGATATCTCCTGCTCTTATGGTGGCAAAGCCTATTGTTTGTCTATTACGCTCGCCAGTGTCACCTTCACGTCCGTAAACTGCACAACGCGATAAATCCCTACCAAGAGTTTTCGCAATACTTTCACCAATTGCCATGGCCGTACCCGATGGCGCATCTTTTTTATAGCGATGATGAGCCTCAATAATTTCAATATCGGCTTGCTCGCCCATAATACTCGCAGTTGTGCTAACTAAGCTAAGCATTACGTTTACACCCACGCTATAATTTGCTGCAAACACAATAGGTATGTGTTTTGCTGCATCATCAATTAGCGCGAGTTGTTGCGCATTTAATCCTGTTGTGCCAATTACCATAGGTTTATTATGCATAATCGCATATTTAAGATTATTAGATAAAGCGTCAGGAAGCGTAAAGTCAATAAGGACATCAGCCAAATTAGCTAACTTGTCAGTCAACGCATTTACCTTAATATACTGTTTATTAATACCGGCTAATTCACCTGCATCGATACCTTCAAAAGAAGAACCGACACGCACACTCGCAAAGCCTAATGCGGCTTTAGCGTGTTGATATGAAGCATCAATTAATACTCTGCCCATGCGACCATTAGCGCCAAATATGCCTACTTTAATCACTCGATTCCCTTTTTTGTTGTTTTTTTAGAGTTAGTTGTAACTTAACTATTCACTTTTGTACAGTTTGCCTGAAAAAACACGGACGATCAAAAACTAAGTAAGCAAAATAACTCGCGCATAACAATAAGCTTTATAGAAAAGACTAATCTTGTTTTATTATTTTTCATTAATTCAGGTTATTTAGATTATTCCTTATAATAATTTGAATTCATGACCTTCTATTTTGTACCATTGAAAAAAATTTGCGTACTAATTCATTAGTCCAAATCAAAACAAGTATCAACATAATAGTTTAGTATTACAAAAGCGCAAAGCGAGTGCACAAATCACTTTAAATGGATGGGGAGTTATGAATATAAAGGTATGGGATTTGCCCGTTAGAGTTTCCCACTGGCTACTAGTAGCGGTCATTGTATTTCAGTTTTTAAGCACAAAGGTGCTTGATGACACGATATTGGCTAATACCATGCAGTGGCATTTTTATTCAGGTTATACTTGTCTTGCAATTGTTATATTCAGAATATGTTGGGGAGTATTGGGTACTTACTATGCAAAATTTAGTCAGTTTCTGTTGTCACCAATAAAAACAATCCAGTATTTACGTGGTGTTGGTAGGCAGGAATATATCGGACATAATCCTTTGGGTGCATATTCCGTTATTGCATTATTGTCGGTTGTCTTAACCCAAGCTATCAGCGGCTTATTTACCACTGACGATATTTTTAACGATGGCCCTTACTTTGGTGTACTTGATAATAACTGGCAACAAGTCGCCAATTTTATACACCACAAGCTCTATTATTTACTAGTTGCGTTTATTGTTTTTCATATTGGCGCCATAATATTTTACAAACTTAAACGTAAACAAAGTTTAACCAAAGCAATGATTACCGGTCGCAAGAAAGTAAATAAAACCACCCAATCAGTGGGTCCTTTTCCTTGGGTAGGCTTCATAATAAGTTTGGCAATTACGGCAGTAGTGATGTACCTAATTATTGACGTACTGCCGCCTGAGCCAGTGGAGGTTTATTTTGGCTACTAAATTAAGATAATAATATACTGACTAAAAGTCAGTGTGTAACACGACCATGTAGAAGCCTGTATTCCCTGAGTTTCGATGACCTAAGCTTTCATTAATCTTACTCATGGGGAGGCACTTCGAAAAAAATTGCCGGACATCTTCATGTTCGGCAATCAATGATATTCGAACTGATTGTTAAGCATGAGTGCGCGAATTTGTAGTCGCTTTTTTATTCAGCAGTCAGTTAGTCTATTTTATATTCATCATGACAAGCTTTACAACTTGCGCCAACTGCGCCTATGCCTTTTCTAAAATTATTCTCTTGATTATTTTCCACAATTTTTTGCAAATTGGCAGACGCTTCTACTAAATCGTCTATTTTGCTAGAAAAGTCTTCCTGATTAGCCCAAATTTTTTCTTTAGCCGCAGTTTCTATATCGTAATTACTGGTATCTAATGCAAAATAATCGTGCATCATCGCGCTTAAGTAATTTATACGTCCTGCGTTTTTCCCTATCACATCAGCGTTCATAGGAATATCACCCTTAGCCATTGCACCTAATGGACCCATGTTACTGGCTAATAATTGCAACAAAGACTGACGAAATGTAATCACAGCTTCAGCTTGTTTTTCGCTGCTTGCTTGTCTAGCTTCTTGGGCTTGAGCACTATTTGGAAATGATAAAAAGCTGGCCGTCGAAATAGCAGCTGTTAATAAAATTACGCTTGACATTGTTTTCATAAATCTTCCTTTATAATAAAAATAATATACGTGTTACATGGAACACAAGTCACTATTGCACTTAGGTAAAAAATTGGAAATAACATAGTACCAAAAATAGCTACGCTTTTGGAACAACTTCGGTTTAGTGCTACTAAATTATAAAAAACGTGCAAAAAAAACACCATATTATGACTTAAATATGGTGTTTTATAGTTATATTGGAAAAGACGAAAATTAGTTTGTTAAATCATCAAAAAACTTTTTGACGCCATCAAAAAAACCTTTTTCTTTCGGTCTATGTTTAGCTGCTTGGCCGTTAATTGACACTTCAAACTCTTCAAGTAAAGCTTTTTGTTTAGAAGATAAATTAACCGGTGTCTCAAGAACGACTTTGCAGATTAAGTCGCCCACACTACCACTTCGAACCGACTTAACGCCTTTACCACGTAAACGAAACATTTTTCCGGTTTGAGTTTCCGGCGTTATTTTTAATTTCACTTTACCATCTAAAGTAGGCACCTGAATATCCCCCCCCAAAGCGGCGGTAGTAAACCCAACAGGTACTTCACAATATAAGTTATTATTGTCTCTGGTGAAGATCTCATGATCGCGCACATTAACCTGTACGTATAAATCTCCCGCAGGTGCGCCATTTTCGCCGGCTTCCCCCTCCCCAGATAGTCTAATTCGATCCCCTGTATCTACACCTGAGGGCACTTTAACCGATAACGTTTTGGTTTTTTCGATACGACCTTGCCCATGACATGATGAGCAAGGATCTGAAATAACCTTGCCTTTTCCTGAGCAGGTTGGACAAGTTTGCTGTACCGCAAAGAAACCCTGACGCATTTGAACTTGCCCGTTACCTTTACAGGTTTGGCAAGTGGTGGGTGATGAACCTTTCTTAGCACCAGAACCATCACAAGTATCACACTCAACTAGTGTAGGCACTCGAATTTCAACTTCTTTGCCACGCACGGCTTCTTCAAGCGACATATCTAAATTATAACGTAAGTCTGAGCCCTGACGAGCGCGCGAGCGTCCGCCACGTCCACCGCCAAAAATATCACCAAATACGTCACCAAAAATATCGCCAAAGTCACCATTGCCGCCGCCAAAACCACCAGCGCCACGGTTTGGATCTACCCCTGCATGTCCATATTGATCGTAAGCTGCACGTTTTTGAGGATTGGTCAAAATTTCGTATGCTTCTTGAATTTCTTTAAATTTTTCTTCAAGGTTTTTATCGCCTTGAGCACGGTCAGGGTGATATTTCATCGCCAACTTTTTGTAAGCTTTTTTAATATCACGTGCTTCGGTATTTTTAGTTACCCCTAGCACTTCATAATAGTCACGTTTTGACATACACCACCCATTGGAACTTGATTACACAGACTACCTATTTTTAATAGTCTGTTATTTATTTATTTCATTATTAATACGTTGATTTTCATGCTGACGCATAATTGAGTACAGCCATTTCTCAACACTTTTACACCCACAAATTTCGTGAGATGCTTTCGCAATAAAGGCGCAACACTCTTGCGAGGCTGCGCCTATTATTTAGATACATCTAATAACGTGAAAATGCATCCTAACTACTGGCGACTATTTTTTGTCGTCGTTAACTTCTTCAAACTCGGCATCAACCACATCATCGCCGCTTGCGCCTTTCTCTGATGATTTTCCACCTTCGCTGGCCTTATCGCCCTGTGCTTGTGATTTCGCTTGAGCCGCTTCCATTAAAGGAGCAGAAGCCTCTATTAGCGCCTGAGTTTTTGCTTCAATAGACGCTTTATCTTCACTCTTGCGAGCTGCTTCTAGTTCATCAAGAGCAGCTTCTACTTTAGCTTTGTCATCTTCACTTAATGCATCACCCGCTTCTTCAATTTGAGTACGCGTTGCGTGAATCAGGCCGTCGGCCTGGTTACGGGCTTGCACTAATTCTTCAAACTTAGCATCGTTTTCTTTATTGGCTTCAGCGTCTTGTACCATTTTATCGATTTCTTCATCACTTAATCCTGAAGATGCTTTAATCGTAATTTTTTGCTCTTTGCCGGTATCTTTATCTTTAGCTGAAACATGCAAAATACCATCAGCATCAATATCAAAGGTAACTTCAATTTGCGGCGTACCACGTGACCCTGGACGAATACCTTCTAGATTGAATTGGCCTAATGACTTGTTGCCACTCGCTTGCTTACGCTCACCTTGTAATACGTGAACCGTCACTGCTGCTTGGTTATCTTCAGCGGTCGAAAAAGTTTGTGACTTTTTAGTCGGTACGGTAGTGTTCTTCTCGATTAATGCGGTCATAACACCGCCCATCGTTTCAATCCCCAATGACAATGGAGTCACGTCTAATAATAATACGTCTTTTACATCACCAGATAATACACCCGCTTGGATTGCTGCGCCTACTGCTACGGCTTCATCAGGGTTTACGTCTTTGCGCGGCTCTTTACCGAAAAACTCAGTGACTAATTTTTGTACCATTGGCATACGTGTTTGACCACCTACCAAAATGATATCGTTAATTTCACTTACACTAAGATCAGCATCGGCAAGGGCCTGCTTCAAGGGCACTAGCGACTGCTTCACTAAGTCTTCAACCAAAGACTCGAGTTTAGCGCGCGTAACTTTAATCACTAAATGCTTAGGACCTGATGCATCGGCTGTTATGTAAGGCAAGTTCACTTCAGTTTGCTGGGCAGAAGACAATTCAATTTTTGCCTTTTCGCCTGCTTCTTTTAAACGTTGCATTGCCAATGGATCTTTACGTAAATCGAAACCCTGATCTTTCTTAAATTCACTTACCAAATAGTTGATCATACGGTTATCGAAATCTTCACCACCTAAGTGGGTATCACCGTTTGTAGCAAGTACTTCAAACGTATGCTCGCCATCTACTACATCAATCTCAATAATAGAAATATCAAAAGTACCGCCACCTAAATCGTATACCGCGATAGTGTTGTTACCTTTGTTTTTATCCATACCATAAGCTAGTGCGGCTGCAGTAGGCTCGTTAATAATACGTTTTACGTCTAAGCCTGCAATACGACCTGCATCTTTAGTAGCTTGGCGCTGAGAATCGTTAAAGTATGCCGGTACAGTAATTACCGCACCCGTAACTTCCTCGCCTAAGTAGTCTTCAGCAGTTTTCTTCATTTTCTTCAGTACTTCAGCTGAAATCTGCGGCGCTGCCATTTTTTGACCGTTAGCTTCAACCCACGCATCGCCATTGTCTGCTTTAACGATAGAGAATGGCATAATGTCGATGTCGCGCTGAACTTCTTTATCTTCAAACCTACGGCCAATCAAACGCTTAATTGCGAACAATGTATTTGCCGGATTAGTCACGGCTTGACGTTTGGCTGGCTGACCAACTAAGATTTCACCATCTTGCGTATACGCTATGATTGAGGGCGTAGTACGATCGCCTTCTGCGTTTTCAATTACTTTTGCTGTTTTTCCATCTAAGACTGCTACACAAGAGTTAGTAGTACCTAAATCTATACCAATAATTTTACCCATTTGATATCTCCAAATTTTTTTTTAATGCCTCACTTTTCGCTATCTAATAAGTGGGGCTAGTAACCCTATTTTCAATAGGTGAATAATAATTTTTTACATTTTTTTCTGATTTTACGTTGTTAAGCTTGTGTATCCACACTATTGCTTGAACCACGAGAAACCATAACCATTGCGGGTCGTAACAAGCGACCGTTTAGCAAATAACCTTTTTGCATCACTGCTATTACTGTATTTGGTGCAACTTCATCGGTTTCTTGCATTGACATCGCTTGATGATGTTCTGGATTAAAAACCTCTCCCTGTGGATCAAGAATTTTTAAGCCAAACTTTTCAAACGTTGATATAAACGATTTTTGAGTTAACAGCACACCTTCTAACAACGGTTTTATGACTTCGTTCTCTGTATCGGCCGCTTGAGTAGCACGCTCGAGATTGTCAACCACACTCAACAACTCTCCCGCAAATCTTTCAAGCGCAAACTTTCTAGCTTTATCAACTTCTTGCTCGGCGCGTCTGCGGGCGTTCTCGCCATCTGCCTTTGCACGTAAAACCGAATCTTTTTGTGCTTCAATGGTGGCTTCGGCCTGACTTAATTTCCCTTCTAGCTCGTCGGCGTAAATTTTCCAATCAAAGTCTTGATCACCTGCTGCGTCTTGATCAAAATGCGTTTGATTAGAAACAGACTCTTCAGCATGTTCATTTACATTATTGCCTGCTGTATCTGCACTGTCGTGCTCAGACTTTTTTTGCCCGCTATTAGAAGCATTTTCTGAGTTCATTGCTTGCTCCAGTTAAGGTTATTTCAATTATAAAACGTTCCGTGAAGCCTATAATGGGGACAGATATACCTGCTTCAAGCCATAATATTATTTTTTTCACTTAATTATTGTCTGTAATCAGGATATTAAGCGAGTGTACGAATAGGAAACGACATTTAAAAAAAATAATTGTTGTATGAGCGTTTTCAGCGTAAACAACCCATTGTAATTATCAGTCGCATAGTGCTTAGAGGAATGGTAGCTATTAGCAGATCGTTACTATTAAAAATACTTCTTAACTCAGCGTTATTACGAAATTATGCTTGCAACGACATAGTTGTTACGTATACCTTAACCTAATGATACATTATCGTTGTACAAGTATATGCGCTATAAAACCGTTGGTTTAATTGGAAAACCGAACCATGCAGCAACACGAGCCAGCCTAAATGTGCTGGTTGACGAGCTTTCAATGCGCCAATGTACGATTCTGATTGAAAGTCGTATAAAAAAATCGATAGATGATAAATCATTAACGCTTTGCAGTCTGGAAGAAATTGGGGAACATGCTGACCTAGCCATTGTAGTAGGCGGCGACGGTTATATGCTTGGTGCGGCTAGAGTGCTTGCTGGATTTGACATAGATGTAATAGGTGTTAATCGAGGCAACCTTGGTTTTTTAACCGACATTAACCCTGAAGATATAACGCGGCAACTAGATGCCATTTTTACAGGTAAACTCATCCGAGAAGCTCGCTTTTTATTAGAAGCACAAGTTTATTCCAATAACGAATTAAAAAATGCTCACGTCGCAATTAATGAAATTGTGTTACATCATAGTAAAGTCGCACACATGATGGAGTTTGAACTTTATGTGGGTGATGACTTTGTGTTTAGTCAACGATCTGATGGCCTAATTATAGCAACTCCTACAGGCTCTACGGCTTATTCCCTATCTGGCGGCGGCCCTATTTTAGTACCTCAATTAGATGCATTGACATTAGTACCCATGTTTCCTCACTCTTTGAGTAGTCGACCCATTGTTGTCGATGCAAATTCGTCATTAACTTTGAAAATATCGAATAGAAACGCTGATAATGTGCAAATTAGTTGCGACAGCCATGTCGTCATTAGTATACTTCCAGGTGATGAAATCCGCATTGTAAAAAGCCCACACCTTCTGAATTTGGTTCATCCACCAGAATATTCATATTTTAACGTGTTACGAACCAAACTAAATTGGGGAAGCAAATTGTTCTAAAATTTTTTTATCGTTCTTGGGTTTAATTTATACATTTTTTCAAAACTGATCTTTACACTGAATAAACTACTGTATATATTATCAGTATATGTTTTTTTATTTGGTGAGTTTATGTTAGTTCACATTGCAATTAAAAATTTGGCCATAGTTAAAAAAGTCGATTTAGCCTTAGGACAAGGTTTCACCGCAATTACGGGTGAAACTGGCGCCGGGAAATCAATCGCACTCGATGCCTTAGGTCTTTGCCTAGGTGATCGTGCTGAGTCAAATATGGTCCGCGAAGGCTCTGAAAAAGCAGAAGTCATTGCACATTTTGACGTTAGTAAAGTAAAAGCCGCAAGTCAATACTTACAAGAGAATGAACTGCAGCAAGACGATAATCCAGATGAATGTTTTATCCGTAGAGTAATTAATCCTGAAGGTCGCTCAAAAGCCTTTGTTAATGGCGTTCCGGTAAATTTAAGTCAATTAAAACAATTAGGTAGTAAATTAGCACTCATTCATTCTCAACACGCTCACTACCAATTTTTAAAGCCCGACTTTCAGCGCAAAGTACTCGATCAATATGCGCAACATCGTGAACTTCTTAGTTCTGTATCAAGCCGCTACCAAGCATTTAATGTAGCTCAGAAAAACCTAAATACCTTGTCAGAACAGCAGCAACAGCGATTAGACAGAAGCCAATTACTGGCTTATCAGGTAAAAGAACTAGATGAATTCAGCTTAGGTGAAAATGAGTTTACTGAAATAGAGTCTAACTTTAAAAAGTTGAGCAGTACACAAGACCTAATTGAAAATAGCGACTCAGCAATGCATTCACTCAAACTGAATGATGACGCCAGTGCGCTATCACTATTACAGCAAAGTATTAAGTCTCTGAATAATATTGCCCATGTTGATGATAGTGTAAATGAAATAATTGAGACCTTACAAAATGCTTATATTCAAGCACAAGAAGCATGTAGCGACTTAGAACGGTATCAAGAGAGAATAGAGTCAGACCCAGAACAATTAGTTGAAATTGAAACTCGTTACAGTGACTGCGTCGACTTGGCTCGTAAACATCATGTACGTCCTGAAAAGCTTTATGAAACACATTTAGCACTTGCCAATGAATATAAAGAACTGATTGACCAAGAGGATAATCTCGCTAATCTCACGCAACAAGTTTCGAAATACTTCTCAGAATATAAGGAAGCAGCAAAAGCGCTTTCTCTGTCACGCACGAGTGCTGCAAAATTGTTGTCCGACGAAATTCAATCATCTATACGTGAGATGAATTTACCGCATGCAGTGGTTGATGTTCGTGTTAAATTTGATGATGCCTCTACACCAACCTCGATTGGAAACGATTTAGTACAAATATATTTATCTGTAAACCCAGGACAGGCTCTCGATTTAATGGATAAAGTTGTCTCTGGTGGAGAATTATCTCGAATTGGCTTAGCGCTACAAGTTATCTCTTCAAAAGACACGCTTATTCCCACCATGGTATTTGATGAAGTCGACACCGGCATTAGCGGCCCAACCGCCGCGCTTATTGGTAAACTGCTAAGAAGGTTAGGCAGTAATGTACAAGTTGTCTGCGTCACTCACCTACCTCAAGTAGCAGCGCAAGCGCACCATCAACTATTTGTTAGTAAAGTGACCGACGGTAAAACCACTGAAACAAATTTGCTTAAACTAACCAAACAAGAAAGAATTAACGAAATAGCAAGATTATTAGCCGGGGACGAACTAACAAACACGGCGATTGCAAATGCAAAAGATTTGTTGAAACTATAGATTGATAAATTATTGATGTTGGTTCGAACCAATTAATTCTTGAATGGTCATAGCGAGGTAGGTTAGGATGCGTGCGCGAAATTAATAAAGGTAAAACATGAAATCAATTCACATAGTATTTATTCTAGCGATTAGTTTGTCTACAGCGGCTTGCACCGATTGGATTTATCGCATTGACGTGCCCCAAGGCAATTATCTAGACCAAAAAGATGTGGATAAGCTACGCATGCAAATGAGTAAAGAGCAAGTAAAGTTTGTATTAGGTAATCCCGTCATTCAAGACAGCTTTGACAGTAACACTTGGTATTATGTGTATGACATGAAGCGCGGCATGAGTAAACGCGGCAAAAACGTTCGTAAAGAACTCATTATTCAATTTGAATCGGGAAGATTAACCTCTATACGAGGTGATTTTGATGAGCCTGAAGAATTTAATATCCCACTTGACGTTTAGTTAACTACGTCAGTAATACATAATAATAAACGGCCTTGGAGCCGTTTTTTTGTTTAGACTATCTTAATCAATAAATCTTTTGCTTCCTTTTGCTGTTCAGCCGACCCGTTCAAAACCACCTCATCAAGTAGCTCTTGAGCAGCATCAAAATCTTCCATATCAATGTAGACCTGTGCTAAATCTAAATTACTTGCTTGATCAACATTGCCTTCTATATTTTGTTCTGATAAATCGTTATTTATTTTATTTTTTGACATCATTTTATCTAACGAACTTTCAAAGCTCAAATCTTCATCTTTTCTTTCTGGTAAAGCTTCGCTTTCTTTGAGTAAATCTTCAACGTCTACAAAGTCATCTATCGCATCTTCAATATTTGATGCAGGCGTGTTTGATTTGGCAGGTTCATTGTCAGTCAACAGTGCTTCAAGATCTAAACCAGCATCTTTAAACGGGTCATCTGAATTGGATACATCGTGTGCATCATTGTTATCAGACAAATCCTTTAACATGTCATCAAAATTGGCGTCATCTAATTTCTGCATCAATTCGTCGTCAGAATCGTCAGAATTGAATGTGTCTATATCTTCTAGATCTAAATCTAATGCTGATAGATCTAAACCATCGTCGCTTTCGCTAAGTTCTTCTAACTCATTTTTTAGCGCTTCTTCATCTTCATCAAGCCAATTATCGAGGTCGGGCAAGCTTGACAAGACATCTTCATCAGGGTCTTCATCGTCAGAGTCTTCATGATAAGAGTCATCTGTAGGCTCTTCTTTAAGCTCTTCTGTGTCATTTGCAGCATCTGCTGTAGAAGCTTCTGTAGATAGCTTACTTATTTGATTTATGTCATTGGGTAAGTTCTCTGAGGGATTTGTTTTTTCAAAAACTTGCTGATCTGCAGCGTCTGCAACTGGTGTTGTTGACTTATCGGCTTCTGCTGCCTTTTTAACACGTAAAGGTTCAACTTTTGATACGGCTTTATCTTTCTTATCACTTCCCATTCCAGCGCTTGTAAAGCTTGGAATGTCTTCTAATAGCTCATCTTCACGACTTGTATAAGACGGCTTATTATACTGAGCCCTTTTAATATCATCTTCAATATCGTGAGGGGTATCATCTAAGGCTTCTTCTTCATCGCTTTCTTCCAATTCCTTTAAGAGATCATCGGCTAAAGCTGTCACTTGATCGTTCTGAGCATTAGTATCTGGTTGGCGTTCATCTAAAACAGCAGCGTCATCACTAGGGGTATCATCTTTAGCGCTACCGAGTGGTTCAATCTCGGAATTTCTGATTTCCTGCGTTTCTGGCGTTTCTGACTTTGCTTCTATGTCATTTGATAGTTCGGTTATCTCATCCGCAATATCGGCCATGTCAGGCTCGGTTTGCATGGTACTTTCGTCAGGTACTTCAGATTCATAAAAGCTATTCTTTACAGCGTCTTCAGTTGCATCATCTTGATCACCTTCATCGCGTTCTGAAACAGAGCTTTCAGGAACGGTATCGGTCAATGAAGCGGTATTTGCAACTATGTCATCTTTGGTTAGTAATTCGTCAATATCAGCACTATCACTAGGAACTTGGTCGAGTTCATCTAGTATTTCGTCAGCCATTCTAGAGATGGCAACGTTTTTGTCTTCAATTTGTGTTTCTATTTGTTCAAGTGTATTTTCGTCAATTTCACCATGCTTATCCAAGTCAATACCTGCGGGTGTACTATCGTCGCTGGCATCTACACTAATGGCATTGGTTAATTCATTTTTATTACTTTGCTCATTTAACTTTTTAGTATCGGCTTTAGCTGATTCAATATTATCCGCTTTACCTTGAGACTCAACTGAAGTTGAATCACTATCATCGCTTTCAACAAATGCATCAGATTCTTCATTAATTATAGAAGTAAGATCTACTTCAAAGTCTGTATCTTCAAGTACGTCGGCGACTTCTGGAGAATCTGGCACCAACATGTCATCATTAAGGTCGTCTAAACTTTTTGCAAAATCTTCATCTGCTCCTGTAATTAGCGAGTCTTGCTCGTCGTCGTCCAAATTACCGGCTAAATCTGCATCGGAAAGCGAATTGATTGCGTCATCGTCTTCTAATGCATCAGACAATATGTCATCTTCTTCCAAATCATCGTCTGCAGCTAATGCCGCTAACAAGTCATCGCTGTCTTGGTCTATTTCATCACCTAATTCACCAATGACTAAATCATCATCCACAATATCACTATTCTGGGCTGGTTCTTTTGCGTCGCTGGGCGTTGCCGGTGACCTTCTTAATAAGAATAGTGCGAGGCCTGCAATCAACAATAAAGTCACCACACTCATAATGATAATAAGTGCAGTAGGAGACGATAGTAGTTGCATAATAGACTGAGATTCTTCGTCAATTCGGCGCTGTTCGGCATCCTTTACTAAAGCGATAAGCTGACTTAATTGAGTGACTTGTTGGTCAATTTGGGTTTGTAATTCTGTTTCGACCGTTTCAGTCAAACTCCGATTATTTTGATCAATTTTGATGAGTTGATCATTGAGTTTTTTATTCTCTGTTAATAATATTTCGACTGAGCTAATAGATGCAGCAACTTGATTCTTCAACTGTTCAAACTGAACTTGCTGCTGTTTACGAAGCGTATTTAACTGAGATTGTAACTGCGATTGTGTGTTAGATAGGTCTTGTTGATTAACCAATGGTAATTCTGGTTTTAAATTTTCTTTCTCTACATTATCAGAGACCGCATTAGGGGAAACTGGGTTTCTACTAGAAATTTTTCCGAAGGCGCGATCATCTTGCTCAGCCTTGGCGCGAGCTCGTTGTGGATCCATACGTGCAATATATCGATCACTCGGTAACTGCAGAGTTGCGCCGTTGACCATGGTGTTAAAGTTACCATTTTCAAAGGCTTGTTGATTAAGCTCATAAATAGCCAGCATGGTTTGGAAAACCGTAAAACGGTTGTCTTGCTTATAACGACTTGCGATACGCCATAAGGTGTCGCTTTGATCGATAGGACCATACACTACACCTGAATACACTTGGGTGTTGTCTTGTGCACCTTGGATTTGCATATTTTGTGCAGTCAATTGGCTTGACATTAGTATGCAAAAAATAACCGCCATAGCCGACCTAACTGAAAGTCGGTTAGACAGTTTTAATACGTATTGGCTTATACAAGATGATAATACAATAAGTCTTGTGTAAACGATGGCAGCAGTTCGACCTAAGATGCTCAAATCAACAATATCCTAATAAAGTGAGTTCAATTATTTGATAGATAGCCCTTATATCGACCGAAGCCGCGGATGTATTATAAGTAATCTCTAATCAGTACTTCCGCTATTTGCACGCTGTTAGTAGCAGCACCTTTTCTAATATTGTCTGATACTACCCACATATTAATACCATTGGGGTGAGAGATGTCATTTCTGACTCGCCCAACGTGCACAGAATCATTACCGCTAGCTGAACTTACTTGGGTAGGGAAATCTTCTCTATTTTCATATAAAGTGACACCGGGTGCGTCTTTCAGCAGACTTTTTACATGCTCTGCATCGGTTGGCTGTCGCGTTTCTATATGAATAGCTTCACCATGTCCAAAAAATACGGGCACTCTAACGGCGGTTGGATTGACTAAGATACTCTCATCGCCAAATATTTTACGTGTTTCCCACACCATTTTCATTTCTTCTTTGGTGTAGTCATTATCCATAAACATATCAATTTGCGGAATGACGTTAAACGCAATCTGACGTGAAAATTCATCGCCAGTAACCGGTTTAGCATTAAGTAACTCTGCAGTTTGCCTAGCTAACCCTTCCATCGCAGTTTTGCCAGCACCTGACACAGACTGATAAGTACAAACGTTAATACGCTCAATACCCACAGCATCATAAATGGGTTTTAACGCTACTAGCATTTGTATAGTTGAGCAATTTGGATTGGCAATAATGTTGCGGTTTCTAAAATCGGCTAGTGCATGTGCATTGACTTCAGGAATAACCAATGGAATGTCAGGTTCATAGCGAAAGTGTGAGGTATTATCAATTACCACACAGCCTGCTTCAGCGGCTATCGGTGCGTATTTTTCAGACACGCTGCCGCCGGCTGAGAAAAAGCCAATTTGTGCGCTTGACCAATCAAATTTGTCAGCATCCAAAACGGTTAATTTTTTACCTTTAAAGTCAACTTCACCGCCAGCAGAACGCGAACTAGCCAAAGGATATAAGTTATCGATTGGAAAGTTACGTTCAGCAAGTAAATCCATCATGGTTTGACCTACAAGGCCAGTTGCACCTAGTACTGCAACATTAAAAGCTTGAGACATGTTTTATCATCCTATTTATTCAAAAGTGGAGTGTTGCTGTCGTTAGAAATGATAAACCCTAACCCGCGCAATAATTCATTTATACTATTATTATTTACGTTGACAGGCAACGCACTAAATTCTCTGCGGATTGGGTATTGCTGCCTAATTTTGGCGAACGAAGGAGATTGTGCCATGTGGCGACGAAAAACTCTATCATCATTTTGAATTTCGTAGGTCATTTCGCACAGATTTTTAACAAGGTTTTGCCGTTCCCGCTGGTCAAGCCGTGTTATTATTTCACTACAAGCGATTGAGTCCACGGGAATTTGCTGTTGGTATAAAGGCAAAAGATTGTCTAATGAAAGACTCTCAGGCACATTATAGAGCGCGCATAGTTGGTGATACAACATATAAGTCCCATTAGCTCTGCCTTCTAAGGTATGCCCAGCAATATGCGCTGTGGCCAGTCTCGTATATGGAATTAGTGCCGTTAGAATAGTTGGTTCATGTTCCCACACATCTAGTACTATATTGACACTGGGGCGATTAATCGATTGGTCCTGTGTAAATATGTCTAACAAGGCCGCGTTATCAATCAACTCGCCTCTTCCCGCGTTTATCACATATTGATGCGCCGTTAATTGCGCCAACACTTTATGGTTAAACATATGTAAGGATGGATAGTCTGGGTGACTATTAAGTGGTGCGTGCAAACAGATGATATCGGCGCTAAGCACTTCTTCAAACAAGGCGTAATTATGCTGCGAGCCTTCGTTTATAGAATGCTGCTGTGGAGGATCAAAAATAATGACCCGAGCACCTAAAGCTCGCATCGAATTCGCTACTTTGCCGCCCACGTTACCATGGCCAATCACGGCTATAGTTTTATCTTGCAACACGAATTCATCTGTACACGCTAGGTGCAAACAGGCACACACCACATACTGCGCAACCGCCTGTGCATTGCAACCTCCAGCAGCGTACCATCTAATATTACGAGATTCGATAGCTTTAATATCAAGATGATCATACCCAGCAGTTGCTGTGCCTACAAAACGTAGATTTGGCATTAGATTGAGTAAATACTGATTAACTTTAGTGGTTGAACGGATCAACAAACATTCTACCTCAAGCAAATTTTGTAATATTGATTTGTTCAAAATTTGCTGGTTAGCCGAAATAGACAAATCTCCAGCGGTAAAGCTAATTATTTCAATTTGTGATGACGCACAGGCGTCAGCGAATGATTGTAAAAACTCATCCCAATAAGGCATAGCGTTATCGACTAAAATTATCACCCATTATCCTTGTAAACATTGCTTATCGGAAATAGAAAAGGTTGGCAAACGCCAACCTTTTGTAATATTAACGTTATAAAAAACGTACGCCGTTAGTCGGTATAGCGTTTAAATACAAGACTGGCATTTGTGCCACCAAAACCAAAGCTATTTGACATAACCAAATTTAATTTTGCCTTTGTTGGCTTGGTGATAATATTCAAACCCTTCGCCGCGTCATCTAAAGTATCGATGTTAATAGATGGACAAATAAAGTCGCCTTCCATCATTAACAAGGAAAATATCGCTTCATGCACACCTGCTGCGCCTAATGAATGTCCTGTTAAGGACTTGGTCGCGCTAATTGCAGGACAGTTTTTACCAAATAATGCTTGAATAGCTTCAAGTTCTTTAACATCGCCCACAGGTGTTGAAGTACCATGCGTATTTAAGTAATCTAAGGGTTCAGTCGTGTCTTTAAGTGCTTGACGCATACAACGTATGGCACCTTCACCACTTGGTGCAACCATGTCATAGCCATCAGAGGTCGCGCCATAGCCGACTATTTCTGCATAAATTTTTGCGCCACGTGCTAATGCATGTTCAAGTTCTTCAACTACCACCATGCCACCACCGCCCGCGCTTACAAAACCGTCACGATTCGCATCATAGGTGCGCGAAGCCGCAGTCGGATTATCGTTATACTTCGTTGATAATGCACCCATAGCATCAAACTGACCGGATAAGGCCCAATGTAATTCTTCACCGCCGCCAGCAAACACCATTTTTTGCTTGCCCAGTTGGATCATTTCAAGGGCATTCCCTATACAGTGTGCACTGGTGGCACAGGCTGAAGAAATAGAGTAATTTACACCTTTTATTTTAAACGGAGTAGCCAAGCAAGCTGATACCGTGCTGCCCATGCAGCGCGTAACCATGTATGGTCCCACCCGCTTAACACCTTTTTCGCGCATAATATCAGCTGAGATAACTTGGTTTTCAGAACTGGCGCCACCTGACCCTGCAATAATTCCCACATCCTCGCTGGAATATTGCGCTTCAGTTAAGCCTGCATCGTCAATAGCTTGTTGCATTGCCAAATAGGCATAACTGGCGGCATCACCCATAAAGCGTAACACTTTACGGTCGATGTGTTCTTTCAAATCAAGCTTTACTTTGCCCCACACGTGGCTGCGCAATCCGGCCTCGGCAAATTGTTCTGAAAATGTAATGCCCGATTTCCCCTCCCTTAACGATTCTCTTACTTCATCTATATTGTTGCCAATACTAGAGACGATACCTAGACCAGTGATCACCGCTCGTTTCATTTTTCACCTTTTATACGTTAATAGTGCTTGTGCAATTTGCAGAAAACAGGGAATTTATAGCTAGCAGTTTATAAACACACTGCCATTTTGTACACCTGCCCCTGAACATAAAGTATATATTACCGAGTTTAAATTGAAAACTGGTCTGCTCTTAGGGGTATAATGTGGCATAAACTTATCTTTTTTAACAGTGCTTTATGCATCAAGCCTGTCAAACCAAGCTTAGAACGCCAACATCTTTTATCATGAGTCGCCACCTTATATGAAAATTACTTCCGCCAACATATATTATAATGAACATCAAACGCCCGCATCAAAGGATTTTGACGATGTATATTTTTCAAACGAAAACGGCGTGCAAGAAACGGATTATGTATTTGTTGAAGGTAATCGATTATGGCAACAGTGGCTACAGCATGACGATTCGTACTTTTGCATCGTAGAAACAGGCTTTGGCACGGGTTTAAATTTTTTTAGAACTCTGCAATGGTTTTATCTCTTTAAGTATCACCACCCTAAGCATGTGTTATCAAAACTTCACTTTATTTCTACGGAAAAATATCCATTACACAAAAATGACCTTAAGAATGTATTTAACACATGGCAACAAAACGCTTTTTTCTCACCTATCACTATTCCTGCCGCAAAAGGAGTAAACAATGCAGAGACACCGAACATTCAAAAAACGAACGAAAATGCACCCATAGACTTTTTGAATAATGAGCTATTTGCAGCAACAGAAACGTGGATAAAGCAATATCCAATTGCTGTTGAAGGTGTCCATCGCAGACATTTTTCTCCAAGCAACAAATCAGCATCAATTATTGCAAGTATTAGTTTAGATTTGCATTACGCTGATGCGATTTATTCATTTGAGCAAATTAAGACTAACGATTCAGGCATTGCTCATGCTTGGTTTTTAGACGGCTTTGCTCCAAGTAAAAACAGCAGCATGTGGCAAGACAATTTATTTACGCAAATGGCGCGTTTATCAAAATCTAATGCAAGCTTTGCTACCTTTACCGCCGCTGGACTTGTGAAGCGAGGGCTACAAAAGGCTGGTTTTGATGTCGAAAAGCGTAAAGGATTTGGTCGTAAGCGAGAAATGCTTGTGGGTAGGTATAAGAACATACCCGCAGACGCAGCGCTTGATAAACACAATCATAGCAGTAAAGACCCTTCAGTCAGTACTAAAGCGTCAGCTCAAAGATTTAATTATGCAAAGCTACCAGCAACACAAGCCCCCTACTTTGCGCGTCCAAGCCTGTCACAAAATACCTGTGAATTGGACAACACGCTTGCTATTTCTACGCAATATAACACAACGATTAAGCAATCGAGTCTAAAAAACGAAGTGACCATTGTGGGAAATGGGCTAGCAGGTGCAATAACCGCACTCAAACTTGTTCAACAGAACATACCGGTAAGCTTATTATGGCAAGGAGAGCATCCTGCCGATGGTGCTTCGGGCAACCCAATTGGCGGTTTTTATCCGCAACTGAATGTGCGCAATGACGAAGCCTGTCAAATTCAACTACATAGCTTTTTATATGCTTGCGATTTTTATCAAACGCTACATAAACAACACCCTTTTGAACATGATTGGTGTGGGGCTTTGCAATTAGGATTTAACACAAGCACACAAGCGCGTTTAAGCAAACTTGTTGATAAAGCTTTATGGCCAAACGAAGTGGCTCATTTAGTTTCGTCTCAAGAGGCTTCTAGTATTGCGAATATTGATATTCCCTACCAATCATTATATTTACCAAAAGCGGGTGTCATTTCTGTGCCTAGCCTTGTTAACGCCTGCATCAAACAGGCCGAAAAAAGCGGTCTATTAACCTTAAGGCCATATATAACGCTTCTTCAATACGAAGCGGTTAACCACGATATTAAGCTGACAATTAAATCTAGTAATAGCCATGTTGCTGCCAGTCAATGTATCCACACACCAGCGCTAGTGATTGCCATGGGTGACGGAGCGAAGCCGCTGATCGAATCAGTGGTACCACTTAGATTAACGCGCGGTCAGGTAGAAATAGTAAAAAGTGAAGGTACCTTGAGTCATCTGCAAACATTATTGTGCCATATAGGCTATTTAACGCCGGCTTTAAAAGGCTTTCATGCCTTGGGATCAACTTACATAAAAGGCGATGTTAGCCGCGATATTCGTCAGCAAGAAACGCAAGATAATTTTGATAAGCATAGCCAAAGCATGCAAGCAGCAAGCTGGCTGGATGAAATTAGCGTATCTCGATCACAAACCGGTAATAAGGCTCGTGCCGCTATAAGATGTTCATCGCCGGATCATTTACCGGTAGTAGGTGCCTTGCCTAGCGAATTACAATTTACTGAACTTAGCGATTTATACAAGGCGCTGCCCTTACAGCATTACGTTAGTGGCAGTCATCAAAAAAATGTGTTTGTTCTGTCGGCATTAGGCTCACGAGGCTTAACTACAGCACCGCTTATGGCTGAGTTATTAGTTAGTCAAATGCTTGGACGCCCACTACCTTTGCCTGCTCAACTACTAAATGCGCTTAATCCAAATCGATTTATTGTGCGCGCTTTAATTCGGCGCCAACCACTTTCCGTAAAACGATAAGCATATCCGCTATTGTGCGACGTAACGCACAAACTGTGGCTGCGTTTTTTCTATCACAAAGGTTGGCACCAATACGCTAGCGCTAGACACCACTTTGTTTGTTTGAAGTTCGATAATACGTGCGTTAATAAAAACACCGTCGGCTTTATCAATCATAGTGGCCGATAACACATGATCCATGATTTTGTTTTTAGCCAATTGCATGACGTCACGCGAAAATGCTAAATCGCCGTTGCGCGTGACTTGTATTGCAGGCATCAATTTAAAATCAATAACGTTTAAGCCAAATTGCTGAATCTCAGAAATGGAATACTCAGCTAACTGATTGCCAAGCACTGTGGTGTTTTGTAACGAGTAGTCAAGCTTTACAAAAGACGTTACCCCTATTGCCGCTTGGTTGTTTAGTCCATTGGCGTTTTTAACTAAATCCATGGCCAACTGAGCAGCATAATCTTGTATGCTTTTATACGTAAAGCGAGGTTGAAAACGCTGCACTGGAGCTTGATGAGCGTAAGGCTCCGAATATTCCAAAGACTGCTGCGATGCGGGCATTTGCCCTCTATAATTTTCATCTGAAATGATAGTGTTATTACGTGATTTTACATCTAGCTCAAGGGGAATTCCATTATTAGATGTGGTGTCAAAACCAGATCCACCCACTAATTGGTCTAGTCGTTTCGGCGGCGTCTCGCCTGCTAAACCATATTGTTCGTTTAGTAAATCAGCGATTGTTTGCGGTGGCGTGTAGCCTGCCATAAACGCTTTACCCAAAGTACATCCCGTTAAAATCACGAGCGCACAACAAACAACGCTCATTTTCATACCCGCATGTACTAGTGAAAAGTTACGTTTGTTTGTCACGTCAAAGCGTAAGTTAGCTGAAGAGAAAAATGTAATATTTTTGTCGCGCGCAATCCATGTTAGCATTTTCACGTTACTCTCCTCGAATAATCCTGACACCGTCAACTATCTCATTTTGGCGAGACGAGCCACTAGGCAACAGTGCGTCAACTATATAAAATGGAATAAATGACTGGGCACTTGCGACCACAACATTCGATTGCATACCTAGCATGCGAGCATTAATAATATACCCGCCTTGATGTTTAGTCATTGTGCCAGTCAACACATATTGGATCGCCGTGCTGTTTTTCAAATCTAAAAAATCGCGAGAGAGCACAAAATCACCACTGTCGGTAACTCGAATAAACTGAGTTGCTTTAAATTCGACAACCGGCATTCTAAACTGATGAAACTCATGTACAAACGACTCTGCCATTTGTTGACCTAATAGATTGGTTTCCTTTAAATCACTGTCGATCAAAGAGAAATGCGTCACTGCCACAGGTGTACGCTCAGTTACGTATTCCATATTCGAGACTAAATCTTGCGCCATATTTCGTACGTAGTCACCCACATGTTTGGTCAATGGCATGCCTTTGTATGCGCCACTCGCGTTTGACATAATTTTTGGCTTCACCATAGAGCCAAAAGCGTCAAAGCTGCCACCAGCCACGGTATTTGTTGATGAATCTGTGTATTTAGTAGCGGCGTTATCAATATCCACAATACCATTAATAGTCAATGGTAATTGTGCGTTTGCAGAGGATATATTGTTTGCGGCGTCAACTTCATCAGAAGCGGCAAAAAGTTGCTCAATTGACGGCAAAGAATTGCATCCACTTAGCATTAAAAATAGCGATAAAAGGACAAGTGACTTCATAGGTTACTCCAAGTGTGTCGGTGCAAAGTTAAAATTTTCAGTGTGAGGTTTTTCAGTTCGGTATAAATGACCGTTGCGTAAAGTAACCTGTTCTTGTTGCCAAAATAACTCCGCCGGAAAAAAACTAGTAGCTGCGGCTACTACGTCTTTATTGCGTACGTTAATAATTCTGGCATTTACCATCGCACCGTTTTGTTGCTGCGTGATGGTGCCCGTAATGTAATAATCTACGTTTTGCAACTGCGATAAATGAGCAAGGTCGCGCGATAGTGCTCGGTCAGAATCATCGTTCATAATAATCGCGTTGGTCGCTTTATAATCTTGCGCGACTAGTCCTCGACGAACTGCTTCAGTAATAAAACCTTGCTCTAACTGGTGCCCTAACAGCATAAGAGGACCTTGCTGATTAAGATTAGTCTGCATTGAATCTACAGGCACAAAACCTGCAACCGCATACCGATATTGGCGATCGGCCTGCATATTACTGAAAAGTTCTTGCGCTAATCGGTAGGTATAGAGTTCGGCGTTGCCTAAAACTGACTTTTCTTGTTTCGTGGCAACGGGTTTGGAGGGTGACAATAAATTGGCGCAGCCAACAAGTGACATTAAAATAAGTAAGCAGACAATACGCAGCAGTAAAGTTGTTGTGCGGTTAAAGACATTTTTCATGAAGCTTGCCACCGGTAATAGAACAATTACCAAAGCATAAGCAAAAATGAGTCCAACTTTATAAAAATACTAATTAGCACTATTAGTCTATGTCAGACTCGCGTGCTGGTGCGTCTAAGAGTTGATTGATTTCAAGCCAGTAACCATCAGGATCTCGCACCATTGAGACCATTACCTTAATTTTTCCACCGTCGCTTCGCGGATATTCTACTAATTCTGGTTCATCTACTACCGTCACGCCTAATGACGACGCTACGCTTGTCCATCGCGTCTCATCAGTGACATTAATAACAATAATGGGATCGCCGGGAACGGGTTCATCAAAGACTTCTTTACGCTGGGGTTTGCGTGGATAAATATATTCCAATATTCCTATTGCGCCAATAAAGTCATCGTTTGCACGCAATAGTATAAGCCTTCTTTTTTTCGTATTACCATCTTCCATTGGAGAATTGATCATTTGGTCATACATAACCTTCATTCCCAACGCGTCACGATATAGCGCCAATGATTTTTCTGCATCATTAACAATCAATGTCGTGCGGCGAATATCAACAGCGATACGTTCCGTCTCGGGGACGTTTTTCGCGGTACCTAAGCC
>RCMY010000322.1_pt1 | contig 46065 bp, 43 predicted proteins | sample 2041341 | NCBI WGS metagenome assembly RCMY01 (sample SAMN09708234, study PRJNA481090) | Marine sediment metagenome, whole genome shotgun sequencing project.
CAGAACGGGCAATGGTCGGTCGAGACGACACTCAGGTCGTTAGTGCGGAGCCCCTTCCACAGGTCACGCGAGTGGTGCTCGTGCTTGCTTCGCAGCGGGGTTGAGCATACGAACCCTGCCCCTTCGAACCCAGGGCGGCCAAGATGGTCTTCGAGACTGAGGTAGAGGTATTGAGGACACGTCTCGGCGAAGACGTTTGCGCCGTTGTCTCGAGCCCGAGTGACTTCTTCGAGCGCTTCAGATGCCGAGAGGTGCACGATGTAGAGCGGGGCGGCGCCGACCTTGGCCAGCTTTATGGCCCGGTGGGTAGCCTCGCTCTCGAACTCTTCGCGCCGAACAATGCCGTGGTAGTAGGGATCGGTCTCGCCTCGATCGACTGCCTGCTGGGCAAGAAGGTCAATGGCGATGCCGTTCTCGGCGTGCATCATGATTAGGGCGCCGTTACCGGCAGCCTGCTGCATGGCCCGAAGGATCTGCGCGTCGTCGCTCAGGAACACACCGGGGTATGCCATGAAGAGTTTGAAGCTGGTGATGCCCTCGTCAATCAGCTTGTCCATCTCTTTGAGCGAGTCGTCGTTGACGTCGCCAACAATCATGTGGAAGGCGTAGTCGATGGCGCAGTTGCCCTCGGCCTTTGCCTGCCAAGTCGTGAGGCCGTCGCGGACGGTCTGTCCAAAACTCTGTACGGGGAAGTCGACGATGGTGGTCGTGCCTCCCCACGCGGCCGCTCTCGTGCCGGTCTCAAATGTGTCCGAAGCGGCAGTGCCGCCAAACGGCAACTCCATGTGGGTATGGGCATCGATTCCGCCGGGGATCACGTACTTGTCGGTGGCGTCGATAACCCGCTCGGCCCCGCTCTCTGCGCTAAGCGCAGGGTCTGAGCCAGGAGACATAACGGCGATGATCTTCTCACCATCGACCAGAACGTCGGCCTTGTCGGCTGTCGGCGCCAGTTGAGCTAATAACCGTGCCACCCTTAATGAACATTGTCATCGTCTGACCTCGTGTCGTTAGGCTTGCGCAATCTTGGTGTACATATCGGGGCGACGGTCTCGGTAGAACGCCCACTGGGCTCTGGTCTCGGCGATCTGGTCAAGGTCGAGATCTCGAATCAGAAGCTCTTCGTCTTTATCAGATGCGGTGCCGTCAACGAACTGGCCGCGGGGGTTGGCGAAATAGCTGGTGCCGTAGAAGTCGTTCTCGCCAAGCGGCTCAACCCCAACCCGGTTGATGGCGGCCACGAAGTACATGTTGGCTGCGGCGGCAGCTGTTTGCTCAAGCTGCCAGAGATAGGCGGAGAGACCTCGGCTGGTGGCCGATGGGTTGAAGACGATCTCGGCACCGTTGAGGCCGAGCTCGCGCCAGCCCTCGGGGAAATGGCGATCGTAGCAAATATTGACAGCCACCTTGCCAACTGCGGTGTCGAAAACGGGGTAGCCGAGGTTGCCAGGCCGGAAGTAGAACTTCTCCCAGAAGCCTTTGACCTGTGGAATGTGGATCTTGCGGTACTTGCCGAGGTAGGTGCCGTCGGCATCGATGACCGCCGCGGTGTTGTAGAGGAGTCCAGCCTGTTCCTCTTCGTACATGGGGAGCACAAGCACCATGTGGTACTTGGCAGCCAGCTCTTGGAATCGTTTGGTCGTTGGACCATCGGGAATAGCTTCGGCGTAGCTGTAGTACTCCGCTTCCTGCACCTGGCAGAAGTACGGGCCGTAGAACAGCTCCTGGAAACACATGACCTGGGTTCCCTGAGCCGCGGCCTCAGCGAGCTTCTGCTCATGAAGCTGGATCATCGACTCTTTGTCGCCGGTCCATGCGGTCTGAAGGATCGCCGCCTTAACAACGTTTGACATCGTTTTCCTCCTGAACCCACGGCCCTCGGATAGGGACCACCGAAACCCGAGACTACGGTTTGGTTCGACGCGAATCAAGAAGCACGCAGTATTCCCATCGCCTGGCTCCAGTTGCAGCAAACTGGCCTACTCTCGCACTATCACTCAGTTCGCGATTCGGAGCCATCCTGATGAATGTTCAAAAGACAACGCCTCTTGAGGTCAACAGCGACCGTTTGTGGTCACGCCTCATGGCGATGGCCGAGGTTGGTCCTGGGGTTGCTGGTGGCTCGAACCGTCAAGCGTTGAGCGACGACGACAAGGCTGGCCGTGATCTTTTCCTGACCTGGGCGACGGCCGCTGGCTGCACTCATGAATACGACGAGATTGGCAACCTCTTCGTCCGCCGCGAAGGCACCGACCCGACTGCGGCCCCCGTGTTGCTCGGCTCACATCTCGACACCCAGCCGACTGGTGGCCGCTTCGATGGCGTCTACGGCGTGCTTGGCGGCTTCGAAGTGATCGAGACACTCAATGACCACGACATCGAAACCCACCGTCCGATCGAGTTGTGCGTTTGGACCAACGAAGAGGGTTCCCGTTTCCAGTACTCAATGATGGGTTCAGGGGTTTGGGCGCAACACCTCGAGCTCGACGCTGCCCTCGCACTGGCCGACGTCGATGGCATCACGGTGGCTCAAGAACTCGAGCGTCAGGGATGGAACGGCATCCGCCCGGCCACGCCAAGCGAGTACGCCGCCGCTTTCGAACTCCACATCGAGCAAGGTCCCATCCTCGAAGCGAATGAGCTCGAAGTTGGGGTTGTCACCGGCGTCCAGGGGTTCCGTTGGTACACCATCGACCTTGGCGGCCATCCGGTTCACGCTGGCCCGACACCAATGGAGGGGCGTCAAGACCCCGCGAAGGCAATCGGCCAGATCATCACCCAGGTGTATGAGATGATCGACGGCTACGCCCCGTGGGGCCGAGCCACGTTCGCCATGTTTGGCTCCGACCCGATCTCGCCAAACACCGTTCCAGAGCGGCTGCACTGCTCGCTCGACATTCGCCATCCAGAAAGAGACGCCCTCGACGCGCTCGATGCTGGCATGCGCAAGATCGTGGCCACCGAGGCAGAGAAGCTTGGGGTAACCCACAGCATCAGGGTCGACAACGATTCACCGCCGGTCGCGTTTGCCGAATCGTGCATCGAAGCCGTCGCGGCGTCAACCGAGGCGCTCGGACTCAGCAACCAGAAGATCATTTCGGGCGCTGGCCACGACGCCTGCTATGCCGCACTCCACGTGCCGACGTCGATGATCTTCATTCCCTGTGCCGGCGGGCTATCTCACAACGAAGCCGAGCTCATCACCGAGACCCAAGCCGCCAAAGGCGCGTCGGTACTTCTCGGCGCCGTGATCAGAACCGCGTCTCGCTAGCCCGCCCCACCCCGAACTGGTCCCGGTGGAACCCGCTGAACGGGTTCCACCGGGACCAGTTCGGGAGCTTTGGCTCGTTAGCCCTCGATGGGGCCAGACTCGGCTCGAACACCGAACACGAAATCTTCGCCACCACCAAACATCGCCAGCAACGTCAACTCAACCGAACCCTCCAACTCCACCGTCACCAACGTGTCAGACGCCCCAACAACCGGTGCGCCAACCAACGCCTCAACATCGGCCTGCTCCGCAAGATTCATCCACGCATAGCTCTCGGCCAAACCAGGATCAAGCCACACACCCTCACCCGCCCGGAACCGGACAAGATCTATCCCGTTGGCCCCCGCAGCAGCCGCCGCATCCGCAGTCTCGGCCATCGCCCGCCGCTGGCTGTACACACGCCACAAATCAAGACTGAAACCGCCTGCAAACAGCATCAATGCCACCAGCCCAATCCCAAAGAACGTGACCGAACCCCGCTCGCTCCGCCGACCACCATGCCCACTCATTGCTCGGCCCCATAATCAGGGAAACGTTCGGTGTGCTCGGCCGTCCACGTCAGATGACCGAACGAACCGAAGATCGGTAGCTCCACCGCCGGCATCGCTACCGTCACTTCAACGACCACCGAATCGCCGCCCTCAAACGACGACCCATACGACACCTGCAACGCTCCAGGCGGAAGTTCATAACCCCGCTCAATCGAGGCCAACGCAGCCTGAGGCGAACCCCCAACTACGATCGCGCGCCCAACCTCACCCGCCGCGTCGCGCGCCGCGGTCTGGCGCTCAACCCAGGTCGGAACCGATATCACCAGTAACCCAAACGGGATCATGATCAACCCGACAAGAAGCGGAAGCTCGAACAACGCACTCCCCCGCTGCCGACGTCGTCGAGACAGCGATCGCCGGCCGTTCACAGCTCACGCTCCCGCACGGCGACAGCCTCAACCGTGAACGACCAATCAGGTGAGATCGGCAGCCACCCTTCAAGAGTCGCCTCGACCCGCACCGTCACAAACTCGGTCGTGACGTTGCACGACGCGGGACCGACCTGTTGCGCGATCGCGCCACCAAGCAGCGCGTCACGCGTCGAGTCAAACCGGCGTTGACATGCTCCCGGCGGAGCGCGATAGGGAGCCTCAGCTCGTGCCGCCTCCATCGCTGCGGCCCGCAACGCACCTCTCGTGTACTGCCACACCGCTACTTGAACAAAAAGCAGAAACACGATCATGAAAATGCCGATCGCGAACAACGACGGAATTGTCGCCGAGCCCCGCTCAGCCCTAGAGGCCAAGAGAAGTTCGGATCATCGATACGAGATCGAGCCCGACGCCTTCGAGCGCTCCGAACACGGCGACCAGCAAGCCGATCGACAAGGCACTAATGCCGAGCCACTCGACCACGCCGGCGCCTCTTTGACGATTGCGCCGAGACTGGTCTTCGATCTGTGAAATTGCGTGAAATACAAACATGTTGACTCCTTCTAAAAGTACGGCCGTTAGCGTCCTGGCCCAAGGACGAGCGACGGCAACGCCGCTCCTACAAACAGCACCATTACTGGTGCGATACACAGCAGAAGTGGAAGCAGCATGGCTGTGCGGCGCTTGACCGCAGAACGAGCTACTTCTTCCCGCCGTTCGCTTCGGAGGTCGTCGCTGACCGCAAGCAATGCGGACCCGATGTCGCCCCCCGATCGAGCAGATGCAGACAGCAATCGGTAGAGCCGGCCTGCCGCCGGTTCTGGGGTTGCCTCTGCGAGTTTTTCATACGCCCGTTGGGGCGTCGTGCCTGAGCTGATCCAGCCGAGTCCTTCTCGGAGCTCAGCGATGACGGGCCCTCGGCCAAGCGAGCACACAACCCGAACGGCATCGACTGGGCCGTGGCCCGCACGGATGTAGACGGCGACAAGCTGTGAAACCGTGTAGACCTCGGTTCGCATTCGAGCTCGCCGAACCTGAATCGCGCGCTCAACTCGGTTGCGCTGAAGGGTGGCACCGGGGAACCCAAACAACAGGCCAAGCATCAAGGTGCCGAGCGGCGAACCAAGGGTTGTCATGCCAAGGAACAAGCCGAGACTGACTGAGGCAACGGTGTAACCGAGCTGGCGAATCCGGTACTGCTCTGGGCGAGTTTCGCTGTAGCCCGCTTGACGAAGTCGGCGAGCGAGCGTTTCATCATCGGAGGTGTCGAGGACCGAACCGAGGAGTTCGGAGGCACGCGTCAGGATCGGGCCAAATACTCGGCTGACGACGCTGGTGTCTCGGGCCTGGGCCAGCGCCACAACGGACACGTCGGCGTAACCGGTGCCAAGCCGAGATCGTGACAATGCGGCGTAGGGACGAAGACGAGCGGAGAGCCGACGTCTAGGTGAAACGATGAAACGTGACAACATCATCACCGTGCCGCTGGCGCTGAGTGCTGCGAGAAAAACAGTACGGCTCATGACTCGGTCCCCGCCGCAAGAATTCGCACCTCTGTTGGCAGCTTCCCGAGCCGCTCAATCGATATGAGCCCTAGCAGGCTCATTGCGCAGCCAACACCAATGACGAACCAGCCGCCAACGGTGGAATAGAATGTTCGATACCCAGGGGTGCTCGCGCAAAGCAGTCCGAGAACTGCGAGGGGCAGGATCGCCGCACCGCGAGCCTCAAGTTTCGTTTCGAGCTGGGCCGTCTCGACCTCTTCGAGTAGACGTAGGTCTCGGGTGGTTGACTCGGCGAGGTCTTCGAGAATGTCGACAATGACGGTCGTGCCTTGGTCGTAGGCGACGAGAAGAATCTCGATGATGCGATCAGACAACGGATCGGCGAGCTCTTCGCGAACAACCTCAAGCGCACTCTTGTGGTCGAGGGCAGCGGCGAGTCGTTCGTACCGCTCAAACGCAGGGCGAAGGGGCTCTGGTCCGCTGCGGCCGAGTTCACAAAGGCTCGCGTGTACCGATAGGGACGCCCGCAGATGGGCCACCGCATCGCGTAGCGCATCAGGCCACGCCGCCAAGCGATCACGCTTTGACTTACGGACTCGACGAGCAAACATCGAGCGAGGCAACGACAGGGTGATGATGCCGGCAGCCAGTCCGATCGCCGTGGCCCCTGTGAACACAGCGACGACGACGCCGACTAAGGCGCCACCAGTAAGCGAGGTGCCGACGAACTGGAAGGGGCTCACCGGAACTCCGGCTTGGTTGAGCCAGTCCTGCATTCGCGAACCAAGTCTGCGGTTCGACGATGAACGATGCAAAAACTTCGGTGTCACGCCAACGAGCGAGCCAACCACGAGGTAGCTGAAAAGGCCACCCGCAAGTGCGGCGAAAAGCCTCATAGCAGGCCACCTCTTCCTTCAAGAATCGAATTGACCGACAAGCCGAGAGGGCGAAGCACACGCTCGAGGCGCAGCTCGAACTCCTGAGGTAGCGGGCTTCCTGTCCACTCGAGCGGCGCCCCAAAATCGGCCCGTCGGAAAATGGGTTCAACAGTGAAGTCAGACTCCGCTCCCTGGAGCGGCGGCACTGCAACGATCTCCATGACCTGACGACGGCCGCCCGAACCGTCAATCGACGAGGTTGGTTCTTTGTCCGTGTGAACGACAAGGTCGATGATCGAACTGAAGACCGCTCGAACTTGGTCAACAGCCACATTTGGTCCCGCCATCACGGCTGTCGAAACGAGCGCTTGCAGCCCTTGGCGAGCGCCGTTGGCATGAATCGTCGAGATCATGCCGCAACCCGCGTTGCCCGCTCGGGTTAGCTCATACGCCTCGGCCCCACGTGTCTCACCGACAACGATCACGTCAGGCCGCATTCCGAGTGACATCTTGACTAACTGGCGAAGGTCGATCTCACCGGTTCCGTCTGGTCCCGCAGGGCGAGTTCGCCAGCGGGCGGCGTTGAGGTGATCAACGGACAGTTCTGGGGTGTCTTCGCACGCAATCAATCGCAACGAAGGCGGAGCCGAACGAAGTAGCGCATTTACGAGTGTGGTCTTTCCTGAACCGGGCTGGCCGGTGACAATCAGCCCGGTTGAGGTTCTAATCGACGCCGCGAGCAGCGACGCAGCAGCCGGTGTGATCGCGCCCCAACCAATGAGTTCGTCGAAGGTCTCTCGCTTTGCGAGATACCGCCGAAGGGTGACGTCGATCCGGTCGGCGATCGGTGGCATAACCACTCCGAGCCGGGCCTTGCCGTCGAGCACCTGTGCTTGAATGACCGGATGTGATTCGTCGACTGAGGCCCCGACCGATGCCAGGAGCTTCGAGACCACGTGCATGACCTCGTCGTCAGAAATCGGCTCGTCAAAGGCAACGAGTCGGCCCTTCTCATCGACGTACGACACCTCGTCACCGTGGATGATCAGCTCTTCGTAGACGATTGAGCCATCTAGGAATGGAGTGAGTGGACCGTAGGCCAACAGCGAACGTTCGAGTCGGCCGATCATGCCGTCGATGTTCGTCAGCGGTAGGCCGCCGACACCCGACGTGGCGTTGATTTGATAGCGCTCCACGAGGTTTCGCGTCAGTCGGTGAATCGCCTGATGATCGGTGAGGTCGATGTCGACCGAACGAATCTCGCTAAGTGCGGTCGAGCGGAGATGCTCGTATGTGTCGATTGGCGGTGCGATGCTCATGCGAACTCCCGAACTGCTTTGACCAGCGGACCTCGAGTGGCAAGCACTCCATCCCAAGCCGCCCGCTCGATCCGCTTGTCGAAGCCAACTGTGGTGATGCGTTGGACCCTCGAGCCAACGATCTCTCGTAGCTGGGTTTCGAGCTGAGCCGTAGCCGCCGAGGAGGAAGGGGCTCGGTTGATAATCACGTCGATTGGCGTCTCGCCGACCAGCAGCGAGATGTCAACAAGCCAGTCAACAAACCGAAGCAGCCCGGTCGATGTGCCTTCGCACACCCCGATAATTCTGGTAGCCCGGCCCGCGGCGGCCCGACTCACGTCGAAGCGGCCAACCCAGCGCGAGAGGTCTTCAAGGCGAGGCCCGAGTCGAACCACAACAACTGGCCACCGAGCTGCCAATTCATCGATGAGGTCGAGAGCATCGTCGGAACGAAGGAGGCTCCAGTCGTCTCGAGACGCCAAGCCGACGATCACATCGAACGGCACACGAGGACCATCGACTGCACGGGCGGCCAAACAGTCATCGATCGTCTCGCCCTCGAAGCTGTCTGGCCGAACGCGCTCACCACGAAGCGCCTCAATTGCGGTCAGGATGTGCGGGTGTATACCGAGTCCCAGACGCCGGGCGATCGATGGATACGACTCGTCGACATCGATGAGCACCCCGTCTTTGCTTTGGGTGGCTGCGAAGGCAATCGAGACTTCGGTTGCTCCCGCCCCTGAAGGTCCGCCAATCGCGACGATCTGTCGTTCGGCCAAGGCAATGCGCGAGGTACCGGACCCGACAATGGCGTTGAACTTCTCGACCAGCGCCTCGTCTGGCTGCTGAGCCCGAATGACTGACAAGAGCTCGTCGGTCGAGAGTTCTGAGCTGCAGGTGGCTGCAATTCCGAGCCCTTGTAGATGTCGGTGACCATGGCCATCGGCTTCAGCAGGGTCGAACAGCCCGACAAGACCGATCGAATGATCGCGAGCGGCAGCGACAAATGGAATCGACAGCCAGCTTGTGTCGTCATCGACCACAATGAGGTCGAGCCCCGAGTCGAGCGCCTCACGACCATCCCGGATCAGTCGAATGGCGATGTCAGAAACATGGTCACGACAATGTCGGTGCAAGGCGCTACGCCAGGATCTGCTACTCATCGCGAGCCCGACGACAGTCGTGGTCATGACCCACCTCCGCTCGAAACGAGTTCGAGGTGTTCGAGCGGCCGCGCTCCCGATGATCGAACGACGTCGACGATGGCCGTGGCGTTCGCGCTGGCGATGGCAAGCGCCTGCGGTTCGGACACCTCGACAGTCAGCCACGAGGCCCCAGCCGCTGCTCCGAACCCTGGTAGTGCTTCGCCGGCTGGCAATCGCACGACTTCAACGTCGGCGACGACAAACCCAGATGCCCCGTCTGACGAAGTTGCGATCAGGTCGACTCGATCGCCAACTCGAAGGCCGAGACCACCGAGGACGAGTTGATCAACCGGCAGCGCCATAGTGCGGCGGCCCGGTGCATCGTCGGCGACCTGCAGGTCAGACGTGAGGAGCGGCTCACCTTTTGCGACCGGACGAGAAAGAAACTGATCGGTGACATCCGTACCGGCAGCGACGTAGAACGGGGCAAGCGGATCGTTGGCCGAGATCTCGACGACGCCGAGTGGAGCCCGCGAGACCGGGCTTCCTTCGTCGAGGGCTTCGGCGGCAACAACAACTTCGAGCACCGCAGCCCGATCACGCAAGACAACGGCGACCGCAACAAAGGTGACCAAGCCGGCAACCACCATGAGGAGGTGAGCCAAAGAGAATGTGGAGTGCAGTCGCTGCATCGCAGGCGCCTTTCCAATCGGTGGATTGGAGACAAACGTAGGAAAGATCGTTTGTCGGCGACATGGGGCGCGGTCCCCGTGTCTGCGATGCCCCCAAGGGGTTTCTGCGAATGTAGCAGCAAGTGAGCGCAACTAAACGTAGACTGTCGACCATGAATGACACAACCGACGGATTCGATACAGTCCGAGCGGCGTACCCTCCGATACTCACCACTGCTCAGGTGGCCGAGCTACTCGACCTCAATCCTCGAACCGTCCTCGCGATGGCAGCCGATGGCCGTCTTCCGGCGAGTCGGCTACCAGGCTCGCGCAAGTATCACTTCTTGCTCGAAGACGTCATCTCAACGCTACAAAGCCACCGCGTTGGCCCCGAAGCGCTCGCCGAGAGCGACGCCTCCTAGGCCAACTCAGTCGGCCGACAGCGCAACAATCGCGTCAGTCGGCACGAGCCAGATAGCACCACTGGGCTCGCTCAGTTGAGCGTGCGTGATTGACGCGGCGTCAACAGCGCCGCGAACCGGCACACCAGATGTTCGTTCGAGCGTGATGTTCGAGCCTTCGGCGGCATGTGATCGCAGGGCCGCAAGCATGGTTCGCGGGTGACCTCGATCGACCCGAGCAGATACACCCCGAGACGGCGAGATTCGCACGCCAACGACCCGCTCAGCTTCAATGAGAAATGCGCCGCCAGCGCGTATCTCTAGCGTGAATACCGTGTCGCCAACGTGGACTACGTGCCCAATCAACTGGCGCTGCGGTAGATCGACGTGGAGCTCGCGTCCGTCCATTCCGGCGTCAATGAGCGCATCAATGAGCCGACGCGTTGCGTCTTCTAGCTCGCCGGCGGCGACTTCAACGTCTTCGATGTCGTGGCGCAGCTCCTGTCGGAGCCGACGCAGATCACGCTCTTCCTCTTCTTCGCGATGGTCCACCTCAGCCTCCTTCCGCCCTCGATCGACCCACTCCTGTCGGCCGCATTGGCACGATATTGAATTACTCTTGACAACTGCTAACTACTTTTGATTACTATAAACAGATGCGATTGCACCCTCAAACCTCGCCCCTACATGGCGCCAAGCCCCTCATTGCCGGAACCCTTCTCGCCATTGGGTCGATAACAAGCCTGGCGTCACTGGCCAGTCTGGCGGCACTGATCGATTTCGCCAAGGCAACCCAAGACCCCGAAACGACGATCGTCGTCGCCGTCTGGGGGCTCGCCGCGCTCAGTGCCCTCTGGCTCGGGACAAGTGTTCTGTATTGGCGGCAACGGCTCGACGTCGAGGGAGTTGGTCAAGGCCGTTTGGAGCGCTTCACAATGCCGGGCTCGAAGCAAATAGCCAAAGGGCTGCTGGCGGTAACGCTCACGGTGCTGCCGGCCTGTGGCGCGTCAGATCCTTCGCCGCCGCAACTTGTCCACCTTGGTCAGGCCGATCCAACCTTGGCGCCACCAACATCGGCCACCGCATTGTCGACCTCCACCACCATGACGCCGCCGACTGAGCCGACAACCTCTCCACCGACAAGTGAGCCACCGACAACCGTCGCACCAGCCACCACCACCGCACCCCTTGACCGCGATGAGCCTCCCGCCCCACTCGTCGACGAGGTCATCAAAAATCCTGACGTCGAGCTCTCCGAAGAACATCGCGTTGTCACTGGCGATCACCTCTGGGGCATCGCCGCCGACACGACCGAACTTCGCCTTGGTCGCCCACCGACTACCGCCGAGATCAGCGAGTACTGGGCCAAACTCATCGCGACCAACCGCACCAGGCTCGCGTCAGGTGATCCAAACATGATCTTCCCCGGAGAGACGCTGGTGCTTCCCTAGCGAGCCGGCTCCAAATGGCGAGGGGTGATACACTCACGAACTTATGTTCGGAGATCTCAACCAGCAACAGGCTGATGCTGTCGCCCACACCGGGTCACCACTGCTCATCGTCGCTGGCGCGGGAACCGGCAAGACCAAGACGCTTGTGTCCCGGGTGCTCCGCATTATCGAAGACGGGGCCGACCCAAGCCGCATCCTCCTGCTCACATTCACCAGGCGTTCGGCATCAGAGATGATCGGCCGAGTCTCGGCCAGCTCGAACGACCGGGCCGCGTCCCAGGTGTGGGGTGGCACCTTCCACGCGATTTCAAACCGGATTCTGCGCCACTACGGCAAGACGGCGGGCCTGAAAGATGGCTTCACCGTGCTCGACCAGAGCGACACCGCCGACATGTTCGGCATCGTCCGCAACGAAGAAGGCTTCGGCGAGAGGGGCAAGCGATTCCCTCGCAAAGAGACCATCGCTGGCATCTACTCACGTATGGTCAATAGCCAGGCCAAGCTGCCCGACGTGCTCGAGGCCGACTACCCCTGGTGCGCCGAACACCTCGACGACCTCAAGACCATCTTCACGGCCTACACAAGGCGAAAGCGTGAGCAGCAAGTCCTCGATTTCGACGACCTGCTTCTGTTCTGGCGAGGGCTGACCGTAAGCACGGCGGGCGACACTCTTCGCGGCCTGTTCGATCACATCCTGATCGACGAATACCAAGACACAAACCCGATCCAGGCCAGCATCATCCAGGGCATGTGTCGGCCAGACACCGACCTTTGCGCGGTCGGCGACGACGCTCAGGCCATCTACGGATTCCGCTCCGCAACCGTTGCCAACATGTGGGAGTTCGGCGAGCAATTTCCTGGCGCCACCGTCGTCACGCTAGAGCAAAACTATCGCTCAACGATGCCAATCCTTCAGGCGGCAAATGCCGCTCTCGCCCAGTCACCGGCTGGTGACGACGGCCCCCGCCACTACGACAAAACGCTCTGGTCGGAGCGCACGACCGGCCCTCTCCCTCGCCTCATCACGACCGCCGACGAGGGAGACCAATCGTCCTACGTGGCCGAATCGATCCTCGACGCCAGGGAGCGAGGCGTCGACCTTCGCGAACAAGCCGTGCTCGTTCGCGCCGGACACCACAGCGACGGGCTCGAGCTCGAGCTCACTCGGCGCGACATCCCCTACGTGAAATACGGTGGTCTGAAGTATCTCGAGGCCGCCCACATCAAAGACCTCCTGTCACTCCTTCGTGTGCTCGACAACCCCGTCGACCAGTTGGCATGGCATCGGGTCTTGAGCTCGATGGACGGCGTCGGACCAGCCACAGTCCGTCGCCTGATCGACGAGCTCGGTATCGATGACACCGGCACCGCAGATGCCGGGGACGACCCAGTCACACGTTTTGTCAATGGCATTGCCAAATTTCCTGGGGCAGCGAAACCACAAGCCGAGCTGCTTCGAGCCGCGTTCGAAGACATCGGCAGCCACGACATCCCGCCCGCCGAACAGATCGACCGGCTCCGGTCGTTTTGTGCGGCAGTCTTCCCCTCTAAATATGAGAACTTCGCGGCACGTCTCGCCGACATCGAACAACTCGCAGCATCCGCCAATGCCTACCTCTCTCGGAGCCGGTTCCTCACCGAGGTCACCCTCGATCCCCCCGAACGAACTGGCGACCACGCTGGTCCACCCCACCTCGACGACGATTGGCTGACCGTCAGCACCATCCATTCGGCCAAAGGCATGGAGTGGAAGCACGTGTACCTCCTCCACGCCGCCGATGGCAACATCCCAAGCGACATGGCGATTGGCGACAAGGACGGTCTCGCCGAAGAGCTTCGCTTGTTGTACGTCGCAATGACCAGAGCCAAGGATGAGCTCACAATCTCCGTCCCTCTCCGATTCCACGTCAACCGGCGCGCCAACGACGACCGTCACTTGTATGCCCAGATGAGCCGCTTCATTGAGCCAATCAAGGATCTGTTCGAGCAGGGCACCGCGGGCATGAACGAAGAAAACGATCCGCCAGCGATGATCGACGGGGTCGGGATAGCGGATGAGGTCGACACCATGCTCCACTCGCTCTGGGAGTAGCAGTGGCGAAGATCAGCATCTCCTTCCCTTCCCACATCGATCTGCCGGCCACTGTACGCGGAGCCAAAACACCGCTCATGATCGGCCCAACCGAAGCGCACTGGGCAACCCGAACTCCGGACGGCATCGGGTCGCTGACGATGACCCGCCGGAACGAAACTTCTATCGAGGCCGAAGCGTGGGGCCCTGGTGCTGACTGGCTCCTTCGCCAGGCGCCGAGACTACTTGGAAGTGACGACTCGGTCGACGACTTCACGCCACCGCCACCGGTCCGCGATCAATGGTTGCGAAAACCCTTTCTCATGGCCCGAACCGATCGGGCGTGGGATGCCCTCGTGGCTGGCGTGCTCGGTCAGAAGGTGCAAACCACTAAGGCCATCGAGAGTAGGCGTCTGATTGCTCGCAAGTTCGGCGAGCCCGCGCCAGGACCACACGGTGGTTGGATCCTCCCCGCACCTGAGACCGTCGCCAACCTTGGCTACTCCGACTTCCATCAGCTGGGCGTGGAGCGTAAACGATCCGAGATACTCATGACCGTCGCCCGCGAGATGCGGCGTCTAGAGAACCTGACCGACAAGACGCCCGCTCAGGTGGCCGCTCGCATCATGTCAATCCGGGGCATTGGGCCATGGACCGCAGGGATGGTGACCGCCACTGCAATGGGCGATGCCGACGCGGTGCCGCTTGGCGACTTCCATATCCCAAACACTATTTGCTGGCTCCTCGCAAAAGAGCCCCGTGGCAGCGATGCCCGGATGCTTGAATTGCTCGAGCCCTACAAGGGGCACCGCTGGCGCGTTATCAGGCTGGCCAAGGGGACAACACATGCCCCTCGGTTTGGCCCACGACTTTCGCTCACCGACTATCGAGATCTCGAAGCACGCGGCAGACGATGAGCGCACCAGCCAAGGTCGCCAACCTTCAGATCGCCACGCTGGGACTTCTGACGATCGCAACCTACGGCTCGTGGATCTACGGATTCGGTGTACTACTCCCTGGCATGTCCGCGTCATTCGAGAACAGCGATCGGGTCTTGCCGTTCGCGTTCTCCGGCGCGCAACTCGTGGCCGGCCTCTCAGGCCCCCTCATCGGAAGGCTTCTCGACAAGCGAGGCAGTACCCCGATTGCCATCATTGGGTGTCTCGGTGGAGCCGCCTTCACCCTTGCTGGGCTCCAGCAGAACCTCGTCCTGTTCGTTGGGCTTTACATCATTGGCGGTGGAGTGGTTGGCGCCGCCGGCTTCTATTCGATCACGCAGACAGCAGCGGCTCGTGTCTCGCCCGGCGCCGAGAACGAGGCGATCACGAGACTCACGGTCTGGGGCGCGTTCGCGTCGCCAATCTTTGTTCCTGCGCTCGCATGGATTGCCAATAGCCAGGGCTGGCGGACCGGCCATGTCGCGGCAGGGTTACTCGTCGTCGCTCTCTTCGGTGCTACCGCAGTCACGGTTCGAGTGGTCCCGCGAGCCACACGACAACGGCGTTCGTTTGCGGCGACTCTTCGAACCGAGCTCAAACGCCCAGGGGTGCCAATCTTCCTGCTGGCCACCGTCCTAGGAACAATCGCGGCACAAGCTCTCATCGTCTACCAAGTTCCAATGCTCACTTCAGCCGGTCTCGCGCTCACGACTGCATCGGCGTATGCCGGTGCCCGCGGGCTCGCCCAACTCCTCGGCCGGTTGCCGTTGGCCATGGTGGTCAAGCGAATCGGCATCAACGCCTCGCTTGGCCTCGCGTATCTCTTTCTCGTTGGCGCCGCCATCGTCGTGCTCGCGGCCGATTGGATCCCCGCGGCCATCGCGTTTGCGATTCTAGGCGGCATCGCAATCGGCGCGAATTCTGCTCTGCTCGGCATGCGAGCGCACCAACTCTTCAGCTCCGAAGACCTCGGCGCCGCCATGGGAGCGCTCGCACTCATCAACGGCCTCGCAGCCGCGGTCGGGCCGGTGTTGTCTGGCTTGCTACTCGCTGGCTCGGGGGCCGCGGCCGTGGTCATACTCGTGACAGTCGGAGGTCTCGCGGCGTCCGGACTCTCGTTTCGAGGTGCCCGTTAGTCGTCAGCGACCAGCCGGTGGGCTGGCATGCGCTCGGTCATGATGAGATCAGCAACAACGTTCTCGATCGTCGGCCGCGTCAGGTCGGTGACGAACAGATCGGGCGGGTGCATGTAGGTCGTACGCATCTCCGGAGATGCGGCGTCCTCGCCGTCGGCTCGGGCCGATGCAAAGAAGTCGAATGTCCACACGTTGAGCATGTAGCGCTCGCCGGTTGAAATGGCGACGACGACGTTGCAGAAGTCAGTGACCTCTTCGGCAAGGTGTTCGGCTTCGATCCAGAGTGAAATTTCCATCCCCGCAACCTTCCCACGCCAAATGTCGTACGTATCGGATACCGGGAACGCGTCGTTCGTAAGCCTGACGGCTTCCGCACTTACCGCCTTTCCTCGCTGACGCTCGGAAACGCCCCGCGGGAACGCGTCGTTCGTAAGCCTGACGGCTTCCGCACTTACCGCCTTTCCTCGCTGACGCTCGGAAACGCCCCGCGGGAACGCGTCGTGAGGTACGTAACCGGGCTAGCCGGCGTTGGTCATTCGGTTCCCAGTACTCGATCAAGATACGCGTTGTTGAAACGCCGATCAGGGTCAACCTCGGCCCGCACCGCAGAAAAGCGATCCCATTCGGGGTAACGAGTCCTCAACGTGTCGGCTGATTGGAAGTGCAGCTTGCCCCAGTGAGGGCGCCCGTCGTAGTCGTTCAGAATCTGCTCGACCCCTTGGAAGTAGGCGTCGTATGACGTGCCTTGGTAGACGTGGCACGCGATCCACGCTGAGGTGCGACCGTGCGCAGTCGAGAGCGGAATGTCGTCGGCCGCCGACACTCGGCACTCGATTGGGAAGAACAATGGCAGCCCGAGTCCCTCCACGTAGTCTCGGACCCGAGCGAAGGCCTCGGGCAAGGCTTCGATCGGAATGCCATATTCCATCTCGTAGAACTTCACGAGTCTTGGACTGGCAAAGACCCTGTCGCTACGGTCAACAAAGGTCCGCTCAGAGATGCCAGACGTCATCGCTTTGGTGACGTATGGCGCCGCAGAAGGGAACCTGCGGGCAACCCGATTCGCGGCACCAAATGCCGCGTTCTCGACAACGATTTTGTCTCGAAAGTAGCTCGCCTTGCTCGGTGGGTTTGCTGGCGCATTGGTGCGCTCGTTCCGCTTTACTTGTGCATTCCCGGTGCCAGGGATCCAGAAGAATTCGAAGTGGTCCGTCCCCGTGACGTAGTCAGGAAAGTTAGCGAGTAAATCGTCCAACGGCTCGATTGTCTCAGCCACCAGAAGGTTGAACGCAGGCACACACTGGATCGTCACCGTGGTGACAATGCCGAGCGCGCCAACCCCGACTCGGGCAACGCGCCACACCTCGGTGTTCGTGTCGGCATCGCACCACAGAACCTTGCCGGCGCCCGTCACGATCTCCATCCCAACAATGGTCGTCGCAAGATTGCCAAACATCAGTCCTGTGCCGTGGGTGGCGGTGGCAATTGCGCCCGCAATCGACTGATACGCGATGTCACCAAGGTTTGGCATCGCGAGTCCATTCTCGGCGAGCACTTCGTTGAGATCGAAGAGGCGAATACCGGCCTGAACCGTGATCTGATTTCGCTCCTTGTCGATTCTCTCAATCGAGTTCAAACGGTCAAGCGACAGAAGCATGCCATCGGTACACGCCGCGTCAGTGAACGAATGGCCTGCGCCAACGACCTTGACCCTCAGCCCATTTGCTTCGGCCTTGACCACCAACGCGGCGATTTCATCAACCGAGGTTGGGGTATACCGCTCGGCGGGAAGGCACACCTGGTTCCCAGCCCAGTTTCGAAACTCACGCGACGGTCGACGAATAGTCATTGGCACTTCACCAGTGCCGGAGGTCAATAGGCCATTCGTCAACGACCTTTTCGCCCTCAACGACCCACATCTGTTGGTGTTTGGCCACCGTTGGGTCGACGTGGGCTGGCTCTAGACGGACACGATCACCAACCGACGGCAACGGTTCGCCGTCATTCATCGCCAACGTTGCGTGCTCATCCGAACAGAAGAGCACCTGGCCCTGCGGCCAGTTCGGGTTGCCGTGATCCATCCCCATCGACTTTAGACCCGTGTCAGAAACGGCCCAGCCTTTCTTGTTCACCGAGATCACGGTGCCGAGTACGTTGAGGGCGATCTCAAACGGCAATTCCAGAGAGTTGTATTGAGTGTCCATTAGGCAGTACGAACCGGCCTGGATTTCGTTCGTCCATTTATTGACCCGGTAAGTGCCAGTTCCGCCACCTGAAACGATGTCGCCTCCAACGGCCTCGTGCGCCGCGAGGAGCTGTTCCATCGACTCACCGACGCGCTGTTCACGAACCGCAGGGTCAGTAATCATCATGAGATGTCCTTCGTATCCCATGACCCCTTGGACGTCGAGACCCGCAGCCCTGGCCCGGTCAGCGAGGCGCCCTGCGTCGGCAACATCGCAGCCACAACGGGGCAACCCCACTTCGACGTCAATCAACACCTGGCGAACTCCGCCACCGGTCACGGCATCGAGTACAACGTCGGAGTCGACTGCGACCGTAATGTCTGCTCCGTCTTCGACGAGACGCCCAAGACTCACGTAGTCGAGGATCTCGTTGGCCAAAAGGATGTTGGTGCCGACGCCAGCTTGCACCATGCCTTCAACTTCCTTGGCAGTTGCCGCGCAGAAGGTGTCGTGACCCGCCAGCACGAGTTCGCGCGCCAGCGCCGTCGACTTGAATGCCTTGACGTGGGGGCGCAGGGTTCGCCCTGGCTTCTCCTTGGACATTTGAGCAACATTTGCGTTGAAGATGCTGCGTTCGACAACGAGCGCAGGCGTCCGGATGTCATAGATCGTCGATGGCGTAGTCACCTGGTGAGTCTCCCAGACATTGTCTTCGGCCGACAGCCGAAGACAGACGAAGAGCCTTAAGTCCCCGCCAGTCCAAAAGTTGGAACCTCGAGCCAATCAGCCAAGATAGATGGGTGACAGTCCTGCGTGTTGGTGCCCCGATGTGGGCTCATAAAGAGTGGAAGGGCCTGCACTTTCCTGCCGAAATGGCGGCAAGCGATTCACTCTCGGTCTACTCAACGTGGTGTACCGCGGTCGAAGGAAACACCACTTTTTACGCCACCCCAAGCACCGGGACCATCGCTAAATGGCGAGATCAGAGTCCTGAATCGTTCCGGTTCTGCTTTAAACTGCCCCGCACGATCACCCATGACCGTCGGCTGCGCGACTGCGACGCCGAGCTCGCCAGCTTTCTCCGAACCATCGACCCGCTTGGGCCCCGGCTCGGTCCGCTGCAGATCCAGCTTCCCGCCTCGTTTAGCGACTCGGGGGTGTTGCTACGGTTCCTCGACCAACTTCCGCTCGGATACGAATGGGCCGTCGAACTCCGCCATGAGTCGTTCTTCGAGGGAGGTCTAGCCGAACGACCGCTCAACGACAGCCTTGCCGAACGCGGCATCAATCGAGTCATCTTTGACAGCCGCCCAGTATTCTCTGGTCCTCGTACGACGAAGGCAGAGATCGACGCATTCGAGTCGAAGCCTCAGCTACCGGTGCGCCCAATCGCTACCGGCAGACACCCCATCGTGCGATTCATCGGGCTGACCGACGAAGCTGCGACCGAGCGTTGGTGGCAACAGTGGCTTCCTAAGCTCGCAAGCTGGCTCGAGGCTGGCCTGGAGCCGTACTTCTTCGTCCACACACCAGACAACACCGCATCGCCGGTGTTGAACCGCCGGCTTCACGCAGCAGTTCGAGCGAGTGTCCCCAGCCTCGAAGCGCTACCCGAACCAATCACCGCTGACGAGCAGCTAGGTCTCTGGCGTGACTAGACACCTTGCGGCTTGGAACGAGCACCTACGTATGCGAGCATTTGGCCGAGCAGCAGGAGGGCAAGGCCAAGCACAACGACGTTGAGTGACTCTGCGCCGGTGACGGGAAGTACCGGGGAAGCGGTCGGTTCCGACGTAACGACAACTGGGGCAACGGCAATCGAAGTGGTGGAAGCTGGGGCTGTGGTGCCCGGCGAGCCCGTTGTTGTCGTTGCCGCTGTGGTCGTAGTCGTAGTGGCCTCGGTCGTTGTCGTCGCCTCGGTTGTCGGTGTGGTTGAAGATGTCGTCGTTGTGGTCACGACTGGGTCATCAAAGAGGCCGAGTTGGGGACCAATGAACGAGAGATGTTCCACCCCTCCGTCGCACTCGGTTGGCGACTCGACACATGAATCATCGTCGCCAACGACTACCAGCATCTTGGCCACGACCGCGATGTCGAAACTGAAGCCAACAAACCTTGTGGCTTGGTTGCCGCACGCCAGTGCGTCGCTCGCTCCAAGGCCGCCGCAGGTCGACCGTCCACTTGGGTCGCCGGCCAGCGGCACCGCTCGATCTGGAGCGAGGGGAGTGATCGAGATGACGGCCCCCGCTGCGTCGAACAACTTGACCTGGCCCAAGGTCCCAGCGGCGCTCGTCTCAAGATCGCCAAACCATACTCCAAAGGCGGCTACCGGTGTCGAGAACTCGAAGAAGGCTGCGTCCAGCGTAGATCCATCTCCCGCGATCGCGTTCCACAGGACGGGACGATCCGCAGCAGCCGACGCGTAGAGACGGGCCGGACGCGGCGCGCAGTCTTGCAGGGTCGCTGAAGTTGCAAGCGACGGATCGCCGGAGCTGGCCGAGTCGGCGGTTCCCCACGAACCATTGGCCAGAGAGAAGACATCGCTTGCGGCGACATCTTGTTTGGACACGTTCACAACGACGGGCGTGCCGACGAAGGTGATAGCGGTCGGGTTGGGGGTCGGGTCGGTAGGGAGGCCCGAACCGATCGTTCCGATTTCGTAGGAGTCTGCGCCGACGTCGGTCCGCCATGCAGCATCGAGTGCGTCGGCCTGTGATCTCAACGCTGACGTGTTGGAACAGCCGGTTGATGTTGTGTAGACCTCATTCGACAATAGCACACCGTTAGTGGCCGCCTCGGCCTGGCCACCGGGGACGAGCACGGCAATGCCGCTTACAAAGAGGGCTGCCACCGCCCGAAAGATGCCACGCCCGACGGAGCGAGACGGCAACGGTGAAGATGTGTGCTGAGATTTGGCCATTTGATTAACGGCGGCGTTTGGCCGCAGATTTTGAACCTAACACAGTGCCGCTTCGGCTGTGTGACACTCAAGAATTGAACTTCCTCGCCTACAGTGGCCGAGACGCTTGGAACGAGTTCGATAAGGTCAGTGCCAATGCCAGAACTCCCCGAAGTCGAAACCGTTCGACGACAACTTGCACCGCGCCTCTCCGGTCGCACCGTTCTCGAGGCCGGTTCACATTCCTCACCCAAGTTCATCGAGGCAAGGGCCGCGACGGGTGCTCGCATCCAATCTGTCGAACGCCGAGGCAAGTTCCTCCTCATGCCAACCGATGACGGTCGCGAGATGGTTATTCATCTCGGCATGACTGGCCAACTGCGATTCCGTTCTGGCGCGCCCGATGACAGCGACTCATATTTGCGAGCGTGGTGGTATCTCGACGGTGACGAAACCCTCGAATATGCCGATGTCAGACGGTTCGGTCGCATCAAGGTTGTCGACGCGGGCAACTACGTGTCAATGCCGACCCTCGCCCAACTCGGGCCCGAACCCTTCGACCCTTTGTTCACCGCCAACGACTTCTGGCTCCGACTCCGTGCTTCTCGTCGGGCCATCAAGACGCAACTCCTGAGCCAGCGACCAATCGCCGGGGTCGGGAACATCTACGCCGACGAAGCGTTGTGGCTCGCAGGCATTAATCCCAAAGTGACCCGAATCGGTAAAGCACGAGCCGCTACTTTGCTCGAAGCGATCAGATCAGTGCTGCAGCAGGGCCTCGACAACTCCGGCACTACGCTGCGCGATTATCGCACGGTCGACGGCGGCACCGGCAATAACCAACACCGTCTCAAATCGTACGGACGAGGCGGTCTCCCGTGCCTTCAATGCGGTGAGCTGCTGCAACGGGCCGAACTCGACGCCAGGACAACCACCTGGTGCCCAAGGTGCCAGAAGCGCTAGGCACTCCGAATTCGCAGCCATCGCCACCCGTGTTACGTTGCCTCGATGGCGAATTGGTTGTCCGACGAGGAACAAGCATCGTGGCGAAACTACCTCGCCGCGATGCGCCAACTCGATTGCGCAATGGATCAGCGGCTCCAGTCACGTAGCGATCTCACCATCACCGATTACGTCATCCTTGTCTCGCTTTCCGAGGCTGAAGGTCGCCGTTTGCGAATGAGCGAGCTGGCCGACATTGTCGTTGTGTCCCGCAGCCGCCTCACGTATCGCATCGATTCTCTCGTACAGCGCGGCTACATCGACCGCGAGCAGTGTGACGATGACCGGCGCGGCCTCTTCGCACAGATGACAAACATCGGGTTCAAGGTGCTTTCTGAAGCCGCTCCTGCTCACGTCGACGATGTCCGCGAGCTGGTCTTCGACAACATCAAGCCAGAAGAGTTCGAGGCGTTCGCTTCCGTTTTCGAACGTATGGCCGCAAGTATCCGTGACTGCAGCTAGCTGCACCTTCATCCGGCTACGCCTTCTTCTACACTGACGCCGTGTCGCAGCAAGCACCAGTGGGCCCGAGGCCGACGATCCAGATTGTGGGGCGTGGCCGAGCCGGCTTCTCGCTGCATGACGCGCTCCTGTCGGTTGGCTGGAAGTCGGCACCGCCGCTCGGCAGAGGCGACATCTCCGCTACCGGAGCACAGGTCGATGTTATTGCGCTCGCCGTGCCAGACGATGCGATCGCTGAGGTCGCCGCGAGCATTCCACCATCAGACGTTCCTCTGATTCACCTCAGCGGGTCTCGGCCCCTGACCGAGTTAGGACAGCACCGCAACGTCGGGTCGTTGCACCCGCTTGTATCGATGCCTAATCGCACCGTCGGCGCCAAACGACTTCTTGCCGACTGCTTCTTTGCGGTCGCCGGCGACCCCATCACCATCGAGATGGCGAGGTCACTTGGCGGGCGATGGCAGACCGTGCCCGACGACAAGCGAGCCATCTACCACGCCGCCGCCACGGTGGCGGCGAACCACACGGTGGCCCTTACCGCTCAGGTCGAGGACCTCGCCCGTGCTGCCGGAATCGAGGCCGAGCCCCTATTCGAACTCATGCACACGACTCTTGAGAATGTCCGTGCGCTCGGGCCGAAGGAAGCGCTAACGGGACCGGCGAGTAGGGGCGACTGGGCCACCATCCGCACCCATCTCGATGCCATCGGGCCTCGGCATGAACAGCTCTATCGAGCCGCATTCGCCGAAGTGGTCCGGCTCACATCGCACACCCCGCCCGAGGATCTCGCATGACCATCACTACTGTCACGACGATCAGCGATCTTCGCGTTGTGTTAGAACGACATCGGGCCGAAGGGCGATCAGTCGGCTTTGTGCCAACGATGGGCTTTCTGCACGACGGGCACGCCTCGCTCATGCGAGCGGCCGCGGCGGGAAACGACATTGTTGCCGCCAGCATTTTTGTGAACCCCCTCCAGTTCGCAGCCGACGAAGACCTCTCGACCTACCCACGAGACATCGACGCCGACACGGCGCTCGCCGACTTCAACGGTGTCGACGTGCTCTTTATCCCCGACGTCAACGAGATGTATCCCGATGGCCCGGTCCTCACTTCCGTCTACGTTTCAGAACTCTCTGATCGGCTCGAGGCAGGCACCCGGCCCACCCACTTTTCGGGGGTAGCCACGGTTGTTACCAAGCTGTTCTCAATCATCGGCCCCTGCCGCGCCTATTTCGGAGAGAAGGATTTCCAGCAACTGGCGATCATTCGCCGAATGGTGCGAGACCTTTCGATGCCAGTTGATGTTGTCGGCTGTCCAATTATTCGAGAGCCCGATGGCCTGGCTATGTCGAGTCGCAATGTCTATCTCACTGCAGATCAGCGACCAAAGGCGATTGCCCTGCGCCGAGCTCTCGATGCGGGGATTGACGCAATCGAGTCTGGTCAACGAAGCCTGCAGCCGGTCCTCGACGCGATGGCCAACGTCATCAACAACGAGCCCGAGGCGTTGCTCGATTACGTCGCCGTCGTCGACGCTGAATCTCTCGAAGCGCCGAGCCTCCTCAAGGGCAAACTCCGTTTGCTCGTTGCGGCCACTGTCGGCACCCCCCGGCTTCTCGACAACGACGGCATCTTCGTTTCCTAGAAACGAGCCTTCTCACTAAGGTCTGGTCAGCGCTACTGTCTCATCAGGCCAAGGTCCACGACCGATGACCAGGGCACTCTCCCCAAAGGGACTCGCAATGACGAACAAGAAGCAGACAATCCCCAGCATCCGAGCAGCAAAAGGCAATACCCCGCTCGTGATGGTCACGGCATATGACGCCCCTTCGGCCCGAGTCGCGCACGAAGCCGGTGTCGACCTCATCTTGGTCGGCGACTCCGTCGCCATGGTCGTACTCGGATATGACGACACGCTCCACGTCACCATCGACGACATTGCCCATCACGTGGCTGCCGTTGCGCGGTCGAAACCAGACGCGGTCATCGTCGGCGACATGCCATGGATGAGTTTCCACGTTTCGGTCGAAGACACCGTACGAAATGCCGGAAGGCTGATACGAGCAGGTGCTCAGTGCATCAAGATGGAAGGCGGCGCCAAGCGCATCCCGATGGTAAAGGCAATCACCGATGCGGAGATCCCTGTGATGGCCCACATCGGGCTCACGCCTCAGTCGTCAAACGTTATGGGCGGGTTCAAGATCCAGGGACGCGAAGCCGAAGCCGCTCACCAACTTGTCGCCGATGCGATAGAACTTGAAGCCGCCGGGTGCTTCGCAATTGTTATTGAAGGCGTGCCAGATGTCGTCGGCACCATGGTGACTGAGGCGATTGGCATACCGACGATCGGCATTGGGGCCGGCGCATCAACCGACGGCCAGGTCCTCGTCTACCACGACATCGTCGGGCTCGAAAATCGCTTCAAGCCACGTTTCGTTCGTCGTTATGGCACCGCATACGAAGACCAGGTAGAGGCGCTCACGGCATACGCCAACGATGTTCGCTCCGGGGCGTTTCCCTCCGAGACCGAGAGCTACATGGCAAAAGAAGAGCTCACCGACGCCCTCGGTCTCTATGGAAAGACTGTCGACTAAGCGGTCGTTGGCACTACGGTCATCTGGTGGCTCACCTCACTTTCAAGGCACCGGCCGACCTCACCGTTGGCTTCGACGCGATCCGCCAAGAGCTCGACATCGCTCCCCATTTCTCTGACGCAATCTTGCACGAAGCTGAAACTGCAACGGTGCTCGAGACACCACGGCGCGACGCGACCGACATACCTTTCATCGCAATCGACCCTCCAGGCTCGACCGATCTCGACCAGGCGTACTTCGCAAGTGCGATTGCCGGCGGCTACCGAGTGCTCTACACGATCGCCGATGTGGCTTCGTTCGTGCGACCAGGAAGCGCTATCGACGCCGAGGCCCGCAGGCGAGGAGTGACCCTCTACTCCCCCGACCAGCGGTCGCCCCTCCACCCTCAGCGTCTCAGCGAAGACAGAGCGAGCTTGCTACCGAATGGGGTACGACCGGCCCTTCTCTGGACGATCGATCTTGGCCGCGACGGAATGCCGACAGGCGCCAACCTCGAGCGGGCGACGGTCAAAATTCGGGAGGCGATCTCCTACTCAGAAGCCCAAGCACGAATTGACGGCGGCCGCGGGACTCCAGGTTGGAACGAGTCACTCGACTTGCTTCGCACCATCGGCACTCTGCGGCAGCAGCGGGAGGCCGACCGAGGCGGGGTGAGCCTCAACCTGCCATCGCAAGAGGTGGTCAAGACCGAAGATGGTTACATGCTCGAGTTCGACACGGCGCTTCCTGTTGAAGGATGGAACGCTCAGATGTCGTTGCTTACCGGCATCGTTGCTGGCAACGCGATGGTCAATGCAGGCGTCGGCATATTGCGCACCCTTCCCACCCCAAACGACGATGCCTTGCAAACGCTTCGTCACCAGGCCAAGGCACTCGGCATCCGCTGGCCAGGCGAGCAGCGATACGCCGACTTCATCCGAGGTGTCGTGCCTGACTCGCCGCAGAAGGCGGCGTTCATGTTGAAGGCGGCCCGCTCCCTCAGAGGCGCAGGCTACGTCGGCTTCAATGGCACAATTCCTGAACACCCAGATCACGGCGCAATCGCTTCGATCTACTCTCACGTGACCGCTCCGTTGCGGCGACTCGTCGATCGATTCGGGAACGAGATTCTGCTCGCCATCTTCGCCGACACCGAGCCGGCTAGCTGGGCGCTTGAAGCACTAGACGAACTTCCGTCGCTGATGGGTCGTGCCCGCTCGAAGGAGTCCGCGCTCGACAGAGCAATTGTGGGATTGGCGGAAGCAGCAATTCTTGCGCCACACGTTGGTGAACGCTTTGATGCATTCGTCGTCGACCTGAATCAGAGGCGAGAGCAGGCAGTGATTCAGATCCGAGAACCAGCGGTCGTTGCCGAGATTCCCCTGCCGGGCCGCACGTTGGCCGAGGAAGTTTCAGTACGGCTGGACAGCGTTGACATCATTCGCCGAACGGTCGACTTCAAGGTGTTCACGTCATGACCGATCAACGGCATTGGCCGACAACCTCGTGGACCAGCGCGGCACCCGACGCCGACGTCGACACCGAACGGCTCAACGCCCTCATCCATCGAGGCTTCGGCTCTTCCCCCGATGAGAACCTCGAGATGACATTGAGCCTCGGAGTGGTGCACCGTGGACAGCTCGTGGTGGAGCAGTACGGGCCAAGCTCTAGTCCGTCAACCGCTCTCATCTCATGGTCAATGGGCAAGAGTATCACCCAGGCGCTCGTCGGTTGCCTCGTGGCAGACGGAGCGCTCGATCTTGATGCGCCGGCCAAGGTCGCGGCGTGGACCGACGATCGTTCTGCAATCACCCTGCGCCATCTTCTCGCCATGACAAGCGGGCTGCGCTTCGCCGAAGACTACGTCGACGATCAGGTCAGCGACGTGATCGAGATGCTCTTTGGATCGGGTCAGGCGGACACCGCCGGCTACGCAAGTTCACTACCCCTCGAACACCCACCTGGCACCGTTTTTAACTACTCAAGCGGAACCACAAATATCATCTCACGCATCTGTAGCGACGCGATCGGGGGCGGCGAGGCTGGCACTAGGGCGTACTTACAGGAACGCATTTTCGGCCCGCTTGGCATGACCTCCTCCGACCCTCGCTTTGACGACGCCGGAACGTTTATCGGCTCGTCATTTCTCTACTGCACTACCCAAGACTTCCTCCGGTTCGGCTATCTCTACCTAAACGAAGGCATCTGGGACGGCCAACAGGTTCTGCCCGTCGGCTGGGCCAAAGCGGCTCGCACGCCAGTTCCCGTCGATGTGCCAGAAGACTTCGGATACGGAGCCCACTGGTGGCTGTGGGACGAACCCGCCAGCGGATACGGGGCCCATGGATACGAGGGCCAGTACATCGTCGTGGTTCCCGATCGAGACCTAGTCATTACCCGCCTCGGCAAAACGCCAGCAGAACGCAAGCTGTTCGTGACATCGTGGATTCGCGATATCGCCGACTGCTTTCCCACTTCCTAAACGAATTAGCCGAGAACAGCATGAAACGCTCCCTTACTCCTGAAGACCTCTTCGCGCTGCGCTCCGTCGCCGACGTGACCATGAGCCAAGATGGCCAGACCGTCGCCTTCACGATCACTCAGCCCGACCGAGAGACCGACACCTACAAATCGCAGATCTACCACTACAAAGAGGGGCAACCTCATCAGATCACATCTGGCCACAGCGATACACAACCAACGATCAGTGGTGACGGTTCGAAAATTGCGTTCCTCCGAAACGAGCCGAAAGAGCCACCCCAACCGTGGGTCCACGATCTTGCCACCGGCGAAGAGTCGCAGATCGCCACCTTTGAAGATGGCGCAACCCAGATCGCCTGGGGTTATCGCCACCTCTACGTGCGAGCGGCGGCACGGCCGGCGGACCAGATAGGCGTCGACAAGGAAACACTCCAATCGAAGATCCGAATCGTCACCGACTTGAACTACCGCTCCGACGGCGTTGGGTGGACCCACGATCGCAAACAGCAGGTATATCGCTGCTCACTACGGGGCGGAACTCCAAAGCTCCTCACCGACGACCGGTTCAACCACGGTGCCTTTGCGATCAGGCCAGACGGCGCCTCACTCCTTGTCGTCAACCAATCCGACGCAGACAGCGACCTCAGCGGAACAAGCCACGTGTGGCAGATCGATACCGTCCAAGGGGACAAAGTCTGCCTTACCCCCGCGGCGGGAAGTTGGAACGACGTCGGATGGGGAGTCGGCGACAAGCCGTTCGCGATCGGTGTGCTCGACGCCAGCCGAGACCTACTGAACTGGCCGTTCGCCCTCGCACAAGGCCAGCCACCGGCGCCTCTCGTCACTCACGATGTCAACCACTTCAGCGCAATCGGCGGCACCTCGCGCCCCGCCGCAATCGCGAGTGGACTGCTCGTCACGGCGAACCGGCGAGGCATGACCAACCTTGACCGCGTGCACTTCGATGGCACACCGCCGAAAACGGTTGTCGAAGGGCCGTTTGTGGTTGGCGGCTTCGCTACGAACTCGGCCGGAACCACCATCTTTGCGTCGGTCTCGACCCAAGCGCGTCCAGCTGAGCTCTGGAAGTTCGAGAATGGACTGAGCAGCGTCGTCGTCTCCCTGAATGACGAGCTGCTCGATGAGATCGAGATCGCGCGAACAACATCAGTCCGTGTGCCTTCGACCGATGGGGTTGAGGTTGAGGCGTGGGTAGTGACGCCACCGAGCTGCGTCGCAAGCGACAAGCCAGGCCCTGGCCTCGTCTACATCCACGGCGGGCCGTTCAGTAACTATGGCTATACGTTCTTTGACGAGTTCCAGCTCGCCGCAGCCGAAGGCTACGTCGTCATCGGCGGCAACCCAAGAGGGAGCGACGGCTACGGAGACGAGTGGGGCCGTGCTGTGCTTGGCACAATCGGTGCGAGCGACTGGGACGACGTACAAGCCCTAACTGAATACTTGGCTAACCGTGAGGATGTCGATGCTGATCGAATCGGCATCGGTGGTGGCAGCTACGGCGGCTTCATGACGGCATGGGCCATCTCACACTCAGATCGTTATTCAGCAGCGCTTCTTGAGCGTGGCCTCTACAACGCCGAGACGTTCATGGGTACGAGCGACATCGCCACCTTCTTCGGCCGCTATCTGTTTGGCGCCGACCCTGAGACCGATGTGGAGAAGCTCAGGCGAATTAGTCCGACCACGTATGCAGCACAGATCACCACGCCGTCGCTCATCATCCATGCGGAGAACGACTTTCGGTGCCCGATCGAACAGGCTGAGCAACTCTTCGCCACACTTCGTCGAGTCGGCACTGAGGCGACATTCGTTCGCGTACCAGACGAGAGCCATGGACTCACGAGAAACGGATCACCCCATCACAGGGTCGACCGGTTCGCCATCGTCCATGATTTCTACAACAAACACCTGAAAAGCTCCTAGGACGAGAGCGCCCCGCCAGAGACAGGTTTCGGCACCTGCACGTCGATCGCCCGGTCGAGCGCCTCGCAAAGCAACGTGGAGCGTTCGTTCGCAGCGTAGATCTCGACGGTGATGTCGGCATCGTCATTGGGGATGGGTTCGATAACAACACGATCGCCATCTATGACCACTCGGATAAGACGAACCGAACCAGCGTGGCGTCGATCTAGTCCGATGGCAATGCGGAGCAGTCCTGCCAGTACCTGGACCCTTCGCTTATCGTCAGCGTCCAGTTGTGCGTATTCCGAATGCTTTTCGGTCGGCATGCTTTTGCGGTGATAACGAGCAACGACAGCGATGAGTTCGATCTCTGCTTGGGTGAAGCCAGTCAGCTGTTCGCTGTTGCGAATTACGTAGTAGCTGTGCTTGTGGTGGCTGGAGTGGCTGATAAACAACCCGACGTTGTGCAGGGTGGCAGCCGATTCAAGAAGCTCGCGGTCGGCATCGCCAAGCCCGTGAAGCGACGCGGTCCGGTCGAACAACTGCAATGCGAGCGCCGCCGTCTGCTCAGCATGGTCAGGATCAGGGTCAAGTTGGCGAGCCAGGCGAAGCACATTGTTGCGCCTCAGATCTTTGAGCCGCTCGAGTCCTTGCCCCGGAGATCCTCCGAAACGATCGAGAAGTACGCCCTCACGAAGCGCATATTCCGAGACGACCATCTCATCGATTTCGAGGGCAATGAAGATTTCAGACAAAAGAAGCGAGCCACCGAGAATAATGTCTTCGCGTTTCTCGTCGAGGCCGGACAACTTCCGCCGGTTTTCAGCAGTCAAAATATCGTCGATAACCGACTCAAGTTCGACTGCGGTGAATCGAAGTCCGTTGAGTAGCCGCACATCCTCGCCCCGCTTCGCCGCCGCCATCGTGGCGAGCGTGGCAATCGTGCCTGACGAACCAATGTGCACCTCGGGGCTATGACCACGAAGCTCCCACACGACAGGAGCAAGCGCGGCCCGCACGTAGGCCCGACACTCGGCCACGCCTTCGACTGTGACCGATCGATCGGGGAAGAATCGCTCGGTCAAACGAATCGCACCGAGCTTCATGCTTCGGGCTTCAAGAACAGTGAAACCCTCGCCGACGACGAGTTCAGTACTTCCGCCACCGATGTCGACGGCGAGCATTCGCTTGTCGTAGACCTGGAGCGCTTGGAGCACACCGAGATGAATGAGCCGAGCCTCTTCGAAACCGCTGATGATCTCGACGTCGATGCCGACTTCTTCCTTTGCCCGACGAATGAACTCCCGTCCGTTCGAGGCTTCACGCACGGCGCTAGTGGCAACCGCCGCTGGGTTTGTCACCCCAAAACTCTCGGCGACTTTCGCCATCCGTCCAAGCGCAACGATGCCGCGCTCGATCGCTTCGGGGGTGAGCTTTTTCATCTCGCCGCCGCCCGACCCGAGGCGCACCATCTCCTTCTCGCTCGTGAGAAGATCGAAGCCCCCCTGGCTATCAGCACGGGCAATGACAAGGTGCATCGAGTTGGTGCCAATGTCGATTGCGGCATGCACATCTGTCGGTTGGCTGATCTCGCGGTCGGTCACCACACCAGTCTTGCCCCTCGCGACCTAACCTGAAACGCGTGAGCTGGATTCTCCGTTTGTCGATAGATCGTGATGAGGCCGAACTCGCGCTCAGTCAGCTCTGGGCCGGGGGCGCAACCGGAGTGTCCGATGAAGCCATAGGCGACGATATTTCGATCATCGCTGGGTTTGCAACAGAGGGAGATGCTCGGCGGGCGGCTGAAGCGCTCGCTATTCATGAGCCTGTTGTAGCCGACGACATCGCCACGTGGGATGGCCCGCAAGAGACTGTCCACGACGTGGCTGGCCGGCAACTGGTCGTGTCATCGGGTCAGGCTTTTGGGCACGGGCACCACCCGACCACGACCCTACTGCTCAACTGGCTCGGAGACCTTGAGCTCGGTGGCCGTTCGGTCCTCGATGTCGGCACTGGCACTGGCATCCTGGCGTTCGCCGCTCTTGCTCACGGTGCAGTTGACGTCATCGGTGTTGACAATGACCCCGCTGCTATCGAGGTCGCTGCGCTCAACCAAACCAGGAACGATTTGGCGTTTGATCTCAGCGATACACCGATCCAATCTCTCAACCGCTCCTGCGACGTCGTCCTCTCAAATATGCTGCTCCCCCATCAACTGTCGGTCGCCAACGACCTTGTTCGGTTGACCAGAACCACCCTGCTCATCGCCGGAATTCTTTCCGAGCAGGTTGAACCGCTCGCCGCTGCTCTCGACCCACTTGTGCTCGTTGAAACCAGGCGCCACGACGACTGGCGCGCCCTCCGATTGGACCGTCCATGACCAACCATGTCTGGTATGTCGCCTACGGGTCGAACCTCTACGCCGAACGGTTTATTCGCTACCTCGACAACGCTCGAGACACGAACGCACCCACTCGTGCCCAGCCCTTCCGGATCGACCATCCCGTCGTGTTTGCCGAATCTTCCAAGCGGTGGAACGGCGGAGGCGTCGCGTTTCTCGACCTCGACGCTTCGGCTGCTCCCGCTTCTTACGGCCGCGCTTGGCGGGTGTCAGCCAGCCAATTCGAAGATGTGTTCCGTCAAGAAAACGGTCGAGCAGAGGTTACGCCCCTGGAGCTCGGCGACCTCAAGCTGGGGTCAAGCAAGACGGTGCTCGACTCGTGGTACGGGAGAGTCCACCGATTTGGCAATATCGATGGCGAACCGGCAGTGACATTCACTCGTAACCAGCGGCCGTCGCCCCTCAACCCAGCTGACGCCTCGTACCTTCGTGTCATCGCAGGCGGGTTGAACCAAGCATGGGACCTCGACCAACGTGATGCCGCCCGCTACCTGCATCGGTGCCCAGGCCTGGCTGATGGCTTCAGCATCGACGAGCTGCACCACGCACTCGATGGTCCAATCGATCTCTTCTAGCTCGTTGCCTGTGGCGGAGGGTCACGTGGCCCGACGGCCAATGACTTAAACTGTCGATGCTTCGTCGACTGCTACCAACAAGGGGTTTCCTGCGTGCCGACCTTCACTAACCGTGTGACCGAGATGCTCGGCGTCCAGTACCCCATCGTCCAAGCCCCAATGGGGTGGATTGCTCGGAGCCAGCTCGCATCGGCTGTCTCGAATGCCGGTGGCATGGGGATCATCGAGACGTCGTCGGGCGAGCTCGATGCGATCAAAGAAGAGATTCGCAAGATGCGCGATCTCACCGATAAACCGTTCGGGGTCAACATCGCCCAAGCATTTGTTCGCGACCCTGGCATCGTGCAGTTCGTCATCGATCAGGGCGTGAAATTCGTTTCGACGTCGGCCGGCAGCCCAATGAAGTACACACCGACCTTGGTTGAAGCTGGCCTTACCGTCTTTCACGTCGTACCAACTCTGAAGGGCGCCCTCAAAGCCGTCGAGGCTGGCGTCCACGGGCTCATCGTTGAGGGCGGCGAAGGGGGCGGCTTCAAGAACCCAGACCCGGTTGCGTCAATGGTGCTCTTGCCACTCGTTCGCTCAAAGGTTGGCGTCCCCATCATCGGCGCAGGCGGCATCGTCGACGGCCGTTCAATGGCAGCCGCCTTTGCACTCGGTGCCGAAGGCGTGCAAATGGGAACTCGCATGGTCTCTGCCGCCGAAAGCCCAGTGCACGACAACTGGAAACAAGCCATCGTGAATGGCGGCGAGACCGACACCGTCTTCCTCAATCAGCGACACTCACCGGCCCTTCGAGCGATCAAGACGGAGCGAACCCTTGGTTTGCAGTTCGCCGAGCACAACGTTTTTGGCGATTTCGGCAACGCTCTCGATCTCTACTTTGGCGGCGACATGAACGCAGCTATCGCGTTGTCGGGACAGGTTCAAGGCCGCATTGACGCCGTACGGCCGGTCGCCGAAATCATCGGTGAGTGTGTCGAGGAGTTCGAGAGCATCATCGGCGCCCTTGCCGACCAGTACCTCGGGAGCGACAAATGATCGCCCCGATTATCGATGCCGCCGCAGTCGAACAACTCACCTCCCCTGTCATCGTCGACGTGCGCTGGTATCTCGACGGTCGAAACGGGCATGAGGCCTTTCTTGCCGATCGCATTGCGGGTGCACGTTTCATGGATATGGAGCGCTACCTCGCGGGCGAAGCGGGGCCCGTTGTTGGCCGGCACCCCTTGCCGAGCCCAGAGCAGTTCGCGGCTGGTCTCGGCGCCGCTGGTATCTCGTCAGCCGACACGGTTGTCGCCTACGACGATGTTGGCGGTCGCTACGCCGGCCGGTTTGTCTGGATGCTCCGAGTACTCGGGTACGACGCGGCCGTCTTGGACGGAGGTCTTGTCGGCTGGGCTGGCGAACGTGAGAGCGGCGAGCCCTCAGAGGTTGAACCTGTCGCCGTCTCGCCTCGGCCCTGGCCCGTCGACGAGATCGTCGATGCCGATCAGGTGGCCGCGATCATCCACGCAGGCGGGCGAGTATTCGACTCTCGGGCGGCTGAGCGCTACCGGGGCGAGACCGAACCAATTGATCCCAGGGCCGGACACGTGCCCGGCGCGTACAACCTCCCGTTCGAGGAGAACTTCGGGCCGAACGACCGCTTCCTCCCGCTCGCCGATCTACGTGCCCGGTTTGAGGCCGCGTCGGTCGACGGCGACTCAGTGTTCTACTGCGGCTCTGGCGTAACGGCATGCAACAACATCTTGGCCGCTGAAGCTGCCGGGCTGCCACGGCCCAAGTTGTACGTCGGCTCCTGGAGCGGCTGGTCGAGCGACCCCGAACGGGCCGCGGCAACTGGCCCTGACGCCGGGTGAACTATCACATCATCAAACTGGGACTTGTGGCCGCGCTGTGCGTCACCGCCGCGTGTTCTCGTCTTGAAAGCACCGAGCCGGCTGGCGAGGAGCTGAGTGTCACCACTCCCGCCGCGAGCGCGACAACGGCGGCGCCGACGACTTCCACGGCGCCGCTATCGACGACATCGACCACCGTGGCTCCCACGACAACCACGAGTGTGGCGCCAGACGAGCTTGCGTGGCCAACAGACCCTGCCGCGACCGCCGATGCACTGTCCGAAGCCGAGCAACGAGTGCGGACCGAAGCCGACCCAGACGTTGCCGCGAGCTGGGGTCGTCGCCAACAGCAGCTGTACCAAGTCCTGAGCCTCCACCGAGACTGGGCTGACGAAGCGGTGTCGCTCGTCGATGAGTCGGTTCGGCCCGCGGTTGAGCTCAACTGGCTAGCCCGCCAAGAACTCTCTGCTCTGGTCAGGAGCGGACCCCTCAGTTCGACACTTCCGGCTTGGCGAATCAGCGATCCGCCGCCATCCGATGAGCTGCTTGCCTACTACAAAGAAGCCGAAGCGGCTTCAGGGATTCCGTGGGTCTACCTGGCGTCGATCAACTTGGTCGAGACTCGCATGGGGCGGATTGAGGGGCTGTCGACGGCGGGCGCGGTTGGTCCAATGCAGTTCTTGCCGTCGACCTGGGAAGGGTGCTGTGTCGGTGACCCAACCGATCCACACGACGCGATTCTTGGTGCCGCCACCTACCTCACGCTCGTTGGCGGACCGGCCGACATGGACAAGGCGCTGTTCGGCTACAACCGATCCGACCGATACGTGGCTGCGGTCAAAGCGTATGCCGATGTGCTCGCGCTCGACGAGCGAGCGTACCCCGGATACCACGCATGGCAGGTCTACTTCTCGTCATCGGTTGGCGTTCTTCGGCTCACGGCTGGCTACGAATCATTCGAACCAATCGACGCAGCAGCATGGCTCACCGACCACCCCGACGACCTCCTCGGCGCCAACTGACTCCCGTACCTCATACCTGATACCTGAACTCAAATGTTGTACGTATCCGATACCTACAACATTTGCGCTACGCGGGGGAACGGCCGGGGGTGACGGCGCCGTCTGGCGACCAGATCACCATCGAGCCGAAGCCGATCAGCACAGGGTCGACCGTTGGGTCCATGACTTGCACCCACACCCCGTCATCGGTGCCAATGGCGCCAGCGAAGGCGAAGGCCTCGCCGTTCGCGGCCCACGCCGAGTGGCTCTGGGCATATTGAGCGAAGAACGGCAAGTATTGCTCGGCCATCAGATCGGATGGCCGGTACTCGGGCGATACAGCCACTTCGGCACCGGCCCAGTAGTGCCAGCGAGCAAGACCAACGGCAGGGCCCTCGGCGTATTCCAGCCATGCAAGCTTCGACCCATCGGGGCTCCACTCGAAAGCTCCGACCTGCCGGTCGGTAACCAAGAGTTCGTGGCCGGTGTCGATCTCGACGATCCGAAGCGTCGAGATCGGCTGGGGGTCGTCGAATTGCACGCTCATCAGATCAGGAGGGCCAGCGAGGTAGGCGATGAGATCGCCGGACGGGCTCACAACGAACTCGGTTCGCCCCTCAACTTCGGCCACCACGACTTCGCTGCCATCACGAAGATCGACAACCGTTAGCGCATTACCGAGGTGTGCGACGACGTGGTTCTGATCGAGCCACGCAGGGGCGCTGAACGAACCGGACGCTGGCCCAAGGTCGACATTCGGCCCGTCGGACCAGATCACCCACTGCTCAGAATTTATGTGGCCGAGGATCGAGTCATCGTCGGGGGCGAACGAGAAGAAGAACGGCGAGGCCTCTCCAACAGCCCGAGGCGACTCTCCTGGCACGATCGTCCCGACCTCAAGTTCGACGCTAAAGGGGCTCGGCCGTAAGTAAGCAAGGAGGTCGCCTGCGCTATTCCATTGCAGATACATCGGCAGCGTCGATCCAAACGGGGTCTGCGCCTTGGCGTCGGTAGCGATGCCAAGCTCGTTGATGAGAATCTCGTCTTCGTTGTATGACGACCAGGCCAGCTTCTGCCCGTCAGGAGACCACACGGGTTGCAGGGCGGCCGTGAAACCGCCTCCGTCGACGATCCGAGCGTTGCTCCCGTTTGGGTTTGAGACGATCAGCACCGACTGATCGAGGATGGCGAGCTGCCCTGGCAATGCCGCCAACAGGTCGTTTTGGGTCGAACCTGGCAATGGCTGTTCGGATTGAGGTGAATCGGTCGGGCGGTCGGGGCTAGATGCCGAGTCGCCTGACGCGCTCGAACAGGCGCTAACGACGGCCAGAAGGGCGAGAAGGGGTGCGAGCAAACGACGGATTGCTACACGCTAGTCCAGCACTCGTCTATCCCCGACTCGGCCTGCGACTCGCCCACCCAAGCGCACCTCGAATTCTCAAAAGCGACCCGGACCAGCTAAGAATTGGGAATGACCGACACGCTCGCCATCCTCGAATCGTTCTCTGCCCGCCTCGACCGGCTCGCAGACGAACGAGGCGACTCTCCCGCCATCAGCTATGGCGAGACGACACTCACCTTCGATCAACTCAATCGTGCGGCATGTCGGCTGGCCCGACACATGACAAGCCTCAACGTCGGTGTAGGTGACTTCGTTACAGTCGGTGTCCCCAACTCAAATCAGTTCATCGTGTCGGCCGCTGCCTGCTGGAAGATCGGTGCGGTGCCACAACCGGTGTCGTCTCGGCTGCCAAAGGCCGAACTCGAAGCAATCATTGAGCTCGCCGACTCCGCATTGCTCGTCGGCGTCGAAGGTGGCGGCCGCCAAAGCCTCCCAATCGGTTTCGAACCCGATTCGTCAATCGACGATTCGCCCCTTCCTGAAATGATCTCGCCGGCGTGGAAGGCGCCGACATCCGGTGGCTCAACGGGACGGCCGAAGCTGATCGTTTCCGGCGACCCGAGCATGATCGACGAAGGCCTCCTTGGAAGGGCAAACCTCTTTGGCGCCGAGCCAGGCGGCGTGATGGTGATGCCAGGCCCGCTCTATCACAACGGCCCTTTCATCTGGGCAATCCAGGCGATGATGATTGGCTGCCACATCGCGATTCTTGGGCGTTTCGATGCCGAGAAGACACTCGCCGCCGTCGACGCTCACAAGGCCCAGGCCATCTATGTCGTGCCGACGATGATGCAGCGCATCTGGAAGCTCGACGACGAAACCAAAAACAGTTACGACCTCAGCTCGCTGAGGAAGCTCTGGCATCTGGCCGAACCGTGCCCTCAGTGGCTCAAACGGGAGTGGATCGACTGGCTCGGCCCCGACGTGATTTGGGAGCTCTACGGAGGCACCGAAGGCCAGTCGGCAACTGTGCTCGACGGGAATGAGTGGCTTACCCATGTCGGCTCGGTCGGCCGGCCAATCAGCGGCGAGCTGAAGATTCTCGATGAAGATGGCGCTCTGCTTCCCGCCGGCGAGATCGGTGAAGTGTGGATGCGGCCCGTCGGGCGCGAGACGCCGACTTACTACTACTTGGGGGCGGAAGCCGAGACGCGAGACGGCTGGGACTGCCTCGGCGACATCGGCTGGCTCGACGAAGAGGGCTATCTCTACTTGGCTGACCGTCGTAGCGACATGATCCTCGTTGGTGGTGCCAACGTCTTCCCCGCCGAAGTCGAGGCAGCAATCAACCTCCATCCAAGCATCGGCTCGTCAGCCGTCATCGGGCTGCCCGACGAGGAGATCGGCAACAAAGTGCATGCGATCGTCGAGGCAACCACGCCGATAGAGCCGGCCGCACTGATGGCCCACCTCGCTGAGCATCTCGTCACCTACAAGCTTCCCCGATCAATCGAGTTTGTCAGCGAACCGCTTCGCGACGATGCTGGCAAGGTCCGCCGCTCGGCCCTACGAGCGGAACGACTGCAGAACCGCCAGGAGAACGCGTGAGCGATCAGATAGACAATTCCGTTCGTGGCATCAATGGGCCAGCAGTGACGGCTTGGCTCGATGCAAATATCGATGGCGTCAAAGGCCCGTACGACTTCGGGTTCATCACCGGCGGACACTCCAATCTGACCTACCGGGTTGTCGACTCGAATAGCCGGGCGATCGTGCTTCGTCGGCCACCCTTGGGGGCTGTACTGGCGACAGCTCACGACATGGAGCGCGAACACCGGATCGTGGCGGCGATCAACAAGACATCGGTCCCCGTGCCCGCGGCGCTCGGCCTTTGCACCGACGAATCCATAAACGACGCCCCGTTCTACATCATGGACTTCGTCGATGGCGTAGTGATGCACGACGACGAGACCTCTGCCGTGGAGATGCCAGACGAAGCAATGCGCGACACTCTCAGCATCTCGGTTGCCGATGTCCTGGCACGACTGCACCTTGTCAACCCAGACGACATCGGTCTCGGCGAACTCGGTCGCAAGGAGGCCTACCTCGACCGTCAGCTCAAGCGGTGGAACACCCAATGGGAAGGCGCCAAGACGCGAGAGCTGCCCCAAATGGAAGAGGCATACGCCGGGCTGCTGTCGGCGAAACCCGAGCAGCGCTACACCGGAATCGTGCATGGTGACTACCGGCTTGGCAACATGCTCGTCGACCCGGCGAAAGGGTCAATCCAAGGGGTGCTCGACTGGGAGCTGTGCACCCTTGGCGATGTCTTGGCCGATATCGGCTACTTGCTCAACAACTGGGTCGAGGTTGGCGAGGAGCCAGCTCGGGGCGCCACTTCGTATCCCACCGCGATTCCAGGATTCAAGACCCGCGAGGCCGTTGTCGAGCGGTACGTCGAGAAGACGGGTTTCGAGGTCGGCAACGTCGACTACTACCGGGCCTTCCAGCATTGGCGCCTGGCCGCGATTGTCGAGGGCGTCCTCGCTCGCTACCTCAAAGGTGTGATGGGCGATGGCGAAGTCGATCTCGAGTCCTACGCCCAGCAGGTCGAATCGATGGCGGATGAGGCCCTCCGACTACTGAGTTGAGCCGTGGCTCGCAGGGATCGGGTCTCGGTGAGCTAGATTCTCTGAAGTGCGCGAACCACGCCGCGCCGTTGGAGGCCCCGTCACGATGAGCAGCTCACGAATCTTCGCCGCCGAGGCGATCGGCACATTCATTCTTGTTGCGGCCGCAGTTGGAGCAGTTGCGCTGCCCGGCACCCCGGCGGGGCCGCTCGGAGTCGGGCTAGCTAGCGGCCTCGGTCTGCTCCTGGCGTACGCCCTGATTGGCGGCACGTCAGGTGGTCATTTCAATCCAGCCGTGAGTGCTGGCATGGCAATGGCGAAGCGCATCGACGTCCCCGCATTGCTCATCTATTGGTCAGCCCAGCTCGTTGGCGCCGTCGCCGCCGTGTTCGGTATTCTCGCAATTGCTCGTGGCAGCAGCGTCGGCTTCGACGCCGACCTCACCAACTTCGGGGCCAACGCCTATGGACACGACGCCGGCTTCTATAGCTTTGCCGCCGTAGCCGTCGCCGAGGTACTCCTTAGCGCCATCCTCGTTCTCTCCTATCTTGCTATCCGCAGCAGTGGGGCAACCGCAGTCGCTGGCGCTATTCCTCTCGGCGCTGCCTACGCCTTGACCCAGATGCTCTCCGTCACCGTCGACGGTGGTGCGGCGAACCCGGCGAAATCGATCGCTACTGCATTGATGGCTCGAGGTGACGCACTCAGCTCCATTTGGGTGTTCCTCCTCTTTCCCCTCCTCGGATCGCTGCTCGGCGTCCTCGCGTGGGTTGCCGTTGACGACGCGACACTCGAAGACACCTTCTTCGACGAGCTTGGACTCGATGAAGCCCGCGACGCCATCCAAGACGCGCTCGACTAGACCGGCACCGGCAGGGGCGTGGTAGAGTCGCCGGACTGCCAGTAAGTCATATGGGAGAGTGATCAGCTTGCTGATCCGCCGAAGGAGCAACCGCCCCGGAATCTCTCAGGCCCCCGTACCGTATGACACCAGCAGCTCTGGAGAGTGGTGAGGTTTCTCACGAAACTGCTCGCCCACCGAAGGGGAACGCCTCACGGCCAATCTCTCAGGTAGCAGTACAGAGGGGGCACCCGAACCAACGATCGAGGTGCTCAATGCCAGAACTGCGACATACCCCTTTGCATGCGCTCCATGTCGAACTCGACGGACGCCTCGTCGACTTCGCCGGGTGGGAGCTCCCCATCCAATACGAAGGCGTGATTGCCGAACACAACTGGTGTCGAACCTCAGCCGGACTCTTCGACGTGTCGCACATGGGTGTCGTTGAGCTCCACGGCGACGATCCGGCGACTGCGCTTGAACGTTTGACTCCAGCTGCGATCACCTCGTTATTGCCAGGGAAGATCAGGTACAGCCTGTTCACGCTCGACAATGGCGGTGTGCTCGACGATCTGATGGTCACCAACTCAGATTCTCACCTCACTCTCGTGGTCAATGCAGCCCGTCGAGAGGTCGACCTCCCCCACCTCCGGACCGGGCTTCCAGAAATAGATGTTGTCGAACGTGACGACCTCGCCCTCCTCGCACTGCAAGGCCCCCTGGCAGTCACCGCTCTGTCTCGTCTGGCCCCTGCGGTCGCCGACCTGTTCTTCCTCGAAGCGACAACCGTTGAGATAGATGGCGCTCAGATCGGGGTGTCTCGTTCGGGCTACACCGGCGAAGACGGATTCGAGCTTACGATTGCCAACGACGACGCCGAGCGCATCGCCCGCCTCCTATTGGCTCAACCAGAGGTCAAGCCTGCCGGACTCGGCGCCCGCGACACACTTCGCCTTGAAGCCTCACTTTGTCTTTACGGACACGAGCTCGACGAAACGACGAGCCCGGTCGAAGCTGATTTGTCATGGACTATGCCCAAACGTCGCCGGGAGGCGAAAGACTTCCCAGGTGCTGACGTGATCATGGACCATTTCAACAACGGGCCCGCTCGCGTCAGAGTTGGCCTCGCGCCAACGGGCAAGCGACCCGTCCGAGATGGCACATCGCTCCGAGCGCCCGACGGCGTTCCAGCCGGGGTTGTCTCGTCTGGCGGCTACGGGCCAACAGTCGAGCGGCCGATCGCCATGGGCTATGTGCCCACCGAATTCAGCGCCATCGGCACCCAACTCGTCGCCGATGTTCGCGGCAACGACGTTGCTGTCGAAGTCTGCGAACTGCCCTTTGCCCCTCACCGCTACCACCGCCAAGCGAGGTAACAATGACTACTTTCTCCAACCGCCACATCGGTCTCCGCGACACTGATGTCGTTCACATGCTCGCCGCGCTCGGATACGACACCGCATCCGATCTCATGGCCAAGGCTGTTCCAAAGTCGATCCAGATCAACGACACGCTCAAGGTTCCCGGGCCTCTCTCCGAGTCCGAGGCCCTCGCGAAAATCAAGGCGCTCGCCGAGCGAAACACGCTAACTGAATCGCTTATCGGCGGTGGCTGGAACGACACCATCACGCCGCCGGTGATTCTGCGCAACATGCTTGAAAATCCAGCGTGGTACACGTCGTACACGCCCTATCAACCAGAGATCAGCCAGGGGCGCCTCGAGATGCTTCTGGTGTTCCAAACCATGATCGCCGACCTCACCGGTTGCGAGCTGGCAAACGCGTCGATGCTCGACGAGGCAACCGCGGCCGCAGAAGCCATGACCCTGCTTCGTCGAGTAACGAAGTCGAAGATCAACGGTTTCTTTGTCGATGCCGAATGCCATACCTCGACGATCAATGTCGTGAAGACACGCGCTGAGCCGCTCGGAATCGAGCTCACTATCGGCGACCCCACTACCGACCTTGTCCCGGGCGAGGTTTTTGGTGCGTTGCTCGCTCATACCGGAACGTCCGGTCGCCTCCTCGACCTCGCACCCGTGATCGCCCAGTGTCAAGAAGCTGGCGCTGGAGTCGCCGTCGCCACCGACCTCTTGGCCTGCTGCCTACTCACGCCCCCTGGCGAGCTCGGCGCCGACGTCGTAGTCGGCTCGGCCCAGCGCTTTGGCGTGCCCCTCGGCTACGGCGGCCCTCATGCTGGCTTCATGGCTGCTCGAAACAGCCACGCCCGGTCGCTCCCCGGGCGCCTTGTCGGCGTCTCAGTTGATACCAATGGCGATCCTGCCCTCCGGCTGGCGCTACAGACTCGTGAGCAGCACATTCGTCGAGAGAAAGCGACGTCAAACATCTGCACCGCACAGGCATTGCTTGCAAACGTTGCTGCCTCCTACGCCTGCTGGCATGGCCCCGACGGATTGACCGAGATTGCCACCCGCATCAACGGCTACGCGGGCCGTCTCGCGGCGGCCGCTGCGACGGCAGGGCTCACGGCCACAACCGCATTCTTTGACACTGTGACCGTCGATACACCCGGGCGGGCTGACGAGGTCGTTGCGGCCGCCGTCGCGGCGGGACTCAATCTCCGCAAGATTGACGACAATCGAATCTGCGTCAACTTCGACGAGGTCAGCACCGAGGCAACAGTCGCCAAGGTGCTCGACTCGTTTGGGCTTACCGCCGCCGATACGCCAGTCGAGGGTATTCCGAGCGAGCAAGCCCGAACCAGCGAGTTCCTGACCGACGGTCGCTTCCATAGCTTCCGCAGCGAAACCGAAATGATGCGATGGCTGCGCAAACTGGCCGACCGCGATCTCGCCCTCGATCGAACAATGATTCCCCTCGGCTCATGCACAATGAAGCTCAACGCCGCGGCCGAGATGGATCCGATCACCTGGCCCGAATTCGCCTCGATCCACCCTCTGGCCCCAGACACGCAAGCAGCCGGCTACCTCGAACTCATCAGCGACCTCGAAGAGGCCCTCTGCGAGATCACTGGCTACGACGCCGTGTCACTCCAACCGAACGCAGGTAGTCAGGGCGAATACGCCGGGCTTCTGGCGATCAGGGCGTATCACGACAGCCGCGGCGACTCGCAACGAGACCTCTGCCTGATCCCGGCGTCGGCCCATGGCACCAACGCCGCATCGGCCGTATTGGCTGGCATGCGTGTAAGCGTTGTTGCGTGCACCGCGAGCGGTGACGTCGATCTCGGCGATCTCAAAGCCAAGCTCGATGCAAACGCAGACACCGTTGCCGCGATCATGATCACCTACCCGTCAACTCACGGCGTCTACGAACAAGATGTGCGGGCCATCTGCAATATGGTGCACGATGCGGGCGGTCAGGTCTATACCGACGGAGCGAACCTCAATGCGCTTGTCGGTTTTGCGAAGCCCGGACAGTTTGGCTCGGACGTTAGCCACCTCAACTTGCACAAGACCTTCTGCATCCCGCACGGCGGAGGCGGTCCAGGCGTTGGGCCCATCGGCGTACGAGAACACCTCACCCCGTACTTACCGGGAGCCGGAAGCGGTCCGGTTTCGGGCGCTCGCTACGGCTCAGCAGGCATCCTTCCGATCACTTGGATGTACCTGCAGATGATGGGCCCCGAAGGCCTTCGAGCTGCCACCGAGGCTGCGGTCTTGTCGGCCAACTACGTCGCCCATCGACTACGCGAACACTTCCCGATCCTCTACTCAGGACCGGGCGGTCTTGTCGCCCATGAGTGCATCGTCGACTTCCGGCCGATCACCGCAGAAACCGGTGTCACGGTCGATGATGTGGCCAAGCGACTTGCCGACTGTGGTTTCCACGCACCGACCATGTCGTTCCCGGTCGCCGGCACGCTCATGGTCGAACCGACCGAGTCTGAAAGCCTTGCCGAGCTCGACCGGTTCATCGCCGCGATGGCGATGATTCGGGGAGAGATCGACGACATTGCGGCTGGCTCTATCGATGTCGAACAGAGCGCGCTGCGACACGCTCCACACACGGCGAGGACTCTGTTGGCTGAAGCGTGGGACCGCCCCTACTCCCGAACGCAGGCCGCCTTCCCGTTGCCTGGGATGGACCAAGACAAGTACTTCCCACCGGTTGGACGGGTCGACAACGCCTACGGCGACCGCCACCTCGCCTGTTCGTGCCCACCCCTGGACGCCTACGAAACCCACTAACCAACCGTACGCGGGTTGGCAGTTTTGGGGTGTTAACTGGCGCGGAAGGCGCGGGCGAGCAGTGGCGTCGAAGGCTCGGCCCCAGACCCATGTATGTGTGAGCCCCATGGGAACCCGGCGTCGCCAGGACGGCGAGGGGCAGGACGTGAACGCGCCGCATCAAGTTCGTCGGTGTCGTGCTCGTCGGCCAAGGCGCGGTCCCAGAGTTCGCTCTGGCGACCTTCGGTGCGCAGATCTACGAGAGTCCATCCCATTGGAGGCGTTCGCGTCGAGGCGTGGCCCGCGCAAATAGGAATTCCAGCGAAGGCTTCGACGAGGTCAACGAGCAGCACCCGGGACCCGGGCGAGTCAAACTGGAGGCTGGCGGCTGCCCCACGGTTGCAGCTGAGTCGAGCACATCGAAGTCCCACGGCGCCCAAAATACACCAATAGCACCGTTGGCCTGCGGATGCCATATAGCGAGTGCGTCGTCCATGGGCCGTTTGCTCCTCCGCCTGACCAAGAACACGCACCGAAACCAAGGCCCAACTAGTCTCTTCGTACCTCCTGGAACATCGGGGTGGGCAACCCATCCCGTTGCCCGAAAGTTCTGCCAAACCCGGCCGATACAACTCCTGGCCTCCACCGACGGCCGGGCGCTCACAAACCAAGTCGAGATAACTACGCAATGGCGAAACCACGCGGCACCAACTTCCCAGAGATGACTCCTTACGGCGCCAAATTCGAGGCTCCTGAAGGAATGGTCGCCCAAGCTCGCGCCCTCGCCCTCCAAGGCCTGCGTCGTTTCGGTCGCCTCACTTCGAGACGCCGGATCAAGCCCGCCTATCTGATCATTGGCACCAAGCGAGGCGGCACCACATCACTCGCGAGATGGCTACTCGAGCACCCCGACGTTGGCTCACTTTGGCCGTCACGCGAGACGCGGAAAGGCACGTACTACTTCGACGTCAACTACGGGAAAGGCCAGGCCTGGTATCTGTCGCACTTCCCGACCCAGTTCGCCCACAATCTCCGCGAACGACGGGCCGGCCACCCAATCACAATCGGCGAAGCTACCCCGTATTATCTCCACCACCCTCACGCTGCCATGCGGGCCAGGCGGCTACTCCCCGACGTGAAGGTCATCGCCCTGGTGCGCAACCCGATGGAACGGGCGTATAGCCACTGGGTTGAGCGCACACGGAACGGTGTCGAAACGCTGAGTTTCGTCGATGCAATCAAGGCCGAAACCGACCGCCTTGCGGGCGAAGAACAGAAGATGCTCGACGACCCGAGCTACGTCAGCTTCGCCCATCAGCACTTCTCATACGTCGACCAGGGCCGTTATGCGAGAGGGCTCAAGCGGTGGCTAGATGCCTTTCCGGCCGAACAGGTCCTCGTCATCCGGTCAGAAGACATGTATGCCGATCCCGCTGCGGCCTACAACCAAGTCCTCGAGTTTCTCGGTCTCCCTGATCACGTGCCGAGTAGTTTCGCCGCCTGGAATATGAAACCGAAGGAACCAATCGACGAATCGATCATGAACAAACTTCGCCAGCTACTCGGCGACGACATCAACGATCTCGAGAAGCTTCTCGACCGCCCGCTGCATTGGACCTGACCCCGGTATGACCTCACCTCAGCGCGTCCTCTTCATTGGTGGCCTTGGCCGCTCGGGCACCACGATCATCGAGAAGCTGCTCAACGAACTCCCCCAGACCTTGTCGGTCGGCGAAACTGTCCACCTCTGGGAACGTGGGGTAAAGGCAAACGAACGATGCGGGTGCGGCGAGCCGTTCACGAGCTGCCCCCATTGGCAAAAGGTTGGTGACCTCGCGTTCGACGGATGGGACAATGCGCCGCTTGATCGGCTCATCAACCTTCGGTGGTCGGTTGATCGCAGTCGTCGTCTCCCTCAGATGTATAAGGCGCTCCGATCTGCGACCGCAACCGATGACCAGCGTGAGTACCTCGATGCGGTCACGAAGGTTTTGCATGCCTCGGCAAAGGCGGCAGGCGGCGCCAAAGTCTTGCTCGACTCCTCGAAGCATCTCTCGACAGCTTCGCT
>RCMY010000313.1_pt1 | contig 45978 bp, 35 predicted proteins | sample 2041341 | NCBI WGS metagenome assembly RCMY01 (sample SAMN09708234, study PRJNA481090) | Marine sediment metagenome, whole genome shotgun sequencing project.
GCCGAAGCAGATTCTTGACGAAAATTGGCCATTTGCGACCCGGGCTAATTATCGTCAAGAGTGACACCAAGCGGGTGTCAGGGGCAGTCGGATCCTCATCCGGCTGCCCCATTTCATTCTATCGTTGATCAAAAAAAAGGCAGCCAAATCGCTCTGGCTGCCCGATTTTAACAGAAGAGAAACGGCTTAAGCTGCCCTGTCTTCTTTCTTTTTCTGCTTGTGCGCGATTTTGGTGACATTATCGGCCTTGTTGATGGTGATCTTCTGCGGCCTCATCGCTTCCGGGATTTCGCGGACCAGATCGATGGACAGAAGGCCATCTGCAAGCGCTGCGTTATCAACCCGGACGAAGTCGGCAAGTTCAAACCGCCGTTCAAAACTGCGGTTGGCGATGCCCATGTGCAGGAATTGCTTACCATCATTCTCGTCGACAATTTTGTTGCCCGTAACGAGCAAAAGATTCTGCTGGGCGGTAATGTCGATTTCTTCATTCTTGAACCCGGCGACGGCTAGCGTGATCCGGTAATGATCTTCGCCGCTGCGTTCGATATTGAACGGCGGGTAATTCTCGGACTGCTGCGCGCGGGCGTTATTTTCAAGAAGGTCGAACAGCCGGTCAAACCCGACGGTCGAGCGGCGATAGGGGGTAAAGTCAAAACGATTCATATCTATATCCTCTTAAACTGAGCAATGTAAATCTGGACCCGCATCTGCGGCATCCGGTTCGTTGGTGTGAAACCCTAATGGCGTTCCACACCAGTTAAGATATGATCAAGTTGCTAAATTTCAAGAGCAGGAAAAGGCGCGATTTCCAATGACTTGGAAATTTTTTAGGGGCAAAAAAACGCCCGGATGCCAATGAGCACCCGGGCGAAAATGGTGACGAATTAAATCGCCCCCTGTTTTCCCGTCCTATTCAACGCCGCATGTCCCCCAACATTTGGCGGAACCGGAAAGGATCCCTGAACCATGACCCGTTAACCGAGATGTTTGATTCTGTTACTATCTCTGATCGACTGACATAAATTTGTCATGGTAAATTTGGGAGTTTCGAAAGATTGACGACCGCTTGTGTCATATAGGCAACAGCAAATTGTCAACCATGCCACTTGCTTGCCCCGACCGGCGACCGTAAAGGCATGGGAACCTGATCCATGGAAGTCGTCGTAAATCATGCTCCTATCCCGTTATGAATGGGTAATCGCAAAACGCTATTTGTTACCCGGCAAGGGGGAGGGATTTATTTTCCTCGTTGCCAGTATCAGTCTGGTAGCGGTCATGCTCGGCGTTGCCGCGTTGATCGTGGTGATGAGTGTCATGAACGGCTTCCGGGCGGAGCTGTTTGACAAAATCGTCGGGCTCAATGGCCATGCCGTGATCCAGGGTTATGGCGGTCGTCTGCCTGATTGGCGAGAATTGCTGGAGGAAACCCGGGAGACCAAGGGTGTGGTCTCCGCGTCGCCATTGATCGAGCAGCCGTTGCTGACCACGTTCAACGGGCGGGTCGAAGCCGTACTGGTCCGGGGGATGCTGGTTCCGGACATTTTGAACAACGAAACGCTGGATGGAAAAACCGTTGCCGGTGATTTGTCGCGTCTCGAGCCAGGTTCAAGCCGTGTCGGGATCGGCAGTCGTCTGGCGACAACGTTGGGCGCGCAGGTGGGAAGCCGGATTACCGTGATCAATCCGCAAGGGCGCTCGACACCGTTCGGAACGGTACCTCGAGAGATTGCCTATGAGGTGGCCGCGATTTTTGAAGTCGGTGTCTATGATTATGACAAGGCCTTTGTCATCATGCCGATGGAAGATGCACAGACATTGCTTTTGCTGGGCGACCAGATCGGGATGATCGAAATCAAAACGAATGACGCCGATAATGTCGGCAACATTATAGCGCCTCTCCTTCCAAAGGTTGCTGATCGCGGCGTCATCACCGACTGGCAGACAATGAATGCTTCTTTATTCGAAACGCTGCAGGTCGAACGAGTGGTAATGTTCGTGATCCTGTCGATCATCATTCTGGTAGCCGTTTTCAATATATTGTCGTCGCTTATCATGTTGGTACGGGCAAAAACGCGGGACATAGCAATTTTGCGCACAATGGGCGCCTCGCGCGCGTCGCTGTTGCGGATTTTCGTTACCGTCGGGACTTCCATCGGGATGCTCGGCATAGCTGCCGGCATCGCTCTCGGCTTGATTGCGATCTATTTCCGCCAAAATGTAATCAATTTTGTCCAGTTGATTACCGGACAAAATCTGTGGGATCCGTCGATCCGCTTTCTAACCGAGCTGCCGGCGCGAACCGATCCGATGGAAGTCGTCGGCATTGCCGGGCTGGCACTGCTGTTCAGTTTTCTGGCCACGCTCTATCCCGCCTATAAGGCGGCCAGTACCGATCCGGTTCAGGTGCTTCGCTATGAATGATCAGGCCATCGGAAAAACGGTTGAATTGCGCAATGTCCGGCGTAGTTTTGTGCAGGGGGACGTCGTGATTGAGGTGCTCAAGGGCATAAACCTCGACATAAACGCGAATGAAATTGTTGCGCTTGTCGGTCCGTCCGGTTCGGGAAAGTCCACGCTGTTGCAGGCAGTCGGATTGCTCGAAGGCGGGTTTGAAGGATCGATCAAGCTGAACGGCGAAGAAACCGCACAATTGCCTGCCAGCGGTCATACGCGGATCCGGCGCGACTTGTTGGGTTTCGTTTACCAGTTCCACCATTTGCTGCCTGACTTTTCCGCGTTGGAAAATGTGGTTATGCCCCAACTGATCGCAGGCGTGACCCAGAATGCGGCTGAACAAAGAGCCGAGACACTCTTGCGCAGTCTCGGGCTGGGCGAGCGGTTGAATCACACGCCGAGCAAATTGTCGGGCGGTGAACAACAACGGGTAGCTGTGGCTCGCGCGTTGGCCAATGCGCCGAAATTGGTGCTGGCGGATGAACCGACCGGCAATCTTGACGAAGCAACAGCCGATCTGGTTCTCGCCGAATTTATCGGTCTGGTACGGCAGGAAGGCAGTGCCGCATTGATTGCGACGCACAACGAACGCCTGGCAGCCAAAATGGATCGGGTCGTCCGGCTCCATGAAGGAGTTTTAAACTAGTCTTTTCAATTCGAAACGAGAATGGCTTTGACTTTTTTGGCGCGAGTATCAATCTGAAGGCTAGGCCAAGTCATTAAAATCAAACAATGCGGGGCGCATATGACGGTTACTAAATTTCAGGTGAAACAAGCGGATGGATCCATTCAGGATTTATCCGCTCATAAGGGCAAGGTGCTATTGATTGTAAACACCGCCTCGAAATGCGGTTTTACGCCACAATATGAGGGGCTCGAAAAGCTGCATCAGGAATTTAAGGACAAAGGCCTTGAAATACTGGCCTTTCCCTGCAATCAATTCGGCCATCAGGAACCCGGAGACGCCGACGAAATCAAGAATTTCTGCTCGCTTAACTATGATGTGAGTTTTCCGTTGATGGAGAAAATCGACGTCAATGGCGATGATGCCGATCCGCTGTGGAAATTTTTGAAGTCTAAAAAATCAGGACTTCTGGGTTCCCGGATCAAGTGGAACTTCACCAAATTTCTGGTCGACCGCGAAGGAAATGTCGTCGCGCGTTACGGTCCGGCGGTCAAGCCGGAGCAGCTGAAAAGCGAGATTGAAGCGCTTCTGTAAGGACCGGCTTTCGATGTGGTTCGCTTCACCGGTTGACGACTTATGCGTTTCGCCGACCGTTCGGGACAGGTGATGGAGATTCAGTCAGGGTCTGAAAGCCTCCAAATAGCTGTGGACAAATGGTCGATAGTTCAGATCCTCGCGGTCGTCACCATATGCAAGATCAATTTGCCGCGTTAGTCTGACATCATGGCCCTTATTCCCTTCGTCCACCTTCGCGCCTTTTCGGCTTACACGATATTGGACGGTGCCATGGAGCCGGCATCCATAGGCGAGGCTGCCAAAGAGCGCGGATTCCCTGCGGTTGCACTGTGCGACCGTATTGGCTTGTTCGCTTCGATGGCCTTTGATGACGGTTGTCGAGCTCAGGGTGTCCAGCCGATCACCGGCTGTTTCCTGAGGGTGGCGCGTCCCGGCAGCCCGGAAAAGGACAAGCCGGTACTGGACTGGCTCGCGCTCTATGCACAGGACGCCCAGGGATATGAAAATCTCTGCAAGCTGGTTTCCGCGTCCCATCTCGACCGGCCCAGCGAGCTTGAAGCACATGTCGCGATGGATATGCTGGCCAATCACAGCGCCGGTTTGCTTGCTCTGACCGGCGGCGGCCAAGGCGCACTGGCGAGATTGATTGCAGAAGAACAGCAAAGCGAAGCCGAAGCATATTTGGCATCGTTGCAAGAATATTTTACGGGACGGCTCTATATCGAACTCTCCCGCCGTGATGACGCAGTAGAAATGTCCGCCGAAGCCGGGTTGATCACGCTGGCTATGGATCGCGACATTCCGCTGGTGGCGACCAATCCGAGCTGTTTTTCCGAACCTGACTTTCACGAGGCGCATGACGCGATGAAATGTATCGCTCAATCCGCTTATGTCGAAAATGATGAGCGCGAAAAGCCATCCAAACATCTGTGGATGAAAAGCGCGCTGGTGATGGAAGAACTATTTTCTGATATCCCGGAAGCCTTGGAAAACACGTTGGTTGTTGCAAAACGATGTGCGTTTTCTCCGCCCAAAAGGGATCCGATCCTGCCAAGCTTGGCAGGCGATCTGGCCGGGGAAATAGAGCAATTGCGTCGTGATTCAACGGTCGGTCTAGAAAAACGGTTGTCGGTTCTCGACCTTGCGGATGATGCCGAGCGAAAAACCTATTTCGACCGACTGGATTTCGAACTTGATGTGATCGTCAACATGGGATTCCCCGGCTATTTCCTGATCGTTGCCGACTTTATCAAATGGGCGAAGGACCAGGATATTCCGGTCGGTCCGGGTCGTGGTTCGGGCGCCGGCTCGGTCGTCGCCTGGGCGTTGACCATCACCGACCTCGATCCGATCAAACTGGGATTGCTGTTCGAACGTTTCCTTAATCCGGAACGGGTTTCGATGCCGGATTTCGACATCGATTTTTGCGAAACTCGGCGAGGCGAGGTCATTCGCTATGTTCAGGAAAAATACGGCGACCGGCAAGTCGCCCAGATCATCACCTTCGGGAAATTGAAAGCCCGCGCCGTGCTCCGCGATGTCGGTCGGGTACTGCAAATGCCTTATGGGCAGGTCGACCGGTTGACCAAATTGATCCCCAATCATCCCACTGATCCATGGGATTTGAAACGCTCCCTCAACGGTATTTCAGAACTGGCGCAAGAATATAAGCAGGCGGATGTAAAGCGACTGTTTGATCTGGCAATGAAGCTCGAAGGCCTTCCTCGTCACAGTTCCACCCATGCAGCGGGTGTCGTGATTGGCGATCGCCCGCTCGATCAACTCGTACCCCTTTACCGCGATCCGCGATCGGATTTGCCGGTGACCCAGTTTGACATGAAATATGTCGAAAAAGCAGGCCTGGTGAAATTCGACTTTTTGGGACTCAAGACGCTGTCAGTGCTCAAGAAAGCGGTCCAGCTGCTCGCTGAGCGCGGGATAGAAGTCGATCTCGATGGTCTCAGTTGGGAAGACGAGAAGGTATTCGAGCTGCTCCAGCGCGGCGACACCGTCGGTGTGTTCCAGCTGGAATCAGAAGGTATGCGGCGCACGCTGGCCGCCGTGAAGCCGACAAATTTCGGCGATATTATTGCGCTGGTGTCGCTCTATCGACCGGGTCCGATGGACAATATTCCATTATTCGGTGACCGCAAAAATGGTCGCGCCGAGATCGCCTATCCGCACCCTTTGCTCCAGGATATCCTGAAGGAAACCTACGGAATTTTTGTTTATCAGGAACAGGTGATGCAGGCCGCGCAGATCATCGCCGGCTATTCGCTTGGCGAAGCAGATTTGCTGCGCCGGGCTATGGGCAAGAAGATCCAGGCCGAAATGGATACCCAGCGCACGATCTTTGTCGAGGGTGCGGCAAAGAATGATCTGAACAGCGAGCAAGCCAACGAGCTGTTCGACTTGATCGATAAATTTGCCGGCTATGGTTTCAACAAAAGTCACGCCGCCGCCTATGCGCTGCTGGCCTATCAAACCGCCTGGCTGAAAGCGCATCATCCGCATGAATTTTACGCGGCCTCGATGTGTTTCGATATGCATCAGTCCGACAAGCTCAGCATTTTTGTCGATGACATGAAGCGGCTGGGAGTGACCGTGTTGCAGCCCGCGATCAACAAAAGCCGACCCAATTTTTCTGTCGAGGAACAGCCAGAGGCTCTGCTCGCCGTCCGATATGCGCTCGCGGGCCTGAAAAATGTCGGTGAAAAGGCGATGCAATCCTTAGTCGCCGAGCGCGCCGCAGAAGGTCCGTTCTCGTCGATCGAGGACTTTGCCAACCGGATTGATCCGCACGGTCTCAACAAGCGGCAACTTGAAAGTCTCGCGTCGGCCGGCGCGTTTGACGAACTGGAGCCCAACCGCCCGGCAGTTTATGACGGCGCAGACATGATCTTGTCGGTCGCCAATAGCGCCGCCGATGCGCGCGAAAGCGGGCAAGGTGGCCTGTTCGGCGAGGGCAGCGCCGGTGGTGAAATGCAGGCCATAAGATTGCCGGAGGAAAGCAATTGGTCGCTCAACCAAATCATGACCCATGAGCGGGATGCGTTCGGTTTTTATTTTTCTGCTCATCCGGTTTCCCAGTTTCAAGCTGTCACGTCTTCGCTTGGTGCGCTGACTTATGCGGCCTTGTGCAGCGAAGGTCCGATCGGCGAAGGGGTGCGCAAGCCGGCGGTCATGGCTGCGCTGATAGAGAAAGTCCGTTGGCGTGACAGCCGCAGGGGCAAACGGTTCGCACTTGCCGACCTGTCGGACAGCAGCGGGCAGTTTTCCGGAAGCTGCTTCGACGAGGACCAGTGCAAGATCCTGGCCGAGCTCGCGGATCAGGGCGGCTGTGCCTTGCTCAATGTCGAGCTTGATCAGCAATCCGACGACGAGAATCCACGCGTCGCGATCAGGCGGGCCCAGCCGCTCGACGGGCTCGAAAAAACCACCAGAACATGCATGGAACTGGAAGTGCACGATATCGCGGCATTGCACGAATTGACCAATTTGGTGGCGCCACTGGTTGGTGGCCATAGTGAATTGGTGGCAACCATGGCCGGACCCGACGGGGATCCGGTGAAAGTCTGTCTGGGCCGATCCTTTCGTCTGGATGCGGAAACCGTGGATATGCTGGAACGGGTTAACGGGATCGCCGACGTCCGGTTAGGCCCTGCTCGACCCATGCGGGTTGCGAAACCCAAATTAAGGCTTGTCAGCTAGCGCTAAACATACCAGAAACCGGCCAAATATAACTTGTTTGGAGAGATAATATGGCCGGTGCAATGCAAGCGAGTTCGCTTAAGATCACCAATCTGATCGATCATGCTGCGAGGGAGCATGGCACTCGCGAGATTGTCAGCTATTGGGCGGACGGAAATATCACGCGCAGCAATTGGGCCGAGATCGGGCGCGACTCGCGCAAATTTTCTCAGGCATTGCAGCGCCTTGGCATGAAGAAAGGCGACCGGATCGCCACCATCGCCATGAACCATGCGCATCATCTGATCAGCTGGTATGGTTCTGCCGGTATCGGTGGCATTCTCCATACGGTCAATCCGCGTCTGTTCGAGGAACAGCTGGTCTACATCATCAACCATGCCGAAGACCGTGTGCTCCTGTTCGACAAAATGTTCACTCCGATCGTCGAAAAACTCAAACCGCAGCTCAAGACGATTGAACATTATATCCAGTTCGACGGTGAGAAGGGTGACTATCCGACCTTCCGCAAATTGCTGGATGCGGAAGACGGGGATTTTGAATGGCTTGATGTGGATGAAAACGATCCCTGCGGTCTTTGCTACACCAGCGGTACCACCGGCAACCCGAAAGGCGTGCTGTACGAGCATCGCTCGAACGTGCTTCACGCGATCACCGAGGTCCAGCCTGACGTGATGGATCTGGCGACCCGTTCGGTGATGTTGCCGGTTGTTCCGATGTTCCATGCCAATGCCTGGGGATTGCCTTTCGCCTGTGCCGCGGTCGGGGCAAAAATGGTTTTTTCAGCTAGCAATGAAGCATCTGTTTTGTGGAAATTGATCCGCGAAGAAGGCGTGACCCATAGCGCCGGTGTGCCGACGGTCTGGCTATCGATGTTTGCCGATTTGGATAGCAACGGCGGTGATTATGGCAAATTGGGCGTTGTCGTGATCGGCGGCTCTGCCTGTCCGCGGTCGATGATCGAGCGACTGATGAAAAACGGAATCCGTGTCGCCCATGCCTGGGGCATGACCGAGACATCTCCGATCGGCACGACCGGCGCGCTTCCCGCCAACTGGGATGAACTCTCCTTTGACGAGCAGGTTGATATTACCTGCAAGCAGGGCAGGCCGCCCTTTGGCGTGGAACTGCGCGTGATCGATGAAGAAGGCAATATCGCGCCCCGCGACGGTAAAACCAGCGGGACGCTCGAAATCCGCGGGCCATGGATCATCAAGCGCTATTATCGTGCGGACGAGGATGCCGTGGAGGATGATGGCTGGTTTGATACCGGTGATGTGTCCGTGTTGCATCCCGATGGCACGATGCAGATCACCGACCGGGCTAAGGATGTGATCAAGTCAGGCGGTGAATGGATCAGTTCGATAGAACTGGAAAATGCTGCTGTCGGTTGTTCCGGTGTCGCTGAAGCGGCGGCGGTGGCCGTATATCATCCCAAATGGGACGAGCGGCCCTTGCTCCTGGTTGTACGCAAACCGGACAGCGCGGTTTCGGAAGCCGACATAATCGCATATCTGGGGGACAAGGTCGCCAAATGGTGGCTGCCCGATGAAGTGAAATTTGTCGACGAACTGCCGCACACCGCGACCGGCAAAATCCTGAAACGATCGCTCCGCGAGGAATATAAGGAATATAAGCTGAAGAGCCTGGCTGAAGCTTAAAAGAGCTCCAGCTGGCCGCCCTTGATCACCGGTGGTCGGAACAGATCGGTTCTGAGGTCGATTTTGGCCTTGCTCAACCCGGCTTTGCGTGAAGCGATCAGGAGCCGGGTGCGGATGAGGTCCGCCCACGGCCCCCGACCGCGCAACCGGCTGTGGAAATCCGGGTCGTTGCGTTTACCGCCGCGCATTTGCCTGACGATGCTCATCACCTTGGATTTGCGGTCCGGATAATATGTTTCGAGCCATTGTTCGAATAATGGGGCTACTTCGTGCGGCAAGCGCATGGCTATGAGGGAAATGCTTTTGGCACCGCAATCCGCCGCCGCCGAAACAATCGACTCGATTTCATGATCGGTAATCCCGGGGACAACCGGCGCGATATTGACGTGCACATAGATGCCCGCTTCGCTGAGTTTCTGCACGGCTTCCAGTCGCCGCGCGGGAGTGGGGGCTCTGGGTTCCAGCAAGCGGGCGGTCTTTGAGTCGAGTGTGGTGACCGAAATCGTGACCGCAGTGAGTTGCCGAACCGCCAGTTGCACCAGCAGATCGATATCTTCGACCACGCGATTCGATTTTGTGGTGATCACCACCGGATGCAGCGTTTCCAGCATCACTTCCAATATCTGCCGTGTGATCCGGTAGCGTTTTTCGATCGGCTGGTAAGGATCGGTGTTGGTGCCGATGGCCAGGCTTGCCGGCTGGTAGTTCCGCTTGGCAAAGGTCTGGCGAAGCAGGTCGGCGGCATTTGGTTTGGCGAATAGTTCGCTTTCAAAATCAAGGCCCGGGGACAGGTCATGATAAGCGTGAGTTGGCCGTGCATAACAATAGACGCAGCCATGTTCGCAGCCGCGATAGGCGTTTATCGAGCGGTCAAACGGCAGATCGGGGGACTTGTTATAGTTGATGATCGATTTCGGGAATTCGATCGTCACATTCGTTCTCAGCTTCGAGGGGCTGTCACCAATTTGATTTCGTTCGTCCAGCCAGTCGCCGTCAATCTCCCGGTCCTGGAGATTGAATCGTTGCGGCACCGCATTTGATGGTGCGCCCCGGCCTTTTTCGGGCAGTGGATAGCTTCGGCTTTTCTCGCGCATTTGCACTTCATACTATGAGAACATATAAAGAACAAATAGTTTGAGAGCTATTTTTCAAGCAGCCTGGGGATCAGCTCGACAAAATTGCAGGGGCGATGGCGGCTGTCCAGCTGGGTGTCCAGTATGCCATCCCAGCCATCTTTGACGGCACCGTTGGAGCCCGGTAGCGCGAAAATGTAAGTTCCGCGAGCAACCACGGCGCAAGCGCGGGATTGCACCGTCGACGTGCCGATTTTTTCCATGCTGAGATATCGGAAAAGTTCACCGAAACCCGGAATATCCTTGTCCTTGACCGCGTTCAGGGCATCTGGCGTAATATCCCGGCCGGTCAAACCGGTACCGCCGGTGGTGATGATGACATCGACCTCTTCGTCGTCAATCCACTGGTGGAGCTGAGCCACAAGAATAGCTTTCTCGTCCCTTCGCAAACTACGATAGACAAGTATGTGGCCTTTTTTCTCGATCCGCTGGGCCAGAATATCGCCCGATGTGTCTTCTTTTGGCGTTCGCGTATCCGAAACTGTCAACAGCGCGATATTGATTGGTTTGAATGTCCGGCTTTCGTCAATCGGCATGGCTGCTCTCCGCTATATTCCACCGCCCACAATAGCCTAGTTTGCGGTGCATTTGTAAGTCCTAAAGAATAGGGGTTTCCGTAGGTTAACTATCCGTCTAATCGCAGGGTGCAATGTCGAACGTCCCGGATCTCACTGCTGTAATTTTGGGCCTCATTCTTGCTGCCTGGCTGGGAGCTGCCGCGTGGGCAATCTGGACTGGACTGGCCATGAAAAACAAGGCCGATACCACTTTGCGTCAATCCGGAAGGCTGGGCCGGTTGCTCGAAACGTCGCCTGCTTTGCCGTTGCTCGTGCGGTCCGACGGTAAATTGGAAGCCTCACAGCGGCTGATGCACTGGCTCGGTTTCGATCACTTGCCAGCCCATATTTCGGAATTGCACGAGAGTGCGCGGGGGATGGGTCGGCAAGATCTGGAAGATCTGATGCAGGACGTCAATCTGGCTCAGAAAACCGGCAGCAGCTTCGTTCGCGCGATAAAAGTGGCGGGTTCTGACAAGGCCCTGCTGATCCGTGGGGGACTGGCAGATCAGAAAATAGCGCCCAATGGCAGTGCCCTTTTGTGGGTTTTCGACGCTACCGACAGCGAAGGGCAGATCGAAAAGCTGCGCGATGAGAATGAAGCCGCGCGCACGGCATTTGATGCCCTCTCCGCTTTGATTGAAGCGGCCCCTGTCCCGATGTGGCACCGTTCACCCGACCTTTGCCTGACGTTGGTCAACAGCGCTTATGTTGCTGCTGTTGATGCCGAAAATGGCGCGCAGGTCATTGCCGATGGTATCGAACTGGTGGAAACAGTCGACGGATTCAGTCCGATTGACGCCGCCGCCCGCGCAAAAGAGCAAGGTGAACCGTCGGAACGGATTGTTGCAACGACGATCGGCGGCGAACGAAGAATGACCCAGGTGGTGGATGTGCCACTGGGAAAATCCGGAATCGCGGGCTATGCGATTGATATCCAGGATCTGGAAGACGCGCGGCGGGAGCAGCGACGCTTCGGTGAATCTCAGCGCGACATGCTCGACAAGATTTCCGCCGGTGTTGTCCAGTTCGATGCCGATAAATCGCTGAAATTCTGTAACCTGCCATTCCAGCGTATTTTCTCCATGCGTCAGCAATGGATAGCGGAACGGCCCGAATTTCCTCGTGTTCTGGACCGAATGCGTGAAATGAACCGGATCCCGGAAGTCCGTGATTTTCCGGAATGGCGGGAGGAACGAACCGGCTGGTTTCAATCCGCAAAAGCGAGTGAGGAGAATTGGCTCCTGGCCGATGGCACTCACCTGCGGGTGCTGGCCAACCCGACCCCGGACGGCGGGTTGCTGGTTATTTTTGAAGACCGGACTGAACAGGTCCAGCTAGCGAGTGCACGTGACACCCTGCTGCGGGTCAGGACCGCGACTTTTGACAATCTGTTTGAATCGCTTGCCGTCTTTGCGGCCGATGGAAAACTGAATATCTGGAATCATCAATTCGCAAATAACTGGGGCCTTGAGGAAGATGATCTCGGCAAGCATCCGCGAGTGGATTTGCTGATGCAAAAAATGGCACAGCAATTGAAACAGCCTGCCCGGATTTCAGAAGTGCGCGATATGGTGCGCAGCGCAACAACCGAGCGCGAACAAAAAGGCGGACGGATAAACTTCGCAGACGGACGGCGGTTCGAATTTGCTGCAATCCCGCTGCCGGATGGCAATGCGCTGTTCACCATGCTGGATATTTCGGATAGCTACCGGATCGAACAGGCGCTGCGCGAACGCAATGAGGCCCTGGTAGAAGCCGACTCGATAAAGGGAAGCTTCCTGTCCAACATGAGCTACGAATTCCGGACACCATTGACGTCGATTGGTGGATTTGCGGAACTTCTGGATCAGGGTATAGCCGGACCGCTGACGGATCAGGGCCACGAATATGTGAGCGCCATCCTTCAGTCCGTCAAACGTCTGGGCACCCAGATCGACAATGTTCTCGACCTGAGTCAAAGCGAAGCCGGAGCCTTGCCAATCGCTAAGGACAAGGTCAATCTGAACAAATTGATCGAGGATGTGGCCACGCATTTCTCTGCTGATGCAAAAGCCAAGAAAATAGATGTAGAGATGCAGCTGGATGCAACGCTGGGATCGGCGATGGCCGACAGGAAGCGGCTCAGCCAGGCGATATCCCAGATCGTCGACAATGCGATCAAATATACTGGTGAAGGCGGACGGGTGCTGATCCATGGTTCCGGAAATGTGAAACATGCCGTGATCCATATTTCCGATGATGGCCCCGGGATGACCGCTGGCCAGCAATCGAAAGCCTTTGACAGTTTCGCCCGCTCGCGTGATCAAAAGGCAAATGACAAAGTGGGCGGTCTCGGCCTTCCCTTGGCCCGCCAGTTGATCCTGGCGCATGGCGGCGATTTGACCCTGACGTCCGAACCGGGGCAGGGAACGCTGGTAACCTTGCGCCTGCCGAGACAATGATAAAATGCTGCTTTTAAAGGATGTGCAAGCGACCCTGGATGTCGGACGAGAACTTGGCGCTCTGCTTCGCAGGGGGGACAAGCTTGCCCTGAGCGGAACACTGGGCGCCGGCAAGACCACATTGGCTAGGGGCATATTGGCAGGACTGGGTTATGGCGGGGAAGTGCCGAGCCCGACATTCGCGATTGTCCAGCAATATGAACCGCCAGAAACCAGAATCGCGGTCGCTCATGTCGATTTGTACCGGATTGAAGATCAGGAGGAAATTCCTGAACTGGGTCTGGAAGACGCGCTGGATGACGGGGCCATGATTGTTGAATGGCCAGACCGGATGCCCGGCAGTTTCTGGCGGGACGCGCTCAAGATTGAGCTCGAAATAACAGGGGACGGCAATCGCCGGTTGACTTGGAGTGCGGGGGACGCTTGGAAAGACCGATGGCCACTGACATGATACCGCCTGCAGCAGCGGGAGATTTTCTGAAACACCACGGGTGGAACGGCGCGCAAATATTGCCGGTGGCAGGAGATGCGTCTTTCCGGCGATATTTCCGGGTCAAGGCGGGCGATCGCCAGGCGATTCTGATGGACGCACCGCCGCCGCATGAAGATCCCAAACCCTTTATCGCTATTGCCGAATATCTGAAAAATTCCGGTTTTGCTGCTCCCGAGATTTTTGCTCGCGACCTGACGCACGGCCTGGTCCTTCTGGAGGATTTTGGTGATCAGCGGATGCGCGAATATCTCGATTACCGTCCGGAGGACGAGGATGCGATCTATCGTCAGGTCATCGACTTGCTGCGGGACCTGCATCGATCACCGGCCGCACCGCTGCCGGTATATGATCAGGCGCAATATTTGCGCGAAACCAATCTGCTGACCGAATGGTATTGCCCGGCGCAGCAACTGGACGTGGATGCCGAGAGTTTTGATGCGAGTTGGCGACAAATCCTTGAACCCGTACTTGTTGCGCAAAACCCGCCGGTGACGGTTATGCGCGATTATCATGCCGAGAATATCATGCTGCTGGAGGATGGCCGGCTCGGCTTACTGGATTTTCAAGACGCGCTTGTCGGCCATCCGGCCTATGATCTTGTGTCGATGTTGCAGGATGCCCGCCGTGATGTCTCAGACGAGCTTGAGGAGAAGATGCTCGCATATTATCTGGTCGATCACGACAAGCATGCGGCAGAAGAATTTCGCGGCCATTATGCCATTTTGGGCGCGCAAAGGAACACGAAGATCATCGGGATTTTTACCCGTCTTTTTGTGCGGGATGGCAAGGAACGCTATCTCGATTTTCTCCCCAGAATGTGGCGTTTGCTCGAGAAAGACCTGCGCCATCCCGCGCTTGCACCCATGACGAAGTGGTTTGACCGGAACATTCCCGGCGAAGTTCGGAGCCGGCCGATCCCGGTGTCGAAAGAAATCACATGACCACAGTCAAAACCGCGATGATCATGGCTGCAGGTCTGGGTAGACGCATGCTCCCGCTCACCGAAACGCGGCCCAAGCCGCTGGTCGAGGTGGCCGGCAAGCCGATGATCGACCATTGTTTCGATAAACTGGCCGAAGCAGGAATAGGCAAGGCGGTCGTAAATGTGCACTATCTTGCCGACATGATGGAAGCGCATCTTGCCGCGTTGCAATATCCGATTGAAATCCGGGTGTCCGACGAGCGGGCGCAGTTGCTGGAGACCGGCGGCGGCTTGGTGCAGGCAGAGCCGATGATCGAGGAAGCAAATTTCTTCTGCATCAACAGCGACAATTTGTGGACCGATGGACCCGAAAACAGCCTGCATCAACTGGCGCAGACATGGGACGAGGACAAGATGGATGCGCTGTTGCTGCTCGTCCCGCGAAGTTCGGCTCACAATTATAAAGGCTCGGGCGATTTCCATCTCGACGACGAGAACCGCATTTCACGCAAGCTTCCGGACCAGCAGGCGCCATTGATTTTCTCCGGCATCCAGCTGATTTCCAAACGGCTGCTGCGCGACGCGCCCACCGGTCCTTTCTCAACCAATATTTTATGGGAACGGGCGATTGGCGAGGGCCGTCTGTTCGGCATGGTTCACCAAGGCGAATGGTTCGAGGTCGGTTCGCCGCAAGCGATAGCGCCCACAGAAGCCGCGCTGGCGCGTGCCTGACCGCCGCCGGCCATCCGTCTATAATATTGCCGCGCACGGCGGGTTTGCGGATGCACTCGCTCAGGGACTGATCGACCGCTTTGCCAAGGATGCATTCGGACTGGCCCGCGGTCTCGTCATTCTACCCAATAACCGCGCCCGAAGCGCGCTTCAGGAAGCCTTTGTCCGGCTAAGCGAAGATGGCCTGTTGTTGCCGCAGATGGCTGTGATCGGTGATCTTGAACTGGACGAGTCGATCGGTGTTGCGTTGGATTCAGGGGAATTGGCGCTCGATATTCCGGCAGCGGTCGATCCCATGGATCGCCTGCTCACTCTTGCCCGATTGATCCAGAAGGAAATCGGGCTGCGCGAGGATGCGATATTGGCAAAGGATGCGCTGCGGCTGGCACGCGAATTCGCCAGTACGCTTGACCAGTTGAACATCGAAGAAATTTCGCTGTCTGATCTCAAGAATACGGAACCGGAGAGTCTGGATCTTTCCGCCCACTGGCAGGACTCCTATCGTTTCTTCCTGATCACCGCGGAGAAATGGCGAGAGCAGCTTAGCCAATGGGAGCGGGTTGATCAGGCGGTCCGCCGGAACATGCTCTTCGATCATATCGCCAAAACCTGGAAAGATTCGCCGCCCGCACACTTCGTTGTCGCAGCGGGTATAACGACGTCCGCTCCCGCGATTGCGCGTTTTCTGGAAAGCATTTCTTTCTTGCCCTCGGGTCTGGTCGTCCTGCCCGACCTCGACTTGATCATGCCGGACGAGGAATGGGATTTGCTCGGTCCGTTCAAGCCGGATCCGGAATCGGGTCATCAGCCGCGTGCGCAGGAAACCCATCCGCAATATCATATGAAAATGCTCCTCGATCGCATGTCGATCGCACGCGGTGAGGTCATGCGCTGGCCGCGCACCGGCGAAAGCGGCGCGGTTGCCAAGCGCAGCCGGGCGCTGAGCAATGCCTTCGCAATTCCGAAACTGACCGTGCGCTGGCAAAATCTGGAAAGCAACGAACGCAGTCTGGCAGGGGTACAGACGGTAGAAGCGCGCAACAGTGCCGAAGAAGCGCAGATCATCGCCCTTCTGGCACGCGAAGCTCTGGAAGACCCGACACAACGGGTTGCGATTGTTACGCCGGACCGGTCCCTGGCGACACGGATTTCGGCCCATTTGAAACGCTGGGAAATCCAGGTCGATGATACCGCCGGCCAGCCTTTGGCAAAGCTGCCCGAAGGCGTGTTTTTCCTGAACCTGCTCGCGGCAGTCGCCGACGGCTTTCCTCCAGCCGATTTTCTCGCTTTGCTCAAACATCCGCTGGTGCAGCGCGGGGAAGGGCGCCTCCCGTGGCTCGACCAGGTGCGCAAACTGGACCTGCTGTTGCGCGGTCCGCGGCCCGCGCCGGGACTGGCTGGCATCGATGCGCTGCTGACGAGCGAGAACCGCCGGACGAGGAAATTACGCCGAGAGATTGCTCCATGGTGGAAATCCGTTCGAACAAAGTTCGAGAATATGGAAAGCCTCTTCGCGCCGCCGCTGGACTGGGCCGATCTTCTGGATCAATTGCGGCAATTGGCCGAACAATTGACCGATGGTGTGATCTGGGCGGGTCCGGCTGGTCGGGAACTGGCTGAACTATTGGCGAAACTGCAGATCCGTGCCGACATGGGGCCGATCCGGATCGCGGCAAATGAACTGGCCGGCTATTTCGAGGCCTTGATGTCCGAAATATCCGTGCGACCGCCCTATGGCGGCCATCCCCGGATCGCGCTCTACGGCTTGCTGGAGGCGCGCCTGCAGCAGTCTGATCTCGTCATCTGCTGTGGCCTCAACGAGGGGAGTTGGCCGCAGGCGATCACGCCCGATCCTTGGCTCGCACCGATGATCCGCAAGTCGCTCGGGCTTCCGGCACAGGAGCGGCAGATCGGACTTTCTGCTCATGATCTAGTCGGTGCGATGGGAGCAAAGAATGTCATCCTCTCCCGGGCGCGCCGGGATGATTCCGGACCGGCCATTGCCTCGCGCTTCCTTCTGCGCCTGAAAGGCATGTGCGGGGATAATCTGAAGGAACATCCCGAAGCCCGCGCATGGCTGTCTTCAATCGACCGGCCCGGAATACCGTCCGAGCCATATGATCGCCCCGCTCCCTTGCCGAGCGCCGAGGAACGCCATATCCCGATTTCGGTGACGCAGGTAGACCGCCTGATCGCCGATCCCTACGCTTTCTACGCCAACAAGATCATGGGTTTTGCATCGCTCGATATGATCGACGCAGACCCGAGCGCCGCCTGGCGTGGGACGATCATTCACGACATTCTTGATCAATGGGCAAGGCAGGACAATTATGCACCTGAAGCGCTGAGAGAAAGAGCGGATGCGTTTCTCAAGGACCCGACCCTGCACCCGCTGATGCGCAGCCTCTGGGCACCGCGTCTGATCGAGGGGCTGGCCTGGATCGCAGACACGCTTGCAGAAAATCGCAAGGCAGGCCGGGAACCGGTCGCGTCGGAAATCTACGGCAAGGCCGAGATTGCCGGTGTCGAGCTGTCCGGCATCGCGGATCGTATCGACAGGATGCCCGATGGTGGTCTGGCCGTTGTAGATTACAAGACCGGCGGCGCACCCACCAACAAGGCGGTGGTCGAGGGCTATAATCTCCAACTGGGCTTGCTCGCCGCTATCGCCGAACTCGGCGGTTTCGAGGGTATCGAGGGGCAGGCGACCGGTTTCGAATATTGGTCGCTCGCCAAAACAGCCGGTTCTGACAGTTTCGGTTATGTCCGCTCCCCGACGAAAGGGCGCGGCGACAATGTCGTGCCGTCGGATGCGATGGTCGACCATGCCGTGGCCCGGTTCAACGAGGCCGTTGATCAATATATCCTGGGGTCGGAACCGATGACCGCCAAGCTACATCCGGAATATGCGCCTTATGCAGATTATGACCAGTTGATGCGGCTTGAAGAATGGTACGGGCGCTCGCCCATGGAAGCGGTCGATCATGAGTAGCGGCAAGCCAAAGATATTTCCGCTTATGGATCGCCAAATTGATGCGGTCGCGCCCGCTGCTCATATCTGGCTCAGCGCCTCAGCCGGGACCGGAAAGACGCAGGTTCTTACGGCGCGGGTTTTCCGCCTGCTGCTGACCGAGAAGGTCGATCCCGAGCATATTCTGTGCCTGACCTTCACCAAGGCGGGTGCTGCTGAAATGGCGGAAAGGATCAACCGCCAACTTGCCGCCTGGGTGCGGATGGACGATACCAGACTGGCGAGTGACCTTGCTGCGATCGGAGCCTCCACAGGGCCTGAAATCCGGGATCGCGCGCGAACCCTGTTTGCCCGCGTCCTCGATGCACAAGGTGGCGGCCTGCGGATCATGACGATCCACGGCTTCTGCCAGTCCTTGCTCGCTTCTTTCCCGGAGGAAGCCGGGATCGCCTCGATGTTCAAGCCGATCGAGGCACGCGACCAGAAAATCCTGGCGCGCGAGGCTCTGGGTGATCTGCTGTTGGAAGAAGAGCGGTCGGGCCGTCCGGAAATCATCGAAGCGATCCAGCGCCTCAGCGTGCGGATGGGCGAAGAGGCCACCGAACAATTTCTGACGGCCTGTGCAGCCAAAGCCGATGCGATGGAAAGTCTCGCAACCGGAGTGCTGCCATTCGTCCGGGGATTGCTGGGACTGCCGATAGAAGGTGATGCGACATCTTGGCTGGCGGATCGGTGTACCGACGAAGCGATAGACCTCCGCTCGATTACGAAATTGCGCGATGCGATGGCGGAATTCGGCGGGAAGAAGGAGCAGGAACGCCAACTCGTCATCCGTCTATGGCTGACCCTCAATCCGCAAGAGCGCGCTGCCGCCTTGCAGGATGTGCATCTTGGGTGGGCCACCAAGACCACCGGAGCGCCGCCCAAGCCAACCAAAGGGTTGCTGAAAGCCCTGCCGGATTACGATTTCATTGCCGGATCGCTGTTTGAATGGAGCAACGGCCTGCTCGAAAAAGCGATCCTTTTCGAATATGCCGATCTCTTCGCGGGCGCATTGGAAGCCGGGCGCGCCTTTTACTACCGTTATCGCGACGCCAAAAAGCTGCACGGTGTGGTCGATTTTGACGATATGATCCGGATGACCGCCCGGCTGTTGCAGAAAAGCGATATGGCCGCTTGGATACGCTACAAGCTCGACCAGCGCACCGATCATATATTGATCGACGAAGCGCAGGATACCAATCTCGCGCAATGGGAGATTGTCGGCGCGCTGGCTGGCGAGTTTTTTGCCGGGATGGGCGCTGAGCCGGAACGGCACCGAACCTTGTTCACGGTTGGGGACTTCAAACAGGCGATATTCGGATTTCAGGGAACCAGCCCGCATAATTACGCCAACGCGAGAACCGAGTTTTTTGGCCTGGCAGAGGCGTCGGAACAGCCGTTCGGAGACCTGTCGCTGGACCGCAGTTTCCGTTCGACACCGCCGATACTGGATGTCGTCGATGCTACGCTGGAACAGCTTAGCCACGAGCAATTGGGACTGGACCAGCCGATACCGGAACATCGCAGCAACTATTTCGACGCCAGCGGCAGCGTGACCCTGTGGAAGCCGGTGGCCAATAGCAGCGACGCGGATGACGAGGACGAGGAATCATGGGCCAGCGAGGAAAAGCGGGTTTTTGCGCAGCAACTGGCGCTGCAGATCAAAACTTGGCTGTCTCCGGAAAATCCGCTCTGGCTGGATCGGGAAAACCGGCCGCTGCAACCGAAAGATATCCTGATTCTGGTGAGCAAGCGCGATGAGCTGAGCGCCCTTATCGTCGCCCGTCTGTTTGCCGAGAAAGTCCCTGTTGCCGGAATCGACCGCATTCGCCTGAACCAGCCTCTGGTTGTGCAGGACTTGCTGGCCGCCATTCGCTTTGTCCTGCAACCAAATGACGATCTCAATCTCGCCAGCCTGCTGGTATCTCCGCTGCTTGGCTGGTCGCAGGAAGACCTACTCGCCCGCGGTTATCGCGGCAAGGACCATGCGGACAAGAGCCTTTGGGAGTTTTTGCGTCGGCGAGGGACACTGGACGAAGAAATCAAGCCACTGATGCAATTGCTGGCGATGGCAGATTTCAACACGCCTTATCAGTTTCTCGAGACAATATTGTCCGGACCGATGCAGGGCAGACGCAAATTGCTGGCGCGCCTGAGCCATGCGGCCGTGGACCCGCTCGACGAACTGCTGGCGACGGCGCTGGCCTTTGAACGGGATCATATTCCGACTCTGCAGGGATTTCTCGACTGGTTTGACCGGGGAGATGTCGAGATCAAGCGCGAGCAGGTCGAAGGTGGCAATGAAGTGCGCCTGATGACCGTGCATGGCGCAAAGGGATTGCAGGCTCCGCTGGTGATTCTCGCCAATGCGACCTTTGATCCGGCGAGCAAGAAAAGTGGCGGCTTTACGATAAAGCTGGGCGAGGGCTCCGATCGGGAACTCGAATATCCCGTAGTCCCGATCCGCAAGGCGGAGCGCGTCGGCATATTGGCGGAACATGCCGCCCATGCCGATAAAATCGCGATGGAGGAGCACTGGCGGCTGCTATATGTCGCGATGACCCGGGCGGAAGAACATCTCGTGGTGGCCGGTGTTCTTAGACCAAGGGCACGCGGAGAAGTGCCGGAACTGAGCTGGTTTGGCGCCATTGAACGCGGCCTGATATCACTGGATTGCGGCTGGCGCGATGATCCGGACTGGTTTGCTGTCCGGGAATACCGGATCGAAAACCCGAGCCAGCCCGCTGCGCCTTCCGCCATCGACAGTCGACAAGATCGGGGTGAAGAGCAGACATCGCAGCCGGACTGGCTATTTCAACCGGCACCGGAAGAATCGCGACCGCCACGGCCCTTGACACCGTCGCATCTCGGCCCCGACGATGCCAGCAATCCGCCGCCGGATATGGCCATGCGCGACGCTGCCGAGCGCGGGATATTGCTGCATAGCCTGTTTCAGCGCTTGCCGAATATCGAACGGGAGCGCCGCAGGGATGTCGCCGACCGGTGGCTTGCTAAACAAAAGCGGGTAGCGGACCCGGTCCGCCGGGCGGAGATTATCGAGACGGTCGTGGCGGTGATGGATAATCCGCAATGGTCGGCCTTGTTTGCGCCGGAAAGCCTGGCTGAAGCCCCGATTGCTGCGGTGGTCGGCGATCATGTCATATCTGGCACTGTAGACCGGTTGCTGATCACCGATGATCACATCTATGTCGTTGATTTTAAAACTGGTCGACGGGTTCCCGACAATGCCGAACAAGCCCCTGTTGTCTATCTGCGACAGATGGCAGCCTATGTCGCCGCGCTGGAAAAGATATTTCCGGCGCGCCCGATCCGGGCAGGCCTTCTCTACTCGCATGGCCCGAAAATGATCGAGGTTTCCGCCAATCTGATCGAGCAGCACAAGCCCGGCTTTGAGGCGACATGAAAATCCTTTTGGGCAATGCGCTTGAGCGTAGACCCCACCGTGCCTAAATAGAGTTTAAACAATTGGAGATTCGTTATGGCTACCAAAGCAATTACCGATGCAAGTTTTGAAGGCGACGTCCTGAAAGCTGACGGCCCGGTTCTCGTTGATTTCTGGGCGGAATGGTGCGGTCCGTGTAAAATGATCGGCCCCGCGCTCGAAGAAATCAGCAATGAAATGGGTGGCCAGGTCACGATTGCCAAGCTCAATATTGACGATAGCCCGGAGGCGCCTGCTAAATATGGCGTGCGCGGTATTCCGACCATGATCCTGTTCCACAACGGCGAACCGGTTGAAACCAAGGTTGGAGCGGCTCCCAAGAGCCAGCTCAAGCAATGGCTGGAACAGTCGCTGCCCGCTTAAGGTTTGAAAATATCCCCGAGCCGCTCGGCTGCTTCGTCCCAGAGTTTCGGTGACGAAGCGCCGAGTAGTCCCTTTCTGCGGTCGGCTGGACGATATTCGGAACCATCCCACCGCGCGCATTTTCCGCCAGCTTCATTGAGAAACAATATCCCCGCAGCGTGATCCCACGGGAGCGTGCGTTCAAATACGGATATATGATTGGTGCCCAGCACCAGCCGCGGATATTGCTCGGCGGCGCAGCGCGGTATGTCGACAATGTCATAATAGGATTCAGCAGCACCCAGCAATGTTTCTCGCTGGCCGGATGTCATGTAACTTGTAGCCAGAGCTGCAACCGGTTTCTTGGGATGATGTGTTGCTACAACGATTTCTTCGCCATTGATAAAAGCCCCACCATCTTTGACCGCGTGGCAGACACGTCCGGTGATCGGATCATAAAGCCAGCCCGCCACGGTGTCATTCTGCTCGGCCAGCGCGATAATGATCCCGAATGGCGACTGCCCGGCAGCATAGTTGCCGGTGCCGTCGATGGGATCGATGATCCACACCTGATCATAGGCTAGCTGATCCAGAACCGCCTCGTCGGCGGCAAAGGCTTCCTCGCCGACGATTTTCGCTTCGGGCAGCAGCGCCGCGAGTGCCCCTGCGATAAATTCCTCGCTGAGCCTGTCTGCGACGGTCACCAGATCTCCCGGCGTCTTCTCGTCGATTTGGTGGGATTGCAGATTCTGATAATAAGGCATCACGATATCGCGCGACGCTTGTTCCATTATGTCGAGGACAGGCTGATAGAGCCGGTGCACGTGGTCAGCTCCTGTAGTCGGCGTTGATATCAATATAGCCGTGAGTCAGGTCACAGGTCCAGACGGTGGCCTTGCCGCTTCCCAAGCCGAGATCGACAGCAATATCGATCTCTTTACCCTGAAGATGTGCGACGACCGGTGCTTCATCATAATCCGCCACGACCAGACCATCACGGGCCACGGTCACCCCGCCAAAGCTGATCGCAAGCCTGTCACGATCTGCCGGTTCACCCGCTTTGCCAACCGCCATGACCACCCGGCCCCAATTGGCATCTTCGCCAGCGATCGCGGTCTTGACCAGAGGAGAATTGGCGATCGACAAGGCAATGCGTTTCGCGCTGCCGTCGCTTTCCGCCCCGGTCACTGCAATTTCGATAAATTTGCTCGCTCCTTCACCGTCGCGAACCACCAGTTGAGCCATTTGCAGGCACAGGTCGCTGAGCGCCGCTTGAAAGGCGTCAGCGCCATCGTCATCGAACGAGGTCAGGGCGGGGGCAGAGTTCTGACCCGTCGCAAAGGCCAGCACCGTGTCGCTGGTCGATGTGTCGCTGTCGACGGTGATGCAGTTAAAGCTTTTACCGGTCGCCGCGCTCAGCATTTCCTGCAGAAAGCCCGCCTCGACCGTCGCGTCCGTAAAAATATAACCGAGCATCGTCGCCATGTCCGGCGCAATCATGCCAGAGCCTTTGACAATCCCGTTGAGATGGACCGTCTGACCCCCGACGATTGCACTCGCGGTCGCCATTTTTGGGAAGGTGTCTGTGGTCATGATCGTCGCGGCGGCGGCTTTCCAGTCGCATGGTTCTGCCTCAAATACTGCTTTCAGGCCGGCCTCGGCCTTGTCCTGCGGCAACGGCACACCGATAACCCCGGTCGAAGAGACGAATATTTCTTCTTCCGAACATCCAAGGTGGTCCGATGTCAGCGACAATATTTTCTGCACCGCCGCCATCCCGCGTGCGCCGGTAAAGGCATTGGCATTCCCGGCATTGACCACCAGGCCGCGTGCCTTGCCGCCCTCAAGCGCTTTCCGGCACCATTCCACTTCCGGAGAAGGACATTTGCTGTTGGTGAGCACACCGGCAACCGATGTTCCCGCTGCCAGTTCGATAAAGGTCAGATCGCAGCGATCCCAATCCTTGTAACGCGCACGGGCTATGCGGCAGGTGACGCCTGCCATATCGGGTAATGCGGGAGATTGTGCTGGCGCCAGAGGCGAAAGTTTGTCCGACACTTGACTTGCCTTTATCCAATGTTTTGATAGAACGCGCTCATATTGACGGGTGCCTTGTCCATGAACGCATATATTGCAAGTTTTATGTTGCTGCTATTCAACGCTGTCGGCTTGGCCGTGCCTGCGTCTGCAGCGGCCGAAGAGCGCATGATGCCCGAATTGGAAAGCGGTGCCAACCTGTCGGAAGCTTCGGTTGCGGATCAATGTTCTGTCGTCGAACAGGCAGGCGTGCGCGCATCGGACCAACAGCCCTGCGGAATAGTAGAAATGCGGGTTTCCGGGCCACTCGCAGTGGACAAATCAGCCAGCAAAGATCAAGCTTGGGCCGTCTTAGCGATGCGCTCCGAAGTCGGCGACAAGCTGGAACATGAAGAAGGTGCGCCCTAGCGCCATTCTCGGTCTTGCCACTATTGCATGGCAAGAAACTCTCCCTAAATCCATCCTATTCGCGGCCTTTTGTCGGCCGGAAAAATCTACAAATTGGAAAATGTCATGCTCGGCGGTTTAGCCAAATCCATCTTCGGGTCAGCCAATGACCGTTACGTAAAATCGATGCAAAAGCTGGTCGACGCAGTCAATGTGTTTGAACCGGAAATCGAACCACTTTCGGACGAAGAGCTCGCGGCCAAAACAGTTTCTTTCAAGCAGCGTGTTGTCGGTGGTGAATCGCTGGACGACATTTTGCCGGAAGCCTTTGCGGTCGTCCGGGAAGCGGCCAAACGGACATTGGGCCAGCGCCATTATGATGTGCAGCTGATCGGTGGCATCGTCCTGCACCGCGGTGAGATCGCCGAAATGCGGACCGGCGAAGGTAAAACTCTGGTGGCGACGCTCGCCTGTTACCTGAATGCCATCGATGGCAAGGGCGTCCATGTCGTCACCGTGAACGACTATCTCGCCCGCCGCGATGCGGAATGGATGAGCCAGGTTTATAATTTTCTGGGCCTGGAAGTCGGTGTGATCGTGCCGAATCTCGGTGAGGAAAAGCGCCGGGCGGCCTACGCAGCGGATATCACCTACGGCACCAACAATGAATTCGGCTTCGACTATCTGCGCGACAATATGAAGCACGAGCGCGCCCAGATGGTCCAGCGGCCGTTTAACTTCGCAATTGTCGATGAAGTCGACTCGATCCTGATCGACGAAGCCCGGACGCCCCTGATCATATCCGGGCCTACCGATGACAAATCCGATCTTTATCTGTCGGTCAATGCTGTCGTCCAGGATCTCACCGAAGAGGATTATGAAAAAGACGAAAAATCGCGCAATCTTTCCCTGACCGAAGAAGGCACGGAAAAGGCTGAACGCCTGCTCGAAGCGGCGGGCTTGCTTGAGGGCAGCAACCTCTACGACTACGAGAACACGCAAGTCGTCCACCACCTCAATCAGGCTTTGATGGCCAATGTCATGCGCAAGCGCGATACCGACTATATAGTCAAGGACGGCAAGATCATCATCATCGACGAATTTACCGGCAGGATGATGGAAGGACGGCGCTGGTCCAACGGTCTGCACCAGGCGGTCGAGGCCAAGGAAGGCGTCCAGATCGAGCCCGAAAACCAGACCATGGCATCGATCACGTTCCAGAATTTTTTCCGCATGTATCCGAAACTGTCCGGCATGACCGGCACCGCAGAGACAGAAGCAGCGGAATTTTTCGAAATCTACAAGATGAATGTCGTCACCATTCCGACCAATCAACCGGTGCTGCGGATTGACGAAAATGACGAGTTTTACAAGAATACGCTCGATAAATTTGCCGCGATCGCAAAAACCGTCAAGGAACATAGCGAAAAGGGCCAGCCGGTTCTGGTCGGAACCGTTTCGATCGAAAAATCCGAACTGCTCTCGGATTTTCTGAACAAGGAAAATGTGGAGCATAGCGTCCTGAACGCCCGCTTCCATGAACAGGAAGCGCATATTGTGGCGCAAGCCGGGTCGCCAGGGGCGGTTACCATCGCCACCAACATGGCCGGTCGCGGTACCGATATCCAGCTGGGCGGCAATGTCGATTTCAGGATCGAAGATGAATTGAGCGAGATGGAAGCCGGTCCGGAAAAAGACAAGGCAATCGCCAAGATCAAGGAAGAAGTTGGAGCGCTGCGCGACCGGGTCAGGGAAGCCGGCGGTTTGTTCGTGCTCGGCACCGAGCGACACGAAAGCCGCCGGATCGATAATCAGCTGCGCGGCCGTTCCGGGCGGCAGGGTGACCCGGGACTGAGCCGCTTCTATCTTTGCCTTGAAGACGATTTGCTGCGCATCTTTGGCACCGAAACGATGTTCGCCAAGATGATGAACAAAAACCTCGAGGACGGTGAGGCCATTGGCGGAAAATGGTTGTCCAAAGCCATTGAAACAGCACAGAAAAAGGTCGAAGCGCGGAACTATGAAGCGCGCAAGCAGGTCGTCGAATATGATGATGTGATGAACGACCAGCGCAAGGTGATCTACGAACAACGCTCGGAAATCATGGATGCGGAAACGGTCGGCGATGTGGTCGAAGACATGCGCCATGAAACGGTCAATGCGCTTGTTGCCGATGCCTGCCCGCATGGGACCTATCCGGAGCAATGGGACGTACAGGGCCTGAAAGTCCGCGTCGAGGAAGTGCTTAATCTCCGTCCTGATTTCGATAGCTGGATGCAGGAAGATGCGCTCGAGCCTGAAATCATCGAGACGCGCATCTCCGAAATGGCAGATGCCGAATTCGAAGCAAAAATGGCACAGGTGGAAGGCGAAAATCCTGGCGTCTGGGCGCAAATCGAAAAATCGATCCTGCTCGAATTGCTTGACCATCACTGGAAAGAGCATCTTGCCACTCTCGATGCGCTACGTCAGGTGGTTTTCCTGCGTGCCTATGCCCAGAAAAAGCCGCTCGACGAATATAAGCAGGAAGCCTTCGGCCTGTTCGAACGGATGCTGGAGATCATCCGCGAAGGCGTGACCAAGACGATCGCGGTCAGCCAGTTCCACCGTCAGGAAGAAATCGCGGTGCCGGAATTGCCGGAATTGCCGGATTTCCTGACCACGCACATCGATCCGCTAACCGGAGAAGACAATAGCAATGATATCGACGGCGGCACGCTGGGAACGGTTTCCACAACTTTGCCGCCACGGCAATCGGGCCAATTGAACAATCCTGCAGACGCGTTCGATGGCAAAAAAGTCAGCCGCAATGCCCCTTGCCCCTGTGGTTCGGGACGCAAGTACAAGCATTGTCACGGGAAATTTTGATCTGAATCCCGTGCGGCCTGGCGCGATCTGAGATGGCTTTCGGCATAGCCGGGTTGGCGATCCTGTTTACTATGACCGCTGCGCTGTACGCCAGCGTCGGATTTGGCGGCGGGTCTACCTATATCGCCCTGCTGGCGCTGGCGGAGCTTGATTATCGGGCGCTGCCGATCATTGCGCTGCTGTGCAATATCATTGTCGTTACCGGCGGGACCTTCCGGTTTCAGACACGCGGCCTGATCGACTGGCAAAGAATCTGGCCGATCCTCCTCCTGTCCGTCCCTACGGCTTGGCTGGGGGGGCGCATGGTCATTGCTCAGAACAATTTTATGATCCTGCTCGGCCTGTCACTGGCAGCGGCCGGAATTTTGCTGATGATCGAACCGTTTATCAAGCGGGCAGGGAGAAAATCCGGAAGCGGGCAATGGACCGGTCACCGGTTATTTGCGCCCGCCATCGGCACCGGCATCGGTTTTCTGTCCGGCATGGTCGGAATCGGCGGCGGCATTTTCCTCGCGCCGATCCTGTTGCTCACCCGCTGGTCCGACAGTCGCCGCATCGCAGCGACAGCCAGCGTGTTCATCCTGGTCAACTCGATCGCCGGTCTCGGCGGGCAGTTGATGAAATCGGGCTTGAGCATCGGCGGAGAGGCGGTCCTTGCCTATTGGCCGCTGTTTCTCGGTGTCTTGCTGGGCGGTCAGATTGGTAGCATATTGGCCAGCAAGGCATTGCCGGAGATATGGATCAGGCGGCTGACGGCTTTGTTGATCCTCTATGTAGCGGTGCGGTTATTGTGGGTTTGAGGTGGTGGAATTGGAGCACTGTTGCCGTAATTCCGGTAACCAATCTCAATCCGGTATCAGAACTTATGATGATACCACCGATTGGACAAACCGCAGATCGCGAGATATTCTGGCGGTATGACGAATCCGAATAACCTGATGGCGCTGTTAAAGCGGTGGAAGTCGGACGGCGATCCAGCGGTCGAAAACGCACTCGCCGAGTTTGTCCGTGATGAGCTGCGCTGCCAGGCAGGCAATATTTTTGCAAACGAACGGGCTGATCGCATTTTGCAGCCTGTGAACATCATCGAAAGGAACTGGATATGCGAAGTAATCTCGCAATAGCCTTTGCCGCAACTCTGGCACTGGCTGTTTCATCGGCCGCGGCGGCGCAGAACGTTGAAAACACGGCGTCATATGAATGGGTGATGTCGCAGGAAGTCCCGGTAACCGATGGCGATATTACGGATCGACCATATCGAGTTGTAGGCAAACTCACCAAGAAAGTACGACGCTTAACAATCTTCTCAAAGCATTCATCACCGCAAAAAGTTTATCGGGAACTTTGGGAAAAAGCGCGCAACAAATATAAAGCCGACGCGGTCATCTTCGCGAATTTTGGAGAAGCGGGACGGGCTCAGCGCGAGGCTCGCGGCACTGCAATCCGCTTCCTGAAGGGAGCGGAACTGACGGCGTGGCGTGCCCGGAATTCTGATTGATACGGCTTTGCGAACGGCGAAATCATTTGTGCGCGTCGGGCGTTTGGGCATCATTATCTGATTGTGCGTACCCACCCAGCCAGAAGGCTATATCCTGATGCGGATTATCCATATCAATCGCTGCATCGCTCGCAATTCTCAATTCGCAATACCAAGTTCAAAACCCTCCCATGCAGAGATAGGTTGAAACCATCCGACCATTGCGGAAGCTAGCGTTTCGTCAGATTTGCCATTGGGCCTGCAAATGACAGCAGCAGCCAACCAAATTCTCCCAATCCCTCCGGCGAATTCCTCCCTTTCCTACAGCATTCCCCTTCTGATAAACCGCTGCCATGACCATGCCGCATCATGCTCTGCTTCGCGCCCGCCGCCACGGCTTCCTGCCCGTGCGCACCTTCTCTGGCCGAAAGGAGCGTGTTGATCTTGTGACCACCCGATAGCCCGTATCGGCCACCACCGCTTTTTCCGCTTTAGGGGGTGTGACCCGTGTGACCCTAGGTAAAAATTTGCGCTGCAAGGCGGCCAAGCAGATTTCACTTTATAACAGTGTAAAGATTGTAAAGTTTATCAGGGAAAAGGAGATTTATCTGAACAGAAATTTTCGCGTGACCAAGACGAACGCGTTTTGGTCAGGGTATCAGGCTTTGCAAAGCAAGCAATCGTCCGGAAATAATGCGGTGGAAAATGGCTCCCCGAGTTGGATTCGAACCAACGGCCATTCGATTAACAGTCGAATGCTCTACCACTGAGCTATCGGGGAACACGCTCGATTCTGGACCGAGACTTTCGTGGTGCAGCGCGGCTATAGCAACGAGATTCGCGGGCCGCAAGCCATCAAACGACAAATTGTTCCATGGCGATGCGATCGTCCAGTGCATGTTCGGGATCAAACAGCATCGTGAGCGCCTGGGCCCGGTCCACGGAGACTTTGACGCAGCTGACGTCGCGGACTTCCTGCTGGTCGCCGACTGCGCTGACCGGCCGTTTTTCCGGATTGAGTACGCGGATGGTTATTTCCATCTTGTCCGGCAAAATCGCACCTTTCCAGCGTCTCGGCCGGAACGGGCTGATCGGTGTCAATGCAAGAAGATTGCAGGTCAGGGGCAGGATCGGGCCGTTCGCGGAGAGGTTATAGGCGGTGGATCCGGCGGGCGTGGCTATCAGCAGGCCGTCGCAGACCAGTTCATCCATCATGACCCGGCCATTGATTTCTATCTCGAGCTTCGCCGTCTGCCGGGTTTCGCGCAGAAGCGACACTTCGTTGATGGCGGGCAGGGTAAATTTGGCTCCGGAAAGGGTTTCCACCTCCATCTTGAGCGGTTTTACCTTGAAAGCCCGGGCCTTGCTCAGACGCTCTTTGAGGTCTTCCAGATGCCAGTTGTTCATCAGGAAACCCACCGTACCCAGGTTCATGCCATATACCGGCATGATATTTCGGCGATTGAGCATCTGGTGCAGCGTTTGCAGCATGAATCCGTCGCCGCCGAGGACAACCGCCTGATCCGCTTCTTCCATCGGGACCCAGTCGATCAGTGGTTTCAGTTTCTCGGCTGCTTCTTGTGCCTGCTGTGTTGGCGATACGATCAACGCCCATTTCTTTTCGCTCATCCGCCCGTGACGTTCATATGACGCTCCAATATCTCTGCGGACCCCTCCAGCTGCGCATTGAAATCATGCCGCAACGGTTTGAGCTTTAGAGCCTGTTGGAGCAATTGGTCAACGGCAGCGATACCATCGCTCCGAACTGCTGCGCGCAAATCGACATGCGCGCTGTGACCGAGGCACATGAATATCTTTCCGTCGGTGGTCAGACGCAGTCGGTTGCAGTCATCGCAGAAATTATTGCTGAGCGGTGTAATCAGTCCCAGCCGCAGGCCGAGAGGCTCGACCGAAACATAGCGCGCCGGTCCAGCGCTGCGATGGGGAACAGGAAGGATTGTATAGTGGTCTCTTAACGGAACCAGGAATTCATCGGCGGAAATATGGGCAAGTTGTCGATCCGCACCGACATCGCCCAAGGGCATGCTCTCGATAATAGTCAGATCGTGACTATTTTCTGCGCAATATTCGGCCATTGGCAGAAGGTCAGCTTCGTTGAAATCGCGAACTGCAACCATGTTGATTTTGACATGGATTCCAGCGGCCTTGGCAGCCTTTATGCCATCCAGAACAACGTTAACATCGGCGCCCCGGGTGATCTCGGAAAAGCGCTCGGGGTCGAGCGTATCCATGCTGACATTGATCCGCCGCACGGCATGGGCTGCGAGATGGTCGGCATATTCGGTCAGCAACGACCCGTTGGTGGTGAGCGTCAGTTCTTCCAGTTCGCCGGACACCACTTTTCTGCCAAGACGCTGGATAACATCTTTCATATCCCGTCTGACCAGCGGTTCACCGCCGGTAAGCCGGATTTTCCGAATGCCGTGTCCGATGAATCGTTCTGCAATAAGGCTGATTTCTTCCAGAGAAAGCAGCTCTGATTTGGGCATGAAGGTCATTTTTTCGGACATGCAATATTGGCAGCGGAAATTACATCGGTCAGTGACCGAAATCCGCAGGTAATCAATTTTGCGGCCGAAACCGTCTTGCATAGAAATTCTCTTCTAGATGGAATGGTGTACAGCTAGCGATTTCTGCATCAGCAAGCAACGCCCTATAAAGGATTTGCTGCTATGGGAAACGGTAGTCGATCGCTTGCAAATTGGCATTGCTGTCAACCTATATCAGGAGTTTTGAAGTCCAAGAAGCATCCATCTCGACCGCACAGTTGACTGAATTCAGAAACCTGTTTCTGCTTTCGTTCCATGAGCGCGATCCTCTGGCCGCCAAGATTGCGTCTTTTGGTTGGCGGGTTCATTCCGCCCGCAGATTGGATAATCTGAGCGCCCGGTTTTTTTCAGCTGGCGCCATGATTGCGGTGATTGACGCTCGCCGAGCCGAAAATGACGGCTTGAAGGCTATCGCAGAACTTTCAACAACCGCGACCGAAGGCGGGATTGCTATTTTGGCGTTGGTCGACAGCAGTCAAAGCTCCCAGATTGTCGGGCAATGTCATGATTCGGGAGCAACGCATTATCTGGATTTTGCCGATCCGGGAGCAGATCTCGCTCAGTCCATCAAATATGCCTATCGGTATGTCGAGAATATTCGAGGAGGCGCCGAACGCGCGAGTCACGAACAATCGATGCTGATGATCGCGGATTTACAATGGTCGATGGCGTTGGGCTCCGTTAGTGAATATTGGGTCAGCGATAGCCTGTTGGCAGCTGCTGGAGAGATTGATTTCAAGCGATATCCCGTCACGGGAATCTACCGCGTGCTTTCACCCGAAGAACGCAAGCGGGTGCGCGGAGCCATGGGACGTTTGCGCGACGGCGCGAGACAGGCGGCGGTTCCTCACCGGCTCAATGGTCGAGCGGTGGTGCATCATTTGCATGAAGCAGATGGCCGGATTTTCGGCAGAATTGAATATCTTGCGAACAACGAGGACGTTGACGATTGGACCGGACGGGATCTGCTTTCCGGCTTGAGGAATACGGCAGCTGCCCGTGCGTGGATAAGGCGGAAACTGGAAGCCGGAAGCCAATTGACACTCATTGCGATTGGCATCAAAAACTTCCGGATGATCAATGCCGCTTTCGGACGAAACGCCGGGGATCAACTGCTGCGGATTGTCGGACACAGGCTGATGGATCAGACGCATCGCCAATATGCCGGTTCGCAGCTTGTCGCGCGGCTGGATGGTCAGAATTTTCTGATCGCTCTGGCCGATATTCAGAGTAACAAGATTTCCGATTTTGCAAATGATCTGATCGCTAGCGTTTTTTATGACCTGCAATTGGAGGGACGGCCGATCAACCCTGTTGCGCGGGCTGGTGTAGCGATCGGTAATGGCGATTCCAGCGAAAAGACGTTGATCAGAAAAGCAGTGTTGGCGCTTGCAGAAGCGACCGCCGCGGATGCGCTACCAATTAAGTTCAGCACCGTTTCCGAAGCCGATGTACATCTGGAAGAGCTGCTGGAGGATCAACTGGCCGGGGCGATGGGCCGCGGAGAAATTGTTATCGCGTTCCAACCCCAAATGAGAATCGACACGGGGCAACTTGTCGGTGCCGAGGCATTGGCGCGGTGGGAGCATCCCGAATACGGGCTGTTGGGCGCTTCAACCCTGTTCGCCGTTGCGGACAGGGCCGGCGTGATGGAATCCCTTTCAACCCAAATCCATAAACAGGCTTTGACGCTGGCCGCCGGCTGGCCAGAAAGTCTCGGCTTCTTGCGCCTTTCGATCAATGTGACAGCGGGCGATTTGGCCGCAGCCTTATTCGATGACAATATCCGTCAACAGGTTGATAAAGCCGGTTTCAATCTGGGCCGCCTGACTCTTGAAATCACAGAATCCGAACTGATTGGCAATTTGTCAGCATCGGCGGACAAATTGCAGCGATTGCGCATGGCTGGCGTTCGCATCGCGATTGACGATTTCGGTACCGGGTACAGCAGCCTTTCCTATCTCAAGGAGCTGCCAGTCGACTATTTGAAGATCGACAGCGGGCTGACCAGCGACATCAGTGGCTCACCAAAAGATCAGGTGGTGGTGCGGTCGATAATCGACATGGCGCATAGCCTCCATCTCAGCGTGATCGCGGAAGGTGTGGAAACGGAATTCCAGCTCAGTATTTTGGCGGAACAGGGTTGCGAATATTTTCAGGGCTTCTTGCGTTCCGGCCCGCTCTCGCCAGACGAGTTTGAAGCGTTCGCCTTGCGCAGCAACTAGGCAGTAACGCGTTGCGCCAGTTTCGATAATCCTGTTGTCAGTTGCGTCAGGCCATGCAGACGGGACTTGGGATCCCGCCACTTGCGTTCAATGAACAGCTTGTTGTCAGGCCGGATTTTGGCAGTTCCCTTGAGGCGGTCGACATAGTCCAGCAGGCCCGGGACATTGGGAAAGCGGTCTTTGTGAAAGCTGACCAAAGCGCCGCGCGGCCCCATTTCGATTTTTGCAATTTGTGCTGTCACGCAATTCATCTTGATATGCATGAGCTTGAGCAGATTGTCGGTCTGGACCGGAAGGTCGCCGAAACGGTCGATCATTTCTGCGGCAAAGGATTCGATTTCCTGAAGCGTTTTGAGACCGTTCATCCGGCGATAGAGCCCCATGCGGAGCGAAAGGTCGGGGACATAGGCTTCCGGTATCAGGATCGGAGCATCGACCGTAATCTGGGGAGAAAAACTGTCGGTTGCGGCTTGCAAGCCAGAGCCCTTGGCTTTCGCTTCCAGAATGGCGTCTTCCAGCATTGACTGGTACAGTTCGAACCCGACTTCCTTGATATGTCCCGATTGTTCATCACCCAGCAGATTGCCGGCACCACGAATATCGAGGTCGTGGCTGGCGAGTTCAAAGCCGGCACCAAGGCTGTCCAGATCCCCGAGGATTTTCAGCCGTTTCTCTGCCTTTTCGGTGATGATCCGATCCTTTGGTGTGACCATATAAGCATAGGCACGCGTTTTTGAACGCCCGACCCGACCTCTGAGCTGATACAACTGGGCAAGGCCGAAGCGATCAGCGCGAAAAATGATCAGTGTATTCGCACTGGGAATGTCCAGGCCGCTTTCGACAATTGTGGTCGAGAGCAGCACATCATAATTGCGGTCATAAAAGGCCGACATCCGTTCTTCCACGGTCGCTGGAGCCATTTGCCCATGGGCGACGACATAGGTCAGTTCGGGGGCATGTTTCTTGAGGAAATCCTCGATATCGGGGAGGTCCGCGATACGGGGGACGACAATGAACGACTGGCCTCCACGATAATGCTCACGCAGCAGCGCCTCGCGCAGCGGAATAGGGTCCCACGGCATGACATAGGTGCGTACGGCAAGTCGGTCTACCGGGGGTGTTTGAATAACAGACAATTCGCGCATGCCTGTCATCGCCATCTGTAGCGTACGGGGGATAGGCGTGGCGGTGAGCGTCAGCACATGCACGTCCGCCTTCATTGCCTTGAGGCGTTCCTTGTGAGTCACGCCAAAACGTTGCTCTTCATCGATAATGATCAGGCCGAGCCGTTGAAATTCGATAGACTTGGCGAGGAGCGCGTGGGTGCCGATCACGATGTCGACCTCGCCGCTGGTCAGACCTTCCTTCGTTTTCTTGGCTTCTGCAGCCGGAACCAGTCGTGATAGCCGACCGATTTTGATCGGGAAGGGCCGAAAACGCTCTTCGAAATTGTTGAAATGCTGACGGGCGAGCAAGGTTGTGGGCGCGATGATGGCAACCTGCATACCGGCCATGGCAGCCGCAAATGCCGCGCGCATCGCGACCTCGGTTTTCCCAAAACCAACGTCACCGCAGACCAGGCGGTCCATCGCCTTGCCTGATGCCATGTCGGCGAGCACTTCCTCGATAGCCTGCTGCTGATCATCGGTTTCCTGATAGGGGAAGCGATCCACGAAACCGGCCATGTCGCTGGCCTCAACGCGCGCGGGCGTCGCCGGTTGCAAAGCCCGCGCCGCAGCGGTCCTGAGCAACTCGTGCGCGATCGCTCTAATGCGTTCCTTCAGCTTCGATTTGCGTCTTTGCCAAGCTTCGCCGCCAAGCCGGTCAAGCACAACGCTCTCACCGCCTTCGCCGTAGCGACTGAGCACATCGATATTTTCGACCGGAACGTAAAGCTTGTCACCACCGGCATATTTCAAATGGACACAATCATGCGGGCTTTCGCCAACCGGAATGGAGACTATGCCTTCGTATAAGCCAATGCCGTGCTCGAGATGGACGACCAGATCGCCCTGACTGAGCGCTGACAACTCTTCGATAAAGGCATCGCTGCTCTTGCGCCGCTTGGATTTGCGGACCAGCCGGTCTCCGAAAATATCTTGTTCGGTGAGCAACGACAGGCCTTCTGTCCGGAAGCCTGAAGATAGTGGCAATATGGTCAGGGCTATTCCTGATCCAGCCGAGAGACAGGAGTTCCAGTCATCGCACAGTACGGCCCCTTTGACGTCATGATCTTTAAGCAGGTCAAAGATGCGCGCGCGCGACCCTTTACTATAGCTCGCGACTACGGCGGTGCTTCCGGACTTCGTCAGACTGTTGAGATGGGCTCCCAGTGCCTGATATATATTCTCGTTGCGTGCCCGTTCGGGTGAAAAATCGCGGGGCGAAGACACGGACATCGAGACGACCGTTTCGGTTTCCGGTTCGTCAAATTCGCTCAGAACATGGATCGGTGCATCTTCCCTGCAGGATCGCCATTCATCCGGCGTCAGATAAAGCATCTCAGGCGGGAGCGGACGGTAGCTCGACAGATTGGCCTTGTCGGCTTCAATCCGGTTCTTGTGATAGTCTGCGATTGCCGCAAATTGTGCTTCTGCTGCGGCTGAGCCGGCGGCATCCTGCAAAATTATGCAATCATCTCCGATATAGTCGAAAATCGTCGCCAGCCGTTCTTCGAGAAGCGGCAGCCAATGCTCCATCCCGGCCAATCGTCGCCCCTCCGAGATCGATTGATACAATGCATCGCCGGTTGAGATTGCGCCAAAAAGATCACGATAGCGGGTGCGGAACCGGGTTATGCTCTCCGGATCGAGCAGAAACTCAGAAACTGGCAGCAGATCAAGCTCTTGGATATTGGCCACGGTACGCTGGTCAGCAGGGTCGAACTGGCGCAAGGTTTCGATCTCGTCGCCAAAAAGGTCTATCCGGATCGGCAATTCGGCACCGGGCGGGAATAGATCGATCAAGCCGCCACGTGCCGCGAACTCGCCGCTGTCAGCGACGGTATCCACCCGCACAAAGCCGTTGGCATAGAGGAAAGAGATCAGTCTTTCCTGTTCGATAATCGTGCCGGGCGCGAGATGAGTGACAAATTCCTTGATCCGCGATGGCATCAATACCCGCTGGGTTACGGCATTGACCGTAGTGACGACCAGTTGACCTCCCGTATTGGGGAGCGCCAGCTTCGCCAATGCAGCAAGCCGGTCCGAGGTGGTGTGCAGCGCCGGCGATGCGCGGTCATAGGGGAGGCAGTCCCAAGCCGGAAATTCAATGATTTCCAGAGCGGGTTCAAAAAAACGAGCCGCTTCCGCCACCGCGCTCATTGCCGCATCGTCGGTGGCGACAAACATCGTGCGCTGGCCTGATTTGACCGCGATCTCGGATAGGAAAAGCGGGCGATAGCCAACCGGCACGCCCGCCAGCGTCATGCCTTTTTCAGAGGATGATAATCTATCTAGGTAAGGCATTCAGAATGGCTTTTGAATATAGGACAAGAATATTATTTCGTTGCGTCAATATAGTCGAGTTTCTGCATGGCGTCCATTTGCGGCCCGCCAAAAGCTTCAGGAACGGGTAGTGTTCCAATCGCCCAGGCCATGACATCCACATCATCTTCGACGAGTAGGCTTTCGAACCAGTCCAGCTCTTGTTCCGACCAGTCCCGACTGTAGCGATCGAAAAATCCGCCGATCAAAAAGTCGGCTTCCCGGGTCCCGCGATGCCATGCGCGAAATTGCAGCCGTTTCAGCCTTGTTTCGCGGTCCATATCTGCTGCTCCAACTTGGCTAGCATAATGAGCCAGCGAGGGTATAAAGGCGGATAGACATGCGGCCCGAGATACTCAATCCATTATTTGGCGAAATCCAGTCGCTCAAGGGCATCGGCAAGGTGCTGGTCAAGCCGCTCGAGAAGTTGCGGCTGACGCGGGTCAAGGACTTGCTCTATCATCAACCGAGCTACTGGATGCACCGGAAGCGCGTCGAAGAGCTGGATGAAATTGATGTTGGCGAGACGATCATCATTCAGGTGACACCGGTCGACTATCGCACCGGTGGTCCGCGCAGCCCCCTTCGGGTCCATGCAACGGACAAGGCTGGCAACTATATCAGCTTGACCTTTTTTGGGCGGAACCCTGGCTGGCCGAAAAAATTATTGCCGCTTGGGGAGCCAAAAATCATTTCCGGCAAGCTCGAGCGTTATGGCGACGAACTTCAGATCGTCCATCCCGACCAAGTGCTCGAACCGGAACAGGTCCAGAGCATAGCGCTGTTGGAACCTATTTATCCGTTGTCTGACGGGCTTGGTAATGCACGCATGCGACAACTGATCGAACAAGCACTCGCTCTGGCACCGCAATTGCCGGAGTGGGTGGAGCCGAGCCAGCTTGCCTCCAAGGGCTGGAAAAGCTGGGGGGACAGTATCGCTTCACTCCACCGCACCGAAAGCGAGAATGCGAGCGACCGGCTCGCCTATGACGAGGTGTTTGCCAATCAACTGGCCTTCATGCTGGTGCGTGCCAGCAACCGAAGCAAGAAAGGCATTCCCATCCAGGGTGACGGAAGGCTTCGCGGCAAGATAAAGCTGCCCTTTGAACTGACCAATGCCCAGAATCGCTGCATTGCGGAGATTGAAAGCGATCTTGCGCAAAGCGCTCCAATGCTGAGGTTGCTGCAGGGCGATGTGGGATCCGGCAAGACCCTGGTGGCGTTGATGGCGCTGCTAACCGCCGTAGAAGCGGGATACCAAGGGGCGTTGTTGGCCCCGACGGAAATTTTGGCACGTCAGCATTATGAAGGCTTGCAGAAATTGCTGGCCGGCCTCCCGGTCAATCTCGCGATATTGACCGGGCGCGATAAGGGCAAAGTTCGTGAGGCGACGCTGATGGGTCTGATGGATGGGTCGATCGACATCTTGATCGGGACCCATGCGATTTTTCAGGAGCATGTCCGGTACAAGAATCTTGCCGTGGCTGTTGTTGACGAACAGCATAAATTCGGGGTCTCCCAGCGTCTCATGTTAACGCAAAAAGCCGAACGCACACCGCATCTACTGGCAATGACAGCTACGCCGATACCGAGGACCCTGACGCTCAGTCAATATGGAGAAATGGATGTTTCCCGCATCGATGAGCTTCCTCCAGGGCGGCAAACCATTGATACCAGTGTGATTTCCGAAGCACGAATGCCAGACGTGGTTGATGGCCTTGCGCGCCATATCGCCTCCGGCGGCCAGGCTTACTGGGTTTGCCCGTTGGTCGAAGAAAGCGAAAAGAGCGATCTGGCTGCGGCGGAAGAACGGGCCGCCAGCTTGAAAGCGCGATTTGGTGACCAGGTAGGTTTGGTGCACGGCCGGATGAAGGGGCCTGAGAAAGACTTGGTGATGGGGCGGTTTCAGCGCGACGAAATCAAGGTTCTGGTAGCCACTACGGTCATCGAAGTCGGCGTTAATGTCCCCAACGCCAGCCTGATGATCATCGAGGCTGCAGATCGCTTTGGCCTCGCGCAGTTGCATCAGCTGCGCGGCCGCGTAGGTCGGGGAAGCGTCAAATCCAACTGCCTGTTGATTCGCGGCGATACACTGAGCGAAACGGCCCGTGCCCGGCTTAAGTTGATGCGCGAGACAAATGATGGTTTTCGCATTGCGGAAGAAGACCTGCGTTTGCGCGGGGCTGGGGAATTATTGGGTACGCGGCAATCGGGAGATGCGGGCTTTCGTGTTGCCACCCCAGCGCAAGTCAATGATCTGATCGGCCCGGCCACCGATGATGCCCGGCTGTTGCTCGACCGGGATGGCGGATTGGCAAGCGAAAGAGGTCAGGCGGCGCGGATAGCACTTTATCTGTTCGAGCGCGATTGGGGCGTCAGCCTGTTGCGCAGCGGATAGCGACTAGAGGCTGTTGATCTGGTCCAGCATGGCAACGAAATCCGGCTCCCGGATCACTCTCTCAAATTCAAAACCGCAGCGACCCTGATGGGACCAGACAAGATAGGCTTCGATCCGTCCGGCGACTGGCAAACGGACGATAACTCTGTCGCCCTTCTCCATATCCAGTACATCGCCCAGCATTATGCCGTGGGCTGAAATATTGGTGATCCGTATCCGCACCTCCTGATGAGGATGAAATTCGCATATGGTTTCAAAATCAACCGGGAAACGTGTCGCACGGCGCGGATCGGGTGATGTCTGATGCGGTACGCTGGTCATGTAGTGCGAGCTCCAAAAAAAGGTTCATCGCGACAATAACCAATGATTAAGAATAAAAGGTAAATGCTGGTAAACCGATAAATGAAGACCCGGAATCAGGATTTTCGAAGCAGACCGTACTTCTTTTTTCCGGCCGAAACTTTTATGTCCTGGTCGGCAATAGCAACCATATATCCGGCGTCCCTGATTGGCTCATCACCCACCCGGGCCCCGCCGCCAGCGACAAGTCTTTTTGCTTCTCCTTTGGATGCACAAAAACCGATGCCAACCAACGCATCAAGTAAGGATATCTCGTTCGAGTCAACAAAGTGGACCGGCAGATCACCACCGGAACCGCCCTGTTCGAACACTTGCTGTGCCGTATCAGCGGCCTCCTTTGCCGCTTTCTCGCCATGAGCCAGGCTGGTGGCCGCATCCGCAAGGATTTTTTTGGCTTCGTTGATTTCGGATCCTTGCATCGACTCCAGGCGGGTAATTTCATCCAGATCTATATCGGTGAACAGCCGCATGAATTTGCCGACATCCCGGTCGTCGGTATTGCGCCAAAATTGCCAGTAATCGTAAGGAGAAAGCCGCTCAGCGTTCAACCAAATCGCACCATCCACGGATTTGCCCATTTTTGAACCATCGGCCTTGGTAATCAAGGGGGTGGTGACGCCAAACAGCTCGGCCCCGTCCATCCGGCGAGCCAATTCAATTCCGTTGACGATATTTCCCCATTGGTCGGATCCACCCATTTGCAATTGGCAGCCATATTGGCGCGACAATTCAAGATAGTCATATGCTTGAAGGATCATATAGTTGAATTCGAGGAAGGTCAGTGGTTGTTCGCGATCCAGTCTGAGTTTTACAGAATCAAACGCCAGCATACGATTGATTGTAAAATGGCGACCGACGTTGCGCAAAAATGGAATATATTCGAGTTCACCGAGCCAATCGTCGTTATTGACCATGATCGCATCAGTAGGGCCATCGCCGAAGGTCAAGAAATTCTCGAAACAGCCGCGAATTTTTGCAAAATTCGACGCGATTCCTTCATCGTCAAGTATCTTTCGCATCTCGTCTTTTCCGGACGGATCACCAATCTTGGTGGTTGCGCCTCCCATCAAAACGATTGGCTTGTGCCCGGCTTGTTGCAGTCGACGGAGCATCATGATTTGGACTAGATTTCCGACGTGAAGGGAATCCGCTGTAACATCGAATCCGATATAGCCGGGAATGATGCTCTTCGTGGCGAGAGAATCCAATGCTTTGGCATCGGTTAACTGGTGGATATAGCCGCGATCATTGAGTAGACGCAGGAGATCAGATTGATAATTGGTCATGGATTGGTGCGTTACATGGGGACAACGAAAGTCGCAATATGCGTTTGAACTTGCAATGCCATCCGATAACCCCGGTATCTGCCATTGACGAAATTACCGTCGAGTGGTCGATGTCTGAGACAGGTATAATATGGCTGAGATATCACGCGGCAGGAAATGTTGAGGAAGTCAAGCTACCGGACAATAGGGGAAAGCCCCAATATACGGACAATCTGTGGGAAAACACTTGTTTCGAACTATTCCTCAGCGAGCAGGGAAAAGAGCGTTACTGCGAATTTAACTTTTCTCCATCAGGGAACTGGGCGGCGTATAGCTTTCGTCGTTATCGCGACGAAATGGACCAGCTCGCACTAGCTCAAACACCCAAAATATTTATGGATTTCAGTGACTCGCATATTGCTCTCGAGGTGACTTTTGGATTACCCGATATCTGGACGCAAAATGAGCTAAGTGCGGGGCTGTCCGCGGTCATTGAGATGCAAAACAGTGAGAAATCACTCTGGGCTTTGGCCCATCCCGCAGCTAGGCCGGATTTTCACCATCGTGATGGCTTTACGCTTAAAATGGAGGCGACGGAACGTTGATAAAATTTGGAATAGACAGGCTGATTGAAGATGCGGATCTGCGTCGGCCGTTGGCGGGAAAGCGGGTCGCGTTGCTTGCGCATCCCGCTTCGGTGACGCACGATCTTGTCCATAGCCTCGACGCTTTATCAGCGATTGATGGAATCAACGTGACCGCGGCTTTCGGCCCACAACATGGATTGCGCGGTGACAAGCAGGATAATATGATCGAATCGCCGGACTATAATGATCCGGTTCACGGCATTCCGGTGTTCAGCCTCTATGGCGAAGTGCGGCGACCGACGCGCCAGTCGATGGAAACATTCGATGTCGTCCTGATAGACCTTCAGGATCTGGGTTGTCGAATCTACACTTTCATTACCACTCTGCGTTATATGCTGGAAGCGGTCGCCGAGCACGGCAAGACGGTGTGGGTGCTGGACAGGCCCAATCCGGCAGGCAGGCCCATTGAAGGTACAATTCTCGAAGAAGGATGGGAAAGTTTTGTTGGTGCGGCACCCATGCCCATGCGGCACGGGCTGACCATGGGGGAAATGGGGCGCTGGCTGATCAGCCATTTTAACCTCGACGTCGATTATAAGGTCATCGAGATGCAGGGGTGGCAGCCGGAAGGGCTAGGGTTTGGCTGGCCGGACAATCGTATCTGGATCAATCCCAGTCCCAACGCACCGAATGTCAATATGGCGCGCGCTTACGCGGGGACGGTGATGCTGGAAGGGACGACGCTTTCCGAAGGGCGTGGAACCACACGGCCATTAGAACTGTTTGGCGCTCCGGATATCGACGCGCGCACGGTCATTGCCGAAATGCGAGAAATGGCCCCGCAGTGGTTGGAGGGATGCGCGCTCCGCGAGATATGGTTCGAACCGACTTTTCATAAGCATCAGGCAACATTGTGCAACGGCGTCCAGATTCACGCCGAGGGCCCGGTCTATGATCACCAGTCTTTCCGGCCATGGCGACTTCAGGCCCTGGCGTTGAAAGCCATTGGAAAGCTCTATTCCGGATATGATCTGTGGCGGGACTTTCCCTATGAATATGAGGAAGGCAGACTGGCTTTCGATATAATCAACGGCGGGCCGTCTTTGCGAGAATGGATCGAAAATCCATCGTCAACCGCCGATGATCTGGAAGCCATCGCCGCACCGGACGAACGGGCATGGGGCGAGATGCAGGAAGATTTTCTTCTTTACTAATTATGCTGCACTGCAACATATTTATTGCAATTCGCCAAACATCTGTTAATTTGTCGCCATGTTACCAAGCAAAGAATTTTTCGAAGGCGTTGCGCTGAAAAAATGTGTGGCCGCAACCTATAACAACACGACGTTCAAGCTGGCGCCGCATATTCTCTATACCCGCCATGACGAAATGTATGTCGATGCTGTGCCGCTGGAAAAAGACGGCCAGCCGCCGAAGGAGATCAAGCTCGGAACGTTCAAGCTTTCCGGTTTGAAGGATGTTCGCGTGGAAGACCTGCATTTCGAAAAGTCCGAAATCTTTGAACCGGCGGCCGAGAAATATGACGGCACAACTTTACTGGCGGTTGAAGGCTGACGTCTAGCCCTGCTTGCGGGTCAATTCTTTCATCGCATCGCTCAGGCCGTCGACCGTTAGCGGGTACATCCGGTCATTCATCAGTTCACGGATGATCTTGACGCTTTGCGAATAGCCCCATTGTTTCTCCGGCACGGGATTTAGCCACGCCGCAGCGGGATAGGTATTAGTCAGGCGCCGCATCCAGGTCACACCGGCTTCTTCGTTGAAATGTTCGACCGACCCGCCTGGATGGGTGATCTCATAGGGACTCATCGACGCGTCGCCGACAAAGATCAGCTTATAGTCATGGCCATATTTGTGGAGGATATCCCAGGTGTTGGTGCGCTCTGAAAAGCGCCGGCGATTGTCCTTCCACACGCCTTCATAGGGGCAGTTGTGGAAATAGAAAAACTCGAGATTCTTGAATTCGCCGGTTGCCGCGCTGAACAGTTCTTCGCAGAGCTTAATAAAGGGATCCATCGATCCGCCAACATCAAGGAAAAGCAGCAATTTCACAGCATTATGCCGCTCGGCGCGCATATGAATGTCGAGCCAGCCTTTTTTGGCCGTACCGTCGATGGTCCGGTTTATATCCAACTCATCCTGCGCGCCTTCACGGGCGAATTTGCGCAGTCGGCGAAGGGCAACCTTGATATTCCGTGTACCCAGCATCTTGGTGTTATCGAGATTTTGAAACTCGCGCTTGTCCCAAACCTTGATCGCTTTTTTCTGACCACCTTCACCGCCAATCCGGACACCTTCCGGGTTATAGCCCGAATTACCGTAAGGCGAAGTACCGCCCGTGCCGATCCACTTGCTGCCGCCTTCATGGCGTTCTTGCTGTTCTTCGAGACGCTCTTTAAGCGTCTCCATAATCTCGTCCCAGCTACCGAGCGAATTGATCTTCTCCATTTCCTCTTCGGAGAGATATTTCTCTGCGACCGCTTTCAGCCAGTCGAGCGGAATTTCTTCTTCCTCCAAACCGTAATTGGTTTCGATGCCTTTGAACACTTTCGAGAAGACCTGATCAAAGCGATCCAGCAAGCCTTCATCTTTCACGAACGTCGCGCGCGAAAGATAATAAAATTCTTCCGGACTGCGCTGGATAACGTCCTTCTCGAGCGCCTCGAGCAGGACAAGATGCTCCTTGAGCGAAGCTGAAATTCCGGCGGCCCGGAGTTCGTCCATGAAGTTAAAGAACATCGTGATTCACTCGCCCTCTTGGATAAGTATATCAGAAAAATGAAATTCCCCGGTCGAGCAACCGAAGCTGATCATGTCTATTGGGAATGGTAAAGGGATCGATTTCTGTACTCCTTCGATCATAGCAGAAAGGACCTTTTCTTTTAGATCGATTTGGAAAGAAACAGTCGATTTATCCGAGGCATCCGTAATATACTCTTCATCGGGAAGATTGGAATCAGCGCTTCTGGCCAAGACGACCAGAGGCCCTTCTTCCGTTACTTGCAGAATTTGAAAGCCGACCGATTCTTTCGTTTCAACAGCAGAATGAAAATATATGTTTGCAGCAGGTCGATACTCCCCGTCTCGTTGAAGTACGAATTCAACATCAGCGGTAATGGATTTAAATTCCTTACTCAGATCCTGCTTGAACTCTGTATAGTGGTCCGACGCAGAACTGCAGATAAAACTAGCAGCGGTTGCCGGCGCGGAACCAGCGCCGAGCAGCAATAAGGCAATCACTCGCCAGAAAGAGAAGTTCACCGCGCTTCCCGCTTCGCCATAAATGCCAGCCGTTCGAATAGCATGACATCCTGCTCGTTCTTCAGCAGTGCGCCGTGCAATGGCGGGATGGCTTTGCTCGAGTCTTTCGATTGCAGCACTTCGAGCGGCATGTCCTCGTTGAGAATCAACTTCAGCCAGTCGAGCAATTCGCTGGTGCTCGGTTTCTTCTTGAGGCCCGGGACGTCTCTGACGTCGTAGAAAATGTCCATCGCCTTCTTGACCAATATGCCCTGAATGTCGGGGAAATGGACGTTGATGATCTCCTGCATGGTCTGGCGGTCCGGGAATTTGATATAGTGGAAGAAGCAGCGGCGCAGGAAGGCGTCGGGCAGTTCCTTCTCGTTATTGGAGGTAATGATCACAATCGGCCGTTCGGCAGCCTTGATAGTTTCCTTGGTTTCGTAGACATGGAATTCCATACGGTCGAGTTCCTGCAGAAGATCGTTTGGAAATTCGATGTCTGCTTTGTCGATCTCGTCGATCAGCAGGACCGGGAGTTCGGGAGCGGTGAATGCCTCCCACAGCTTTCCCTTGCGGATGTAGTTGGAAATATCGTGGACACGTTCATCGCCCAGTTGGCCGTCGCGCAGACGCGCTACCGCGTCATATTCATACAGGCCCTGATGCGCTTTCGTCGTAGATTTGACGTTCCACTCGATCAGCGGAGTACCCATCGCTTTGGCAATTTCATAGGCCAGAACCGTTTTGCCGGTGCCAGGTTCACCTTTGACAAGGAGAGGGCGCCGGAGGGTCATGGCGGCATTGACAGCAACCTTCAGATCATCGGTTGCAACATAGTCTTTGGTACCGTCAAAACGCATGATTTTCTATTCCTTGCCGTGAAAGTCAAAGCAAAGGCGATAGGGAAAACCCCCATTGTAGGCAAGTTA
>RCMY010000314.1_pt1 | contig 45932 bp, 43 predicted proteins | sample 2041341 | NCBI WGS metagenome assembly RCMY01 (sample SAMN09708234, study PRJNA481090) | Marine sediment metagenome, whole genome shotgun sequencing project.
CGGTCAATGTGGTTTTACCATGGTCAACGTGACCGATGGTGCCAACGTTTACGTGCGGTTTGTTCCGCGCGAATTTCTCTTTAGCCATGGCAATTCTTCCTATCCTAAGCTTTAGTTTGGGTTGAAAAATATAATAATGATGGTGCCCATGGGCAGAATTGAACTGCCGACCTCTCCCTTACCAAGGGAGTGCTCTACCCCTGAGCTACATGGGCTTAATTGTGTCATACCTTAATGGAGCGGGTGAAGGGAATCGAACCCTCACCGTAAGCTTGGAAGGCTTCTGCTCTACCATTGAGCTACACCCGCACTTACTTTCTCTGCTCCAATATAAGATTGGATTTTGGTGGAGGGAGAAGGATTCGAACCTTCGAAGCTTACGCAACAGATTTACAGTCTGCCCCCTTTGGCCGCTCGGGAATCCCTCCAAAAGAGAAACGCAATAGTATAGACCTGATTGCGTTCCGTCAAGCGCCTTTTTTTATTTTTTTAAAATAAATTTGCAAGGCAATAATTTTAAATATTTATTTTTCCGCAACAAGGCGCTCGTATTTGGCTTGCAGCTCATCCGGGCTTTCAGGATGCTCTTCATCAATCAAAATACAGTCCACCGGGCACACCTGCTGGCATTGCGGCTCGTCATAGTGGCCGACGCACTGGGTGCACAGATTGGGATTGATTTCATAAATCTCTTCGCCTTGATAAATGGCATCGTTCGGGCATTCCGGCTCGCAGACATCGCAGTTGATGCACTCATCGGTAATAAAGAGTGACATTGCTTTTCCTTTATGTGTGTGTTCAAAACCGTTAACGGCGAATTATAACATAATCTGTTTTGCCGGCAGCGGCTTTATCATCCTTTGCACTTTGAGAATAATTCTTAAATCTTTTTTATTCAGCTACTTGGCTATAGAGTAATAATTCAAACCTACTCATGCCGGCTTTACCTTCCCGATAGGGCAGCAGCCCGGTCGGCCGCTCGGGCAGCTTGCCGGCTTCCACATAAACCATCGCGCCGTGATTCAGACGGCCTGCCAATAAATCAAACAGTTGTGGCCATTGCTGCCAAGCAAACGGCGGATCTAAAAACACCACATCAAAGTGCTGTTGCGTTTGATTTAAATAAGTCAGGCCGTCTGAACACACAATCTCAACTTGTGGCAAGGTTAGCGTATGCGCCGCCTGTTGCAATGAGCGGGCGGTTTGGCGGTTGCTTTCCACCATCACCACTTTAGCAGCTCGGCGCGAAGCCGCCTCCAGCCCCAATGCACCGCTGCCGGCAAACAGATCCAGCACGTTTTTGCCGGTTAAATCCTGCCCCAGCCAATTAAACACTTTCTCGCGCACCATGTCGGGCGTGGGGCGCAAGCCTTCGGCATCGGCAAAACCCAGCTTACGGCCGCGGTGCGTGCCGCCGATGATGCGCACTTGGTTTTGATGTTTATTGTGTTTCATTTATTTTGCTCATTCATATAAAACAAGGCCGTCTGAAAGTATTTTCAGACGGCCTTTTATCACGCTTCGTCCGTTTTTGCGCCTTTCGGTGCCGGCGGTTCGATTTGCTCTTTCCAGCCGCATTCTTTTTGCGGACACACTTTTTCTACGCCCCAGCGCTTGGTGGTTTTGATGGTGAGCACCGGCCAGCCGCAGTTGGGGCAGGCTTCGGCAATCGGCGGGTTCCAGGTGGCGTAGTTGCAATCGGGATAGGTGTTGCAGCTGTAAAACAGCTTACCGTAGCGGCTTTTGCGCTCGATCAGCTGGCCTTTTTTGCATTGCGGGCAGCCCACGCCGGTGTCTTTAGGCGGCTCGAGCGGCTCGATATGTTTGCATTTCGGGTAGTTGGCGCAGCCGATAAATTTGCCATAACGCCCTTTTTTATACACCAGCTGGCCGCCGTCTTTGGGGCAGAACCGACCTTCGACAATGGTCGGCTCTTCGGCTTCTTTGGCCGCGTCTTCGGCGGTTTCGCCCACATTGCGGGTGTAGTCGCAATCGGGGTAGCCCGAGCAGGCGATAAAGCGGCCGCGTTTGCCGAATTTGATTTGCAGCTTGTGGTTGCCGCATTTGGGACAGATTTCTTCCAGCTCTTCGGTGGTGATTTTGGCGCGCTCGATGCCTTCTTTTTCCTTCACCTGCTTATCGAAGCCTTTCCAAAACTGGCTCATTACCGGCACCCATTGGCGCTTGCCACTGGCAATGTCATCGAGCTGGTCTTCGAGCTTGGCGGTGAAATGGTAATCGACGTATTGGGCGAAATGCTCGGTGAGGAATTTGTTGACAATATCGCCGGTATCGGTGGGCATAAAGCGTTTTTGCTCAAGTGTGACGTATTCGCGGTCTTTGAGCGTGGAAATAATGCTGGCATAGGTGGACGGTCGGCCGATGCCGAATTCTTCCAGCGCTTTCACCAACGTGGCTTCGTTGTAGCGCGGCGGCGGGCTGGTGAAGTGTTGTTCGCCGTAGAGCGCATCCACGGGCAGCACTTCGCCCTCTTTCATTTCGGGCAGTTTTTTGTTGTCTTCGTCTTCGTCGCTCTCATCGGTGCCCTCTTCATACACGCTCAGAAAGCCGGCAAAGGTCTGCACTTGGCCGGTGACGCGGAAAATGCCCTCACCCATGGCGATATCGACGGTGGTTTGGTCGAATTTGGCCGGCGTCATTTGGCAGGCCACGGTGCGCTGCCAAATCATTTGGTAAAGCTTGAATTGGTCGGCGCTCAAAAACGGTTTCACGCTCTCGGGCGTACGGTATACGGAAGTTGGGCGGATGGCTTCATGCGCTTCTTGTGCGTTTTTGGATTTGGTTTTGTATTGCTTGGCCGATGCGGGCAGATAATCTTTGCCGATTTTGTTTTCGATATAGTGGCGGATTTCGGTGAGCGCTTCGTCGGAAAGGGTCACGCTGTCGGTACGCATATAGGTAATCAAGCCGATAGCGCCCTGTCCCACATCGATGCCTTCATACAATTGCTGCGCGGTGCGCATGGTGCGGTCGGTGGTCATGCCCAGCTTGCGCACGGCATCTTGCTGCATGGTGGAGGTGGTGAACGGCGCGGCGGGGTTGCGGCTGCGTTTTTTCTTTTCCACTGTGGCCACTTGCGCTTCTTTGCCTTCCAATGCTTTCAACACATCGGCTTGCGATGTTTCATCGGGCAGGGAGAATTGCTCGAGTTTGTCGCCTTTGTATTGAATCAGCTTGGCGGTAAATTTGCTGCGGCCTTTGTGGCTGTCGAGATGCAGCGTCCAGTATTCCTGCGTTTCAAAGGCGCGGATTTCGTTTTCGCGCTCGCAAATCAGGCGCAGAGCGGGGCTTTGCACGCGGCCGGCGCTCAAACCGCGGCGGATTTTTTTCCACAATAAGGGCGACAAATTGAAGCCGACCAGATAATCGAGCGCGCGCCGCGCCTGCTGGGCATCAACCAGATTCACTTCAAGCGCGCGCGGATGGGCGATGGCATCAAGCACGGCATTTTTGGTGATTTCGTGAAACACCACCCGCTGCGGCTTGATGTTTTTCAGGCCGCGTTTGGATTTCAAAATTTCCTGCAAATGCCATGAAATGGCTTCGCCTTCTCTATCCGGGTCAGTGGCGAGATAAAGGTTTTCCGCTTCTTTGGCGGCGGCCACGATGGCATCAACGTGTTTGACGTTGCGCGCCACAAGCTCATATTTCATGGCGAAATCGTTGTCGGGGTCTACAGCGCCGTTTTTCGGCACCAAATCGCGCACATGGCCGTAGGAGGCTAAAATTTCAAACTCGCTGCCTAGGTATTTTTTCAGCGTTTTGGCTTTGGAAGGCGACTCGACAATCAAGAGGTTTTTGGCCATATACGTTCTCTATGAATATATTGGGTTGGGATTCAGACGGCCTGTTTTCCAAGGTCGGTTTACCATTCACCTCACGACAATTTTTTAGCGCGAGATGAATGATAAACAGAGCCTATAGGCCGTCTGAACAGATGTGTTGCTCAACTTTATTTGTTTTTATGAATGCCGTCTGAACGTTTTCAGACGGCCTTTTTATCTTTCACATATTTGCCATCAATGCATGGTGGACACACCGTGCAGCGCCATCATCAAATCATCACCAATCAACACCGGCAGCTCCGATTTGTGCGCCCACAACACCAGTAAGGTGAGCACTTTGGCCATATCCACCGTGATTTCGTCGGGCGGCATGTGCAGCAGGGCGTGTATCACAAATTCGCGCTGCTCGCCGTTGATAGCATCGGCATTTTCCAGAAAATGCAGCAGGCCGATCACTTCTTGCGGCAAGGCATCTTGCTCTTCGGGTGTGTACACCCGCAAAGCATCGCTGCGGTAAGCCTGCACCGCAGATTCTTCGTTATCAGACAACACCGCCAACAACATCAGCGCGTTGTTGATCTGCACATCGTCAAAGCCGACGTCTTCCAAAATCTGCCCTAAATCGTCTGGCGGCGGGCAGTCGTCGAAATCTTGGTAGTGCTCGATTAAAAAGGCGATGACTTCTGCCATTTCGGCCATGATGGGTTCCTTCATTTATGCTTTCTTTTTGATTCGTTGGTAGCGGCCGCCTGTCATGGCGGCGATTTGGCCGTCAAGCTCCAGCTCGAGCAGCCTGGCATACACATCTGCTGCCGGCAGACCCAAGCTTTGCGCTAGGCTGTCGGGGTGCACCGGGTCGTAGCCCATGGCGGCGAGCAGCTCATCTTTCCCGCTTTCATCCATCGTTTCAGACGGCCTCTCGGCTGTTTGAAGCGGCTCGGTTGCATCTGCGGCTGAGCTTTCGTTGCGCTCTTTATATATAGAATATGATGACAAGGGCGCTTTTTGCAACAGCTGCGGACATTCTTGCAAAATATCATCAAGGCATTCCACCAATTTTGCGCCTTCTTTAATCAGCTTGTGGCAGCCTTTGCTGTGCGGATTATCGATCGAGCCGGGCACGGCCATCACCTCGCGCCCCATTTCTGCGGCCAGCCTGGCCGTGATCAGCGAGCCGGACTCGGGCGCGGCTTCCACCACCAGCACGGCTTGCGCCAAGGCGGCGATAATGCGGTTGCGACGCGGAAAATTGCCGGCCAAAGGACGGGTGTCGAGCGGGAATTCGCTCACAATCAGACCGCGTTCGGCAATTTGGTAGGCCAGATTTTTGTTGGCCGGCGGGTAAATGCGGTCGATGCCCGTGCCCCACACCGCAATCGTGCCGCCCGCACCGGCCAATGCACCCTGATGCGCCGCCGCATCGATGCCGGCCGCCATGCCCGACACCACGGCAATTTCCTGCTCGCTGATGGCTTCGCCGAAATCGCGGGCAATGCGCAAGGCTTGCGGCGTGGCATGACGGCTGCCCACCACAGCCACCGCCGGCCGTTGCAGCAAGGCGGTATTGCCGCGCAAAAACAACACCGGCGGCGGTGTGATGCCCTCGGTGAGCATGAGCGGGAAATCTTCATCGCTCAGCAGCATTAAGCGGCAATCGGGCTGCGCTTCCCAATTCAGCGCTGCTTCCACCGCTTTCAAGGCCAAAGGATTATCGCGCCCCCAATCGCGCAAGGCCTGCTTTTGGCACAATAGTCCGCGCACGGCATCCACAGGCGCGGCCAGCGCGGCACGGGCGCTGCCGAAATGCCGGTGCAGCGCCAAAAAGCTTTCTGCGCCGATATAAGGCGTGAATGCCAGTTGCAGCCAAGCCAAACGCTCGTGTTCATTCCTCTCCATTTTCCCCCCCCCCTTAATTTTATAGTTTTCTTGGTTATTATTTCATCTTATGACAAAATTTTATCTAACACAACACAAAGGCCGTCTGAAACCCTGCGTTTCAGACGGCCTGCCCTTCATAATGATGCAAACATCAATAAGGATCGATATTGCTGTGGATATTGTATTGGTTAAACTCGTGGCTGTGCGAATCTTGCGGCACATTGGGCGCATGCGGCCTGTCTTCTGCCATATTGTCCAAATCACGACCCGGCTCGGATGCGGCATCGCCGATGTTGATATTGGTTTTGCTCTCGAGAATAATCGCCGATGCCAGATTTTCACTGACGCGGTAAACCATGGCCAAGCCGACTTCTTCAGCCGGAATCGACACATATTTCACCACGCTGCGCCGCCCTTTCGCACCCTCTTCCAAATCCACCTGCACCTGGCGGCTGCGTTTGTAAAGGCTCAACACCGTGCCTTTTTCCAAGCCCGCCGCTTCGCCACGATTGAGCGTGATGGTTTGAAACTGGCCGGCCTCGCCGATACCGTCGAAAATCGACACCACTTTGGCATCGATATGGCGGTTGGGCGCATGCGGCATCATGCGGAAGCTGTCGCCTTCATCAGTCATTTTCAGCAAAAAATCGCCCTTGCGGATTTCCGACACCGCCTCTTCCACCACCATCGGCTGCGCGGTTTGCGTCGGCACTTTCAGCAAAGGATGCTCGCGGGTGTAATATTCGCCCTCTGGCAAATAAGCCGCATCTTTCTCGCTGCGCGCATCCAACGCGCTGTTGGTATAAGGCAGCGTGCTCACAATGCCGCTGAACACCACTTCCTGGCCGAGAAATTTATGCGTATCGGGGTCGACAATATCTTTATTGGCGCGATACACCAAATAGCGCCCCGGCTCTTTGATACCATAAGCATAAACACGATCGCCGCGGCTATAAAGCATACGGCTGTCGGGGCCTTCGATTAACTTGGGCGCATCTTGCGTTTGCAATTGAGGAATCACCTGCGGATGCTGCATAAACATGCGGTAGAAATTCACATTCACCGTTTGAATGCCGTAGCCGGCAGACATTTCGCGCACGCGCGGCGTGAGCTTCACCACGGGAATGCCGTCTTGATAAGCGGCCGCACCTTCAAAACCCAGGCGCGGCTGGCCGTTTACATAGCTCAAAGCCAGCACTTGGCCCGGATAAATCAGATGCGGGTTGCGGATTTCGCTGCGGTTTGCCCCCCAAAGGCGGCTCCACTGCCACGGGCTGTAAAGATAGCGGCCTGAAATTTTCCACAGCGTGTCGCCGGGCTGCACCACATAACGCGCCGGCGCATCCGGGCGCAACTTGAGCCCTGCGGCAAATGCGGGCATGGAAATTGCCAAGCCAACGGCGCAAAGCAAGGTTATAATACGTTTCTGCATGACGTCCCCTTGAAAATGATTTGAATTGTCATCAATTTAGTTTAGTAAATAATCAGCAAGCCGCCGCATGGCCGCTTGCCCGCCCCCAATCAATTATCTTTGCATTTTAACACCGAATATTACCAATATCATAGTTTTAAAGCGCCACGCATCACCATTACATAGAGAAACTTAATATGGCTTTACTCAACATCCTTAAATATCCCGACGAGCGCCTGCACACTGTGGCCAAACCCGTGGCGCAGATTGACGAGCGCATTCAAACGCTGGTGGCCGATATGCTGGAAACCATGTATGCCTCGCACGGCATCGGCTTGGCCGCCACCCAGGTAGACGTGCACGAGCGCGTGGTGGTGATGGATCTCACCGAAGAACACAACGAGCCGCGCGTGTTTATCAACCCCGTGATCACCCATAAAGACGGCGAAACCACCTACGAAGAAGGCTGCCTGTCGGTGCCCGGCATTTACGACACCGTCACCCGCGCCGAGCGCGTAACCGTGGAAGCCTGCAACGAAAAAGGCGAAAAATTCACCCTCGAAGCCGACGGCCTTTTGGCCATCTGCATCCAGCACGAGCTCGACCACCTGCTGGGCAAAGTGTTTGTGGAATATCTCTCCCCGCTGAAGCAAAACCGCATCAAAACCAAATTAAAAAAACGTGCCAAGCACGATCTATAACCTTTTCAGACGGCCTATTGAATATGAAAGTGATTTTCGCGGGCACACCCGATTTTGCCGCCCAAGCCCTGCGCGCCATTGCCGCTGCGGGCTTCGAGATTTTACTGGTGCTCACCCAGCCCGACCGCCCCAAAGGCCGCGGCATGCAGCTTCAGGCCAGCCCGGTCAAACAAGCCGCGCTTGAATTGGGTTTGGCCATCGCCCAGCCCGCATCGTTGCGCCACGAAGAAGCACAAGCCCTGTTGCGCGCCCAAAATGCCGACGTGATGGTGGTGGCCGCCTACGGGCTGATTCTGCCGCAAGCCGTGCTCGACACGCCCGCACACGGCTGCCTCAACATCCACGCCTCGCTGCTGCCGCGCTGGCGCGGTGCCGCCCCGATACAGCGCGCCATCGAAGCCGGCGACACTGAAACCGGCGTGTGCATCATGCAGATGGATGCCGGCCTCGACACCGGCGCCGTGGTGAGCACCCACCACTACGCCATTAAAAACACCGATACAGCCACCGATGTGCACGATGCACTTGCCGTTTTAGGCGCACACGCAATTGTTGCAGATTTGCAACAATTGCAACAAACAGGCGGTCTGAACGCCACCCCTCAGCCGCCAGCCGGCATCACTTACGCACAAAAGCTCAGCAAAGAAGAAGCCAAAATCGATTGGAACGAGTCCGCCCTCGTCATCGAGCGCAAAATCCGCGCCTTCAACCCCGTGCCCGGCGCATGGGTGGAATATCAAAACCAGCCGCTGAAAATCTGGCGGGCTGAGGCGGTAGCACAAAGCGGCCGCGCCGGCGAAGTGTTGGCCATTTCTTCAGACGGCCTCATCGTAGCCTGCGGCGAAGGCGCACTCAACATCACCGAATTACAACCCGCCGGCAGCAAGCGCATGCCCGTTGCCGCTTTTGCTGCCGGTCGCCACATCGAAAAAGGCACCCCATTATGAGCATGGCCCGAGCCCAACAATTGGCTGCCCAAAGCATCGCCGCCGTGGCCGACGGCAAAAACCTGCAAGACGTGCTGGCCGACATCCGCGCTGCCCACCCCGACCTCACCGTGCAGGAAAACGGCGCACTGCAAGACATCGCCTACGGCGTGCAGCGTTATGCCGGCAGCCTGCGCTTTATGCTGGCGCAAATGCTCAACAAGCCCATCAACAACGCCCAGCTAGAAAGCCTGCTACTGGCGGCCATGTATCAATTGCACCACACCCGCAACGCACCGCACGCCGTGGTTAACGAAGCGGTAGAGAGCATCGCCAAAATCGGCAAAGGCCAATACCGCGCGTTTGCCAACGCCATTTTGCGCCGCTTTTTGCGCGAGCGCGAAAAGCTTGCCGCTGCCTGCCAAAAAGACAACACCGCCAAATACAATCTGCCCGAATGGTGGGTGGATTATCTACACAGTCATTATCCCAAGCATTGGCACAACATCCTCACCGCCCTGCAGGCGCACCCGCCGATGACACTGCGCGTCAACCGCCGCCTCGGCAATGCCGAAAGCTATCTGGCCGCGCTGGCCGAGGCCGGCATCGCCGCCAAAGCGCTCGACGATTATGCCGTGCAATTGGCCGAGCCGCTGCCCGTGACGCAACTGCCGGGCTTTTCAGACGGCCTTGTGTCGGTGCAGGATTTCGGCGCCCAAAAAGCCGCCTATTTGGTCAACCCGCAAGATGGTGAGCGCATTCTCGATGCCTGCGCCGCGCCCGGCGGCAAAACCGGCCACCTTTTGGAGCTGGCCGATTGCAAGCTTACCGCGCTCGACATTGATGCCGAACGCTTGGCACGTGTGCAAAGCAACCTTGACCGATTAGGCTTTCAGACGGCCACCTTGGCCTGCGCCGACGCACAAGATTTAAACGCATGGTATGATGACAAACCGTTTGACGCCATATTGGCCGACCTGCCCTGCACCGCCTCAGGCGTGGTGCGCCGCAACCCCGACATCAAATGGCTGCGCCGAGCCGGCGATGCAGCCAAAACCGCCCGCCAGCAAGTGGCGCTGCTCGACGCTTTATGGCACACCCTGACAAAAAACGGCCGCATGCTGCTGGCCACCTGCTCGATTTTCGAAGAAGAAAACGCGCAGCAGCTGCAGCATTTCCTAACCCGCCATGCCGATGCCCGGTTGCTCGAATCGCATGCGCTGCTGCCCAACAAGCACCAAGATGGCTTTTATTACGCGCTTATTCAAAAGCTGTAAACACACACTGCTCATTTTGCCGCTTCTGCTGCTGATTTCTTTTCAGACGGCCGCAGAAGGCATCAACACGACCCGCGCCCAAGCCAAGCTCACCGGCAGCGGCCAGCTTTCCATCAGCAGCCGCTTCCAAACCGATCTGCCCGACCAGCTCAAGCAAGCGCTCACCCAAGGCGTGCCGCTCACCTTCACCCTCAGCTACCAGCTCTCCGCCCCCACCGCCGCCGCCTACCGCTTCAAGCTCGGCCAAATCGTCGGCAGCAGCGACAGCAATGTGCAATACAGGCTCTCCTATCACCCGCTCACCGGCCGCTACCGCGTCACCGTGGGCACTTTTTCCACCGAATACAACACGCTGGACACCGCCTTGCGCGGCATCGGTGCCATTGCCAACTGGAAAGTGCTGCCTGAAGGCGCCTTGGGCGGCACCGGTGCGCAGAGCGTGCGCGCCGAAATCCGCCTGATGCTCAGCACCGCTCAGCTGCCCAAGCCCTTTCAAATCAACGCACTCACTTCCAAAAGCTGGCAGCTTGATTCCGGCTGGAAAACCTTAACCATTTCACAGGAATAATCATGCGGCGCTTTCTGATTGTGGCCGTTTTCCTTGCCGTGGTGTCGCTCTACATGCTCACCATCGCCACCGGCAACAGCAGCAAGCTGGCCGATTATTTCTGGTGGATTCTCGCCGCAGCCGGCATCCTGATCGGCGGCTTGCTGGCGGTGTTGATGCGCTATGTGTGGCTTTTGATGCGCGACAGCCGCCGCGGCATATTCGGCTCGCAAATCGCGCGGCGGCTGGCCGGCATGTTTACCTTGGTGGCCGTGCTGCCGGGCGTGTTTCTTTTCGGCGTGTCGGCACAATTCATCACCAACAGCATCGATTCGTGGTTTGGCAACGACACCCAAGAAGCGCTCGAGCGCAGCCTCAATCTGAGCAAATCCGCGCTGAATTTATCGCTCGACAACACGGTGCGCCGCGCCACCGCCATACAAATCGAATTAATCAGCGCCGCTTCACTCGGCAACGATTTGGCCGCAGCCTTGCCGCAAGCCGCCGGCGCCGCCGAATTCAGCCAACTTGCGCTCTATAATCTGAACAACGGCCGCACCGAAGCCGAACGCAATCCGCAGCGCCTGCCTGCTCCCGAGCCCGACGAACACACCCTCGAGCTGCTCAACCAAGCCGGCTCCGCGCGCAGCATCGAAAGCATCAACAACGTGCTCTATGCCCAAGGCTGGCTGATGCTCACCGATCAAAATGCGCAGCAAACCGCCTTGTTTTTCCGCCAACCCATTCCGGCCAACGTGGCCAAAGATGCCTCGCTGATTGAAGCGGCCCGCGCCAAATACGCCGAATTGAGCTACGCCCAGCAAGGCCTGCGCACCTTTTTTCTGGTCACTTTGCTGGCCGCCACCCTGCTGGCGATTATGCTGGCTTTGGTGTGGGCACTTTATTTCGCCCGCCGCTTCGTTGAGCCGATTTTATCGCTGGCCGAAGGCGCACGCGCGGTGGCGCAAGGTGATTTTTCGCAAAAACGGCCGATTTTCCGCAACGACGAATTAGGCCGCCTCACCCATTTGTTCAACCACATGACCGAGCAGCTCGCCATTGCCCAAAGCGCGGCCGAGCGCAACCGGGTGCAGCAGGAAGCCGCGCGCCATTATCTGGAATGCGTGCTGGAAAGCCTCACCAGCGGCGTGATTACCGTAGATGACACAGGCCGTCTGAAAACCTACAACCACAGCGCCGAAGCCATACTCGGCACTTCGCTCTCGCACATGCTCGGCAGCAATTGGTATGACTGGACGCACCAATCGCCGCAGCAAGCCATTTTGGCCGAAACCTTTGCCGCCATTATCGACACCGCCGGCAGCGGCAAGCCTGTGCAGCTCACTTATGCCGCGCCCGACGAATCGCGCATTTTGCTGGCCAAGGCCACCGTGCTGCCCGATGACAACGGCAACGGCATTGTGATGGTGTTCGATGACATCACCGCCTTGGTGCGTGCGCAAAAAGATGCCGCTTGGGGCGAAGTGGCCAAGCGGCTGGCACATGAAATCCGCAACCCGCTCACGCCCATCCAGCTTTCTGCCGAGCGTTTGGCATGGAAATTGCATGACAAATTAAACGAAGCCGATGCCCAAATGCTCACCCGCTCCACCGACACCATCGTGAAGCAAGTGGCAGCAATGAAAGAGATGGTAGAAGCCTTCCGCAACTATGCGCGCTCACCCGCGCTCAAGCTCGAAAACACCGATTTGAACCAGATAACAGAAGAAGTACTCTTATTATATGAAGGCAGTTCGTGTACATTCTCTGCTAATTTAAGTAATATACCGTTGTGGATTGCTGCCGATACCGGTGCCATGCGCCAGGTATTGCATAATATTTTCAAAAACGCAGCAGAAGCCGCAGAAGAAGACCCATCACCACATGTTCACATCGAAACCCGCTCTGACGAGCAAAATGTCGTGCTGACGGTGTCCAACAACGGCAAAGCCTTCAGTAAAGACATATTGCATCACGCCTTTGAGCCTTATGTCACCGACAAACCCACCGGCACCGGCCTGGGCTTGCCGGTGGTGAAGAAGATAATAGAAGAACACGGCGGCCGCATCAGCCTGAGCAACTCAGCCCAGAGCGGCGCGTGTGTGAAAATCGCCTTACCCCGATTGGTAGAAACTTATGCGCAGCAGTGATATTTTAATTGTAGACGATGAAATCGGTATCCGGGATCTCCTGTCGGAAATCCTGCAAGACGAAGGCTACACCGTAGCCTTGGCCGAAAACGCAGAAGAAGCCCGCCAGCTGCGGCACCAAACCCGGCCGGCCATGGTGTTGCTCGATATTTGGATGCCCGATTGCGACGGCATCACCCTGCTCAAAGAATGGGCGAAAAACGGCCAGCTCAATATGCCCGTGGTGATGATGAGCGGGCATGCCAGCATCGACACCGCCGTTGAAGCCACCAAAATCGGCGCGCTCGATTTTCTCGAAAAGCCGATTGCGCTGCAAAAGCTGCTCTCCACCGTAGACCGCGCCCTCAAATACGGCGAAATGCAGGCCGCATCCGGCCTCTCGCTCGACAAACTAGGCAACAGCCCCGCCATTCAAGAGCTCAACCGCGCGCTCGAGCGCTCGGCCAAGCAAAACACCCCCGTGCTGCTCGCCGGCGAAACCGGCTCGCCTTTCGAATTGGTGGCGCGCTATTTCCACAAAAACGGCACCGCTTGGGTGGAGCCCGGCAAAACCGAGCATATCGTAGATATTCCGCTCGATTTGCTGCAAAAAGCCGGCGGCGGCATTCTTTATTTGGGCGATATTGCCCAAAACAGCAAAAATATCCAGCAAGGCATCGGCTTTTTGCTCACCAAAGCCGAGCGCTACAATGTGCGCATTATCTGCGCCTGCAGCCGCACGCTGGCAGAGCTGGCGGAAAACCCCAATCAAGACGGCAAGCTTTTGGCCACGCTCGCGGCCTTCACCGTCAGCATTCCGCCCTTGCGCAGCCAGCCCGACGATATTGTGTTTCTGGTTAACCAAATCGTGACCGAGCTGGCCGAAACCCAAAAAATCCCGCTGGTGAAATTCAGCACCGCCGCGCTCAACATCATGCGTCAATACGATTGGCCGGGCAACCTCGACCAATTGCGCAGCATTGTGAAAAACCTGGCGCTCACCGCCGACAACGATGAAGTGGGCGAGCAGGCCGTCAACAATATCCTCGGTCAATTCACCCCCAACACCAACACCGAAATCGTGGGCGGCTTCAATTTCAACATGCCGCTGCGCGAATTGCGCGAAGAGTTGGAACGGCGCTATTTTGAATACCACATCGCCCAAGAAGGCCAAAACATGAGCCGGGTGGCGCAAAAAGTGGGGCTGGAGCGCACCCACCTTTACCGCAAGCTCAAGCAATTGGGCATCAATTTCTCGCGCCGCCAAGGCAGCGACAAAAACGGCGAAGAGTAATCTTTACACCGCAAAAAAGTGGCAGCAAAAGGCCGTCTGAAAATATTTCAGACGGCCTTTTGCTGCCAACTTCATTCATCATCACGCAACCTTGCCCACACCAAGCAGCTGCAAGCGCCCATCAAATTGCCACCCGCTGCAATCTGTGCTTTAATCAACGCACATGAAACAGGGGTGCTGCCACACGGCGGCTGAGAGTGACCCTTACACCCGAACAAGATAATACTTGCGTGGGGAGTTTTCAGCGTAGTTTTTTTTCAGACGGCCTCAAGCAGCAACCAAACACAAGGCCGTCTGAAACCCAAACACCACGCTCCTGTTTCCCGATTATCACCCCGAGAAACAGGAGCATTTTTATGACCACCGCCAAGCCCACCGAATCGCAGCAGCTCGACCGCCTTTCCCACGATTTGGGTATTCAGTTTGCCTATCCGCATTCCGACAAAATCTATCTGGCCGGCAGCCGCGCCGACATGCGCGTGCCGCTGCGGCAAATCCGGCAAGACGACACCGTGTCGGCGCAAGGCCGCGAGCCCAATCCGCCGATTCCGGTTTACGACACCAGCGGCCCTTATGGCGACCCGAATGCCGAAATCGACCTCAAGCAAGGCCTCGCCGATGTGCGCGGCACCTGGATTGCCGAGCGCGGCGACACCGAACAATTGGCCGGATTATCGAGCGAATACGGTCAAGCGCGCGCGCACGACCCGCAAACAGCGCACCTGCGTTTCAACCAAATCACCCGCCCGCTGCGCGCCCAAAGCGGCAAAAACGTAACCCAAATGCACTACGCGCGGCGCGGCATCATCACGCCGGAAATGGAATTTGTGGCGCTGCGCGAGCGCATGAAGCTCGATGAGCTGATGCGTGATGCGCGCTATGAAAAGCTGCTGCGCCAGCACGCCGGCCAAAGCTTCGGCGCCAATATTCCCAACCATCCCGATCAAATCACCGCCGAATTTGTGCGCAGCGAAGTGGCCGCCGGCCGCGCGATTATCCCCGCCAACATCAACCACCCCGAGCTGGAGCCGATGATTATCGGCCGCAATTTCCGCGTGAAAATCAACGGCAATCTGGGCAACTCGGCGGTTACTTCATCGCTCACCGAAGAAGTGGAAAAAATGGTGTGGTCGCTGCGCTGGGGCGCAGACACGATTATGGATTTATCCACCGGTGCGCATATCCACGAAACGCGCGAATGGATCATCCGCAACGCGCCGGTGCCCATCGGCACGGTACCGATTTATCAGGCGCTGGAAAAAGTGGGCGGCGTGGCCGAAGATTTAACTTGGGATTTGTTCCGCGATACCTTAATCGAGCAGGCCGAGCAGGGCGTGGATTATTTCACCATCCACGCCGGCGTGTTGCTGCGCTATGTGCCGCTCACCGCCGAGCGCCTCACCGGCATCGTGTCGCGCGGCGGCTCGATTATGGCGAAATGGTGTTTGGCGCACCATCAGGAAAACTTTCTCTACACCCATTTCGACGATATTTGCGACATCATGAAAGCCTACGACGTGTCGTTTTCGCTGGGCGACGGCCTGCGCCCGGGCTGCATTGCCGATGCCAACGATGAAGCGCAATTCGGCGAATTGCACACCTTGGGCGAGCTCACCGCCAAAGCGTGGCAGCACGATGTTCAGGTGATGATTGAAGGCCCCGGCCACGTGCCGTTGCAACGGGTGAAGCAAAACATGACCGAAGAGCTGCAACACTGCTTTGAAGCGCCGTTTTACACGCTGGGGCCGCTGGTTACCGACATTGCGCCGGGCTACGACCACATCACTTCGGGCATCGGCGCGGCCAATATCGGCTGGTACGGCACCGCCATGCTCTGCTACGTTACCCCGAAAGAGCATTTGGGTTTGCCCGATAAAGAAGACGTGCGCACCGGCATCATCACCTACCGCATCGCCGCCCACGCCGCCGATTTGGCCAAAGGCTGGCCGGGCGCGCAATTGCGGGATAACGCCTTATCGAAAGCGCGCTTTGAGTTCCGCTGGCGCGACCAGTTCCGCCTAGGTTTAGACCCCGAACGCGCCGAGGGCTACCACGACCAAACCCTGCCTGCCGAAGGCGCCAAAATCGCCCATTTCTGCTCGATGTGCGGCCCCAAATTCTGCTCGATGAAAATCACCCAAGAAGTGCGCGACTATGCCGCCGCACAAAAAGGCATGCAGGAAAAATCGGTGGAATTTGTGCAGCAAGGCGGCAAGATTTATCGGTAAACATATTTCAACCGCATAAGGCCGAGGCCGTCTGAAAGCAACGTTTCATACCAATCCAAAAAAATAACCTTACAAAATCAAAGCAGTTCGATAGCACCAACCGCGTAGGTCGGATTCTTGAATCCGACGTTTGCCATCGGCCAAAGCGATGTGCGTGGCTTGTTCTACGAACAAGTGTCGGATTCGAGAATCCGACCTACGGGCTGCCTGTTTGTATATTATTTTTTAGAATGGGTATCAGACGGCCTCTAAACCATCAATTGTGTTTTTTGTTTGTGCTCATATGATAAGGCCGTCTGAAACTTTGCTTTCAGACGGCCTTATCATTGATGATGCAATTATTTCACGGTGGTGCGGCTGCTCTCCACGCCGCCCTTGATTTCACCATACATCTGCGTGTTGCCCGTGCCGCTGCCGGCACAAGCGGCCAGCAATGCGAGGGCGGCAAGCGCCAATAAGCTTTTTTTCATGTGGTTTGCTCACAAAAGTTTCAGACGGCCTCATCATAAACCAAAGTGCGCCCGTCTGCATTATGCGGGTTTGCGCCCCAAGGTGATTCTATCGAGCCCGGCCAAATCGGGCAGCGTGGCCACTTCGGCAAAACCGTGTTGCACCAATAGCGCACGCGCAGCTTCGCCCTGATTGTAGCCGTGCTCCAGCAGCAGCCAGCCGCCGGCTTTCAAAGCATGCGGCGCACCTTCTGCCAGCGCACGCAGGCAGCTTAAGCCGTCGCCGAAATCGGTGAGCGCCTGCTGCGGCTCGAAGCGCAAATCGCCTTGCTGCAAATGCACATCGCCCGCTTCGATATAGGGCGGGTTGGACACCACCACATCGTAAGCCTGTGTTTCAGACGGCCTGTCCACCGCAAACCACGAGCCTTGCGCAAATTCAAGCTTTGCGCCCAACGAAGCCGCATTTCGAGCGGCCACCGCCAGCGCATCTGCGCTGATGTCGGAAGCACGCACATGCACATCGGGGCGCTCCAGCGCCACCGTTACCGCCACCGCGCCGCTGCCGGTGCCCAAATCCCACAGCCGGCCTTGCGGCGGCAATCGTGCCAACGCGGCTTCCACTAAGTGCTCGGTTTCGGGGCGCGGAATCAGCACCGCATCATTCACGATAAAAGTGCGGCCGTAAAACTCGCGCACGCCCACAATATAAGCCATCGGCTCGCCGGCCAAACGCCGCTGCACCAGCGCAGCCAATGCAGCTTCGTTATCCCCGCCAAGCGCATCCCGCCCGCGGGTGAGCAGCTGGACGCGGCTCAGGCCGGTGCAATGCTGCAACAAAATGCGCGCTTCCGGCAGCGGCAGCGGCGCGGCGCGCAGCCAGTTTTCAAGCGTGTTTGCCATTTCAGACGGCCTTTATCGATAGGTTAAACAAAGCGTGCAAAACGATGATTTTTTATCATAATTGTTTTATATAGTGGCATTAAAGAAAAATGGATACTGGGTAGAAAATCGCACCGACATAGATTGGTTTGCTTGGGTTAACAAGCCAAGCTGCCATTTGTAGCCATTTTTATGCATTTCACTAAAAGGCCGTCTGAAAACCGTAAATCTTTTTCAGACGGCCTTATAGTTAAATGCAAGAAAAAGTGATACAAAACTATGCTCTATAACGGGTAGGTTGGGTTGCCAAACCCAACGTTTCAGACGGCCTGTGGGCTTGTTGGGTTGTCAGCCCACCTACCCCTTGTGTCAATTTTTATGCATTTCACTATAATAGTTATGCATTTCACTATAATAGAATAGAGCGTTTGCAACAAACCAACCGCCACGGCGCTACAGCAAAAAGATCGTTGCCAAGCCCAGAAAAATCAAAAAGCCGCCCGAATCGGTCACCGCGGTAATCAGCACCGAGCTGCCCAAGGCCGGATCGCGGCCGGCTTTTTCCATCGCCACCGGTATCAACACACCCACGGTGGCGGCCAGCAAAAGATTGAGCGTCATCGCGGCCACCATCACCAAGCCGATGCCGGGGCTGTCGTAAAGCAACCATGAAATCAGCCCCATCGCGCTGCCCCAAATCAAGCCGTTTACCAGCGCCACGCCCACTTCTTTTTTCAGCAGCCGCCGCGCTTGCGAGCCGGAAAGCTGCCCCATGGCCATGGCGCGCACAATCATGGTGATGGTTTGGTTGCCCGAATTGCCGCCGATGCCGGCCACAATCGGCATTAAGGCGGCCAGCGCCACGATTTTGGCAATCGAGCCTTCAAAAGCGCCGATCACGCGGCTGGCGATAAAGGCGGTGCACAAATTAATCGCCAGCCACATCCAGCGGTTTTTCACCGAATCCCAAATAGGCGCAAACAAATCTTCTTCTTCCTGCAAGCCGGCCATGTTCAACATATCGGCTTCGGATTCTTCACGGATTACGTCCACCATTTCATCAATGGTGATGCGGCCGATCAGCTTTTTATTGGCATCCACCACCGGCGCGGTAACCAAGTCGTAGCGCTCAAACGCCAGCGCGGCTTCTTCCACATCGTCTTCGGGGCGAAAGCGCACCACATCGGTGGCCATCACATTTTCCACCCGCTCTTCGGGGTCGGCCACCAGCAGTTTGCGCACGGGCAGCACGCCTTTGAGCACATCGTTATCGTCTACCACGAAAATTTTGTCGGTGTGGTCGGGCAGGCTTTCGAAGCGGCGCAGATAGCGCAGCACCACTTCGCAAGCCACATCGGCGCGGATGCTCACCAATTCGAAATCCATAATCGCGCCCACTTGGCCGTCTTCAAACGACATCGCCGCCGCCACTTGCGCGCGCTCTTCTTCATCGCGGGTTTTCAGCGCTTCATACACCACTTCGTGCGGCAAATCGGCGGCCAATTCGGCCAATTCGTCGGCATCCAAATCATCCACCGCAGCCAGCAATTCTTGCTGGTCCATGGTTTCAATCAGGGTTTCGCGCACCGCGTCCGACACTTCCAACAGCACTTCGCCGTCTTCTTCGGGCGCGGCCAAATGCCACACCAGCGCGCGTTCTTTCTGCGGCAGCGATTCGAGCAGGCCGGCCACGTCGGCCGGGTGCAATTCGTGCAAAATGGCAATCAGCTCAACCAGCTTGGCATTGAGCTTGCGATCTTCCACCGGCAAATCGGCGTCGATCTGCTCGGACACGGGCAGCAGCGCTTCGGCCAGCTCGTGGATGCGTTCGATGTCGAGCGGCAGGCGCTCGATATCGCTTTGGGTAACAGATTCTGCTTGGGTGCTCATAAATACTCCGCCCGCCTGATTGCGGGCGCAATATCCGGCGGGATCAGACGGCGTGGCCGTGTGTGGATGAAATCGGTAAGGTTAATGAACTGGGAAGGTCCATGATGCGTGCCTGCGCGGTGCAGGGCTTGAGTTGGAAACGGGGCGTATTTTACACCTTTCGGCCAGCCTTACCAATGCTTTATCACTAGGGTCTGCTCACATTTCATCACGCGGTAAGATTTTGAGCACAAACAAACAGGCCGTCTGAAACGTTCAGACGGCCTGTTGCCACAACTTTCATACAAGATTAAGCGTTGCCTTCGGTCACGCTTTGCTGATACATGGCTTCAAAATTAATCGGCGCCAGCAGCACCGGCGGGAAGCCGGCGCGGGTGATGGTGGCCGACACGGCTTCACGCGCATATGGGAACAAAATATTCGGGCAGGCCACGGCCAGCAAAAGCTGCATGTCTTCTTCCGGAATATGGGCCAAACGGAAAATGCCGCCTTGGGCCACTTCGTTTAAAAACATCACGCGGCCGTCTTCGAGCTTGGCGGTAACGGTTACGGTTACCGACACTTCATAAAATTCGTCTTCCAGCTTGGTGCTCTCGGTGGACACGCGCATATCCACTTCCGGCTCGCCCTGCTCCAGAAAAATCTTCGGCGCATGCGGCACTTCCAACGACATATCTTTCACATACAGCTTCTCGATGCTGAACACGGGTTGCAATTCTTCGCTCATAAAATTTCTTCCTGTTTAAAAGTTAGGCTGCGTCAATACAGCAAAAGGGAACAACATTCATTTCACATTATGGCATCAATCGCCCGCCAAAAGCGAGGCCAGCCCGCCCGCTCGGTGCAGGGCATATAAATCGGTGAAGCCGCCCACATGGGTTTGGCCGATAAAGATCTGCGGCACGCTGCGTTGGCCGCTAAGCGCCTGCATTTGGGCATAATCCTGCGGATTTTTATCCACCCGGATTTCTTCGATTTCAGTCACGCCCTGAGTTTTCAAAAACTGCTTGGCCATGGTGCAATAAGGGCAAAACGGGCCGCTATACATTTTAACCGGCTGCATGGATTGAATCCTGCCATTGATATTATGGCGCCGATATGGGGATAAACGGCCGCTTTTGCAATAGCCGGCGGCGCAAACCGGCAAACGGTGTGCAAGCGTATATAATACCGGCATGCCGCACAGGCCGTCTGAAAAGCCGCACCGTTTCAGACGGCCTCATCCTACTCTCTCTTTCTTAAACTTATCAGGTTTATCAACCATGAAAACACTCGAACTTTATTTAGTGCGTCACGGTAAAACCGTGTTCAACACCACCGGCCGGCTGCAAGGCTGGAGCGATTCGCCGCTCACGCCCGAAGGCTGTCAAGTGGCGGAAAACCTCGGCCGCGGGCTTGAGCAGCAGCACATCACCTTCGATGCCGCTTTCAGCAGCACCAGCCCGCGCGCCGTCGACACCGCCCGGCTGATTTTAAACCACAGCGGCCAAGCCGGCCTGCCGCTGGTTTCATTGCCCGATTTGCGCGAATATTGCTTCGGCGGCTTTGAAGGCGAGTTAACACACATTGTGCACGATAAAATCACCGCTTATCGCGGCCTGCCCAGCACCGAAAACTGGCTCGCCGCCTACCGCCACGGCGAGCGCAACCTGATTGCCGAGAGCGTGCACGCGCTCGACCCTTTGGGGCTGGCCGAAACCGAAGCTCAATTCAGCGCCCGCCTGCAACAAGGCTTGGATGAATTACTCGCACGCACACCGCACAACGGGCGCGCGCTATTGGTGTCGCACGGCATCGCCATCACCACCATTTTGAAAATGATTGATGCGCAAAGCATCCTCTATCAAAGCGTGCCCAACGCCTCGGTGAGCCGCCTGCACCATCAAAACGGCAGGTGGGTGATTCAATCCATAGGTGATACTTCATTCAGTTTGCTTTAGCTTGTTTACCACACTCCGGCACGCGCCACCACTCCGCCATACTCACCGCCATAAAATGGCGGTTTTTTATTTAAATCTAAATAAATTCCACTAAATTTGATTTATTTATCAAAATATCATATAAAATTTTAAATATCGTAAAATATTGGAACTTAATGCCATTCAATTAAAACGATAAAAATATTCACCACATAAACAATAAATTATATTCTTTAAGTTTATTTAATATTCATTTGCAATGTAAATTTTTTGACATTATGATGAACTTACAACACGGCTAACACCCTGCTGAAGTAACTAAAAACAACATTAATGATACATAAATTATAATTACATATCATACTAAATAAAACATTATCGGGCTCAGACTTTATCCAATTTGATTATCAAATCCCAAGGAGCTTATCATGAGTCAGCACAAACATATCCACCCCGCGCCGGTTTCCGCCGGCCGCCAAATCGCCACCGCATTAGCGTTGGCCGGCTTGGCTTCTTTTTCACTGCCGGCCATTGCCGCCGATCACTATGTCAGCATCAACGATGGCAATGTACATCGGGACAACTACAACAATGACGGCGCTACCGGCGGCAACTCAATTGCCATCGGCGTAAGCGCCGGCGCTTCCGGCCTCGGCGCCTCAGCCATAGGCGCCAGCGCCAGCGCCACCGGTGGTTCTTCCATCGGCGTGGGCACTTTCGCCGAAGCCACCGGCAATGTTTCTATAGCCATCGGCGAGCGTACCAAAGCCACCGAAAACGGTGCCACCGCCCTCGGTCGCCAATCCGCTGCCACCGGCGGTGCCAGCACCGCCATCGGCTCCGGCGCACAAGCTTCTGCACAAAATGCCACCGCTCTGGGTGGTGGTGCTAACGCATCGGGCAACACCAGCATCGCCATCGGCGCGCAATCGAAAGCCAGCGAAGGCCAATCGGTTGCCATCGGCCGCGGTGCCGTTGCCGACACCAGCGATTCCGTGGCATTGGGCTCATACTCCAAAACTGAAGCCGCAGTGGGCACCTCTTCAGCCACCGTCAACGGCGTCACCTACGGCGGCTTTGCCGGTGCCGCACCTGTGGGTACCGTGAGCGTAGGCGACACGGGTGCCGAGCGCACCATCACCAACGTGGCTGCCGGCCGCATCACATCGACCAGCACCGATGCCATCAACGGCAGCCAGCTCTACCAAGTGGCCAGCCAAGCCAACGGCAACAGCACCCAAATCAACAACATCAATAACCGCATTGATGATATGGACAAAGACTTGCGCGCCGGTATTGCAGGTGCCACCGCCATTGCCTTCTTGCAACGCCCCAACGAAGCGGGCAAAAGCATGGTTTCGGCCGCAGTGGGCGGCTACCGTGGCGAGCAGGCACTGGCTTTGGGCTATGCCACCAATTCCGACAACAACAAATGGTCCACCAAAGTCGGCTTGGGCATCGACACCCAGAAAAACATCAACTGGGGCGGCAGCGTAGGCTATCAGTGGTAAGCGCCCGATAAGGCCGTCTGAAAGCTTCAGACGGCCGCACCATCCCGCAACTCATCAATATCAATAAGGACAAGCACATATGAAACCATCAAAAATTATGCTGCCGCTTGTGGCGGCGCTGGCCTTGGCTGCCTGCGGCAATTTGAGCAAAGTGACCAAAGAGGGCACCACCGACAACCCCATTTGGCCCGATGCTGAAAAAACCACTTTGCGCCACAGCGGCACCCAAAACGGCTCATGGCCCAACTGGGACAACGTGCGCACCATCGAAGCGGGTATGAACAAAGATCAAATCTACGAATTGATCGGCCGCCCGCATTTCAACGAAGGCCTTTATGGCGTGCGCGAATGGAATTATGTGTTTCACTATCGTGAAGCCGGCGAAATCAAAACCTGTCAATACAAAATCCTGTTTGACAAACACATGAACGCCCAAACCTTCCATTGGCTGCCCGAAGGCTGCGCCCCGCGCCCGCAAGAGCCGCAGCGCGAAGTGATTATCCGCGAAGTGGTGGCCTCACCCAAGCCCATCCGCCAATAATGCACAGCGGCAAAACCCTTTGGATTACCCTGATCAGCCTGAGCCTTTGCGCTCAGGCTTTTGGCGCTGATCCGCGCAAGCGCAAAGCGGTGGTCGACACCAAAAAAGCCGAATTGTGCTTAGAAGAACGCTGCTATTCCGTGCTGGTCGGCAAAGACACCCCCAAAGGCACGTTCGATCTCAACATTGTCAAAACCAACCGGCGCGGCTACGGCGGCGATGTGATGAGCTTTAAAGAAGATGCAAAATACCTCTACGCCATCCACCGCGTGTGGACGCTCAAGCCCGAAGAGCGACGGCTCGAGCGCATCGCTTCGCCCAACGCGGCCGACCGCTACATCACCCACGGCTGCATCAACGTGACCGACGATGTGTATGAAAAGCTCAAATCTTATTTTGTGGTAGAAATCCGCTAAGCCCAACCCATGCCGATATATTGCGCATGGGTTTTCATTGCCCGCAGCAAGCAGCGCAAGTTTTCAGACGGCCTCTTGACATATCCTTTATAATCTTGAATATCCCATTATTTTTTCAGACGGCCTGCCAAGCATATGCCGTCTGAACCCTATTTGAGAACACTATGAAATTTATCGACGAAGCCAAAATCGAAGTGGTGGCGGGCAAAGGCGGCAACGGTGCCGTGAGCTTCCGCCGTGAAAAATTCGTGCCCCGCGGCGGCCCCGACGGCGGCGACGGCGGCAAAGGCGGCAGCGTGTGGGCCGTGGCCGACGAAAACATCAACACCTTGGTGGAATACCGTTTCGTGAAGCGCTACCAAGCCAAAAACGGCGAAAAAGGCCACGGCGGCGACCGCTACGGCAAAGGTGCCGACGACATCGAATTGCACATGCCCGTGGGCACGCTGATACGCGATATCGACACCGAAGAAACCGTGGCCGACCTCACCACCCACGGCCAGCGCGTGTGCCTGGCCAAAGGCGGCAAAGGCGGCATGGGCAACATCCATTTCAAATCTTCAGTCAACCGCGCACCCAAACACGCCACACCCGGCGAAGAGGGCGAAACACGCGCCTTGCAGCTCGAATTGAAAGTGCTGGCCGATGTCGGCCTGCTCGGCATGCCCAATGCCGGCAAATCCACCCTGATCAGCGCCGTGTCTGCCGCGCGCCCCAAAATCGCCAATTACCCCTTCACCACCCTGCACCCCAATCTCGGCGTGGTGCGCATGGATGAAAACCACAGCTTCGTGATGGCCGACATTCCCGGCCTCATCGAAGGCGCAGCCGAAGGCGCCGGCCTCGGCCACCGTTTTTTAAAACACCTCTCGCGCACCGGCCTGCTGTTGCACGTGGTGGATTTAGCCCCGTTTGACGAAGCCGTGAGCCCCGCCGACGAAGCCTTGGCGATTGTGCACGAATTACGCAAATACGATGAAGAGCTGTTTGACAAACCGCGCTGGCTCGTGCTCAACAAGCTCGATATGCTCAGCGAAGAAGAAGCCCAAGCGCGCGCGGCGGCCTTTCTCGACGCCATCGGCTGGGATTATCCCGCCCCCGATGACCGCTTCGGCTTCGACATGACCACCCCGCGCGTGTTTAAAATCAGCGCGCTCGCCCACCAAGGCACGCAAGCCCTGGTGCAGCAAATCAGCGCTTATCTCACCGAGAAAAAACGCCTCACCGCCGAAGCCGATGCCGCCGCCAAAGCCGCACAAGCCGCTGTGCCGGCCGATGAAATCAAAACCGACACTTCCGTGTTTAAAGCCGAATAAGGCCGTCTGAAATGAAAAGCGCCCTCGCCGCCTTAATCGCCGCCACCGCGCTTAGCGCTTGTGCTGCGCCGTCTGAACCCACACTTGGCGGCGACCGCGATGCCCACGGCTGCATCGGCTCCGCCGGCTACAGCTGGTCTGCGCTCAAACAAACATGCGTGCAAGCGTGGCAAGCAGCAGATCTGAAGCTTGACGACCCCGCCGACTCCACATTGGCCGTGTATGTGATTTTTTCCAAAGACAAAGCCCAAGCCGAAATCTTCGCCGCCGATGTGCCGCAAAACACCTTGCTCGAAGCGGTGAAAGGCGGTTATGCCTCGCGCGACGGCAAAGTGCGCCTGATGCGTGAAAACCAACGATGGCGCTTGATAAAATAGTTTAGGAGACTCTGAAATAACTCATGATGACGGCTTTTACCGCCCTTTTTACGCTATGCTGCGTTGGAACTTTGAGGGAATAGAACCCCTATAGCTTCAAAAAAACGCCTTGCCCAGCATAAAAATGACGGCAAAATCCATACACCAGAGTGATTCAGAGCCTCCTTCAATCAGGCCGTCTGAAACGCTTCAGACGGCCTCCCGCACAACCCCGATGAAATGAAAACACGATGTCGCTAACCGTTTACAACACCCTCACCCGTCAAAAAGAAACCTTCGTTCCGCTCAACCCCGAAAACGTGCGCATGTATGTGTGCGGCATGACGGTTTACGATTATTGCCACCTCGGCCACGCCCGCGTGATGGTGGTGTTTGACATGATTGCCCGTTGGCTGCGCCAAAGCGGCTATCCGCTCACTTATGTGCGCAACATCACCGATATCGACGACAAAATCATCGCCCGTGCCGCTGAAAACGGTGAAACCATCGGCTCGCTCACCACCCGCTTTATTCAAGCCATGCATGAAGACGCCGATGCACTGGGCGTGATCCGCCCCGATGTCGAGCCCAAAGCCACCGAGCATGTGGCGCAGATGATCGCCATGATCGAGCGGCTGATTGCCAACGGTAAAGCTTATGCGGCTGAAAACGGCGATGTGTATTACGCTGTGCGCGAATTTCCCGCTTATGGCCAATTATCGGGCAAATCGCTGGATGATTTGCGCGCGGGCGAGCGCGTGGAAGTGGATTCATTCAAGCGCGACCCGCTCGATTTCGTGCTCTGGAAAGCCGCCAAGCCCAACGAAGCCGATTTCTGGCCCAGTCCGTGGGGCAACGGCCGCCCCGGCTGGCACATCGAATGCTCGGCCATGGGCGAACAATTATTCGGCGACACCTTCGATATTCACGGCGGCGGCGCCGATTTGCAGTTTCCGCACCATGAAAACGAAATCGCGCAAAGCTGCGGCGCGCAAGGGCATTGCCACACGCACGAGGTAAACGGCAAGCTGATCGACAGCCACGTGAAATATTGGCTGCACAACGGCTTTATCCGCGTGGATAACGAAAAAATGTCCAAATCGCTGGGCAATTTCTTCACCATCCGCGAAGTGTTGCAGAAATACGATGCCGAAGTGGTGCGTTTCTTTATTCTGCGCGCGCATTACCGCAGCCCGCTCAATTATTCCGATGCCCATCTGGATGATGCCAAAGGCGCACTCACCCGCCTCTACACCGCCCTGAAAAACACCCCGCCGGCCGCATTTGATTTAAGCAAGGATGCCAACGACTACACCCGCCGCTTCTTCGCCGCCATGAACGACGATTTCGGCACGGTGGAAGCCGTGGCCGTGTTGTTTGAATTGGCGCTCGAAGTCAACAAAACCGGCGATATCCATCTGGCCGGCTGCCTCAAAACGCTGGCCGGCATCATCGGCCTGCTGCAACGCGAGCCGGCCGAGTTTCTGCAAGGCGGCGCGGCTTCAGACGGCCTCTCCAACGCAGCAATCGATGCCTTAATCGAGCAGCGCAAACAAGCGCGCGCCGATAAAAACTGGGCCGAATCCGACCGCATCCGCGATGTGCTCAACGCCGAAAACATCATTCTCGAAGACGGCGCAGGCGGCACCACCTGGCGGCGCGGCTGAGCCTAGGGTCTGTTCACATTTCATCACGCGGCAATATTTTGGTTCAAAAACGCGCGTGATGAAATGTGAACAGACCCTAGCAACAGGCCGTCTGAAAGCCGGCAGCCTGAAAAGCTTACACGCTTGACATCACAACCTTTTTTTGGCAAAATAGCCAGCTTGCCTAAGCACTAGGCCTTTGAAGCACAGGCAAAACCCCTGTGCCCGCTAACCGAAAGGAAACATCATGAAACAAGGTATTCACCCCAACTACCACGAAATCACCGTAACTTGCTCTTGCGGCAACAAATTCACCACCAAATCTGCGATGGAAAAAGAAGCGTTCACCATCGAGGTGTGCTCTGAATGCCATCCGTTTTACACCGGCCAACAAAAAATCGTTGACAGCACCGGCCGCGTGGACAAGTTCAACCAAAAATTCGGCAATATGTTCAAACGCTAATCGGCAAACATTTGCTCAAAAAGGCTGCTTCGGCAGCCTTTTTTTATGGCTTTTGCAAAGGCCGTCTGAAAATTTTTCAGACGGCCTTCTGTGGTGAAATCAAAGAAAACTGATACAAAAATAATACCCATTCAAAAAATTAAGCTTACCAAACGACAAGCCATACCCAATATAGTGGAATGCAAGAAAAAATGACACAACGGGTAGATTGGGTTGTAAACCCAACAAGCCCACAGGCCGTCTGAAACGCTGGTTTTATCAACCCAACCTACGCTGATGGTGCGGTCGAACTGCTTTTATTGGGCAAGATTAATTTTTAGGATGGGCATCAGACAGCCTCTCTATTGGCCTACCCCGCCGCTAAACCTCTTGCGGATCCACATCCACCGACCATCTGATTTTATGCGCGCGCGCCTGCGCCAGCGCCTGCCCCCACAAGGCGAGCGCGTGGTGCAGATCTTTGCGCGAGGGCGCTTCGAGAAACAGTTGTGCGCGCTCGCGCTCGGCCAGGCGCACCATCAACATGGGCGCAGGGCCCATTTGCGCCACGCTTTCGGGCAATTGCGCGGCCACGCTTTCTTTTATTTCCTGCAAAAACTGCATGGCGGCGCGGATATCGAGGGCATCGGCGCGTATGGCCGCCTGAAAGCCGAAAGGCGGCAGGCCGAAAAGGCGGCGCTCGGCCAGCTCGGCATCGGCAAAGCGGCGGTAATCCTGCGCTTTGATGGCGGCAAACACGCCATGATCGGGCAGCTGGGTTTGTATCAACACCCTGCCCGGCGCATCGGCGCGGCCGGCGCGGCCGGACACCTGCATCAATTCGGCAAACAGCCGCTCGGGCGCACGGAAATCGGCGCTATAAAGGCTGCCGTCGGCATTGAGCACCACCACCAGATTGAGCCGCGCAAAATCGTGGCCTTTGGCCAGCATTTGCGTGCCCACCAAAATATCGATTTCATCAGCGCCGATGCGTTGATACAAAGCCGCCCAATCGTTTTTATGCGCGGTGCTGTCCCGATCCACCCGCTCGATACGCGCCTTCGGCAGCATGGTGCGCAAGGTTTCTTCCACCCGCTGCGTGCCCTGCCCCACAGCGGTTAAATCCTGATTGCCACAATCGGGGCATTTATAAGGCACGGCTTGGCGGTAGTCGCAATGATGGCAGCGCAATTGCCGCGCGCGCCGGTGCAGCACCATTTTTGCCGAGCAGCGCGGGCAGCCGAAAGTGTGGCCGCAGTCGCTGCAAAAAAGCGCGGGCGAAAAGCCGCGCCGGTTGAGATACACCAGCGACATGCCACCTTGCTTGAAATTGTCTTGCAGCAGTTTCAGCGCCGGCGCGGAAAAGCCGTTGTCGAGCGGCAGGCGGCGCACATCCAGCACATCCACTTGCGGCAGCGCGGCGGCGGCGCGGGCGCGGGCGCCCAATTCGAGCAGGGTATAAGCGCCGCTTTGCGCTTTGTGCCAGCTCTCGAGGCTGGGCGTGGCGCTGCCCAGCACAATCGGGCAAGCGGCCTGCTGCGCGCGCCACACAGCCAAATCGCGGGCTTGGTAGCGCAATTCGTTTTCCTGCTTGAACGAGCCGTCGTGCTCTTCATCCACCACAATCAGCCCCACATCGGCCAGCGGCGTAAACACGGCCAGCCGCGTGCCGATAATCAATTTTGCCTGGCCAAGCATGGCGCGCAGATAATCCTGCGTGCGCGCACCGGCGGCGGTTTGGCTGTGCAGCACGGCGGTGGGCACATCGGCAAAACGCGCCTGCACACGCTTGAGCAGCTGCGGCGTGAGGTTGATTTCGGGCAGCAGAAACAACACCTGCCTGCCCTCGGCCAGCACCTTGGCCACAGCATCGAAATACACTTCGGTTTTGCCGCTGCCGGTGATGCCATAGAGCAAAAACGGCTGAAAGCGCCCGAATGCGGCCTGAATGTGCGCCGATGCGGCCTGCTGCTGCTCATTCAAAATGTGTTCAGACGGCCTCAACACCGGCAAGGCAGCGGCATCTGCGTTTATCCACGCTTGCGCCTGCCATTGCCCGATGAGCTTGGGCGCTTGCGGGTTGATTTTTTTGAGCGCGGCCATCTCCAAGCGGCCGCCGCACATCGCCTGCCACAACGCATATTGTTTGCGGTGGCGCTCTGGCGGTGCGTTCAGACGGCCTGCTTCGGTTAAACTGTAAAACAAAGGCGGCTCGGGCAGCGCAACGGGGCGGGCTTCGCGCAAACCCTGCGGCAGCGCTGCGGCCACGGCCTGGCCGAGCGGATAATGATAATAGCGGGCGGCAAAAGCCAACAGCCGCCGCCAAGCTTCGGGCAACGGCGGCTCTTCGGCAAACACGGCTTGCAGCGGCAGGATTTTGGCGGGGTCGATATCGGGCGTGATGCCGCTCTGCCACACAATGCCGGCCACAGTTTTGTTGACAAAGCGCACCGCCACCCGCGTGCCGGCGCTCAAGGCTTCGGGGTGGGCATAAGTGAGCAGGCCGCCGGCCAGCGGCACATTGAGGGCGATATGGTGGTAAATCATGCAGCCATTATAGCCGACATTTCCGGCAAGCCGTCTGAAACAGAAGCAGGGTTTCAGACGGCCTTCAAGCCTGCCCGCCTTTCCGTACACAACCATGCCGGCTCTAAATCCAACCTGCGGATGAAATGTAAACAATCTTTGAAAGATGCAGATGAATTCATTGCAATCGAATTAAATCTTACACAATCATTTCTCAACTCATATAAGTGCGCCATAATAGCTTCTCTTTTCACCATTTAAAAAAATCGGCAGGGAGACGGCAATGGCGTTGACGGAATGGCTCAGGCGTGAATTATTCAGCGGGTGGAGCCGGTTTGAAGCCGGCTGGCTGCTCTTTTTTCTGCTGATTCAGATGGTGGTGTTTTTCATTCAGCCCGATTCAATCGCCGCCACCATTGCAGCTGTGTCCGGCGTGTTGTGCGTGGTGTTTGTGGGCAAGGGCAAAATCAGCAATTATTTTTTCGGCCTGATTTCCGTGTCACTTTATGCTTATGTTTCTTACACTTATAAGCTTTACGGCGAAATGATGCTGAATTTGCTGGTGTATGTGCCGGTGCAGTTTATCGGCTTTTATATGTGGCGCCGCCACATGACGCGCGAAAACACCGTGAATCCCGACCAAGTTGAAGAAGTGGTGGCCAAATCGCTCGGCTTCTCGCAATGGGTGTGGGTGGTGGCGGCGGCTGTTATCGGCACGCTGGCCTACACCGAGCTGCTCAAGTCGCTCGGCAGCGCCCTGCCCGCGCTTGATGGCGCCACAGTGGTGATTTCGATTGTGGCGCAAGTGTTGATGGTGTTGCGTTATCGCGAGCAATGGGTGTTGTGGATTGTGGTTAACATTCTCACCATCTCGTTGTGGGCGGCCATGTGGCTGCACCACGGCGAAACCAGCCTGCCGCTTTTGGTGATGTATGGTATGTATTTGTGCAACTCGCTCTACGGCTATTACAACTGGACGCAGCTGTTGCGTCGTCACCGCACCGGCCACGCCTTTTAAGCGCCTGCCCGCATTTCATCACAGAACCATATCGGCCGTCTGAAACCCAATATTCAGACGGCCTTTCTCATTTAAATAAACGTTACAACCGGGTTGTTTTTCGGCATAATGCTTTCTTTAAGTTTTGTAAACCATTTGTTTCAGACGGCCTGTGTTTTATGCAGCCTGAAAAGAAAGATGTGTATGTCTGCCAAAACCCCGTCGCTTTTGGGCGGCGCGCTGATTATCGCCGGCACCGTGATTGGTGCGGGCATGTTTGCCAACCCCACCGCCACTTCGGGCGTGTGGTTTGCCGGCTCGCTGGCGGTGTTGTTCTACACTTGGTTTTCCATGCTCTCCGGCGGCCTGATGCTGCTGGAAGTCAACACCCATTACCCGCACGGCGCAAGCTTCGACACGCTGGTGAAAGATTTGCTCGGCCAAGGCTGGAATCTCGTCAACGGCATGGCGGTGGCGTTTGTGCTTTATCTGCTCACTTATGCCTATATTTTCGTGGGCGGCGATCTCACCGCTAAAGGGCTGGGCAATCTGTTCGGCAGCGAAGTGGGGTTGCCGGCCGGGCAATTGGTGTTTTTTGCGGTGCTGGCGTTTTGCGTGTGGGCATCCACCCGCTTGGTCGACCGGCTCACCAGTATTTTAATCGGCGGCATGATTATCAGCTTTTTCTGGGCCACCGGCGGCCTGCTTACGCACGTGCAGCTGCCGGTGTTGTTCGACACGCAAGCCCCCGAAGGCACGCGTTATTGGGTTTATCTGGCCGCGGCGCTGCCCGTGTGTTTGGCTTCATTCGGCTTTCACGGCAATGTATCCAGCCTGCTGAAATATTTCAACGGCGATGCGCCCAAAGTGGCGCGCGCGCTGTGGTCGGGCACGCTGATGGCGCTGGTGATTTATGTGTTGTGGCAGCTGGCGATTCAGGGTAATCTGCCGCGCCACGCGTTTGCGCCGGTGATTGCGGCCGAGGGGCAGGTGTCGGTATTGATTGAGAGTCTGTCGGCTTTTGTACCCACCGGCAGCATGGCCACGGTGTTGTCGTTTTTTGCCTATTTGGCGATTGCCACTTCATTTTTAGGCGTTACACTGGGCTTGTTCGACTATTTGGCCGATTTGTTTAAATGGGACGATTCCACCGCCGGACGCAGCAAAACCGCCGCGCTCACCTTTCTGCCGCCGCTCGTTGCCTGCCTGCTTTTCCCCACCGGCTTTGTGACCGCCATCGGCTATGTGGGCTTGGCCGCTGCCGTGTGGACCGCGCTCACTCCGGCCATGCTGCTTTATAAAGCGCGCAAAAAGTTTCCGCAAAGCCGCGGCTATCGCGTGTATGGCGGCTTATGGCTGGTGGTGTGGGTGTTTGCCTTCGGCCTCATCAACATTGCCGCGCAGATATTGAGCCAACTGGAAAAAGTGCCGGTGTTTAAAGGCTGAAGCTTGTGCAATCCGGCAGCATTCAAACAGGCCGTCTGAAACATTGTGTTCAGACGGCCTGTTTGTTTCACCACAAGCTTTACCCATACGGCCATTGACCCGGCAAGCAAAATAGTGCTTAATTAAAGAACAATAATTTTTTAATTTCAAGGAGATAGAAATGAAACTTATCCCAACCGCCGCCCTGCTGCTCGCCCTCGCCGCGCCCGCTTTCGCTGCGAGCCCTGTCAAAACTCTGCCCGGCGACATCACGCTGGCGCAAGCACAAGCCGTGGTGCGCTCGGCGCAAGCCAAGGCCGAAGCCATCAAAGTGCCGATGAATATCGCCGTGGTGGATGCCGGCGGCAACCTGAAAGCCTTCGCCCGCATGGACGATGCCTTTTTGGGCAGCATCGACATTGCCGAGCGCAAAGCGCGCACCGCCCGCTATTTCAATATGTCCACCCGCGCCCTGGGTCAAGCCGCCCAGCCCGGCCAGCCGCTCTACGGCATTGAAGCTACCAACGGCGGCTTGACAATTTTTGCCGGCGGCGTGTTGCTGCTGGATAAAAAAGGCACCATCGTCGGCAGCGTGGGCGTAAGCGGCGGTTCGGTGGATGAAGACGAAGATGTGGCCAACGCCGGTGCCGCAGCTTTATTGCGCTGAAGGCAAGCAATGCGCACAACAGGCCGTCTGAAAGGTTTCAGACGGCCTGTTGTGCGTTATGTGTGTGCACCATGCGTACGATTACGCTTTGTTTTGACAAAGCTAATCGTACCTACGTTTGCTGCGTTTTTTGCGGCGTCATCGTACGCATGAATGCCTACGCTTGTATAAAACTTGAGGCCGTCTGAAAGGTTTCAGACGGCCTCAAGTTTGCACATCAATCTTAATGATCCAAATAAAGGTAATTTTTCCAGCTGTTCATCCGCAGCAAAATTTTGCGCATCATCGCCAAATGATGGGCATGCTCGGTATAAACCGCTGCTTCTGCCGTGGTGCCGAAAGGCAGGTGATAAGCGGAAACATCTTCTTTCAGCTTGAGCTGCACCATGGTGCGCGCCGAGCTGTCAATAAATTTCTGCGTGTATAAAATGCCATTGGGCTGCACTTCGTGCTCGCCTATGGTCGGCAACACGCCCACCACTTCCGCTTTAAACACTTTGCCCGGAATGGCGGGGAAAATCAGCTCCGCTTCATCGCCCGCTTTGAGACGCAGCAGGGAATTTTGGCGGAAGGCAGCCACATACATGCGGTCTTGCTGGTGCACAAACGTCATCAGCGGGCGCAGCGGCAAGGTGCTGGTCATCATGCCTTCTTTTAAGAAGTTTTGCGTGATATAGCCATCGGTAGGCGCGCGCACAACGGTGGAATCGAGCTCAAACTGTGCTTGGCGCAATGCGGCTTCTTTGGCGGCCACGCTGGTGTGCACGCCGTTAATAGCAGAGCCGTAGCTGCTTTGGGCTTTTTGCACATTGGCGGTGCTGGCTTCCACATTGGCCTTGGCAGCCAAGTATTCTCGGTTGGCAATATCAACATCCGACTGCGTTACCGCACCGGTGCCGGAGAGGGCGCGGTAGCGCTCGTATTCTTGGCCTCTTTGTTTCAAGCGCACACGGGCTTCTTCCAAAGAAGACTTGGCCGCGCTCAAGTCGGCGCTCAGCGAAGCCAGCCCTTGATCGGCAGCCGGCAGCTCGGCCTTGCGCATATCCACAGCCGCTTGAAAAGGCTCGGGGTCGATTTTGAATAAAACTTCGCCTTTTTTAATCAATTGGTCGGCACGGGTGGGCGTAACCTCGATAATCCGTCCGCGCAAATCGGCCAACACCGGGGTGGTGACATAATATTGCGTGGTGAGCTTGGTGTGCGGATGGTTATAGTTCATAAACAACAGCATCGACAGCAGCAACACCACGCCGCCCAAAATCGCAGTGGGCACGCTCCATTTGGTGAGCGGGATTTTAAACAGCTTGAAAATGCCCACGCAAACAGAGGCATAAATCACTAAAATCATTAATTCCATTATATGCTTCCTTCGTTTTTCTGCTCTTGTATGCCGTTGCTGTTGTTAATCTCAGATTGAGCGTGAAGTCGGGTGGAAAGCGCTTGCAGCTCTTGGTTTAAACGAGCCACTTCGGCTTCGAGCTTGCGGGTGCTTTCCTTTAATTCGGGCACTTGGTCGGCCAGCGCGCCCAGCTTTTGCATGGATTGGCTCTCTTTTTGGTGGTTGCCGTTGCCCCAGCCGTTTTCTTTATGCCAAAGCGTGGCCCAAATCCACAGAAAAGGCCAAATCACATGCAGGGTAAACAAGCTCACCCAGCCGGCATAATGAATGGCTTCCAAATGCGGATGGTTGCGTTTTTTGGCGATCTCATAAGGAATATCGTGAATGGCGATCACACCATAAAAAATCGCCAGGCTCGCAAAAACCAGGAAGAAAAGTGCCAGATAGTCTAAAAACATATCGTTCTCTTGAATCAAACATAAAAAATGCCATGCCTAATTTAGGAATATGGCATGACCTTATTATTTAAAAATGATGGATAAACGCGCATCGGCGACCTTACCCAAAATTTGCAAACCTTGCATTATGATCCATATCAAATAAAAATAAAATTTTTCCTATTCTCTTTATCTAAAAAACTGTTTATAACTGCTCATCCTTGCCGGTTTGTGTCATAAAAGCGCACATAAAAAGCCGCCCGAAGGCGGCTTTTCCATTGTTGGCAAAACTTAATCCAAATTGCCCAACACAATGCGCAACATGCGGCGCAGCGGCTCGGCCGCGCCCCACAAAAGCTGGTCGCCCACGGTGAAGGCGCTGATGTATTCGCCGCCCATGCCCATTTTGCGGATGCGCCCCACCGGCACGCTGAGGGTGCCGGTTACTTTGGCCGGGGTGAGCTCATGAATGCTGGCCTCTTTCTCGTTGGGCACCACTTTCACCCAATCGTTGGCAGAGGCCAAAATGCGCTCGATTTCCGCCACCGGCAAATCCTGTTTCAATTTCAGGGTCAGCGCCTGGCTGTGGCAGCGCATGGCGCCCACGCGCACGCACAAGCCGTCCACCACCATCGGGTTGGCGCTGCGGCCGAGGATTTTATTGGTTTCCACGCCGCCTTTCCATTCTTCTTTGGATTGGCCGTTGCCCAAATCGGCATCAATCCACGGAATCAGGCTGCCGGCCAAGGGCACGCCGAATTGCGCTTGCGGATAGGCATCGCTGCGCAAGAAATCCGACACTTTGCGGTCGATATTCAAAATCGCGCTGGCCGGATCGGTCAATTCAGCGGCCACTTGGCTGTGCACCGCGCCCATGCCTTCAATCAATTCGCGCATGTTTTTGGCACCGGCGCCAGAAGCCGCCTGATAAGTCATGCTGGTGGCCCATTCCACCAAATTGTTTTGAAACAGGCCGCCCAAAGCCATCAGCATCAACGACACGGTGCAGTTGCCGCCGATATAGTTTTTCACGCCGTTTTTCAGGGCATCATCAATCACGCTGCGGTTAACCGGATCCAGCACAATCACCGCATCATCATTCATGCGCAGCGATGAAGCGGCATCAATCCAATAGCCTGCCCAGCCGGCATCACGCAAGGGTTGGAACACCGATTTGGTGTAGTCGCCGCCCTGGCAGGTAACGATAATATCCATCTTGGCCAGCTCGACAATATTATTGGCGTCCAACAAGGTTTTGGCGCTTTGGCCCAAATCGGGCGCTGCGCCGCCCACGTTGGAGGTGGTAAAAAACACCGCTTCCGGGATATGGGCAAAATCGTTTTCTTCCTGCATGCGCTGCATCAGCACAGAGCCGACCATTCCGCGCCAGCCTACAAACCCAACTTTCATTACATGCACTCCTTGAATTTCAGTGATACGGTTTTGTGAACAATTATGATATTAAGGAATGGTTTTAACGCCATGCGCCCGAAATGTAAAGTGCTTTATGGCGATTTCAAAAAATTTGTTGTAAATATTGCGCCGCAACCGATATTATCATGGCTCCCCTATCGGCTCTTTTGCAAAGGATTCAATATGAACAGCCACCTGCCCGCGGGACACACCACCCAAATCGATGTGGCGCCCGCCCGAGCCGGCAAACGCATTGCCGCTTATCTGATTAATGTTATTTTGACGATATTGGCTTATGTGCCTTTGTTGATAGCCATTGTTGTTTGGCCATCAAACAGCTACATTGAGCGGACACAAGGGCTGGAAGCATTGGCCGCTTCAGATTGGCTGATGCCCGGCTTGCTCATTGGCTTCTTGGTTTTGCTGGCCTATATCATCATCCAAGTGCGCATGATGAGCAAACACGGCCAATCGATCGGCAAAAAAATCATGCACATCCGCCTGCTGAAAACCGATGGCACCAACCCGGGCTTTTGGGGCGCGGTGATGCTGCGTGAAGTGGTGTATAACATTATGCTCGCCATCGCCGCCATGATTATCGGCTATGCGGTGGTGCTGCTGAGCGGCGCGCCGGCGGCCACGGCGGACGTGATCGCAAATGTGCTGACGCTGTCGGCCTCGCTGGCCTGCTTTGTTATGCTGTTCAACAAGCAAAAAAGCCGCCGCACCTTGCAAGACTATCTGGCCGGCACCGTGGTGGTGCAATTGCGCTGAAGCAGCGGCATGCAAATATTGGCCATCACATTCTCAAGCGCCGCCGTAAACCACCATCAAGGCTGCCTGAAACTGCATTGCGGCGAAACCAAACCGGCAGACACAAGCAGTTGCACTACGCAATTTTCCTTTTCCGCAACCATCAGCTACAGAGGCAAAAGGGAAGCCAATTTTCTCCAGTGTTGTGTCATCAAACTTAGCGAAAGGAAATGATGATGAAATCTCACCGTATCAAATTGGCCATTACCGGCTTTATCGCATTGATGGGCATCGCCACCGCCGCTTATGCACAATCGGCAGCCGAAATCGGCGCCATGCACAACAATTGCAATCACCCCAACTACCAAGGCGACCGCTCCCGCTGCGGTGGTGGTAATCGGGAGCCTGTTTATACCGAGGTTTGGGAAGATCGCTACGGTGCGATTGCGGTTGATCACGACACCGGTAATGCCGGCGTAATAGAGGCGCAAAAAAGCAAAAGACAAGCGGAGTCGATTGCGGTTAAAAACTGCGCGGCCAAGCCATGCAAAGTGGTTTCAAGCATACGTAATGGATGCCATGCCGTGGCTTGGGGTGGCGGATATAGCAATTATGGAAACGGTGTAGAAGAAGCACAAGCAATTACCCATGCAATGAAAATATGCGCAACCACCAGTAATAGCTGTGAAATTAAATACAGCGGCTGCAGCCTGCCTGTGCGGGTGAAATAATATAAGCTGGTGCTATGTGCATTAAAGCGCAGAGTAACTTAACAGTCTAAGCAAGCCAACTTTCTTTGGTGCTGTGTAATCAAGCTTAGCAAAAGGAAATGATGATAATGAAACCTCACTGTATCAAATTGGCCATCACCGCCTTTATCGCATTGATGGGCATCGCCACCGCCGCTTATGCACAATAATTGCAATCACCCCAACTACCAAGGCGACAAAATATACACAAGTCAAAAACATCAAAGGCCGTCTGAATCTTTTTCAGACGGCCTTTGATATCTATATATTTTGTTCAAATCGTAAATGCATAATCTTGCTGCTGCACATTGCCGATCAATGCCTCAATCTCTTCGGTGCACGCCACCACCAACGCGCCGGCCTGCTGCATGCTGAGCACCGCCTGCTGCTCTTGCACACTATCCAGCGTGCGGCAGGCTTCCAGATTCACAATCACGCGCCAAGGCCCATACCAACACAATTGCAACACCGTGGCCTGCACACAATATTCGGTAATCAGGCCGCCGATCAATATGATTTTGGCCTCTTTTTGCTTAAGCCATTCAATCAGCCCGGTGCTGATGTTTTCCGCCATATCATGAAAACACGCACCAAAAGGGTGCGCGCCCTGCTCTAGGCCGATGTGTACCAAAAATTGATAGTCAACAGCATTGGGCAGATTGGGCAGGGTTTCAAAACCTTCCGTGCCCACAATCGCGTGGCTCACCCAATTTTCGGCCTGCTCAAGCGGCAGATGATCCGACTGCTGCGGCACAATCCACCCGGCATCCGGCACATGCGCATCTTTGGTCAGCACCCGAAAATCCGCCCATGAAGCCTGCCGGTTCAAATGAGGCACGATAGATAAAGCATCCGCCACCGGCACTTCATCCGGACACATTTCCGAAAAAGCCCGCTGGGGGTGCACATCGATTGCAACAATACTCATGGCCGCATGCTTTCTTTTCACCTGTTCAAAACACAGCAACAGCGCCTTGCCATGCCGTGATTAAAGATAATCGGTTAATATTACCGATAATCGGCATTGCCAGCAATACATTACTTTACATATTTTCTCATTTCCACTTTTCTATTGTGATAAAGCCAACACTCGCTCGGTTTAACACCTTAAACATCTAACCGCTCTGCCCGTGTTTTTTATTTTCAATAAAAAATAAAATCTTATCCGGAAAAATAAGCACAATCCGGAAAAAAACTTGCACATTGCGCCTATTTCTGTTTTAATACGCATCTTTCAAGGCATGGCCAGATAGCTCAGTCGGTAGAGCAACGGATTGAAAATCCGTGTGTCCCCAGTTCGATCCTGGGTCTGGCCACCACCAACCGCATTTTGCGGTTATTTTTTTGTCTACAGAAATCTACAAACTTCTAATAAATTCTTTATTCACAAGGCTTTCACCCGATTTCACCTTGCTGTGTTTTATCTTAATCTTTACTATTTTTGCCTATCAAACCGCCTGAAAATTTACGGCAACTGCAAAAGTGGAAATACCGCGCCACCACAATGGGATTGATACCCGGCCGTTGAGCCACCATTCAAACCAAATGAAAAATAGGTTTAAAACAAATAATGCAAAGGCCGTCTGAATGTTTCAGACGGCCTTTGCACGCAATGACAGCTTATTGATTTGATTTGGAAATAAAAGAAAAAGGCCGTCTGAAAGGTCGCTCAAAACGGAAGTATGTAGATTGCAGAAGCGGCCATCATACAACGGGCGGCATGCTGATGTCGGCACATCTGACACAGCTGATGCTGGTGCAGGTATTGCGGCTGTTTCTGTGCAATGCCGAAGCGCTGCCGCAAGGGTGGTTTCTGGCACTCGCCGACCGACAAATCAGCCCTGCCATCAACGCCATCCATGCACAGCCTGCCCGCCGCTGGACGCTGGAAGAATTGGCGCGTGAGGCCGGCATTTCGCGCACGGTGTTTGCACAACGTTTCAAAGCGCTGGTGGGCAGAACCGCCATGGATTATCTGGCGCAATGGCGCATGCTGATGGCTGCAGACCGGCTGCGCCACGGCAGCGAAAACGTGGCCGCCATCGCCTTTTCACTCGGGTATGAATCCGAAAGCACATTCAGCACCGCATTTAAGCGAATCATGGTCTGTTCGCCCACGCAATATCGGCGCCGCTCCTTAGCCGGCACAGCCGCCAATGCGGCATTTCGCAGCTTGCATTGACACACCCGATTTCCGTAACCGGCCTTAGAGCGTCCTAGGATCTGCTTCCGCCAAGCCCATTTTGCGCTTGTTTTTACCCGAAACGGACACAACATTCCCATTTTCGCGGCTGTTGGCTCGGCCTTTTAAATTAATACCACATGAAACAATATCGAAATTGAGTAAATTTCGCCATTGTGGTTTAATGCTGTGCAAAGTTCCCCTATAATGCAAGTCCTTATTCATATTTTCCAAATATGGGTTATCCTGCACACCCCGGCCACGCAGCCGGATCAGGATGCACCACCAACCAGGTTGATCACATGAGTGTCGGTTTATTGAGAGTATTGGTTCAAAGCCAGGTTATTGTCGGCAACCAAGCAGAACATTTTCAAAAAGCGCTAAACGAACATAAAAGCATCATGCCCATGTTGTTTGAAGAAGGCATCATCTCGCCCCGCGCTTTGGGCGAATTGCTGGCGCGCATGTTCAGCTATCCTTTGCTGGATTTGCGCCATTATCCGCGCGCCAATATTTTGCCCGACATTCTCACCGAAGAACAAATGCTGCAAAACCGCTGCATTCCGATTTTCAAGCGCGGCCGTAAAGTGTATTTGGCGGTGTCGGATCCCACTCAAATTCATAATTTCCAGAAAATTGCATTTAATTCCGGCGCATCCATCGATTTGGTGGTGGTGCGCGACGATCAATTAAGCACGCTTTTGGAATGGCTGGGGCAGCGCTCCACCACCATTTTGCAGGAAATCAGCAAAGAGCAGCAGGAACGCGCCCCCCAAGGCGGTGTGCTGTATGTTGATAATGAAGAAGCGGAAGACGGCCCGATCGCCCGCTTTATCCACAAAACCCTTTCCGATGCGCTCAATGCGGGCGCATCGGATATCCATTTTGAATTTTACGAGCAAATGGCGCGCGTGCGCTTCCGTGTGGACGGGCAATTGCGCGAAGTGGTGCAGCCGCCTGTGGCCGTGCGCGGGCAGCTGGCTTCGCGCATCAAGGTAATGGCGCGCCTCGATATTTCGGAAAAACGCATTCCGCAAGACGGCCGTATTCAAATCGCGTTCCACAAACACGGCCGCCCGATTGATTTCCGCGTCAGCACCTTGCCGACTTTGTTTGGCGAAAAAGTGGTGATGCGTATCCTCAATTCAGATGCGGGCTCGCTCAATATCGAGCAATTGGGCTTTGAGCCTTTTCAGAAAGAATTGCTGCTGGAAGCCATCCACCGCCCCTACGGCATGGTGCTGGTCACCGGCCCCACCGGCTCGGGCAAAACCGTTTCGCTCTATACCTGCCTGAATATTCTCAACACGGAAAACGTGAATATCGCCACCGCGGAAGACCCGGCCGAGATCAACCTGCCCGGCATCAACCAAGTAAACGTCAACGACAAACAAGGGCTCACCTTTGCTGCGGCCTTGCGCTCCTTTTTGCGCCAAGATCCCGACATTATCATGGTGGGCGAAATCCGCGATTTGGAAACGGCCGACATCGCCATCAAAGCTTCCCAAACCGGCCACATGGTGTTTTCAACGCTCCACACCAATAATGCGCCGGCCACTTTATCGCGCCTGCTCAACATGGGTGTGGCGCCTTTCAACATTGCCAGCTCGGTAAACCTGATTATGGCCCAGCGCTTATTGCGCCGATTATGCCCGGCCTGCAAAGCACCGGTCGAGCGCCCGCCGCTGCCCGCTTTGAAAAAAGCCGGCTTTTCCGATGAAGACTTGGCCAAAGAATGGACGCTCTACCGCCCCGTGGGCTGTGACAATTGTCGCGGCAAAGGTTATAAAGGCCGCGCCGGGGTGTATGAAGTGATGCCGGTTTCAGAAGAAATGCAACGCGTGATTATGAATAACGGCACCGAAGTGGACATTATGAATATGGCTTATCAAGAAGGCATGGTAGACTTGCGCCATGCCGGCTTGCTAAAGGTAATGCAGGGGCTTACCTCGCTGGAAGAAGTGCTGGCGCACACCAATGATTAAACAAGGCAAAATTAAATGAAAAAAAATAATGCAGGCGGATTGTTTGCAAACAAAAACAAGGGCAAACGTTTTAATTTCGAGGGCAAAAACACCGGCACCGACCAACTTGTGCGCGGCGAAGTGGTGGCCAAAGATGAAGAAGAAGCGCGCAAAAAACTGCAACGGCGCGGCATCAAACCTTTGCGCATCAGCAAGGTAAAAGCCACGCGCAAGCGGCGCATCACCCAAGCCGACATCACCGTGTTTACCCGCCAGCTCGCCACCATGATGAAAGCCGGCCTGCCGCTGATGCAGGCCTTTGAAATCGTGGCGCGCGGCCACTCCAACCCTTCTATGACGCAGATGCTGATGCAGGTGCGGAGCGATGTGGAGCAAGGCAGCTCGCTGGGCAAAGCTTTTTCCAAACACCCCAAATATTTCGACCGCTTCTATTGCAACCTGATTGCCGCCGGTGAGGCCGGCGGTGTATTGGAAGGCTTGCTCGACAAGCTGGCCGTTTATAAAGAAAAAACCCAAGCCATCAAGAAAAAAGTGAAAAGCGCGCTCACCTACCCCATTGCTATTATCGTGGTGGCCGTTGCGCTGGTGCTGGTGATGATGATGTTTGTGCTGCCCGCCTTTAAAGAGGTTTACAGCAATATGGGCGCCGAATTGCCCAAGCTCACCCAAATTATTATGGGCTTTTCCGACTTTTTCGTCAGCAACGGCTGGATGTTTATCATCGGCATGGTCACCACTTGCGTGGTGCTGTATAAATGGCACCAACGCTCGCCCGCCTTTCAAAAGCGCGTGGATGCAGGTTTGCTGCGGCTGCCGATTTTCGGCTCTATCGTGCGCAAAGCCACCATTGCCCGCTGGGCGCGCACCACGGCCACGCTGTTTGCCGCCGGCGTGCCGCTGGTGGAAGCGCTGGAATCGGTGGCCGGCGCATCGGGCAATATTCTGTATGAAGAAGCCACTTACGATATCCGCGCCAAAGTTACCCAAGGTTTATCGCTCACATCGAGCATGCAAAACACCGAATTATTCCCCAATATGGTTTTGCAGATGGCCGCCATCGGCGAAGAATCCGGCTCGCTGGACGATATGCTCAATAAAGCCGCCGAATTTTATGAAGACGAAGTGGATAATGCCGTGTCGCAGCTCTCCTCTTTGATGGAGCCGATTATCATGGTGGTGCTCGGCTCGATTATCGGCGTGATTCTGGTGGCCATGTATCTGCCCTTGTTCAACCTCGGCAGCGTGGTGGGCTGATATGATGGATTTCAATGCCTTAGCACCTTTCGCTATTCCCTTAGCGGCCTTGTTCGGCTTATTGGTGGGCAGCTTTCTCAATGTGGTGATTTACCGCGTGCCGGTGATGATGGAGCGCAGCTGGACGGCATTTGCCAAAGAGCATCTCGGCCAACCGCTCAGCGCCGAAGAGCAGCAGCCTTTCAACCTGATCAAGCCCGATTCGCGCTGCCCGCAATGCCAAGCGCCCGTGCGGGCATGGCAGAATATTCCCGTGTTCAGCTATCTTTTGCTCGGCGGCAAATGCGCCTCCTGCCGCACACCCATCAGCAAGCGCTATCCTTTGGTGGAGTTGCTCACCGCCGCTTTATTCGCCCTCGTGGCCTGGCAATACGGCTGGAGCATCATCACGCTGGGCGGCTTGCTCTTTACCGCCATGCTGATCGCGCTCACCTTTATCGATGCCGACACCCAATACCTACCCGATCAAATCACCTTGCCGCTGATTTGGCTGGGCTTGCTGTTTAACCTCAACGGCGCTTTTGTGCCGCTTTCTTCTGCCGTGCTCGGCGCCGTGTTCGGCTACATGAGCTTGTGGCTGCTGTGTTATGTTTACAAGCTGCTCACCGGCAAAGTCGGCATGGGCGGCGGCGATTTCAAATTGCTCGCGGCCTTGGGCGCTTGGCTCGGCGTGGGCGTGTTGCCTGTGATTGTTTTTATCGCCGCCCTAATCGGCGTGCTGGCCGCCGTGCTTTTGCGTGTGGCCAAAGGGCAGCAATTTGCTTTCGGCCCCAGCTTGGCCGTGGCCGGCTGGCTGGTGTTTATCGCCAATGAAAAAGTGTTGGCCGCGCTGGGCTGGTGGCTGCGTGCATCAGGATTTTCAGCATGACGGCTTGGGTTGGGCTCACCGGCGGCATCGGCAGCGGCAAATCGCAAGCGGCTGCCGAATTCGCGCGGCTGGGTGTGCCGGTGATTGATGCCGATGCCATCAGCCGCAGCTTAAGCGCCGACAACGGTGCCGCGCTGCCCGCCATTCTCGCCACATTCGGCGCAAGTGTTTTTCACGAACCAGGCCGTCTGAACCGCGCAGCCTTGCGCGATTTGGTTTTCAGACGGCCTGAAGAAAAAGCGCGGCTGGAAGCGGTGATGTTTCCGCTGATTATCGAAGCCATCCGGCAGCAACAACAGCGCCACAGCGAAGCAGTTTACGGCATACTCGATATCCCGCTTTTGGTTGAAGAGCCCCTCTTTCGCACGCTGGTACAACGTGTGCTGGTGATCGATGTGCCCGAAGCCGTGCAAATCACGCGGGTGGCGCAGCGCAGCGGCTTATCCGAAGCCGAAATTAAACGTATAATGGCCGCTCAAGCCGGCCGGCGGCAGCGCTGCCGAGCCGCCGATGATGTGATCGGCAATGAAGTTTCACTTGAAATGCTGGCCGCCAAAGCAGAGCGGCTGCACCGCTATTATCGGGCGCTATTTTCCCGCCCCACCCGAGTTTGCCCATGATCCGTTTCGAGCATCCGCTATCTGAACGTGTGCGCAGCTTTTTGCGCATCGAGCATTTGTTTGTCCGCTTCCATCGCGAAAGCATGCGCTGCGACAGCCCGTGGGCGCACCATCTGGCCTTGTTCACCCTGTTTGAAATCATGGAATGCGCCGCGCGGGCAGAATTGAAGCTGGATATTTTGCAGGAAATCGAGCGGCAAAAGCAGCTCTTAGCCGGCAGCCGCGCCGCCTCAACCGAGCCGGTCCAGCTGCAACAATTGCAAGCAGTGGCCGAAAACCTGCAAGGCATACAGCAGAAATTCGGCCAGCATTTGCGCGAAAACGAATGGTTGATGGCCATCAAACAGCGCATGCTGGTGCCCGGCGGCACCAGCCCGTTTGACTTGTCTTCCTATTATTTCTGGCAGCAGCTGCCGCACGAGCAGCGCCTGGCAGACCTCAACAAATGGATTGCCACCCTCACCCCCACTTATGAGGCCATCGCCGTGCTGCTCACCATTTTGCGAAGCAACACCCGCGCCGTCGATTGCGTGGCCGTCAACGGCAATTACCAGCACAACAGCCTGGCGCAAAATATCCACATGCTCACCATCGAGCTGGAGAAAAACAAACACGCCCTGCCTGAAGTGTCGGCCAACAAATATTTCACCCACATCCGTTTTTTAGCCGCCTCGCAAGAGAGCGCCCGCGGCAAGCCGATTACCGAAGACATGCCGTTCAAGCTGATTATGTGCAGCTTCGACCCTGTAGTGGCCTAAACCCATGAGCGAAAAAATCACCATCGTATCCTGCCCGACCTGCGGCAAAAAAGTAGCCTGGCTGCCGATCAACCGCTTCCGCCCCTTTTGCAGCGAGCGCTGCAAACTGATTGATTTGGGTGCGTGGGCAAAAGAAGATTATTCAGTTGATGCGCAAGAAGACGATCCTTTTTCAGACGATATTGCGCGATAACAACATCAACACCCACGCACATTTTGCCGTATCCCCACCATTGCATACCGTAAAGGCCGTCTGAATATTCAGACGGCCTAAATATTTCATACCAATTCAAAAAAGTAAGCTAATACCAATTCAAAAAAATAACCTTACAAAATAAAAGCAGTTCGATAGCACCAACCGCGTAGGTCGGATTCTCGAATCCGACGTTTGGCC
>RCMY010001431.1_pt1 | contig 45919 bp, 42 predicted proteins | sample 2041341 | NCBI WGS metagenome assembly RCMY01 (sample SAMN09708234, study PRJNA481090) | Marine sediment metagenome, whole genome shotgun sequencing project.
ATTATGGTTTGGAGTAATTTGAACGGAACTTATAATGAAGCTACCATGGGTTACAATACTGGAGGATCTGATTTTTCTTGGATTGATTACCGAAAAAGAAATTGGACTGTACCTGCGAATGTGAGTTATATGGAGAGTCATGACGAAGAGCGTTTGATGTATAAAAATTTGCAATATGGTAATGAAAATGGAAGTTACAGTATAAAAAATCTTGCAACAGCATTAGATCGAGAAGAATTGGCCGGATCCTTTTATTTTACAATTCCCGGTCCAAAAATGATTTGGCAATTTGGAGAACTTGGTTATGATTATTCTATCGATTTTAACGGAAGAACTGGTAATAAGCCAATTAAATGGGATTATTTTACCGAACCTGATAGAAAGGCAATTTATGATACTTGGTCAAAATTGATTCAGTTAAAGTTACAAGAACCTATTTTTCAAACGGATGATTTCACGCTTGATGTTGCTTCGAGCTTAAAGAAAATTCAATTGACAGATGGTGCAACCAATGCAACTTTAAAATATATTACAATCATCGGAAACTTTGGTGTTGGCACGCAATCTATCAATCCAACTTTTCAAAAAACCGGTACTTGGTATGATTTATTGAACGATAATACCTCTATCAATGTATCGAATCAAAATGCTTTAATTAGTTTAGCTCCTGGTGAATTTAAAGTTTATGGCAGCAGTGAAGTGGTACTGGCAGTAGATGATATTTCTGTATTGCAAAACTCTTTTCAACTGTATCCAAATCCTGCAAAAGGAAACTTTAAAATAAATAAAAACGCTACTAAAGTTGAGATTTTTGACTTTACAGGAAGAAGGATTAAAAGTTTTATTGGCGATTTTTCACCGGAAAAAGAATATAACATTTCCACTTTAAAGCCTTCTATTTACATCGTTAGAATTAATTCCGACCTTGGCAGCACAACAAAGAGGTTGGTTATAGAGTAAATTGCTTGTAGTGTGTGAAGTAAAAATTTAACAATTAGCTTATTATGTGTTAATGGGTAAAAAATTTAAAATTAAATTTTTTACCCATTAATTTTTGAAATTATTTTTCAAATATCAAATTGAGAAAAACACAAAAAATTTTACAGTCGCAGTAAGACTTTTTTATACTTAGTTTTTATTAGGAAAGGCTGTGATCTCAAAAGCAGTTGATGCTATTTGTATTTTACCTTTGGAGGCATTAATTGCCGTTAATATTTTGTCAGAAATAATTGATTTATTAGTTCTTCTAGCCTTGTAATCTACAACATATCTTAAGGTAAATGTAATCCAGTTTTCATCAAAAACCATTGTGACCATAGGTTTAACCTTTGCGTTTTCAATATTGTATTTTCCTATCATTTTATCCCAAGCCTCCTGTGAAGCGTTAGAGAAGTCGCCTACAACTTCATTAAGTATGCTTTCAAAAAGTGTTTTGGCATACTGATGATCGCTAATCGTCTTGATAGGAACCGTCAATTCATCCCATAAAAAAGGAAAATCTCCTGAGTAATTATATACAGGATCTTTGAATATAAAACTGTTTGCCACACGAACAATCTTACCATTATAAAGATCTCCATTAACCCAATCACCCATTTCCATAAGTGTGGTTCTAAGTAAACCGATATCGATAACATCGCCTTTTACACTACCCAGTTTTATACGATCACCTACTTTAAAAAATTTACCTGTAAAGATTGATATATATCCTGCAATACTTACTATTACTTCTTGTAATGCAAAAGCAATTCCTGCTCCGGCAACTCCTAAAGCAGTGCCTATTCCAGAAAAATTTGCATTAAAAATGAACATTAACCCAATAGCAAATAAAACATAGCCTAATAAGGATACTAGCTTCCTAAATTTGTACTTTGAAGCGCTATCCTTTACTATTTTAGAAACACCATTTCTAAGGACTCTAGTTACTAAATATATAGCAATAAAGAGTATAAAAATAGATGCTGTTTTTACAAAAAAAGGATTTTCAATTATTGATTTTAAATCATTCATAATTTTTATAAAACTATTATATCACTTTATAGGAAGGTCTTTATAGAAAATTAAATCATTTTCAAATTATTGACTTCTTGCTGTGTTAAATGCCTCCATACGCCACGAGCTAAATTTTTCTTCGTTAAACCGGCAAAAACAACACGGTCTAATTTAGTTACGGTATAACCAAAATGTTCAAATATTCGACGTACAATTCGGTTTCTACCAGAATGGATTTCAATACCTATTTCGTTTTTAGGTTGGTTATCGATGTAAGAAACAGCATCAACGAAAACCATTTTATCATCTAAAACAAAATTAGCAGCAATTTTTTGCATATCACTTATTGCTAGTTTTTTATCTAAGGTAACATGGTATAATTTCTTTACCTGATGTTTCGGATGAGTTAATTTTTTTGCCATTTCTCCATCGTTTGTAAAAAGCAATAACCCAGTGGTGTTTCTATCTAATCGACCTACAGGATAAATGCGTTCTTTCGCTGCTGTTTTTATCAAATCCATGACAGTTTTTCTATTTTTTTCATCATCCATAGTGGTGATGTAGTTCTTCGGTTTGTTCAACAAAACATAACGTTTCGTTTCCGGAGAAATAAGTGCTCCGTCGAATCGAACTTCATCGGTAAGTTTTACTTGGTAACCCATTTCGGTTACAATTTTACCATTGATGGTGGCGCTACCAGCTTTGATATAGGTGTCAGCTTCTCTTCGTGAACAGATTCCGGAATTGGAGATATATTTGTTCAACCGAATGTCGTCACTTTCTTTTTTAGTGTTCTCAGTTCCGGGCTTAACTTTGAAATTTTTTAATTTAAGCGGATGTGGTCTGAAATTTTTATCCTTATGATTCTCCGACTTTTTCTTAAAATTTGAATTTTTGTCATTAGAGGATCCGTTTTTGTCTTGTCGTCCTCTCGACGAGATGTTCTTTGCAGTCATTTTTAATTTTTTTGCAAAAGTACAAAATGAATTGATTAAAATGTTAAACCTTTGAAAATAAACCTAGTTAAAGATTGGCATCTAGAATTCGTTGAATGATTACCGAAGTATCTATGAGCATTAAGCTTAAAACACCAACAACAATAATCATTTTTATAATGTTGTGCAGTATGAGATAATCCTTTTTAGTATTGGCTTTCCAAAGTAATACAGAGAAAACGATAAAGGTAATTCCTACAAAATAAAAATAGTATTTCATCATTCCAATTTCTGGATATTTCCATAAAAAATAAATTGGGTCTAAGGTAAACAGTACTAAAATTGTAATCAATAATTTGGTAAAATACTCACCATATTTTACTGGAATTGTCATATAATTATGAGCAACATCTCCTTTAATATTTTCCAAATCTTTGACCAGTTCACGTATCATTAAAACCAAAAATAAAAAGGCAGCATGCGTAAAAATTATAGTAGAGAAATTTTTGTAGTAAATAAATATGGCAAAAAATGGCAGTATTGCCAATATCGCAGCGGAAAACAATCCTGGTAAAGGGTATTTTTTAAGTTTATGCGAATACAACCAAATAAGAAAAATATAAATAGCAAAGAATAATGCGGCGCGCCAAGAAACCAAAAAAGCAAAAGCAAAACCAATAAAATTCAATAAGAAATAAATATTTAGTTTTGTTTTTTTTCCGACAATACTATCAATTTTTGTTTTTATAGGTTTGTTAATGAAGTCTTTTTCAGCATCATAGAAGTTATTAATGATGTATCCTGAGGCGATTACGCACATTGTTGCCAACACTATAAAATATAAATCTAAATTAAATAAGACCTCTTTTAGGGATTTGTCAGGTGAAAAAATAAAAATAGCCGCCAAGTATTGCGCCAAAACGATAATGGCAATATTATAGCCACGAACGACTGAAAGTAGACTTAAAAATTTGTAAAAAAAAGAATATTTTTGGGGCTTTTTCGGCGTGTTTTCTTCAGACATTTTGAGTAAATCCATTATTTCTTTAGGATTTTAAAATCTGTAAACAAGTTCTAATTTGTAATCTTGTAGTATCTTTTTTGCTTTTTCGTAATCTTTTGTAAAACCTAAAATATAGCCACCACCACCAGAACCACAAAGTTTTAAATAATAGTCGTTTGTATCAATACCTTGTTGCCAAAGATGATGAAAAGTTGCAGGAATCATTGGTTTGAAATGTTTCAAAACCACTTTTGATAATTTTTTTACGTTTCCGAATAAAGACTTTACATCTCCTTGTAAGAAGTTTTCAATGCAAGAATCGGTAAATCGGGCGAAATCTTTATCAATCATTTTACGAAAACCTTCATTTTTCATTTTATTCATGAAAATATTCACCATAGGTTCTGTTTCACCAATAATTTCAGAATCTAATAAGAAAACAGCTCCTTTTCCTTCTTTTTGTGACGGAATTCCGGTTGCTTCTAAATTATCTTTTGAATTGATTAAAATTGGAATGCTTAAATAAGAATTTAGTGGATCAAGACCAGAACTTTTACCATGAAAAAAAGATTCCATTTGAGAAAAAATTCCTTTTAGCTTTAATAGTTTATCTCGGGTTAAGTTTTCTAGAACCGTAATTTTATTATTTGCGTATTTATCGTAAATCGCTGCTACCAAAGCACCCGAACTTCCAACACCATAACCCTGTGGGATACTCGAGTCAAAATACATACCCTTTTCTATATCTTGTTTAAATTCTTCTAAACGAAGTTCAACATCTTTAGATTGCAAACCTTCTAAAAAGGTGTAAAAAGCTTGTAATTTTTGATTCGAATTTTTTGCTTTAGCGGAAAGGTTTTTAGAAACTTTCAAAGCACCTTGATACGAATTGTACGGAATAGCTAATCCTTTGGAATCTTTGATAATACCATATTCACCAAATAGTAAAATTTTAGCATAAAATAGAGGTCCTTTCATTTTTCAGGGTATAAAAAGCATAACAATTTGGCTACAAAGATACTAGAAAAATCAATTGCATGCAGGTTTTTAACGCTCAGAAACAAAAAAACTTGTATTATGTTTATGGAAAAATCTATTTTTTAAATGAGATTTTGGCTTAAACACTGTTATTTATGATTAACTTAAGTCAAAAAAGATTAAACAAAAATAGATATTAGATTGGCTCCTTTTCCTACAAAATCAAAAATATAATGCCTGTTTTGACAATAATCGGCAAGCTCATTTTCAATGAATAACTGTATTTTTTCTTTTTCCTTTTCAGGATAAAGAACATGTACATTGGCACCGGCATCTAAAGTAAAACATACATTTGAATCATGCTCTTTTCGATATGCCCAAATCTTTTCTATTATTGTTAAAGTATTTGGTTTCATCAAAATAAAATACGGATTAGAAGTCATCATCATGGCATGCAACGTAAGCGCCTCACTTTCTACAAGATTCACAAAAGCGTCGATATCACCATTTTGTAAAATTTCAGTAAGCTTTGCTATATTTTCTTGTGCTTGAGAAAATCGCTGATTAGCAAAAGGATGCTCATGCATTAACTGGTGTCCAACCGTACTCGAAACTTGTTTTTCACCACGATCTACTAAAAGAATGGTATCTTGATATTGATTGAAATTAGTATGAATTGTAAACGGAAATTTAACGCCGTATAAATTGGAACTATGTGGCAAGATTTCATGCGCACCCCAAACAACGATTTCACCTTCAACACTTCTCGAGGCACTACCAGAACCCAATCGTGCTAAAAAAGAGGCTTTTCGATTAAAATATTCTGCAGAAATATTAGGGTTGATTTCTTTTTCCAAACTCATGATACAAAGTGCCAAAGCACTTAATCCGCTTGCAGAAGATGCTATTCCGCTGCTATGTGGAAAAGTATTCTTTGTTTCAAGTACAAAATTATAATCCGTGATAAACGGAACATATTCTTCAATACGTTCAAAAAACTGTATGATTTTTGGTTTGAATGCATCCTTTTTCTCTCCTTCAAAAATAACTTCCACCTTAAAATCTTTCGTAACTTTTTCTTTTTTAGTAAAGGTTAAAGTCGTGATTGTTTTACAGTTGTTCAACGTAAAACTGATGGATGCATTTTTTGGAATTTGCGGTTCACTTTTACCCCAATATTTCACTAAAGCAATGTTACTCGGACTCTCCCAAGTAAAACTTCCATGTTTTGGTTTATTGGTGTTGGAATATGCTAGGATAAAATATTTTTCAGTCAAAATCTTATTTTTCACAAAGATAAACTTTCCAATGAAAATGGTTTTAAAAATTATTCAGAAAAAACAAACTATTCAAGATTTTAAAATATTGAATATTCGCGAAGAAAAGCAGTGTTTAAAGTATTCTATCTCCTTTTAATCCTACTATAAAAGCACCTTCAAAACCTCTTTTTTTAAGCGTTTTGACATATTCTTTAGCTTCTTTCTGTGTTTTAAATTTACCTGAAAAATAGCGATTGAAACCATCGTCATAGCGGTGATTGAATAAATTGTTTAATTTGTTGAATTTATTCGATTGAACATCTCTTTTAAATGCTCCAATTTGTACAGTGTAAACAATGGTTGTGTTTTCACGATTAAAATTATAATTTACAAATGCTCCGGAGTTGGCAACAGAACCTTTCGAACCTGCACTAGACGAATTTAATATATTGTTGGAAACAATGGTAATGCTATTCAAACCATCCTGTAAAATCTCAAATTCAGATCTTCGATTTAGTTGATGCATAAATTCCGTACATTTTACACCATCGGGACATTTGGTAGCGAGATGTCTTTCGCCAAAACCTTCTCCTGTCATTCGATCAATTGAAATGCCTTTATTTATTAAATACTCAATAGTTGATTCTGCCCGTTTATTAGATAAAGTTATATTGTAAGCATCTGTACCGCGACTATCGGCATGTGAATTTATTTCAATGGTCATATCGGAATTTTGATGCATGATAGTAGCAATTTTATCCAATTCGAATTCGGCATCTGACCGGATATTGTACTTGTCAAAATCAAAATAAATGCTATTGATATTGATTTTATTTTTTTCGTCTACAACAAGAAACTTATTAGTTGGCTGTTGCATTAAAATTTCAACTTTATTTTGATTTTCTAGGCTTGTTAAAGTTTTTAATTCTAGTTCTTTCTTTATATAACCTTGCGAGCTTACGGCAATTTTATACGAACTGTCGTAAGGTTTCATAAATTGAAAAGAGGCGTCATTTTCATTAGCAACTACGGATTCTAACACTTTGCCATTTTCATCTAATAATTCAACTAAAACTCCTGGCAGTAACTTTTGCGAGTTACTATCTTTTACATTACCCGAAATAACGTTTTCAGTTTTTAAGCTTTGATCTGCTACTATTAGTTTTTCAGAAGAAGACTTCATTAAAACTTTAATAGGATCATTAGTTACTTTATTACTTATATTTTTTAATTCTAGTTCTTCAGTGATATGACTTTTAGAACTTACAACAATTTTATACGAACTGTCAAAAGCTTTCATAAATTGAAAAGAAGCGTCATTTTCATTAGAAACTATCGTTTCGAGCACCTCGCCTTGGGCGTTAATTAATTGAACAACAGCACCTGGTACTATTTCTTGCGAATCGCTATCTTTTACAATTCCTGAAATTGTTCTTCCCGAATTTCTTGCAGCAATTACAGAGTCATCTGGTGGTAATGACATAGTAATTTCAATAGGTGGAAGATCTAAATCATTTAAAGTTTTAATTTCAATTTCTTCGGGCAAATAACCTTCTAATGTTCCAACAATTTTATAAGTGGCGTCACAAGGTTGTTCAAAACGAAAAGAAGCATCTGTTAATTTTGAAAGAAAAGAATCTAACTCATTGCCTTGTACATCAAATAGTTGCACCAAAACTCCTGGTAATAATTGATTTGTGTTGATATCTTTTGTAACTCCTGTAATTTCTTGATTACATTCAATAAATAAAGGTGGAGAAACCAAAAATTTATAAATATCATCATCTCCTTTTCCTCCTTCTCTGTTAGACGAGAAGTACCCTTCATGCTTTGAATCATCAATAATATAGGCAAAATCGTCTTTTTTACTATTCACCGGAGTCCCTAAACTAATTGGTTCAGAAACAGTGTTATCAAAAATTTTGCTGGCATAAACATCTAATTCACCATAGCCCATATAACCATCTGATGAAAAATATAGAATATTATCGTCGCTTATAAATGGAAACATTTCCCGTTCTTCGGTATTTATTCTAGGGCCTAAATTTCTTGGTTCACTGTAACTGCCATCTTCGTTAATAGTAACCACAAAAATATCAGTTTCGCCAATCGATTCTGGGCGATCAGAAATAAAATATAGTTCGGTATCATCCAAATTAAGAGCAGGGTGGCCGGTAGAAAATTTAGTACTGTTAAAAGGTAGTAGTTTTGGATGACTCCACTCTCCATTTTCGTTAACAGTGGCTCTGAATATTTGAATATTATTAGTACCAGTAGAATCAGTTCTTTGCTTTCTTTTTTTCACATAATTATTAGCACTAAAATAGACCGTTTTCATGTCTTTCGTAAAGGAAACCACACCTTCATGATATTTTGAATTGATATCTCCGGGCATTTTTTGCTTATGTACAATTTCTCCTTTTTCATTGATTTCTCCAACGAATAAATCTAAAAACGGCTGACTATTATCTGCCCAAACCTTTTTCGTAATCATTGGACCAGCTTTTGGAGCGGCAAAAACAACTTTGCCTTTACCGTAAAAGGCAGTTCCAAAATCAGAATTTTTTGTGTTTATCTCGACATTTTGCACGGTGTATTCTCCAGGAGTTGTCTCTTGTGAGTATCCTAAAGTGAAAAAAAATAGTAGAATTAAAAATAAATGCTTTTTCATATAAATAATATTTCATCAATTTTTACTAACCTCATAACTCAAACTACCATCAAAACCCTTCTTTTGAGGTTTAGATAATAAAATGGCTAATAAACGATTGAAAAAATAAAATATTTAGGCTAATTATTTGAAATGAAAAATGAAAAGATATACACTATTTGTTAACGATATTTTAAGTTTTTTGTTTAAACGGCTCCCAATCGTTGACTTACTTCATTTTTATAACTTCTGCTAATGGTCAAAGCTTTTTTATTTACTTCTATATATTCATTGGTGAAAGATTCAATTTTAGAAATAGAAACAATATAAGATCTGTGTATTCTTAAAAAGTCATGATATGGTAATTTTGCTTCCATGCTCGAAATACTTTCTCTTGTAATGATAATTTTTGCAGATAAATGAATTTTTAAATAATCACCAATACTTTCGATATAATAAATTTCATCAAAATTAATTTTTACCATTTTACGATCTGATCGAACGAAAATATAATCTGTTTTTTCTTCAAGAATTTCTATTTTTTCTTCCTGACGAACAATCGTATTTTCATCTAAATATTTATGAATCGATTGCAAAAGACGGTCAAAAGATATCGGTTTTAATAAATAGTCAACGGCCTGTAAATTAAATCCATCTACGGCATATTCGCGATAGGCTGTTGTAAATATTACTTTGATGTTTTTGTTTATGGATTTTGCAAAAGACAAACCCGAAATCTCTGGCATATTAATGTCTAAAAAGAGTAAATCAACTGTATTTGAGTTTATTGCGTTAAAAGCTTCTACAGCATTTTTACAGCTTGCAACAATTTTTATAGTATCTATTTTTTGCAAGTGATTTTCTAAAATTTCACGCGCAATTGGTTCGTCATCTACAAGGATACAAGAAATAATTTTAGACATTTTTAGTTTCATTTACTGGATTAATAGTAAGATTAACTTCATACCAATTTTCATTATGCTGCAATTGCAAGTCATAAGAATCAGGATATAAAATATCCAATCTTTTTTGAATATTCTTCAAGCCGATACCTTCAGTTGCCTCCATTCTTTCTTGCGTTTTAACGGAATTTTTTATGGTAAAGTTCATTGAATTTTTGACAAAGGTAATTGCAATATATACATGCAAAAAACCGTCAATGATAGCACCATGTTTAAAGGCATTTTCGACGAAAGGAATAAGAAGCATAGGAGCAACTTGAACCGTATGCGGAATCTCATCCGAAATAAAAGAAACTTTTAAAGTATCTTGAAAGCGTATTTTCTCCAATTCTAAATATTCTTTTACATGTGATATTTCTTCTTGTAAGTTTACTTTCGGTTGATTTATTTGGTATAAAATATAATCTAATAAATTGGAAAGTTTTAAAATAACATCCGGTGTATTCTTTGATTGTTTTATAGCGAGTCCGTAAATAGTATTGAGTGTATTGAACAAAAAATGTGGATGAATTTGTTTTTTTAAATAGTTTAATTCTTGTTCCTTAATTTGCAATTGAGTTTCTAAAATTTTGTTTTCTAATTCTTTATTTTTTGATATGGTTTCAAAATTTCGATGCAACAGATTTATAAAACTAAAGATGCCTACAACGAGATATACCAAGATCAAAACAAAAACAAAATTCCTACTCATTGGCGGCATTCTGTTAAACTCCATGTTCGAGAGAAAAACAAAACTTGCGAAAATCGCAATTAAAATTAAATAGGTTGACAATACTAAAGTGTAAAAACTATATAAAATAAAAAGAAAATACCTTTTTGTTAGCAGGTAACCAGGAATTAAATAATATATCACGAAATAAGTTGTAATCATGGTTATTGGCAGCAAAAAGCTTGAAAACCAAGTTACATAATTCGCATTATTAGAGTTATAGCTAAAAAAATACACGAAAAAAAACCAAACACCAACCCACAATAAAAAATGGACGGGTATAAATTTCCCCTTATGTAAAAGTGATTCATTCATTATTGCAAGATGCACATTTTCTTTTAGTTTGGTATTTTTTAGAGCCACAATACCAATTTAACCGGTGATTCAACAAAAATAGGTTTTAATCTTGCATAATAGGTGCTAAATTGGTCAAGTAGCTTGTGCAAGTATCATTTTATCACAAATTTTTCAAACAACCTTTTCTAATTTCTATATTCGTTGTATGTTTAACTTTAAAATAGATGTATTATGAATGTAATTTTTGATAGACTTAACGAAGGTGGACCCTTTTTTACGTATCCTTTATTTCTTATTTTTATTCTGGTATTAGTGTTGATAGCTCAAGGTTTTTTAAAAAAGGAAGGTATAGATAAAACCCTTAGTTTGATAAGTTCAATAACCCTATTTGCATTGGTTTGGGGATTTTTAGGTTCCATTATTGGAATGATTGGTGCTTTTGATGCGATAGAAGGAGGAATGGATGTCTCAACAGGTGTTATGGCAGGTGGAATAAAAATTAGTTTATTATCTCCTGTTTTTGGAACATTTGTATTTTTAGTTGGAAGACTTGGTATTATTATTTTAACCTGGCTTAAAAAATAGTAGCAAAACAGAGGCTTTTTTAAGGATATTCATTTTCATTCGGAAATGAATATCTTTGCATGAAATAATAATTTTGAATAGAAAAATAAAATTAATTTGGGATTTTCGTGGTCCTGAAGCACAAAAAATAGCCGAACATCACGGTGTTCATTTAAAGGAGTTTGCGATAAAAGAGAATCTGGATTTTCACGAAATTAATACAGCAATACTATCTGAAATGTATAGCATCGCGTTTATAATCGTAAACGAAAAAGACATGCTAGTTTATCGAGATGCTTTGAAACCGCATCGAGGCGAAGTAGCAAATTAATTCTCGCAAGTATATCTACAAGTTTCATACTCCTAAGTCCACTTCTTTTGTAATTTAGGCAACACGAGAATCAACAATAACCTTCATTTAGCCAGTTAAAAAGTGATTTATTTTTGAATTACAAGAGTTTAACAACATTAATATTACAGCCCAATTCTGATAAGCGAAATAGTAATAAAAAACACTATTTTCTTCACCTATTAATTCATTAAAATAAGGTGAAAATTAAAATATTTTTTTGGGTTTTGAATATTAATCGTACATTTACGATAAACAAATTATAAATAGATGAAAAGATCGCTCACTGACATAAGTTATTCTGAAGATACAGAGGAGCTTGCTCGTTTTGCAAAAGCACTTGCACATCCAGCAAGGATTATAATTTTAAAGCATTTAAGCAATCAAAGTTGCTGCTATACAGGTGATTTGTTGGATGTTTTACCCTTAGCACAATCGACAATTTCACAGCATTTAAAAGAATTGAAAGATGCCGGTTTAATTCAAGGAGAGGTAAATCCGCCAAAAATTAAATACTGTATTGAACCTGAAAATTGGGGCAAAGCAAGTCATTTATTTGAAACTATTTTTAAAGAAGATTTTAAAAAGAACACTTGTTGTTAAATCTTTTTTCAGATGCAAAAAATAGTAAAAATAAGTGGAATGTCATCAAGTGATTGGAATGCTATTGCTTCAATTTACAAAGAAGGAATTGAAACTGGCTATGCAACCTTCGAGAAAGAAATCCCTACCTGGGAAAAATGGAATAATGCACATGTAAAAACTTGTCGGTTAGTTGGCCGAATAAATGATCTCATAGTTGGATGGGCAGCACTTAGTTCGGTTTCTTCCCGATGCGTTTATGGTGGTGTTGCCGAAGTAAGTATTTATATTTCGAAAAACCATAGAGGTAAAAATATAGGAAATTCCTTGCTCAAAGAACTAATCGTAGAAAGCGAAAAAAATGGTTATTGGACATTACAATCTGGTGTATTTCGTGAAAATATTGTGTGTATCAAATTACATGAAAATAACGGATTTCGACGAATTGGTTTTCGAGAGAAAGTAGGAAAACTAGATGGCGTTTGGAAAGACAATATCTTATTGGAAAGAAGAAGTAAAATAGTAGGAATCGATTAAATTAAAAAGTATGAAAACAAAAGAATTTTTACGAATACTAGAAAATAATGCAGAAAAGGAGTTAATCTTCGAATATGCCAGTAATCAATTGGTTGGGGCAAATTATCATTTGACAGAAGTAAAAAATGTGTTTTTTGATACAGTAGATTGTGGTGGAAAACCTAATGAATGGCACGAAACACATCTCCAATTATGGGAAGATCACGAAGATAAGGGAAAAAGAAATTATTTAAAAACAGATAAAGTTCTTGCTATTTTAAATAGAGTAAATTCGATTAAAGCCTTACTTTTAGATACCGAAATTAAAATGGAATATGGCAACGGTTCTTTTTCAACTTCTGTTATGCCGATTGCATCAGTAGAAATATTAGAAAAGTCTTTAAAAGTGAAATTATTTGTTGAAGAGACCAAATGCAAGGCAAAGGATGTTTGTGGAGTACCAGAAATAATAGAAGAAAAAGATGCGTGTTACACAACAACAGGGTGTTGTTAAACTGAAAAAAATGAAAAAACGACTCAAATTATTAGATCGCTACTTAACACTTTGGATATTTTTGGCGATGTTGCTGGGTGTTGGCATCGGTGTATTATTTCCGAATTCAGCAGATTTCACCAATAAATTATCGGTTGGGACAACGAATATTCCATTGGCAATCGGGCTTATTTTAATGATGTATCCGCCATTAGCAAAAGTAGATTACAGTTTGATTCCGGCGATTTTTAAAGATACAAAATTAATGACCTTATCCTTATTTTTGAATTGGATTGTGGGTCCGATTTTGATGTTTTTTTTGGCAATAATTTTTTTGAGAGATCATCCTGGTTATATGACAGGCTTGATTTTAATTGGTCTAGCACGTTGTATCGCCATGGTAATTGTTTGGAATGATTTAGCTGGTGGAAGCCGGGAATATGGCGCTACATTAATAGCGTTGAATAGTATTTTTCAAGTTTTTACTTATAGTTTTTATGCCTGGTTATTTATTTCGTTCTTGCCAAAATATTTCGGTTTAGAAGGTTATGACATTAACATTTCAATTGGAGAAGTTTCTCAAAGTGTTCTTATTTATCTCGGAATTCCTTTTGCTGCAGGTTTTTTAAGTAGAAAATATTTGATAAAATTTAAAGGAAAAGACTGGTACAATCATAAATTCATTCCGTTTATTTCACCCATTACTCTAATAGCTTTATTGGCAACTATTGTTTTAATGTTTAGCTTAAAAGGAGATATGATCATGCAACTGCCATTTGACGTGGTTAGAATTGCAATTCCATTAATTATCTATTTTGCCTTAATGTTTTTCATCAGCTTTTATATTGGCAAAAAGAGTGGTGTTGACTACGAACGAAATGCCTCGGTGGCTTTTACCGCTACCGGAAATAATTTTGAATTGGCGATTGCAGTCGCTATAGCTGTTTTCGGCATCAATTCACCACAAGCTTTTACAGGAGTGATCGGACCATTAATTGAAGTACCAGCATTGATTATTTTAGTCAATGTTTCCTTATATTTTAAAAAGAAATTTTATGCTTGATCTCAAAACTATAACTGAACTGATTTAAACTATTTATTCCATGAAAATAATCATATTATGTACAGGTAATTCCTGTAGAAGTCAAATGGCAGAAGGGTTTTTAAAATATTTTGATTCCAATCTTGAAGTGTATTCTGCTGGTACAAAACCCACTGGCAAAGTGCATCCAAAAGCGATCCAGGTTATGCAAGAACTAGGAATTGACATCAGCAAAAATGAGCCAAAACTGGTAGATGAATTTTTGCAAAAAACTTTTGATTATGTCATTACTGTTTGCGGTAGTGCGAAAGAAAGTTGTCCGACTTTTTCAGGAAAAGTAAAAAATCAACTTCATATTGGTTTTGAAGATCCTGCAGATGCAACAGGAACAGAAGAAGAAATTGTTACTGAATTTAGAAAAATAAGAGATGAGATTAAGAGAGATTTCTATGCATTTTATCTTAAAAATGTAAAGAACGTGTAAACAATTTTTTAGGTTTTCATTGTTTTTTTTTCTAATTTTCTACCTTAAACCAAATCAAAATTATGAAAGCAAAATTAAGTACAATTTTAATCGCACTATTCTTTATTGCGACAAGTTGCAGTGGCTCAAAAACTATTGCTGAAAAAGCACCAAAAGTTGATCCGGTTATCGGAACTTGGAATTTGGTTATTACCAATACACCACAAGGAGATATTGAAAACGCAATGGTTATTTCAAAGAATGAAGAAAATGCATATGCAGGTGAAATTTCTTCTATGGGGTCAAGTATGAATTTAGACAATGTGGTTATTGCAGAATCTGTCTTAACATCAACATTTGTTTATGAAGGAATGGATTTTGAGTTAAAAGGTACTTTTACTGATGCCGTTTTTACAGGTGAAGTTGTTGGTATGGGATCTTCATTTCCAACGACAGGAATTAAAGCTGTAGAATAAATTATTCTTAAAATTTTACAACCAGAAGTTTTAGTTTTTGAAAGATTAGTTAGCAATATCTTTAAATCATTTAAAAAATTGAAGCTTTTTTTCTATTTCAAGAATTAATTATTGTATGAAATAAAAAAAAATGGTTCGATTCGTTTTTGTTGATTGTTATTTTTTCTAACTTTCTGCATCCAAACTATATTATGATGAACAAGAAAAATCCGAAGAAGGAATTAGAGAAAATTACAAAAAAGGATATTGAGCCAAAGAAAAGAGATAAACGACGAATAAATAATAAGGTTTATAACAAAGAACTAGAAAAACTTCAAGTTGAACTTGTAAAATTACAGGAGTGGATTAAATTTAAAAAACTCAAAGTTGTAGTTATTTTTGAAGGAAGAGACGCTGCAGGAAAAGGTGGTGTCATCAAAAGAATAGCTCAAAGCTTAAATCCGAGACTTTGTAAAATTGTTGCCTTAGGAACACCTTCAGATAGGGATAAAACACAATGGTATTTTCAGCGATATGTGCAACATTTACCTGCGGGAGGCGAAATGGTTTTGTTTGACAGAAGTTGGTATAATAGAGCTGGGGTAGAACATGTGATGGATTTTTGTACCAAAGAAGAATATCACGAATTTATGCGTACATGTCCGGAATTTGAAAGAATGTTAATTCGTTCGGGAATAATTTTGATAAAATATTGGTTTTCGGTTTCGGATGAAGAACAAGAACGACGTTTTCTTTCGAGAATTAATGATCAGAAAAAACAGTGGAAAATAAGTCCGATGGATTTAGAATCTCGTGAAAAATGGATGGATTATTCCAAGGCCAAAGATGAAATGTTTAAATATACCGATACCAAACAATCACCATGGTTTGTTGTTCCGGCAGACAATAAAAAAATTGCACGTTTGAATTGTATCAGTCATTTGCTTTCAATGATTCCTTATCAAGAATTGGAGCATGAAACAGCTATTTTACCACCAAGAAAATTAGACGAAGGCTATATTCGTCCGCCATTTTCAGATCAAACTTTTGTTCCTGACAAGTATTAAAAAAATTCTCTAAATTCGATGTTTATTCTCAATAAAAAAGGGAATTACTTTGGTAAGAAATGATGAAGATTTATGTTAATTTAAAAGACCTATCTTTGCAAATTTCCAATCAATGAAGCCTAAAAATTAAAAGGGTTTTAATAAAATAAGTAAATGGATTTTACAAACCCTTTAGTATATGGTGTTCCTTGTTTTTTAGCACTTATTCTTCTTGAACTTACCTACAGTAAAAATAGCTTAAAAAAAGACTTGTACCAATGGAAAGATTTGGGTTCGAGTTTGTTTATGGGCGTTGGCTCGGCAATTTTAGCACCACTGATTAAAACCATTTCGGCAATTGTTATTTTTAATTTTGTTTACGAAATTTTTAATCCAGAAATTGGCGGAATTCGTACGAATATCATGGGATGGGAATCTTTTGGATATGCCTGGTACGTGTGGATTATTTGTCAAATTTTAGATGATTTATCGTATTATTTTTTTCATCGACAAAATCATATGGTTCGTTTTTTATGGGCAGCACATATTGTGCACCACTCCTCTGATAATTATAATTTAGGTACCGCTGTGCGTAACGGTTGGTTCACTATTTTATATAAACCTTTTTTTTATATGTGGATTCCGGCAATTGGTTTTCCACCGGAAATGGTCGTAGTTTGTTTGGGAATTGAAGCTCTTTGGCAATTTCAATTACACACCGTTTATATTCCTAAACTTGGATTTTTAGAAAAAATATTTAACACCCATACCATGCATCAAGTTCATCATGCAAAGAATATTGAATATATGGATAAAAATCATGGTGGATTTTTAAATATTTTTGACAAATTATTTGGTACTTGGAAAGAATTTGACGACACAATTGATGTGGATTATGGGGTTACTAAACCACCAAATTCCTACAACCCTTGGGTGATTTTAACCCATGAGTATAAAGATATTTGGAACGACACCAAAAAAACTAAAAATTGGAAAAATAAATTCATGTATGTTTTCGGACCTCCAGGATGGAGTCATGATGGCAGTACTGTTACCGTAAAACAAATGAGGCTTGATTTGAAAAGAGAAAAAGAAATTTCCATATCTGAAAATAAACTGGGTCATAAATCAGCTTAATTTATTCCTTTTCAGCGATACTTTTTCCTGCTATAAAGCCACCAGTCCAGGCATTTTGAAAATTAAAACCTCCTGTTACTGCGTCAATATTTAAAACTTCTCCAGCAAAAAATAGGTTTTTATGTATTTTGCTTTCAAAACGTTTAAAATTTATTTCTTTTAGGTCAATTCCTCCGGCTGTAACAAATTCTTCTTTAAAAGTAGATTTTCCATTCGCATGAAAAATACCTGAAGTCAACTGCATACTTAAGTTTTCAAGTAGCTTGTTAGAGATATCTGCCCAACGTTGTTCTGCTTTTATACCTGCTGCTTTCACAAGTTTTTCCCATAATCGATTTGGAATGTCGCTAAAAATAGATTTTAGAGAAGCTTGGCGTTTCGGATTTTCATTTTTTTGGTTTTTCAAAGTCTCAAAGGTTTCCTCGAATGATGCTGAAAGCCAATTTATTTTTATGTCATACACATAATTTTTTTCGGCTAAAAACAATGCTCCAAATGCCGATAATTTTAAAACTGCCGGACCGCTGATTCCCCAATGTGTGATTAATAAAGGGCCACTATTTTCAAATTTAGAGTCGATTAAATTTACGGTTGCTTTCGGTACAGAAATACCAGGAATATCTTGTAATCGTGCATCTTCAATTTTGAAAGTGAATAAGGATGGAACTGGTGGGATTACCTTGTGACCAAGATTTGTAATTAAACCCCATAATTTTGGATTGCTACCAGAGGCAATTAAAAGTTTATCGGTGATGATTTCTTGTGTTTCTGTGGTAATTTGAAATTCGGAATCTTTGTTTAAAATAGAAATAACTTTTTCATTCAATTGTACCGTAACTCCAGCATTTTTAGCGCTTTCTATCAAACAATTTACAATAGATTCTGATTTGTTGGATTCAGGAAAAATACGATTATCTTCTTCAATTTTTAAAGCAACACCTCTTTTCTCAAACCATTCCATAGTATCTCCGGTCATGAATTGATGAAAAGGTCCGAGTAATTCTTTTTTACCTCTTGGATAGAATTCTATCAATTCTTGTGGCGTAAAACAGGCATGGGTTACATTGCATCTTCCTCCACCCGAAATTTTAACTTTTTGCAATACATCATTTCCTTTTTCAAGGATGGTAACTTGTAATTCCGGATTTGTTTCTGCGATAGTTATCGCCGCAAAAAACCCTGCTGCGCCGCCACCTATAATTACTACTTTTTGTTGCATAAAATCATTTTTTGATACGGAATTACAGTTTCAAAACCCTTATTTTTAAAATAGTTCGGTGTTTTTTCGTTTCCGGTAGCTACTATAAAATCACCACCCCAAGCTCCTAAACTTTTTGTTTGTCCGAAATAATCAGAAAATAATACTTCCTGAATTGGTTTTTGTTGGATTATAGTACTGATTATTTTTTCGTGTTCGGAGATTATTTTTTCAAAATCACTAAGTAATTTGCAATCTAAAACTGCATTTGTAAGTGATGTAATTTCATCCGCAAAAGCGGACTTATTTTTAGCAATATTTTTATAATGTGCGATACCTTCTTTACTGTTTTGCTTTTTATTTAAATGTACAAAGTAGAGTTGCTCTTTAAAAATTGGATCAAAATTCACCGGAGTAACAATAGGTTTGTTATTCTTTATTTTATAGGTAATTGATGTATTATTTTGTGCGCAAGAAATATCATATCCGCTACCACCAAAACTATTTTTTAATAGGTCAAAAGCATCAACTTTCGCCCATTGAGCGATATTATTTATCAAAGTAGAAGAGGTGCCCAAACCCCAGTTTCTTGGAAAGGATAGGTTTGTTTTGACATGATATCCGTTTTTTTCGTTTAAAAATTCCGGATTCATTTTACGAGCTTCCAATAAAATATTTTGTAAGGTTTCTGTGATGTCTTTCTGCGTATTATTGGTTTTGAGATTTACATCCGATACATCGAAAATGCAAGAGAACCAAAGTGACTTATTTTCGTCAAAACTCTCCCAGATTAATTGTTTAGATTCTATTTTATTCACCTCTAAATCCTGCCCGAATTTTGTTGGTAATGCCAAGGCTTTTGCACCATCTAAAACGAGATATTCTGCGGTGAACAATAATTTTCCGTTGCTGTAAAAATTTTGATCAAGCATACGTTATGCTTTTTTTCGATTGTAAATTGGCAAAAACAAAAAAGAGAAACCACCAAATGCAATAACCATAATGGTTTGAGCGGTCCACATAATCCAACCAAAAGCTAAAGCTGGATTTTCACTAACACCATATAAAGTTACAGCGCTCGCTACAAATACAGGGTAAGTTCCTAACCCTCCGTTGGTTAAAGCCATGCTTAATCCACCAACAACAAAACCTACGATGATAGCGCTAAAGGGTAAATCAGCAGTTTCGGGTAAGGCAAATTTTACCACGTAAAACATTAAAACATACATTGCCCAAATAAAAAAAGTATGAAAAATAAATGCCCACTTTTTTTTCATTCTAAAAATACTGATGATTCCTTGAAGGAGTCCGTAAACAAAATTTTGTAATTTTTTGACAAATGGATTGTTTGATTTTTGGAGTAATTTGAAAAATAAAAAACCCAAAACCACTACTCCGATAAGGGCATAAATCCAAAGATTAGAACTCGATTCTTTATCGGTAAATAAATATTTTGTTAGCAATTCTGTTTGCAGAAAAAAAGCGGTTGCAATAATGGAGAGAAGCATAATGACATCTGCAATTCTTTCGGAAACAATGGTGCCAAATGCTTTTTCAAATGGTATTTCTTCATATTTTGAAATTCCCGTTGCTCTAGCTATTTCACCTGCTCTGGGCACTGCTAAATTCACTAAATATCCAATCAAAACAGTCATTACACTATTGAGATATTTTGGTTTGAATCCGAGAGGTTCTAAAAGGTACTGCCAGCGATAAGCACGGGAAAGATGACTTAAAATTCCCAATAATACAGATAAAAATACCCACCAATAATTTGCAGTTTGGAAAGAGTTTTTTATCGCTTCAATATCGTTTGTACCAAGTTTTGAAAGTGAATACCAAATCAAAGAAACTCCTAATGCAATTGGGAGTATAGTAAAAATGGTTTTTTTCAAATTTTTATTCAACTACTAGGTCAGTGAGTTATCTTTTTCGTTTGGAAAAATAATAGAAGGTTTGAAGTTTTTTGCTTCTTCAAATTCCATGGAGGCATAAGAAATTATGATAATGATATCGTCTTTTGCAACTTTTCTTGCAGCAGGACCGTTTAGAATGATATCACCTTTTTTTCTTTCTCCACGAATTACATATGTTACAAAACGTTCGCCATTGTTAATATTTACAATGTGAACTTTTTCACCTTCGATGAGATTTGCGGCATCCATTAAATCTTCATCAATGGTAATACTGCCAATATAATTTAAATCAGATCCTGTTATTTTAACACGGTGAATTTTTGATTTAACAACTTCAATATTCATTTTATATTTTATAAAATTTGCGATGCAAAGATACTCAAATTAATTTAATGCAATATTATCAATCAATCGAATTGAATCTGCAAAAACAGCAATAAAAGCGCGATATTTTATACCATTAACTTTATAATCGGCTGGCTTAAGTGTTTGTATGTCAGCAATTTCAAAATATTCTATTTGTAAAAATTCATTATTTTTAAATTTGTTATTTACCATAGTTTTGATAAACTTGATGTTGTTATTGGCAAATAAAGACTGACTTTTTAGTAGAGTTTGATAAATCAAAGGCGCTTCATTTCGTTGGTTTTTGGTGAGACGTGCATTTCTTGAACTCATTGCCAAACCATCTTTTTCGCGATAAATTTCGCAAGGTATAATATGAACCGAAAGATGATTTTTTTCTACCATTTTTTTTATAATTTGTAATTGCTGGTAATCTTTTTCACCAAAATAAGCTTTGTTCGGTTTAATGATTTCAAACAATTTTTTTACAATAGTACCGACACCATCAAAATGACCTATACGAAAAGCACCTTCCATTACTCGATCTAAACCATCAAAATCGAAATTATCCGATTTTATGATGTTTGCATATATTTCTTCAACTGATGGAATAAATACAAAATCACAATTTTCTGATGCTAACTCTTCCAAATCTTTTTCGATGGTCTTCGGATATTTTAATAGGTCTTCTTCTTTATCAAATTGTGTCGGATTTACAAAAATACTCGCAATTACAAAGTCATTTTCTGTTTTTGCCTTCTTCACTATAGAAAGATGACCGTCATGTAAAGCACCCATAGTAGGCACGAATCCCAAGTTTTTATTTTGTTCTATTTTTGATAAACGATTTTGTAAGGATTTTACCGTTTTAAAAACTTCCATTTTGCTGTTAAATATTGTTAATAAGCGACCAAACTTAATATTTTAAATCGAATTATGCATATTATTTTGTAATTTTGCACCATTCCAAAAAAGAATGATAAATGAAAGATAAGAGAATACTTTATGTATCATCAGAATTAACACCTTATTTACCGGAAACTGAAGTATCAAGAATGAGTTTTGAGGTGCCAAAAGAAATGCATCAAAAAGGAGCACAAATAAGGATGTTCATGCCAAGATTTGGATTGATAAATGAGAGAAGACATCAATTGCACGAAGTAATTCGTTTATCAGGTATGAATTTGATAATTAATGACATGGATATGCCATTGATTATCAAAGTTGCCTCTGTACCGAAAGAAAGAATGCAGGTTTATTTCATTGATAATGACGAGTATTTTAAGCGAAAAGCGGTATATACGGATGAAGATGGAAACCTGTTTGAAGATAATGATGAAAGAGCTATTTTCTTTGCAAAAGGGGTGGTTGAAACCGTTAAGAAATTAAAATGGGCACCAGACATTATTCATGTCCAAGGCTGGTTAGCATCTTTAATACCATTATATCTTAAAGAATATTATAAGAATGATCCATTATTTGCAGAAAGCAAAATAGTTACAACAGCTTTTAACTACAGCAAAATAGGCATTTTAAATAAAGAGGATTTGATTAAAAAAGTTAAATTTGATCAAATTCCTGCTGAGAAATTAACTGAATTTACCAAAATTAATTCTGAGAGTATGCTAAAAATTGCAATTCAAAATTCAGATGCTATAATCAAAGGAACTCAAAACCTTTCTGAAGAAATTTCAAATGAAATTGCAAAACTTAAAAAACCTGTTTTAGAATTCCATACTCAAGATAATTTTTCTGAAGCTTATATTAATTTTTACTTAAACGAAGTTTTAGTCTAGTCTTTCTAAAATAAATCAAAAATTATTTATGTCAAATAAATTCGTAGCCATTTTAAAGAATGTTGGTGTTGTGCTAATATTATTTTTTAATATCATGTGAAAAAGATTTCGAAGATATTGCAGTAGATTTAGTCAATAACAATGTTTTTTCTGTTGGCGATTCCATTATTGAAATAAAGACCTATACCGTAAATGTTGATTCAAATCGGGTTGATAACAATAATACTCAAAAATTACCATTGCACCTGTTAGGCGTGAGCCAAAACTCGACATTTGGTCATTTGAAAAGTGCCATTGTTACCCAATTGAATTTGCCATTATTAGGAGCAGACTTTGGTACAAACGCAGTTATCGATCAGGTTGTTTTGGATATTCCATATTTCGCAACGAAAGATGGAAATAAAGATGCCGTTGATCCGGTAACAGGTGATGTGATTAACAACGAAGCCGGCACCGCTCTTCAAGTTCCTAATTTTGAAATTGATTCCATTTATGGTAATACTTCACAAGCATTTAATGTAACAATTAATGAATTGGGTACTTTTTTAAATGTTTTAAATCCATCTGATCCAACGAAGAGAAACGCCTATTTTTCTAATAAAAATTATCAATTAAAAGATGAGCTTTTTTCTGGAGATTTTTTACCAAATAAGAACGATACCGTTTTATACGTTGAAAGAAGACTTTTAGATGATGATATTAATACAGTAGATGATATAGATACGATTAAAGCTGTAAATGCTGTTCCTTCAATGAAATTTGTTTTAAATAGTGAGTTTTTTAAATCGAGGTTTATAGATCAAAATGGTAGCTCTAATTTTTTAAGTACCGATAATTTTGTGCGTTACTTCAGAGGTTTGTACATAGATGCAAATGGGGTAGACGGGTCGTTAATAAATGTTGCCGCATCTAATGGGAGCATGACGATTTATTATACCAATGATGTTACACAAGACGAAGATGCAGATGAAGATTTGAACGGAAACGGTACAAACGGAGAACTCGATGTTGTTATTAGAACCAAACAAACTATGAATTTTAATTTTGGTGGTGTTCGAACCGGAAAATATATTCGAAATTATGATGGTTCAGATGTTCAAAATGCGTTATTGAATACCGATGTTATAAATGGATCATCTAAAGTTTATGTGCAAGGAGCAGCTGGTTCTGAAGCAATTCTCGATATTTTTTCAGATGAAATGATTGCTGATATTCGAAGTAAAAATTGGTTGATTAATGAGGCAAATATTACCATTTATGTTGACGAAGACCAAAGTGAAGTTCCGCAAAAATTGTTTTTATATAAATATGAAGAAAATTCTTTAATTAGAGATTATATTCTCACACCAGTAGTTTTTGGTGGGATTTTAGAATATGACAGTGACGGAAATCCTGAAAAATATAAATTTAGAATAACCAGCTATGTGGAAAGAGTTTTAGGTAGTAAATATTTACAAGAGCCATCGAAATTGGTTTTAAGAAATTATCAAACTACCGATATTCCAACCAGTTTGTTAGATACAACCGTTACCAATTATAATTGGATACCAAAAGGAGTTGTATTAAAAGGTAATTTATTACCTAAAACAGACAACAAAAGAATGAAACTTGAGTTATATTATTCGAAATTAAATGAATAACTAAAAGATTATTGTATGTGTGGAATTACTGGCTATATTGGATTTAGAGATGCATATCCTGTTATTATTAACGGTTTACAGCGCTTAGAATATCGTGGTTACGATAGTGCTGGAATCATGTTGTATGACGGTAAAAACATCAACCTTTCAAAAACCAAAGGCAAAGTTTCTAATTTAGTAGATAAAGTTGCTGAAGAAATTTCAACGGCAGGAACAATTGGCGTTGGACATACGCGTTGGGCAACACATGGTGTTCCTAATGATGTGAATTCTCATCCGCATTTTTCGCAATCGGGTAATTTGGTTATTGTGCATAATGGAATCATCGAAAATTACGATAGCATTAAGCAAGAATTAGTAAGTAGAGGATATACTTTTCAAAGCGATACTGATACCGAGGTTTTAATCAATTTAATTGAAGAAATTAAAGTTACTCGAAAAATAAAATTGGGTAAAGCTGTTCAAGTAGCTCTTAATCAAGTTGTTGGAGCATATGCAATAGCTGTTTTCGACAAGGCGAAGCCAGATGAAATAGTAGTTGCTCGTTTGGGTAGTCCGATTGCTATCGGAGTAGGAAAAGATTTCAAAGAATTTTTCATTGCATCTGATGCATCCCCATTTATTGAATATACTAAAAATGCCATTTATTTGGAAGATGAAGAAATGGCTATCATTAAAAGAGGCAGAGAAGTTCATGTAAGAAAAATAAAAGATGATTCATTCGTTGATCATAACATTCAAAAGTTGCAAATAAATTTGGAGCAAATTGAAAAAGGTGGTTACGAACATTTCATGTTAAAAGAAATTCATGAGCAACCTCGTGCGATTACCGATACTTTTAGAGGAAGACTTTTAAGAGAAGAAGGTATCATAAAAATGAGCGGTGTTGAAGATAATATGAAAAAGTTTTTAAACGCTGATCGTATTATTATTGTTGCTTGTGGTACTTCTTGGCATGCAGGACTTGTAGCAGAATATATTTTTGAAGAATTTGCTCGAATTCCTGTAGAGGTAGAATATGCCTCTGAGTTTCGCTATAGAAATCCTGTAATAACAGAAAAAGACATAATAATTGCTATTTCACAATCTGGTGAAACTGCCGATACTTTGGCTGCCATTAAATTGGCAAAATCAAGAGGAGCATTTGTTTTTGGTGTTTGCAACGTGGTTGGTTCTTCTATTGCTAGAGAAACCCACGCCGGAGCATATACACATGCCGGACCAGAAATTGGAGTGGCATCAACAAAAGCATTTACCACACAAATTACAGTTTTAACATTGATAGCATTGCGTTTAGCAAGAGCTAAAGGAACGATGTCGAGCTCTGATTACCGACTCTATTTGCAAGAATTGCAGTTGATTCCTGGTAAAATTGAAAGGTTGTTAAAACAGGATGATCATGTAAAAGAAATAGCTAAACAATACCTATTATCAACAAACTGTTTGTATTTGGGTAGAGGTTATAATTTTCCGGTTGCACTTGAAGGAGCACTAAAATTAAAGGAGATTTCTTATATTCATGCTGAAGGATATCCTGCTGCTGAAATGAAACATGGTCCGATTGCTTTAATCGATGATCGAATGCCGGTTATTGTTATTGCAATTAATAAAGGTCATTACGAAAAAGTGGTGAGCAATATTCAAGAAATAAAATCTAGAAGAGGTAAAATTATTGCGGTTGTAACCGAAGGTGATACGACTGTAAGAGATATTGCCGATCATATAATTGAAATTCCAGAAACGGAAGAAGCTTTATCTCCATTATTAACAACGATACCGTTACAATTACTTTCTTACCATATTGCGGTAATGAGAAATTGTAATGTCGATCAACCGAGAAATTTGGCGAAGAGTGTTACAGTGGAATAATACAAGAGTATATATTTGATTAAAAGAGAGGTGTTTTTTACGTGTAAAGTTAAAGCGCCTCTTTTTAATTTTAATCCTGCTTTAGAATTTTTAATTTGTTATTTTATGGTATATTTTCTTTCTTAACCTGTAAATATTTATCAATATACTTTAATTACAAGTTCAAGAAAATTATAAGTTGAAAGGTGTAAAAAAGATTCCTTTCGAGGAATTTATAAAGGCAAAAAGTTTATTCAAAGTTTAATTCATAAATAAGGTAAATTCTTCTAATCACCTAAAAAAATTAAACACCATTAAATTCACTCATCGTATTATTAATTCCTGCAAGTGCAAATGATGTAATTGCTTTTGCAGATTTTTCAATGCGCTGTATAAGTGTTTTACGTTCTTCTTCATTCCATTCTCCAAGAACATAATCTACTTGGCGTCCTTTCTGAAAAGCATCACCAACACCAAATCGAAGTCGAGCATAATTTTGGTTTTGAAGTTCATCATTAATATTTGTCAGTCCGTTGTGGCCTCCCGCACTCCCTTTAGATTTTAGTCGAATAGTTCCGAAAGGCAAGTTCAAATCGTCTGTTATTACCAAAACATTTTCTAACGGAATTTTTTCAATAGTTTGCCAATATTTTACGGCTTTACCGCTAAGATTCATGTAAGTATTAGGTTTGAGCAAAATAAATGTTCTTCCTTTATAAGTAAATCGTGCGATATCTCCCAGTCTTTTGGTTTCAAAAACTACTTTTTCATTTTCGGCTAATTTTTCTAAAACCAAGAAGCCAACATTATGTCGGGTATTTTTATATTTTTCGCCGATATTTCCTAAACCTACAATTAAAAACTTTTTCATTGTATTTGTATTATCCCGTTTCTTACTAAATAAGGATTTTATTTTTTCAAGTATTCTCATTCTTGGTAAAAATAAAAAAAGCTTTTCACATAACATGAAAAGCTTTTTAGACTTGTACGAATTAAAATTTATTCTTGAGCTTCAGAAGTTGTTTCTTCTGCTGCTTCTCCGCCTTCTCCTTCTCCTTCTTCATCTTCGTCTTCATCATCCTCAACAGTAATAGCTGCACGAGCTATTCTTACTTGGGCAACAACAGTGTTATCTGGATGAAGTATTGTAAATTCTTCGTTTTGTAATTCCGTTACATAAACTTTATCTCCAATTTTTAATGTAGAAATATCTGCATTGATAAAATCTGGTAAATTTGCAGGTAAAGCTTTGATTCTTAATTTCCTGTTAGGAAAACGTAAAACACCACCGGCAATAACTCCAGGTGCAGTACCAATTAATTTAACAGGAATTTCCATCATGATTTCTTTATCTTCAAACAACTGATAAAAATCTACATGTAAAATTTTATCGGATACAGGATGGAATTGGATATCTTTTAAAATGGCTGCTAATTTTTCACCACTTTCCAGTTCAATCATTGCTGTGTATACGTTTGGAGTGTACACTAATTTACTAAATGCTAATTCATCTGCTGCAAAGTGTATTGGGTTTTCTCCTCCGTATAAAACGCAAGGAACCTTTCCAGCATTACGTAAGGCTTTGGTAGCTACCTTGCCTACGCTTTCTCTTTTAGATCCGTTGATCGTAATTGATTTCATTGTTTTTCTATTAAAATTATTTACATTAAAAAGTTGTCACTGATGGATGTATTGTTTTGAACCTTATGCATCACCTCAGCGAATAAAGGGGCGCAAGATACTACTTTTATTTTAGAACTTTCCTTTTTTAACGGAATAGAATCTGTTACAATTAATTCTTTTAGAGAAGACTTTTCAATACGCTCATAAGCATTACCAGACAAGATGGCGTGAGTCGCTAATGCACGAACACTAATGGCTCCTCGTTCCATCATTAAATCTGCAGCTTTTGTTAAAGTTCCGGCTGTATCGACCATGTCATCAACAATAATTACATTTTTACCTTGCACATCACCAATGAGTTCCATAAAAGAAATTACGTTAGCTTTTTTTCTTTGCTTATAGCAAATAACTACGTCGCAATTTAAATATTTTGAATATGCATAAGCTCTTTTTGAACCTCCCATATCAGGAGAAGCAATGGTAATATCTTCTAAATTTAAATTTCGAACATGCGGAAGAAGAATGGTAGATGCATATAAATGATCTACTGGCACTTCGAAAAAACCTTGAATTTGATCAGCATGTAAATCCATGGTAATAATTCGGGTTGCACCTGCAGCTTGTAATAATTTTGCCACCATTTTTGCAGCGATTGGAACTCTTGGTTTGTCTTTTCTGTCTTGACGAGCCCAACCATAATAAGGCATTACCGCTGTAATGTGACGAGCCGAAGCTCGTTTTGCAGCATCGATCATCAACAACAACTCCATCAAATTTTCGGTTGGAGGCATGGTTGAACCAATTAAAAATATCCGTCTTCCACGAATAGATTCTTCAAATGAAATTTGAAATTCACCATCACTAAAGATGTTTTTATTCATTTTACCTAGTTCCAGTCCATAAGCATCGGCAATATCTTGCGCCAATTCAATACTTTGGGAAACCGGAAAAATTTTGGGATTTGGAACTTTTAATTTCATGAGTTTTAATTTTTTGTTTTAAAAATCGCCTCGTTGTTAACTATCAAACAATCAATATTGGTTTTGATAAGTTTTTTAACACGATCGTTTCATAGAGTTGTGTGAATTAGTGAATTGTTAGTTCGTATCGAAACGCACACAAAATTAATTATTTATTTGAATTGAAAATGGATTAACTCGAAAGTTTTTTGAGAAAAAATAAAAAATACGATCAAAATTTAATGTAAAAAACCAATAAAAAAAATCAAGAAATTAAAAACAAAAAGTTTATATTTGCACTCCAAAATTTACTTTTAGAGTTGACTATTTTTCATAAAAAAAATCAAGATAATACTTAATTGAAAGTTTTGGTGTCGCTAAAGAAAAACTAAGGTAATTAGAAATTCTTTTTTAGCCTCGATGGCGGAATTGGTAGACGCGCTGGATTCAAAATCCAGTGATAGCAATATCGTGCGGGTTCGATTCCCGCTCGAGGTACACACGAAAACCTTGTAATTGATTCAATTACAAGGTTTTTTTAATTGAAAATAGGGTAAACAATTTGAATTTTGTACTTTTGCCAAAAATTAAATAAAAGAAAATGACTGCAAAATCTAAAAAAAATTTAACATTCGATGTATTAATCGAAATACCAAAAGGAAGTAGAAATAAATACGAATATGATTTCGTTTTACATAAAATTAGATTTGATCGCATGTTGTTTTCATCGATGATGTATCCTGGAGATTACGGTTTTATACCCGAGACCTTGGCATTAGATAAAGATCCACTAGATGTATTGGTATTAGGATCTGAACCAACATTTCCTATGGTAGTTATGGAAGTTCGACCAATTGGTGTTTTTCACATGACTGATGAAAAAGGACCGGATGAAAAAATTATTTGTGTTCCTGTTTCTGATCCGATTTGGAGCAATAGATTAGATATTACTGATATCAATCCACATCGTTTAAAAGAGATTGAACACTTTTTTCAAGTATATAAAGATTTAGAAAAAAAGAAAGTTGATGTTGGTGGTTGGGGTAATGCCGAAGAGGCAATGACAATTTACCACGAATGTGTTTCTAGGTATGAAAATAGCGATCATAAAAAGAACAGAACCTTTACAATATAATTATTAAATTCACAAAAAAATAGGCTAATAATTGAACTATCATTATTCATAATGGTAGTTTTTTTTATATCTTATATTTTATTACTTTTAGCCCCTAATTAACTAATCAAAACACAATTTTATAATGGAAATAATTATTAAAATATTACCCTTATTTGGGATATTAGCACTTGTATTTGTATTTATAAAAAATACATGGGTTACAAAACAAGAAATTGGTAATCGTAAGATGGCAACTATTGCTAAACATATTGCCGATGGCGCAATGTCATTTTTAAAAGCGGAATACAAAATTTTAGCAATTTTTGTAGTAGGAGTTGCTATTTTACTATACTTAAAGGGAACTTATGATGTAGGTTCACACGGAATGGTTGCAGTATCATTTATAGTGGGTGCAATTTGTTCTGCCCTCGCAGGTTTTATTGGAATGAGAGTAGCAACTAAAGCAAATGTAAGAACAACACAAGCGGCAAGAACATCTTTAGGGAAAGCATTAGAAGTAGCTTTTGCAGGTGGTGCAGTTATGGGATTAGGAGTTGTAGGTCTTGGAGTTCTTGGGTTGAGTACTTTATTTATGGTATACCAATGGATGTGGCCAGGCACTGAAAATATTCCAATGGTATTAAATGTACTTTCCGGATTTTCATTAGGAGCATCTTCCATTGCACTTTTTGCACGTGTTGGCGGAGGTATTTATACTAAAGCTGCCGATGTTGGAGCAGATTTAGTAGGTAAGGTAGAAGCAGGAATTCCTGAAGATCACCCTTTAAACCCTGCAACTATTGCTGATAATGTAGGTGATAATGTAGGTGATGTAGCGGGTATGGGGGCCGATTTATTTGAATCGTATGTTGGTTCTATTATTGGTACTATGGTTTTAGGAGCATTAATTATTACTCCAGATTTTGGTGGATTAGGAGCTGTTTATTTACCACTTGTTTTAGCTGCAGTTGGAATTATAATGTCAATAATTGGTACTTTCTTTGTAAAAGTAAAAGACGGTGGAGATCCTCATAAAGCTTTAAATTTAGGTGAATTTGGTTCTGGATTTTTAATGATAATAGCATCTTATTTTATAATTGCCCAGTCTGGTTTATTACCTGAAAGTTGGGTTTCTGATGGAATTAGTTATACTGCTATGGGTGTTTTTTATGCAACTTTAGCTGGTTTAATAGCTGGTTTTGCTGTTGGTAAAGTAACTGAATATTATACAGGAACTGGTTCAAAACCTGTACTTTCAATTGTAAAACAATCTGAAACAGGTTCTGCAACAAATATTATTGCAGGTTTAGGTGTTGGAATGATGTCAACCATGTTTCCAATATTATTAATTGCAGCAGCTATTATGGTTTCTCATTATTTTGCTGGCTTATATGGTATTGCAATTGCTGCTGTTGGAATGTTGGCAAATACAGGAATTCAATTAGCAGTTGATGCTTACGGACCTATTTCAGATAACGCTGGTGGTATTGCAGAAATGGCAGAATTACCAAAAGAAGTTCGTCAACGTACAGATGAGTTAGATGCTGTAGGAAATACTACTGCGGCTATTGGAAAAGGATTTGCAATTGCTTCTGCAGCATTAACAGCATTGGCTTTATTTGCAGCTTTTATGAAAACAGCAAATGTAACTTCAATTGATGTTTCTCGTCCAGATATTATGGCAGGTTTATTAATAGGAGGAATGTTACCATTTGTATTTTCTGCTTTATCTATGAAAGCTGTAGGGCGTGCTGCAATGGCAATGATTGAAGAAGTACGTCGTCAATTTCGAGAAATTCCACAATTACATGCAGCTTTAGAGGTAATGAGAAGACATGATTCCAATAAAGAGAAATTTTCAGAAGAAGAATTAGCAATTTTTGATGAAGCAGATGGCTATGTAGAATATGAAAAATGTGTTGAAATTTCAACAGATGCTTCTATTAGAGAAATGGTGCTTCCAGGTTTATTAGCTTTAATTGTACCGGTATTTATTGGTTTTGTTGGAGGAGCAGAAATGTTAGGAGGTTTATTAGCAGGTGTTACAACATCAGGTGTGTTAATGGCAATTTTTCAATCTAACGCGGGTGGAGCTTGGGATAATGCTAAAAAAATGATTGAAGAACAAGGTAGAAAAGGAACAGATGCTCATAAAGCAGCTGTAGTTGGAGATACTGTTGGAGATCCATTTAAAGATACATCAGGCCCTTCATTAAATATTTTATTAAAATTAATGTCAGTTGTAGCTTTGGTAATTGCGCCGAGTATTGCAATTTCTGATACTGATGTTGCAGAGTATATTAAAGATCATGTGAAAGTTGAAACAGTTGCATCTAAAGGAATCTCAAAAGATGTTACGGTTGAAATGACTAAAAAAGAAGATGGAACATTTGAAGCTATTGTTAGTACAACAAATACTGTAGGTGAGGAGATGACAACTGATGTGCAGGTTTTTTCTGGAACAGAAGAAGAGATAAAAGGACAATTAGAGCAACTTAAAGATGTAGATGTAAAGATTGCTAAGAATAGAACTACTGTGAAAAAGATGATGTAAAAAAATCATATTTTTTAAAATATATTTAAGAAAAAGGCTCGCATTTAGCGAGCCTTTTTTATTTAATAAAATAACGCCACCATTAATAATATATAATTATCTTTACTCTTTATTCAACACTAAATGGCACGATTTAATTTGGAGCATTTCCTAAATATAAATCAATTTCAAGAAAACCACTTTCCTTGCGTTAGCACATTGAATAGTTTCTACTTCCAGATTATTAAAATAAACACTAATCTTTATATATATAACAAATGAAAAAAATAATGATATTTTTTGGTGGATTACTATTTCCTATCCCTCTAATGGCAAGTGAGGCTGATTTGGTAATCCCTAATGCAGTTAAAGAACAAAGTATTTTATATTGGGGCTTTTTGATTACATTGGCCGGTTTACTTTTTGGGTTTTATCAATTTTCAAAAGTAAAAAAAATTAGAGCACACCAATCTATGTTGGATGTTGCACAAGTTATTTTTGAAACATCCCTATCTTATTCAACAGGGAAAATTTATTCTTATTTTATTTGCTTTTATTGGCAGTGCTGTTGCATTTTACTTTGGATTTTTGTCAAAGGATCCAGCTACTGGTGAAAGTTTATTTGGAGTAGCAGGAGTTTTAATGATCCTTGGCTGGACTGTTTTAGGAATTTTAGGTTCTTATGCAGTTGCTTGGTTTGGTATTAGAATAAACACCTTAGCAAATTCAAGAATGGCTTTTGCTTCTTTAGAAAGAAAACCAATTAAACTATTAAATATACCTTTAAATGCAGGGATGAGTATTGGCGTTGTATTAATTTCTACAGAATTGTTAATGATGCTTATTATTCTTTTGTTTGTTCCTGGAGAATATGCAGGAGCAAGTTTTATTGGTTTTGCTATTGGTGAATCTCTAGGAGCATCTGCACTTCGGATAGCGGGAGGGATTTTCACAAAAATTGCAGATATTGGTTCTGATTTAATGAAAGTTATCTTTAAAATTGGAGAAGATGATCCTCGTAATCCAGGAACTATAGCAGATTGTGTTGGTGATAATGCAGGAGATTCAGTAGGACCAACAGCTGATGGTTTTGAAACTTATGGTGTTACAGGAGTTGCTTTAATTTCATTTATTTTATTGGCTATAACTGATACAGCTTTACAAACACAATTATTAGTATGGATTTTTGTAATGCGAATTTTAATGATTATTACATCAGTTGTTTCATTTTGGATTAATGGAGCCATAACAAAAATAAAACATGAAAATTCAGATGATTTAGATTTTGAAAAACCATTAACATCTTTGGTTTGGATTACGTCCATTTTATCTATGATAGTAACTTTTATTGCTAGTTATTATTTAATTAGTGATTTAGGAAATAATTTATGGATTATTCTTTCGGTAATTATAAGTTCAGGGACACTTGGTGCGGCTCTAATACCTGAGTTCACAAAAATATTTACAAGTCCAAAATCAATTCACGTGAAAGAAGTAGTTCAAGCCTCTAAAGAAGGTGGTGCTTCCTTAAATATTCTATCAGGACTAGTCGCAGGTAATTTTAGTGCATTTTGGTTGGGAATGGTATTTTTCTTATTAATGTTTATTGCTTATTATGCTTCAACTTTTGGGTTAGGAGATTTAATGATTTACCCTTCTATTTTTGCTTTCGGTTTGGTAGCTTTTGGAATGTTAGGAATGGGACCTGTTACTATTGCAGTTGATAGTTATGGTCCAGTTACAGACAATGCGCAATCAATTTACGAGTTATCCTTAATTGAAGAAAACAGAGAAGAAATTATAGCAGAAATTGAAAAAGATTTTGGTTTTACACCTGATTTTGAAAAATCCAAATATTATTTAGAAGCCAATGATGGAGCTGGAAATACATTTAAAGCGACGGCGAAACCTGTTTTGATTGGAACCGCCGTTGTGGGAGCAACAACTATGATTTTTGCTCTAATTTTGGTAATTGAACATTCATTAGGAATTCAACCAGAGCAAATCTTAAATTTATTAAATCCATATACAATTTTCGGATTTTTATTAGGTGGTGCTGTAATTTATTGGTTCTCTGGTGCTAGTATTCAAGCTGTAACTACAGGCGCCAGCCAGGCGGTTGCCTATATTAAAGACAATATTAATTTAGATCCAAACGCTCCAAAAAAAGCAGATGTTGAAAAATCAAGAGCTGTTGTAAAAATATGTACTAAATATGCGCAAAAAGGAATGCTAAATATTTTTATAGCAATTTTTTCTTTTGCATTAGCATTTGCATTCTTTTCAGCACCAACTGGATTTAACGAAGATATGAGTGAAGCTGATAAATTAATTGCTGCGGCACCTGTTTCACTTTTTGTGAGCTACCTTATTTCTATAGCTTTCTTTGGCTTGTATCAAGCAATTTTTATGGCAAATGCTGGGGGTGCTTGGGATAACGCAAAAAAAATTGTTGAAGTTGATATGCAAGAAAAAGGAACAGCTTTACACGATGCTTCGGTTGTTGGAGATACCGTTGGAGATCCGTTTAAAGATACTTCATCAGTAGCATTAAATCCAATTATTAAGTTTACAACGTTATTTGGTTTATTAGCAATGGAAATTGCTATTTCACCTTCGTTTAGAGAAATGGCTCCTTATTTTGGACTTGTGTTCTTGTTAATTGCACTATATTTTGTATATAAATCATTCTATAAAATGAGAATCAATAGTTAACCTATTATTTAAATAAAAAAAGGCAGTAACAAATTGATTTTGTCACTGCCTTTTTTTGGTTAATATTAATTTAAACCCCCCATTTATTTGAGCATCTATTCGTCATTATAGAGCTTAAATCTTTTGATTTCCAATAAAATCAATATCGTCTACATTAATAATTAACAGATTTACTTTGAGATATTTTGTAATCTAAGTTTCGTAATGCTCAATTTATCTACTTAAATAATCAATGCTAATTGACTTTTCATAATCCCTTACCCTTTTAAGATTTAAAGAACTATGGTTGATATTGAAGCTCACAAACTACTGTTGTTGAAGACATTGTTGGAGATTCTTTTAAAAACACCTCAGGAACATCATTAAATATATTCTTAAAATTAACGTCGGTTGTAGCCTTGAAATTTGTACCTAGTATTGCTTTAGTTGCAGATGCAATTTCAGCACATAATAATGCCAATATGCAATTACATGAACAGGTAACCAAAGTGGTGAACATTGAAGTAGCAGAAAATGGAAAAAAATGGCTATTCTTGCTACAATTACCACTATTAATGATAAAATGGAAACTATTAGTTTAGAAGGAGATGATGTCGATAAAATCGAAGAAAAAACATAAAGAATAATTAAATATGATTATTGAACTAGAGTACCCATTTTTTCTAGAAGCTTTTTTGTTGTTTCTGCCTTTTGTAATTTAGAATTACCGAAATAATTTTAAACAGTAATAGGTGCTAGATTTTAATACCTTTTGGGAATTGTATCTTAAAAAAAGTATCTTTGATTTACGAAAAATAGACCATGCGAAAAATCACCTTTTTTTTTCTTTTTGCCATCAGTTTAGTACATGCTCAAAGTGAAATCTACTTTGAGGATGATAAATATTTAGAAGACCAGCTCTATTTTAGCATAACTTATATCAAGCTTACCGAATTGCCCGCTTCTTTTTCTCAAACAGGATTTTCTTATGGTTTAGGATTTGGAGCAATAAAAGATATTCCTTTGAATAAACGCAGAAATTTTGGCGTAGGTATCGGACTCGGTTATAGTGTGAATATTAATTATTTTAATGTTAAGGAGGTGGTAATTCCACTATCAGAAACTACATCCAATACATTGAAAAGCAATAAAGTGGTGACACATTCTGTTGAAATGCCTTTTGAACTAAGGTTTCGAACTTCGACATCTCAGAAATATAAGTTTTGGAGGTTATATCCAGGGTTTAAATTAGGGTATAATTTCGCAACAAATTCTAATTTAAAGCAGCGTGAAGACTTTCAGGTGAGTGATATTTTGGAAATTAGCAAATTTAATTACGGACTTACATTTTCAGCTGGTTATAATAAATGGAATTTCCATTTGTATTATGGTTTAAATGATCTTTTGACAGAAGCGAAAAATAATAATTACACGATTGGAATTCAAGATTTACGAGTGGGATTAATATTTTATATTTATTAATAGAACTGATAACTAATAAATTGGGTAATCATTCCAATAATAAAACCGAGATATACTTCTGAAGAATTGTGGGCATGTAGTTTTAATCTTGACACCCCAATAAGACCAGCCAAAATAAATAACAGGCTTACAATAATGGTAAAATTTAGTTGATATTCATAACTCATTACCAAAATAAAACCTATAATACCGCCTATTCCCATAGTATGCAAACTGGTTTTAATACTTTTTATAAAAAGAAAATATGAAATAGTTAGAGCTAATGCAATTCCGAAAAATGAATAGGCTAATAAATCTACCAACCGAATGTTTAACAACATTTTTCCGATCATCATCGAGAGCATGATAAAAAATATAGTTGGAAATTTTCTTTCCTCTATAGTTTTTAAATAATAACTATCAATAATCTTCATCTTTTTTAAAATCATCAATAAAAAGATGGGCAAGATATAAGTACTTATAAAAATAATGGTAAGTATGATGTATTCCTGCTTTTTGGCAACATGTATTGGCGACAATAATAAATATAAAAAAGTACCAATAAATGAAAACAATAGGGGATGAAAAACAAAAGAAATAAACCGGAAAAACTTCATAATTAAAATATTTTTTTTCGGAGTCTTGCTACCGGAATATCTAATTGCTCTCGGTATTTTGCAACAGTTCTTCTTGCTATCAGGTAGCCTTGGTCTTTCAATAATGCGACAAGTTTTTCATCGGTAAGAGGTTTCTTTTTGTCTTCTTTTTCTATTCCTGTTTGAAGAATTTTTTTAATTTCTCGGGTAGAAATTTCTACTCCCCGATCATTTTTCATAGACTCAGAGAAAAAATCCTTAATCAAAATAGTGCCATAAGGCGTATCTACATATTTGCTATTCGCTACTCGTGAAATCGTAGAAACATCCATATTAATAGTATCAGCAATATCTTTTAAAACCATAGGTTTTAATTTTCGCTCATCACCAGTTAAAAAATATTCTTTTTGATAATGCATGATCGCATTCATGGTCAACATCAAAGTTTGTTGGCGTTGCTTTATGGCATCAATAAACCATTTGGCAGCATCTAACTTTTGTTTGATAAACATGACAGCATCTTTTTGAGATTTCGATTTATCTTTTGATTCAGAGTAACCTTTGAGCATATTATCGTATTCTCTAGAAATATGCAGATCGGGTGCATTTCTCGCGTTCAGGCTTAACTCTAGATTACCCTCGCTGATGCGGATGGTAAAATCGGGTACGATATGCTCGGCACCTACCAAATTACCGGAATAAGAACCTCCTGGTTTCGGATTTAGTTTTTCAATTTCTTTGATAGCATTTTTTAATTGCTCTTTGGTAATATCAAATTTTTGAATAAGTTTATCGTAATGCTTCTTCACGAAATTATCAAAAGAGGTCTCTAAAATTTTTATGGCGAGATTTCGCTCAATCGTTTCGTCTTTTCGCTTTAATTGCAACAATAAGCACTCTTTTAAATTTCTTGCTCCAACTCCGGCAGGATCTAATTGATGCACAATTTCAATAATTTCTTCTACCTTTTCAGGAGAGATAAATATATTTTCAGAAAAGGCTAAGTCATCGACAATATCTAACGTATCTCTACGAATATAACCACTATCATCAATACATCCAACAATAAATTCAGCAATTTGAGCTTCTTCTTCAGTAAGTTTGATTGTATTTAACTGGCTTGTTAAGTGTTGGTTAAAGCTAATTCCACCAGAATATGGCACACGATAATCTTCATCATCTGCACTATAATTATTCGTTTGAAGCTTATAACTAGGTATTTCATCATCACTCAAATATTCATCAATATTGATATCGGTTTCTATCGATTCGTTACCTGTATCATCATATTCTTCCTGATTGGAAATATCATAATCTTCTACATCGTCTTTGCCTTTTTCCAATGCAGGGTTTTCCTCAATTTCCTGTGATAGTTTTTGTTCAAATGCACTTGTTGGCAATTGAATTAGCTTCATCAACTGAATTTGTTGAGGTGATAGTTTTTGTTGTAATTTTTGTTGTAAACTTTGTTTAAGCATGTGAAAAATCTCGTAAATACTAAATTACAAAAAAATAAAATAAAATATTTTCCTAGTATATATCTCTGGAAAGATAAGAATTAAAACTCAGCATTTTGAGGTGTTCTTGGAAAAGGAATCACATCACGAATATTTCCCATTCCTGTTGTAAATTGAACAAGCCTTTCAAAGCCTAATCCAAAACCGGAATGAATTGCAGTACCGAATTTACGAGTATCTAAATACCACCACAATTCTTTTTCGTCAATATCTAATGCTTTAATTTTTTCCTTTAAAACATCGTATCTCTCTTCTCTTTGGCTTCCCCCAACGATTTCACCAATTCCTGGAAACAAGACATCCATCGCACGAACGGTTTTTCCATCATCGTTCAAACGCATATAAAAGGCTTTAATATTTGCAGGATAATCGAATAAAATTACCGGACATTTAAAGTGTTTCTCTACTAAAAAGCGTTCATGTTCACTTTGTAAATCAACACCCCATTCATTGATAAGATATTTAAATTTTTTCTTTTTGTTCGGCGTGCTATTTTTTAAAATTTCAATAGCTTCTGTATAACTAACTCGTTTGAAGTTATTTTCGATTACAAAGTTTAGTTTTTCAAGAAGTGACATTTCACTGCGTTCATTTGCTGGTTTTGATTTGTCTTCTTGTATTAAACGTTCTTCTAAAAATTGTAAATCATCTTTACAATTATGCAAAATATATTGAATGACACTTTTAATAAAATCTTCGCTTAAGTCCATATTTGCATCCAAATCATTGAATGCTACTTCAGGCTCAATCATCCAGAATTCGGCTAAATGACGAGAAGTATTTGAATTTTCAGCTCTAAAAGTGGGTCCGAAAGTATATACTTTTCCCAATGCCATAGCATAGGTTTCTGCTTCTAATTGACCCGAAACGGTTAAGTTCGTTTCTTTTCCAAAAAAGTCTTCTCCATAATCAATTGCTCCGTTTTTTTGAAGTGGTGGATTTTTAGGATCTAAGGTTGAAACCCGAAACATTTCTCCCGCTCCTTCCGCATCAGAACCTGTGATGATTGGAGTATGTAAATTATAAAAACCGTTTTGTACAAAATATTGGTGAACAGCAAAAGATAGCGCTGACCGCACTCTCATTATAGCGCCGAACGTATTTGTTCTACCGCGTAAATGTGCATTTTCACGCAAAAATTCCAGACTGTGTTTTTTAGGTTGAATAGGATATTCCTCTGGGTTGGAATCGCCTAATATTTCAATAGAAGAAACTTGTATTTCAACGGCTTGACCTTTTCCTTGGCTTTCCATCAAGGTGCCTTTCACAGAAATTGCAGCTCCGGTGGTGATTCGTTTTAACGTAGTCTCATCCGTTTTTTCAAAATCAATTACACATTGAATATTTTTTATGGTTGAACCATCATTTAAAGCAATAAATCTATTACTTCTAAAAGTGCGTACCCAAGCATTTAAAGTTACTTCTTGTAAAAATTTTTCTGATTGTAATAATTCAGCTACGTTCTGTCTTTTCATCCTTAAAAATTTAAGGGGCAAAGATACGCAATGCATTGAAATTGTTGAATTGTGAAGGGCAATTATTTCAACATTCTAATTAAATATTCGCCATAACCGCTTTTCAGAAGAGGTTCAGCAATTTTTCGCAGCTGATTTGCATCAATAAATCCTTTTCTAAAGGCAACTTCTTCAATACAGCCAACCTTTAAACCTTGACGATCTTCAATGACTTGAACAAATTGTTGTGCCTGAATTAACGAGGCAAAAGTACCGGTGTCTAACCAGGCTGTTCCTCTGCTGAAAATACCAACTTCCAATTTTCCTTGTTTTAAATAAGCATTATTAATATCTGTGATTTCATACTCTCCTCGAGCAGAAGGTTGTATATTTTTTGCAATTTCTACAACACTATTATCGTAAAAATAAAGTCCGGGAACTGCATAATTAGATTTCGGATTTTTTGGCTTTTCCTCAATAGAAATTACTTTTTTATTTTCGTCAAAATCAACAACACCATACCTTTCAGGATCACTTACATGATATGCAAATACAATACCTCCATTTGGCTTTGTGGCATTTTTCAATAAAGTTTCTAAGCCTGTTCCATAAAAAATATTATCCCCTAAAATTAAGGCAACATCATCTTTTCCAATAAATTCTTCTCCTATTACAAACGCTTGTGCTAATCCGTTTGGAACTTCCTGTACTGCATATTCAAAATTACATCCCAATCGTTTTCCATCGCCAAGCAAACGTTCAAATAAAGGAAGATCATTGGGGGTTGAGATAATTAAAATATCTTTTATACCAGCAAGCATTAATACTGATAATGGATAATAAATCATCGGTTTGTCGTAAATCGGCATCAATTGCTTACTTACTGCTAAGGTTAAAGGGTGTAATCTTGTTCCGCTGCCTCCTGCTAAAATAATACCTTTCATCGGTTAGTATTTATTGTTTTTTATGGTTAGATAAAATGCCTGAATTAACATTTTCAGTTAGTTTGAAATTTGCAAAAAAGCATTTAATATTCTTAATTTTTTATTCTTCGTCTTCTTTTGGAATAATTGTAATTGCCGGTTGTCGAAGTGTTTTCTTATTTGCTATTTTAGATTCTAATGACAATAATAACGATGGTAAAAGTAATAAATTCGAAATCATTGCAAATAATAGCGTTACTGAAACTAAACCACCTAATGCTTTTGTGCCTCCAAAACTCGAAACAGTAAACATTAAGAATCCAAAAAATAATACAATCGACGTATAAAACATGCTTACACCAGTTTCTCTAAGTGCAGCATAAACTGATTTTCGAACGTTCCAATTATGTGCGACTAGTTCTTGCCTGTATTTTGCCAAAAAGTGAATAGTATCATCTACTGAAATTCCAAAAGCAATGCTAAAAACTAAAATAGTTGAAGGTTTTATTGGTACACCTAAATATCCCATCAAACCAGCAGTTATAAGTAGTGGCAAAATATTCGGAATCAATGAAATAATAATCATTTTATATGATCTAAACATCCAAGCCATGAATAAGGCAATTATCAGAATAGCAAGTGAAAGTGAAATTGCCAGATTTTTAACCAAATAATTCGTTCCTTTTAAAAATACTAAAGCCTTACCGGTAAGTGTAACTTCAAAATTTTTCGCCGGAAATACTTGTTCAATTTTATCTTGTAACCTTTCCTCAATCCGTTCCATCTTATCTGTTCCAATATCTCGCATAAAGGTTGTCATTCGAGCATATCGACCTGTTGAATCAACAAAATTATTTAATAAATCAGAATTGGTATTTGAGTTTTTGGTATAGGATAAAATAAAGTTTTTTTCTTGTTCTGTTGGTAGTTGAAAGTATTTCGGATTTCCGTTATAAAAGGCTTGTTTCGAATATTTAATCAAGTTTAAAACAGAAACCGTTTTAGAAAGTTCTGGAATCTCATCGATTTCTTCTTCCAATTTGTGCATTCTCTTCATGGTCGCTAAATTCATGACACCTTTCTTTCTTTTGGTATCGACCAAAATTTCCAAAGGCATAATGCCTCCAAGTTCATCTTCAAAAAAAGCAATATCCTTGTAAAACTGTTTTCCTTTTGGCATGTCTTCAATCAAACTTCCGGAAACGCGAATCATATAAACACCGATAATACTAACAACAATAATTACAACCGTTGAAACATAAATTGCAAATCGGTTATGTCGAACGGTTTCCTCCATCCAATTTACGATTGCTTCAATCCAAATTCTTTCTAAATGCTTTAAATGTTTTTCTTTTGGCTTGTGCATAAAGCTGTAAATAATCGGAATAATTAACAGCGAAAGCACGAAAATTGCAAGAATATTGATAGAAGCTATAATACCAAATTCATTAAGCAACTGGCTATTTGTAAAAATAAAAGTAGCAAAACCTGAAGCTGTAGTAATATTAGTCATCAAGGTTGCATTACCAATTTTTGAAATAACGCGTTGTAAAGATTTGGCCTGATTACCGTGATTTTTAACTTCTTGCTGGTATTTATTGATTAAAAAAACGGCATTTGGTACGCCAATTACAATAATCAATGGCGGAATTAATGCCATTAATACCGAAATTTCATATTCAAACCATCCGATAAATCCTAAGGCCCAAACAACTCCAATACTCACTACGGTCATTGTTATAAAAGTTGCCCGATAGGATCGGAAAAAGAGAAAGAAAATTAAAGAAGTAACAAATAATGCGAGTCCAACAAAAAGTCCGATTTCGTCGATTATGTTTTGCGCATTCATGGTTCGGATATAAGGCATTCCGGAAACCCGAACGTCTAAACCAGTATCTTTTTCAAATTTTTCAACGGTTGGATTTAAAATATCAAAAACAAAGCGTTCTCTTTTTTGTGTGTTAACGATTTCTTTATCAAGATAAATCGCTGTTATTATGGTGCCTGTTTTTTTATTAAACAATAAGTTATCATAAAAAGGCAAGTTTTCAAAAAGGTCTTTTCTTATGTTTTCAACTTCAGCATCAGTAGTAGGAATAGAATCAAAAAGAGGTTCTACATAGAATTTTTGATTTTCAGAATCCTTTTTTAGTTTTTGAATACTTCCGACGGAAGTCGTAAAATCTACCTCAGGAAAGGAGTCTAACTTTTTGGATAAGTCATTCCATTTTTTAAAGTTTTTAGCCGTAAATATCGATGGATCTTGAATAGCTAATAGAAGTAAGTTTCCTTCTTCACCAAAAATTTTTAAAAATTTGTCGTATTTTAAGTTTTCCTCATGATCTTTAGGCAGCAGATTTGCTTCGGTATGAGAAAATTTTATATTTTGAATTTTCGTGGCTAAAAAACCTGTCATCAAGGCCAAAACCAACAAAATAATTATTCGTTGTTTTAGAATAAATCGCGCTACCACCAGCCAAAAATTCATATATATATTTTAAATGTATTAAAGGAAAATACTTTACTAGCTGGAAAACCGATTAATCAAAACTAGTTTTTAAGTTTAATGATAAATAAAAGAGGAAAATAAATTTTTAAAATATTATACTTTCATTATTTCTGCCTCCTTGATAACAAATAATTCATCAATTTTTCTGATAAAACCATCTGTTAACTCTTGTACGTCTGTTTCAGAAATTTTTAATAAATCTTCTGAAACATCTAATTTTTTTAACTCACTATTTGCATCTTTACGATCATTTCTGATGCTGATTTTAGCATTTTCAGCTTCTGCTTTCGCTACTTTCACCAATTCTCGTCGTCTATCTTCCGTTAAAATAGGGACATTAATTATAACATTTTCTCCATTATTCATTGGGTTAAACCCCAAATTTGCATTTCGAATACCTTTTTCAATTTCTTGAATTAAAGATTTTTCCCATGGTTGAACTGTCAAAGTATGTGCATCCATGGTGTTAACATTGGCAACCTGTGTCAACGGAGTACTAGCGCCATAATAATCAACTTTTACGCTACGCAACATTGCCGGAGAAGCTTTACCAGCTCTTATATTGGCAAATTCATGTGTTAAATGATCAATTGCACTGCTCATTTGTTCTTTTGTGGCATCGAGTATAAATTGAATTTCTTCATTCATGACTTAAAATATTTTATATATACAAAAATAGTAAAAGATTATTTTATGTTTACCAGAGTTCCTATATTTTCACCAGAAACAACTTTGATTAAATTACCTTCTTTATTCATGTCGAAAACAATAATTGGTAATTTATTTTCTTCACTTAAGGTAAAAGCAGTCATATCCATTACCTTCAAATCTTTATTCATTACCTCTTTGAAAGTGATATTATTAAATTTGGTAGCATTTTTATCTTTTTCAGGATCAGAGGTGTAAATACCATCCACACGAGTTCCTTTTAATATTACTTCGGCATGTATTTCGATAGCTCTTAAAACTGCTGCTGTATCTGTTGTAAAATAAGGATTTCCGGTTCCACCTCCAAAAATAACAACTCTTCCTTTTTCTAAATGACGAACTGCACGTCTTTTGATAAAAGGCTCCGCAATTTGTTCCATTTCAATGGCAGTTAATAAGCGAGTTTGTAGTTTTGCATCTTCTAAAGCACTTTGCAAAGCCAAACCATTAATGATTGTAGCTAACATTCCCATATAATCTCCTTGAACGCGATCCATACCATTTCCGGCAGCGGCCAATCCTCTAAAAATATTGCCTCCGCCTATCACGATGGCTACTTCAACACCTAAATCTACTATTTTTTTGATTTCTTGAGCGTAACTTGCCAAACGATTCGGATCGATTCCATATTGACGATCTCCCATTAATGCTTCACCACTCAATTTTAAAAGAATTCTCTTGTATTTCATCTGTTATAATAGATTTTAGTATTAAATGGTTGCCCTGGAAAAGGCGATTCCAATTCACCAAATACAATTTTAACTTTTTGTTCAAGGTTATATTTTGCCTATTGGTAAATTTTTAATTTGTGCAAATATACTAATTACAACTTAGGTTGTCATAATTTTTATTTGAGAAAAGAGCAAAAAAAAATCCTCACATCAAGATCTAAATCATGAATATGAGGATTATAATTTTTAGTAAAAGAAGCGTTTATCCTAAAGCTACACGCTTAAAATCAAGAACTTCAACGTTACCAATTGATTTTACATAATTAGCAACACTTACTTTTGAATCTTTAATAAAATCTTGGTTAACTAAAGTATTGTCTTTGAAAAAACGATTCAATTTACCTTTTGCAATATTATCTAACATTGCTTCTGGTTTGCCTTCTTGACGTAATTGATCTTTGGCAATTTCAATTTCTTTTGCAATGACATCTTTATCAACACCAGCTTCATTCAAAGCAATCGGATTCATAGCAGCAGCTTGCATTGCAACATCTTTTGCAACTTCGGCAACTCCATCAATAGTAGAAGATAAACCTACAATTGTAGCAATTTTATTTCCGCTATGGATATAAAAACCAACATAAGGAGCTTCCACTTTTTCAAAAGCTGAAAGTTCAATTTTCTCACCAATTACACCTGTTTGTTCAATTAGTTTTTCAGCAACAGTGATACCGCCAAAATCTGAATTTAATAATTCTTCCTTGGTTGAAAAATGCAATGCTTTTTCTGCTAATTGGCTTGCTAAAGACACGAAATTATCGTTTTTTCCAACAAAATCAGTTTCACAACTTAATACAATTGCTGCACCTGCAGTATGGTTATTGTTTACTACTGCGATTGCTGCACCTTCGGTAGATTCTCTATCTGCTCTTTTTGCTGCAACTTTTTGTCCTTTTTTACGTAAAATTTCAATAGCTAA